>Ga0075436_100000957_pt1 | contig 19351 bp, 10 predicted proteins | sample RhiMethybrSRZTD5_FD_75303 | JGI IMG/M metagenome (GOLD analysis project Ga0075436, IMG submission 75303) | Populus rhizosphere microbial communities from Tennessee, USA - Rhizosphere MetaG P. TD hybrid SRZTD5 | ecosystem: Host-associated > Plants > Roots > Rhizosphere > Soil | place: USA...
GAGGCGGCCAAACAGGAGATCGAAGACGCGCTGTTCTCCCGAGAGGAACTGCACGACCTTCCGATCGAGCTGCACACGCAATTTTTCAAGGCCAGCGAGGATAGCGCCAAGCTTTCGGTGGTGGTTCGCGTAGACGTGAAACATATCCGCTTCCGCAAGGTGGAGGGGCGCAACCGGAATGATCTGACCGTCGTATCCGGCCTGTTCGATCGCAATGGGAACTACATTACGGGAGTGACGAAAGTAATCGAGATGCGTTTGAAGGACGAGACGCTCGAACACAAGCTGCAATCGGGGATCACGCTCAGAACGAGCTTTGATGTGAAGCCGGGAAGCTATCTGGTCCGGCTGGTGGTGCGGGATGCCGAGGGACAGGTGATGTCCGCGGAGAATGGCGCTGTCGAAATTCCGTAGGAGGTGAAGTATGCAGTTTCGCCGCTTGGTGCTGTTAGCTGGAGTTTTCTATTTAGCCGGGGCCCCGGCGCAGGCCCAACAGGCAAATGCCCAGGCTCCGCCTCAGTCCTCGGGTGTGATTCGGGCGGAAACCCGGCTGGTCCTGGTGGACACGGTGGTCATGGACAAGAAGGGCAATTACCTTCATGATCTGACCGGCAAGGATTTTCGAGTATGGGAAGACAACAAGGAGCAGGAGATCAAGAGTTTCTCATTCGAGGCGGATCCGAACGCGCCAGCGGGAGCTCAGAAACGCTACTTGGTCCTTTTCTTCGACAACTCGACGATGCAGCCCGGCGACCAGGTGCAGGCGCGGCAGGCGGCAGCCAAGTTCATCGATTCCAATGTGGGGCCTAACCGGTTGGTGGCGATCGTCAATTTCGGCGGCAGCGTACACATCGCGCAAAATTTCACGGGTGATGCCGAGCGTTTGAAGAAAGTAGTAAGCGGGGTCAAGTTCTCGGCGGTCTCGCCAAATGCGCCGGTGGAAGTGGCTTCGCTCGGGATGCCGCAATTGGGCGGCGCCGAGGCCGATTTTGGCGCCCGCAGCGTGATCCTTGCGCTCAGAACCATGGCAAAGAACCTGGCCTCGGTTCCCGGCCGGAAGACGCTGGTGCTGTTCACTTCGGGCTTTCCGATGACGGACGAATACCGGTCTGAACTGACGGCCACGATCGACGCTTGTAACAAAGCCAATGTCGCGGTTTATCCCATCGATGCGCGCGGACTTGTTGGCGGAATAACAGCGGTCGGGCCCGGTGCGGCCCTGACAGTTCCGTCCGGTTTTCCGTCACCCCGGTTGCTGCCGGCGGCGTTTCGCTACACCGGAAGTCCTTTTGGGAACGCCTTTATGGGCCAGCGCGGTGGTGGCGCGGGTGGAGGTGGCGGGGGAGCTGGTGGCGCCGGCGGAGCCGGTGGCGGCGCGGGAGCTGGCGGTGGGCGTGGAGGCGGAGGAACCGGAGGCGGCACTGGCGGCGGGACGACCGGTGGTGGCACGGGTGGCGGAAAGGGCGGCAGTACTGGCGGCGGAACCGGTGGCGGCAAAGGCGGTACAGGAGGCGGGACCGGTGGCGCAGGCCGAGGTGGAACTGGCGGTGGCGGGCGCGGCACAATGCCGGGCCAGCCTTACGCCCTGAATCCGTACAATCAGGCGCGCCAGATTATCCCGGCATTTCCGCCGAGCGCCACGACCAATCAGGAAGTACTCTATATGCTGGCCCAAGGCACCGGCGGCTTCGTCATCACCAACACCAACGATCTGCTGGGCGGGCTGGAAAAAATCGCCAAGGAGCAAAACGAGTACTACGTGCTGGGCTACACGCCCACCGATTCGCCGGAGGGAAGCTGCCACACCTTGAAGGTCAAGGTGGAGCGTGGCGGCACCAATGTCAGGTCGCGCAGCGGATATTGCAATGTCAAACCGGTGGACCTGCTGGCAGGCAACCCGGCGGAGAAAGACCTGGAGAATCGCGTAGCCGGAACGCAGCCCGGCAATGTGACGGCTTCCATGCAGCTTGCGTTCTTCTACACGTCGCCCAACACGGCGCGCGTCGATATGGCCATGAACGCTGATGCGGAATCCGTCAAATTCGACAAGGTGAAGGGGAAATTCCATGGAGCCATGAATATCCTCGGAATCGTTTACCGGCCGGATGGCACGGTGGCGGCGCGCTTCAGCGACACTGTGAAACTCGATCTGGAGAACAAAAAGGAGGTGAAGGCGTTCCAGGAGGAGCCCCTGTTCTATGAGAATCAGTTTGAGGTAGCGCCAGGCCAGTACACGCTCAAGGTTGCGTTCAGTTCGGGCGGCGAAAGCTTTGGAAAGGTCGAAAAGCCCCTGGTGATCGATCCATATGACGGCAAGCAGTTCACCCTGAGCGCTGTCGCGCTGAGCAACGATATCAGCCGCGTGTCGGACCAGGAGTCGGGGCTCGACGCGGAATTGCTGGAGGGTAAGAAACCGCTGGTAGTGCAAGGGATGCAGATTACTCCTTCGGGCGCCAATCGGTTCAAGAAGACGGACCGCGGCGCACTTTACGCGGAAGTTTACGAGCCGGGTCTGCTGGGTCCGAACCCTCCCGAGGTTGGGGTGCAGCTTCGCGTACTGGACCGCAAAACCGGCGAGCAGAAGCAGGACACGGGTCTGATGCGCGTGTCCGCCGCGGTTCACTCGGAAAATCCCGTGATCCCGGTGGGCCTTAAGCTGCCGATCGATGGATTGGTGGCGGGCGCGTACCGGGCGGAGCTGAAGGCCGTAGACTCGGCGGGCCACACCTCCGCGATTCGCACGGCGGACTTTGATTTGGAGTAGGTTGGGGGACTGAAGAGGACGCCCTGCGTTGTGACGACTGGCCTCAGGCCGGTATGTTCGCGGGCCCGCTGGACGGCTGCTTGCCGCTGAGGTGGGACTCTATCTTGCTGGCGATTTGCTCGGAGAGATTTTCCTGAACGGCGAACATCTCATCGGTGGTTCGCTCATAAACTTCGGACCATAAGACGCCGCCGTCGGCCACATCGATCAATCCGGCGGAAACGCGCAGGCGATGTCCGTCGGAGCGGACGCTGCCTTCCACCAGCGCGTCCACGCCCAGACGCTCGCCAATGCTGCGGATATCATCAGTTTTACCCTTGAAATGGAACGCGGAAGTGCGCGCCACCACGCGCAGAGCCGCATCCCTGGACAACACATGAATCAGCTCTTCAGTGAGGCCGTCGCTGAAGCGCTCATTTTCGTCGGGCCCGATGTTGAGAAAGGGCAGGACCACGACGGAACGCCGCGTTTCGGAGCGGCCCGCCTCGGCTTTATCCGGCGGCCGATTTGTCTTCGCCGGCGTCACGGCGCGGAAGCGAAAAGTAGGAACATAGCCGCCGCACGGCAGATCGATCACGATCGCCTCGGCATGCCCGTCGGTCTCATAGTAAAGACTCAGCTTGGAACGGAGCCTGCGGGCCTGTACGCGCACGATGGGATCCGTGCCCGGGTTGAACATTTCGCCACGATCAAAAACCGCCACGCCAATCAGATATTCCTTGAGCCGCACGGTCCGGTTGCGCAACTTCTGTTCCACCGCGAATTGCAGAAAGCGGCAGAGCTCCTTGGAACGGGAGAAGATCCGGTTCTTGAGGATGCGGTGCAGTTGCTGCTGCACGGCTTCCGCCGTTGGAGCCGGTGGCGGCAGTTCTCCCACGGCGGCAGGCTCGCGCGGGTAGGCAGGCGTTTCAGGAGCCATGTTGGCGATCACAGTTCTCTTTCTCTCGAGGTCTCAGCCGGCCAGGATGGTTTCGCGCATCCGCTGGGGAAGATCTTGCTTCTTATGCCACCGCAGGAAGACATCCACCAGTCGAGGGTCGAACTGCCGGCCGCTTTGCCGCGAGATTTCCGCCAGCGCTTCGGCCTTGGAAACGGCCGCGCGGTAGGGACGCTCGTGGGTCATCACGTCGAAGGTCTCGGCAATCGCGACAATGCGCGCGGCGACCGGTATATCCTGCTCCTTGAGGCTCGCGTAACCGTTGCCGTCCCAGTGCTCGTGATGGCAGAGTGCGATTTCTTCAGCCATCTGCAGCAGGGGCAACTGGGTTCCGGAGAGCATCCGTGCTCCAACCGCGGCGTGCAACCGCATCTGATCGCGCTCATCGGAAGTCAGCGGCCCAGGCTTGCGCAGGATCGTTTCGGGCACCGCGATTTTGCCGACGTCGTGCAACTGCGCCGCCAGCCGGATCAGTTCGACCTGCGCCTTAGGAAGGTTCGCGGCTCGCGCCAGGATCGCGGCCGTCTCGCCCACCCGCTTGGCGTGCTCGCCGGTGGGATCCTCCCGGAACTCCGCGGCCAGGGCCAGCTTCTGCAGAATCTCAACGCGGGCTTCTTCCAGTCCGCGGGTCTTCTCCTTTACCTGCTCTTCCAGGAGCTCCATCTGGTTGTGCAGATGGAGGTGCAGGAACCGTGTTTCGAGCAGATTCTTGATGCGCAGCAGAACCTCGGTGGCGTCCAGCGGCTTGCTCAAAAAATCCTTTGCGCCCATAGCGAGCGCTTTCCGCTTGGCTTCCGCGTTCATGTCCGCACTGAGCACCAGGATCGGCAGATAGTCGCCATCCTGTACGCGTGGACAGATCTGCTGCATCACCGAATAGCCGTCCAGGTGAGGCATCATGATGTCCAATAGGATCAGGTCCGGTTGAAACTTGCCGAACAGGGGCAAGACCTGGCGCGGATCTTTCGTGCTCATGAAGTTCTTGTAGCCGGCGGTCGCGAGCAGCCGCTCGAGCAGAAGCACGTTGGCGTCCTGGTCGTCGACGATCAGGATACGGGCATTTTTGACGGTTTCTTCTTTTATCATTGCGAATGATCCATTCCGCTCAAGCACGTGTCGAGCAATTGGAGGAATCTCTTAATGTCCAGGGGTTTGGGAAGGTAATCCAGCACTCCCATGCCGAGCAGGCGTTCGATACGGCCACGCGTGGCGTCAGCGCTGATAACGATCACGGGGGTATTCACCAATTCGGGCTGCTGGCGAATACCTTGCAGCACCTCTTCCCCGGAGATGTCGGGCAGATGCAGATCCAGCAGGATGAGGTCGGGCCGATGCTCGCGCGCCAGGTCGAGACCCAGGCGGCCCTGCATAGCGGCTACCAGCTTTACTTGAGGCCGGTGCACGATGATGTGCTCGATCAGCGTGATGTTGGAGAGATTGTCCTCGACGTAGAGCACGATGCGCTGGCGTTGCTGTCTGGCCGGCTCGGCGGGAGCGGGGACGGCCGGAAGTTCGCTCTGTAGCTGGGCGACCGGATCCTGCACCAGCGGCAGTTCCATCCAGAAAGTGGCGCCGCGGTCGGGGTTGTTCTCGACGCCAATCGCGCCGCCCATCACCTCTAACAGGCGCTTGGATAGGGCCAGCCCAAGACCTGTGCCCTCGACCCCGGTCTGCTCCGCCCCGAGGCGCTCAAAAGGCGTAAACAGCTTGGTGAGACTGCCCGGTTTGATGCCGGGACCTGTATCGCGTACTTTCACTCTCAGCCGCACACCCTCGATTTCCTCGGCAGAGATGGTCACCGTGCCGCCGTCGCAGTTGTACTTGATCGCATTGGAAATCACGTTGAGCAATATCTGCTTGAGCCTCTGTTGATCGGCCATCACGTGGCGGCGGCGGTCCTTGGGCATCTCGTCACGCAGCTCGATGTCGCGACGCGCGGCCATGGGAGTCAGCAGATCCAGGGTCTCCTGCACGGCTGAGTTGATAAGCACTGCTTCCGGGGAAAACGACAGGCGGCCGGCCTCAATGCGCGAAATCTCCAGAACCTCATTAATCAGACCCAGGAGGTGTTGACCAGCCTTCAGGATCTGGGCCACGGCTTCACGCTTGTCGCGGTCGAGCGCGCTCATTTCCAGCAACTGCGCAAAACCCAGAATGGCGTTCAGGGGTGTGCGCAGCTCGTGGCTCATGCGCGAAAGGAACTCGCTCTTGGCGCGATTGGCCTTTTCGGCCTCTTCTTTGGAGCGGCGCAGTGCCAGGGTGAGCCGCTCGCGCTCGGTGACCTCATTGGCAAGCAGCTGCTCGGCCAGACGCCGGTCGGTCACATCCAGCAGTACCGAACGGATTCCGGTCACTTCGCCGGCCCGGTCGCGGATGAGGCCGTCATAGATTTCGAGGATCAGATAGCCGCCGTCGCGCCGGAGAAAGTCGCGCTCAAACGGAGCCAGGTGCTCCTCGCCCGCCACTTTGCGGCGGATCGCCTCGCGGCACTGTTCCTGCTGATCGGCGGCCACGAAGTGCCAGACCGGCCGGCCGATCATTTCCTCACGGGTGTAGCCCAGCATGCGGCATTCGGTCTGGTTGACCCGGCGCAGGACTCCCGCGGCGTCGATTTCGTGATACGAGACTGGTGCAAATTCAAATAATTCGCGAAAAGGTGAGGCAATGTCCGAAGAATTTGGGGTTTCCGGCGTCTCTTGTTCCGAAGCAGAGTGGTGCGGTTCCGACTGGGTATCGGTGGGCAGCATCTTTTAACCTTGTACAGTAAATTCCTGGTATTTGCAAGCGACTTTACGGAAAAATGGCAACAATTAATTCCTAAATTATTGCAAATGAGGGCCGTGTTGCTCTGCAATTTCCGGGTTTGACACCGGGATCAAGGGCTCGAGGGGCCTCGGGCGCGTAACCGTAACGGTGCTGGGCGGTCTCTGGCGCCACGCCTCCGAGCGGCATCTGGGCCTTTGTTCTGAATTCAGAACAAAACTCTTGCATCCTGCGCCGCCCTTTGATAGAAAACAGATAGATTGTGAACGCTTCTGTTCTGATACTGGAACAGAGAAGGCGGCACGACGCCTGAAGAAGGCCTGTCGCGCGCTGGCGCGTAGCGCAGAAAGTGCGGAGTTGCGGTAGCCGGACTTTATGAGCTCCGGAGATACAGTTAAAACAACCGTTCGCCTGCCCGCCGACCTGCACTGGCAGTTCCAGGGCGAACGAGCGAAGCGCCGCCTTTCCAACGAAAAAGCGATCTCGGAAGCTTTTGCGTCCTGGATCGCGCATCCGCCGTCCGGTTCGGGTGGATCGAGAAACGCGCATTCCCGCCGCAACTGCTTGCTTCCCACTGGCCCACATGAGCGCGAGTATGTCGGGATTCTCCTGCAGATTCTTCGTGACCGGGATAATCCGGCTCGCGCCGCGGCGCTCGAAGCGGTTCTTGAGGCGCTGTCCCGCCATCCGTGGGAGGGGCCCGGAAAGAAGCGTCCTGGCGCTTCTCCGCCGGGATCGGGTGATTTCGAGAAAGGAACCGGAATTCCTGGAAGCCGGGTGGGCACCAAGAAGACACAGCGTCCAGGACCGCCTCCTGATAGGCGCTGAAATCGAGGCCTGTGGCAGAGTAGATTGAAGCACAAGGCGAGGCGCGACATTTGACGGCTGCGGGAGGGTGCTATCCCTCGAACCTGCCCCCTTCCGATAGAAGCTCATCTCTGTATTCCGCAGGCGCAACCTTCGTGCGGTTTACAACGGCGCGCCTCATCGCCGCGAGTTCAATGGTAGGGTTTCAAGCCGGGGGTAACAAGTAACGGGCGTGATTTACCGTAAAGCAACGATATTGATGGCTTAATAAGGCCGGAAATAGACGCTCTGATTAGTGCCTCACATAGCTCAATAACCAAAGCAATATAGACTGCGGCAAACGGCAAACTCTACCATAAGTGTTGAGGGCGTCCAATCCTGCTCACGCGCGTGGTAGCAACCATCAATCGATCCTGGGCAAACCGCTCTTTGCGGGCCAAAGCTCTAACCCTGCTCCTGCTGCCATTGCCCGTGCTGGTGGCCGCCTCAGCCGGCCTCTACCGCGCTCAGCAGGGCGAGCAGCAAGCGCGCGGCTGGGTTGAGCACACGCTTCAGGTCCGGGGGGACATCCAGGAGATTCTGGTTCGGTTGCTGGACGCCGAGGCGTCGGCGCGCGACTTTCTGCTGACGGGCGAACCATCCGCGCTGCGGCCATACCAGGAGTCCCGCGCACTTGTCGCGCTGCTCACCGAGCATTTGACCTTACTGGTCGGCGACAATGCGCCTCAATGGCAACGGGCCGTCGAGATTCACGCCCTGGTCGAGAGCGAAATGGCCGGCCTGGCGGCGTTATACGAGAAATCGCCCAAGCCTGCTTCGCCGGCCGCAGTCGGTGGACTGGTGATCCTGGACGGCGGCCGCGACGTTGCCAGCCTGGTGCGCGAAAAGCTCACCGCCATGCGGATGGAGGAAGACCGGCTGCTCGAGGCCCGTTCGCACGTCGCGGATGATGCGCGGCTGCGCCTGCTCACCATACTGGTGGAGAGCGTGATACTTGCCTTGTTCTTTCAAATGGCGGGTGCGTTGTTGTTGACTTCGTCGCTGTCCAGGCAGCTCCAGGCGGTCGAAGCCAATGCCCGGCTTTTCGGCCAGGGTGTGCCCGCCAAGCCTTTCGTCGCGGACACACGGGAGGTGCGCGATCTCGACCGCCAGCTGCAGCAAGCCGCGGCACGCCTGGCGGAGAATGAGAAAGAAATTCGTAAAAGCGAAGAACGGTTTCGGATGCTGTTCAAGGAGACCCCGGTTGCATCTCACGAAATCGATTCCTCGGGAGTCATCCGCCATGTCAACGCGGCGGAATGCACCCTGTTCGGATGCCAGCCCGAGGACGTTGTCGGCAGGCACGTCTGGGAACTGGTGAGCCACGAGTCACGGGAAGTCGTTCGCCGCAACATCGTGGACCGCCTCGCCGGCGTACGCCCGCCCTCGCCCTACGAGTGCGATTTCGAATGCCGCGACCACTCGCTGGTCACGGTGGAAATCCATGAAAACCTGATCCGGGACAGACAGGGCGCGGTCATTGGCATGCGTTCAGCGCTGCTGGACATCACGGCGCGTCGGATGGTCGACATGGCGGTAAAGAAGGTGGAGCAGTACGCCCAGGAATTGCGGACCAAAAATGAAGAATTGCTGCTGGCGTTAGGCGCGGCCCGCGAAGCCAGCGCGGCCAAAGGACGTTTTCTGGCGGCCATGTCACACGAGTTCCGGACGCCGCTGAATGGCATCATCGGCCTTACCGAATTGATGTTCGACGGTGTGGCCGGTCCGGTGGCGGACGAGCACAAAGAGTATCTCGGCGATATACTGGCCAGCTCCCGGCACCTGCTGCAGTTAGTCAATGACGTTCTGGATCTGGCGAAGGTGGAATCCGGCAAGATGCAATTCCACAGCGAGCCTGTGGAAGTAGCGCCATTGCTGCGCGAGGTGAGCGATGTGCTGCGCATCCTGGCTGAGAGAAAAAAGATTTCCATTTCGGTGGACGCGGGTGACATGGATCAGGCGGTAACGGACGCGCCGCGGCTGAAACAAGTGGTCTACAACTACCTTTCCAACGCCATCAAGTTCACGCCCGAGGGAGGCAAGATTCAAGTGCGGGCACGGCGGGAAGGCAGCGCGATGTTCCGCATCGAGGTAGAGGACAGCGGGCCGGGCATCGAACCCGACAACATTCCGCGGTTGTTCGCCGATTTCCAGCAGCTCGACAGCGCCCGGTCCGGTGTGGGAACAGGCCTGGGGCTGGCCCTGACCAAACGCATCGTCGAGGAACAGGGCGGCACGGTGGGGGTCCGCAGCGAATTAGGCGCCGGCAGCGTGTTCTTCGCGGTTCTGCCAATTGCGCCGCGCGGCGACCGCTTCCCGGACTCGGAGCGAGAAAGCGCGGCCTTTGGCGGCGTGGCCGAAGCCAAGACGAAAATTGCCGTGTTTCCGGCGCCCATGCGCGGCCGTCCGCGCTCTCTTCAGGAAGTATTGCACCTTTAACTAAAGTGGATTTAATTATTTATCCGATAGATTTTTACTGTTAAATAAGGTTGATTTTACTTCTACCAGCTCCGATAAAAAAATTACAATGAGACGGCTGGATGTGTCGCGGCAGGCGTTCATGCGGCCGCCGGCCCGTGGGCCCGGCATCGATACCGGTCGGCCACCGGCGGAGGATTCCCAGTGCTTAGCAATTCGGTCCTTATCGTAGACGATACCCCTGTGAACCTGAAGCTGGTGCGCGTGCTGCTCTCGCGCCAGGGTTTCGAGGTCCGCACCGCCAGCACGGCCGAGGAAGCTCTCGAGATGGCGCCCACCTTTCGGCCCCGCCTGGTGTTGGCGGACATTCAACTCCCGGGCATGGATGGCCTCGAAATGACGCGGCGATTGAAAGCGGCCCCGGAGACCCGCGACACCGTGGTACTGGCGCTCACCGCGTTCGCCATGAAAGGCGACGAGGAAAAGGCGTTCGCGGCGGGCTGTGACGGCTACATCACCAAGCCCATCGATACGCGCACATTCCCGGCGCTTATCCGGCAGTATCTGTCCAAGACCAACGATGCCACCGCCGGCGCCGCTCCACCGGATATGCCGCCCTCAACGGCCCAACAGACTCAGCAGGCATTTATCACCGAGGGGATGCAACAGAGCGGCAGACTGATCAGCAGCCTGGGATCCGGCTTTGATACCGTCGAGGCGCTCGCCATCACCGAGCGGTGGGCGGTAACCGCAGCCTCCGTTGGCCTTCCCGAGATCAGCCATTTTGCGCGGGAGCTCGAAACTTTGCTCCGGCTAAACGGCCGCGGATCGATGGTACGGACGCGCGAGCTGCTTGTCCGGCTGGCACGGGCATTCTCTGAAGGCATGGCCTGAGTCGCGTGCGCGTGGCCGCCGCGCCGATAAAACTCACGTTGCATGCACGCCCTGGTCGGAACCCAGCACCGATCGCCGGTATGTTACTCGATTTAGTGCAACATGGAAGTTTCACAATTTTACTTTTGGATTCGGATGTTTGACGGCCAACAGCATGCCATTTTCGTTTACAAGATGTTAGAATATCTTAGCTTTGTAAGGTCCAGAGGTGCCTACCTCTGAAGAGAGGGAAGATCAAAATGCGCCAAGTTACATGTGTAGGATTGCTGTGTCTTTTAATTGCTTCGAACGCGTTGGCCCAAGGCTTAGGCGGGCTGTCCGGCACTGTTGTCGACCCATCCGGCGCGGCGATTCCCGGAGCGAAAGTGCAGCTCTTCCTTCCCGGCGGTAAGACGCCAATCACGACTACCGAGTCCGGTTCAGCGGGCGAGTTCCGCATACCCAGCCTGCGGCCGACAACCTATGAGATTCGCGTTGAGAATACCGGGTTCAATGGCGCCAAGTTGGCGAATGTTGTTGTGGACCCGGCACGCGATACCAGCTTGCCGCCCATTCGTCTCGAAGTCGCTTCCACTACGCAGACGCTCGAGGTAAAGGAGGCCGCCCAGGTCGTCCAAGCCGATAATTTCGAGGTTTCCACCACAGTGACCCAGCAGCAGGTGGAGAATCTTCCCGTTCTGGACCGGCAGGTGAGCAACTTGTTTCTGACGCAAGCGGGAGTCAGTGAAGGCAAAGGGCCCGCGACAGTCAACGGGTTGCGTACTTCGCTGACGAACCTGACCCTGGATGGCGTAAACATTCAGGACAATTTCATCCGGACCAATGGCCTGGACTACCTGCCGAACAAGCTTACGATCGGCCAGGTCCAGGAACTGACCGTCGTCACCGCTAATGAAAATCCCGCGATGGGCCTGGGAGCCACACAAATCGCGTTGACGACTCCTTCAGGAACCAACGAACTGCACGGAAATGTCTACTGGTACAACCGCAACAGCGCGCTGGCTGCCAACAACTTCTTCAACAACATGGATGGCGTGGCCAAGCCGCACCTGAACCTGAATCAGCTGGGCGGCTCCGTAGGTGGTGCAGTCATCAAAGACAAGCTATTTTTCTATCTGAACTACGAGGCCTACCGGCTGCGCCAGCAACAGCTCACCACCAACCAGGTCCTGACCCCCTCTGCGCGCCAGGGAATCCTGACCTATCTGGATTCGAGCGGCGCGCAGCAACATTTCAATATTCTGCAAGCACAGGGCCTTAGCATCGATCCGGCCATGGCGGCTTTACTGAGCGCCGTTCCTAGCACCATCAACACCAATTCCGTTGGAGATGGCCTCAACACCGGTGGCTATGCGTTTAACGCTCGCTCCAATGAAGATCGCGACAATGCCACCGGCCGGGTTGATTACTACCTGTCGCAGAAGCACATTTTCGCCGGTTCCTATATCTTCAACCGCGACACCGTGGACCGGCCCGATATCGGCAATTTTTATACGGTTGCGCCGCCCGTCACCAACGACAATCACTCCAAATTCCTTTCGGCAAGCTGGCGATGGACGCCCACGGCGCGCCTGACTAACGAGGTGCGGGGTGGTTTCAATATCGCGCCGGGCTTCTTCAATGTTTCCGGTAAGCCGCCGGCGAATTTTGTTTCCCCGAACGCGGGAAGTGCTACGTTCTTCGATCTCGATTCCTTGATCTTTACGCCGCCAGTCAATACGTTCCTTCCGCAAGGCCGTGCGACGAACACTTACTCGTTTCAGGATAATGCCACGTACACGCGGGGCAGGCACACCATATCGTTCGGATACCAGTCGCAGTGGGTGCATATCGCGCCCTACGATTTTGGTGGAACCGTGCCCACTCTTGGCATCGGCCTCTCCTCTAATAGCAAATACGGTTTCGGCGTCGGCGACATCCCCGGCGCCAATCCGACCGACACCAATACCGGGAACGATCTGCTGGCTGCGCTGGCGGGTCTGGTCGCCGAGGACACACAAACGTTCAACGTCACCAGCCGCACTTCCGGTTTCGTCAACGGTGCGGCCAACATGCGCCATTTCACGTACAACACGTATTCCGGCTATGTGGCAGACAGTTGGAAGCTGGCGCGCCATCTGACGTTGACAGCGGGTCTGCGCTACGACTACTACACCGTGATGAACGAGCGCGACTCACTGGAACTGCTGCCGCAGTTGATCAGCAACAACTACATCACCACCATGCTTTCCAATGCCACGCTCAACTTTGCCGGCAGCTCGGTGGGGCGGCCATTCTATCATCCCGATCGCAACAACTTCGCTCCCCACGCCGGCTTTGCCTGGGATGTTTTCGGCAACGGAAAGACCGCGATTCGTGGCGGCTACAGCGTGGCTTATGTCAATGACGATACTGTGCTCGCCCTTGTCAATAACATCGATTCCACGAATTCTGGACTGGCCGGGATCGCGGCAGATACGGGCCTGACCAATACGGTTTCGGCGCCGCCGGGTATCACTGCACCAACATTCAAGGTGCCGCGGACGTTTGCCGATAACTACAACATTAATCCTGGTGGTAATGCGCAGGGCATGCCCGATCCAAATCTGCGAACGCCTTACGTGCAGTTGTGGAGCTTTGGCGTTCAGCAGGAGCTGAAAGGCTTCATTCTGGAAGCGCGTTATGTGGGCAATCATGCCGTCAAAGGATTGCGCGCCGTCGATTACAACCAGATCAATCCTAACGCGGCCGGGTTTCTGAATGACTTCAAGCGCGCGCGCAGCAACGGCTTTCTCTCACAAGCCGCCGGTAAGGGCTTCAACCCGGACTACGATTCCACCGTCCCCGGCGAGCAGCCTCTGACTGTGTTCCCCCAACTTCCTGCCGGGGGCCTGCTGTTCCTTCCCATCATCCAGAGTTTCATCTCGAGTGGCGAGGTGGGCGGACTTGCCGCCATCTACCAGCAGAACGGGCTCAACGGCAACGTTAATTTCTTTCCCAGCCCGTACACCAACGGCGCCAACGTCATCACCAACATCTCCAACAGTACTTACAACGGGCTGCAGCTCGATGTGCGCCGGCGGACGACCTCCGGGTTGCAATTTCAGTTCAACTACAGCTTCTCGAAATCTCTTGGCAATTCATTGGGCGATAGCCCGGATCGCTTTGAGCCCTTCCTGGATAATGCCCAAGCCCGGGTCGAGCGTGCGCGGCTGCCTTTCGATCTGACCCATGTCTTCCACGCCAATTTTGTATTCCCGATTCCCATGGGTCCCGGCCACCGCTTCAACTACGCTCCCCTGGGCCGGCTGTTGGGCGGGTGGGACATCAGCAGCTTCATCACGTATCAATCCGGAACGAACTTCTCGATCCTGTCTTCCCTTGCCACGCTTAACCGATTTGGCCTTCGCTCAGCTTTGAACACCGTCGATACCAGCCTAAACAAAAGCCAGTTGGACAACGTGGTTGGCTTCTTCATGACCGGTAACGGGCCGATGTTTGTTTCTCCCAGCATCATCGGTGCCGATGGCCGTGGTGTCCAGCCTTTTGGCGAAGCGCCCTTCAGCGGCCAAGCCTTTTTCGATCCGGGCCCGGGAACCATCGGGACTCTCCAACGCCGTTTCTTCAACGGTCCTTGGGATTTCAACTGGGATTTCGCCGTCATCAAGAACACCAAGATCACCGAGCGCTTCAACGTCGAGTTTCGCGCGGATTTCTTCAACGTCACCAACCATTCGGCGTTTACCGCGGGCGACGAAGCCAACCTCGGCGTATTCAATGTGAACAACCCGAGCTTCGGCAAGATCGGCGCCGACATCTCACAACTGGCGTTCTATGGGAGCGCCCCTTCGCGCCTGATCCAGTTCGGAATGTACGTGCGGTTCTAACGCAAGCCAACGAGCGCATCGGCCTGCCACAACGCGGCGCCAATGGGCGCCGCCAGTCGGGCGCGGTCGTGCCAATTAACGTTAACTAACCGCTGTCCCGGCCGCATCAGTCGCAAGCTAACTAAAAACATAGTAGCTTTGGGCCGGCCTCTGCCCAAGAATAGGAGACTGCGGCAAGATTCGCACTCATGAGCCTAACCGACTATTACGAGGTGCTGCAGATCAGCCCCAACGCCGAACCGGAAACGATTCATCGCGTGTTCCGGCTGCTGGCTATGCGTTTCCACCCCGACAACCCCGAAACGGGCGACAGCCAGCGGTTCATGGAGCTTAACCGGGCCTACGAAGTGCTGAGCGACCCGGATCAGCGGAGCGAATACGATGAACTTTTCCGCCAGCAGAAAGAGGAGCCCATGGCGGTCTTCTGGCTGAAGGACTTCACGGAGGGAACCGAGGGCGAAGCCAATCGCCGCATGGGAATCCTCTGCCTGCTGTATCACAAACGGCGCGTGAATCCCGAAGAACCCGGCATGTCACTGCTGCAACTGGAAAATGTAATGGCGTTTCCACGCGAGCATTTGCGGTTCAGCCTGTGGTTCTTGCAGGAGAAGAAGTTTGTCCGGTTTAACGAGAACAGCGAATACGAAATCACCGGCGAGGGGACCGAACACACGGAAACCAACTCTCCGAAGCAGGAACACCTGCAGAGACTGTTGAGCGCTCCGAAAAACGTGTCACCAGAGCCCGCCAAGTCGCCGGGCCAACCCGCGGCTGCCGGGCCGCAGGAGTTCAGCACACCCCTTACGCAGCCAAGACCCGATTCCCGGCCGCGCACGGTCATTACCGTCTCATTGCCCGACTCCCGGCGGCAGCCCCTCACGTCGCGCCCCAGTTGAGCGGCCGTCGTTACGTCTATGCCAACAGCTTCTGCACCACGTTGCCCGCTACGTCCGTGAGCCGGAAATCACGGCCCAGGTAGTGGTACGTCAGGCGCGTGTGCTCCAGGCCCAGGCAATGCAGCACGGTCGCCTGCAGGTCGTGCACATGGATCTTGTCTTCGAGAATGCCGAAGCCGAAGTCGTCCGTCTTGCCCACCACCTGCCCGCCCTTAATGCCGCCGCCGGCGAGCCACATGCTATATGCCAAGGGATGGTGGTCGCGGCCGGCATTCTCCGGGTCGCTGGCTTTGCGGATCTCCACCATGGGCGTGCGGCCGAACTCTCCGCCCCAGATGATGAGCGTCGAATCCAGCAGGCCGCGCTGCTTCAGGTCTTTGATCAGCGCCGCCGTGGGCTGGTCGGTGATATCGCAATTCTTCTTCAGGTCGCGGTTCAGGTAGGTGTGCTGGTCCCAACTCGCGTGCATCAGCATGACGAAGCGCACGCCGCGCTCGACCATCCTGCGCGCCAGCAGACAATTGGTGGCGAACGGGCGCATAGGCTCCTTGTTGACACCGTACATCTCGAGCGTGCTCGCCGTTTCTTCGGAAAAATCCAGCAGCTCGGGCGCCGCCATCTGCATTCGGAACGCCAGCTCGTACGACGCGATGCGTGACGCGATCTCTACGTCCGCCGTGTCGGCGTAGTGTTCCTGGTTCAGCTCGCGCACGGCCGCGAGCGTTGCCTGCTGCGTGTCACGCGTGATGCCTGGCGGATTTGAAAGGTATAAGATCGGATCGCCGGAATTGCGGAAGGGAACACCCTGGTACGTTGACGGCAGAAAACCGCAAGAGAAGTTGGTCTCGCCGCCGCTGGTACCCACGCCGGAGCTCATCACGGCGAAGCCTGGCAAATTCTCAGATTCGCTCCCCAGCCCGTAGGTTACCCACGCGCCCATGGCCGGCCGGCCAAACTGCGTGGTGCCGCTCATCAGGAGTAATTGACCGGGATGATGATTGAACGCATCCGTGTTCATGGAACGGATGAGGCAGATGTCGTCGGCGCACGAGGCTGTGTGCGGAAGAAAATCCGAGTACTCGGCGCCGCACTGGCCATACGGCTTGAATACCCGCGGGCTACCAAGCACGGCCGCGTTCGGCTTGATGAACGCCAGCTTCACCTGTTTGGTCATCGACTCGGGCAGCGGCTTGCCCTGCCACTTTTGCAATTCCGGCTTGGGATCGAACAGGTCCATCTGGCTGGGCGCTCCTTCCATGAAGAGGAAGATGACGCTCTTGGCCTTGGGGGCGAAATGCGGCGGCTTGGGCGCCAGCGGATCGGTGCGCTTTGGCTGCGTTGCTCCCAGCATCTGCGCCAGCGCGATCATGCCGAGTCCGCCCGCTCCCTTGCGCAGAAAATCCCTGCGCGCCTGAATTCGCGCGAACGCTTCGAACGTCATGTTCTACTCCCGTGTGATGAACTCATCCAGATTCATGAGGACGCGGCTGACGCCCACCCAGGCGGCCATATCCGTGCGGGTCACACCATCCGGCGCGTAAGGCGCTGCCAGCGCCGCCGCCTTGCCGTCCATCTCAAACAGCGCCTTCTGCACATCGAAATACTTCGCCAGATCGTCCAGCTCGCGCGCGTTCGGTTTACGCGAGAGCGCCAGCTCGAAGGCGTAACTGAGCCGGCTGCGGAAATCATCCGTCGCGTCGCGCAAGGTGCGGACCGCCAGCCCCTGCGCCGCTTCAAAGAAAACCAGGTCGTTAAGCAGATTCAGCGCCTGAAGCGGCGTATTCGATCGCCGGCGCCGCGTGCACGCCAGCCGCGAATCGGGCGCATCGAAGTTGACCAGCTCGGGATACGGTGACGTACGCTGGAAATGAATGTACAACCCGCGACGATAGCGATCGGCGCCTTCGTTTTCTTTCCATTTCAAGCCGCTGCCGTATGTGATTTCGGACACGCCGGGCGGCTGCGGGGGCTTGACGCTGGGACCGCCGACGGCCGGATTGAGCAGTCCGCTTGCGCTCAGCGCGGCATCGCGGATCAGCTCCGCGGAGAGACGCACGCGCGATTGCCGCGCGAGCAGCACGTTGTCCGGATCCTTCCCTTCGAGCTCCTGGCGCGTCTTCGACGTCTGCCGGTATGTCGCCGACGTCACGATCAGGCGGTCGATTGCCTTCATGCTCCAACCGCGGTCCATGAACTCGCTGGCCAGCCAATCGAGCAGTTCCGGATGCGACGGCTTCTCGCCCTGCGTACCGAAATCCTCCGAAGTGCGCACGATGCCGCGGCCGAAGAGTTCCTGCCACAGGCGGTTCACCATCACGCGCGCAGTGAGCGGGTTTTCGCGCGACGCGATCCACCGGGCCAGCGCGAGTCTTGGCGCCACATTCTCGATATGGAGCGCGGGCAGAATCGTCAACGTGGCCGGCTCGACTTTCGCGCCCGGCACGCGGAAGTCGCCGCCCAACGCAATGTAAGTTTCAGGCGGATGCGTCATCTGAGCCATAGCTGGGGCTTGTGCGTATGGTGGCAGCGAATCATTGAGCGCGGAAAGCTTCTCCCGCAGCTCTTTCATCTTCTCTTTGGCGGCCTTGTCTTTGTCTATGTCGGGCGTCTGACCTCGCATCACGAAATAATCGACGAAGCTGTCCTGAAGCCGCCGGCTGCGCTGGGCCGCATCCGAGTTCAGGATCTTCTGCCAGTAATCGTACCCGGCGCGAAACTCGGTGAGAGCGAAATCCCACTCGACGTCCGTGCCGGGATGCAGGTGCGCATCCCGCAACTTTAATTCCCACGACGCCGCCATTTCGGGCACGTGATACTGGGCGAACAGTTCTTCCCGCTTGCGCCGGTATTCTGGCAACGCGCGCAGATAAGGACCCGTCTCGCCGGGAAGCGGCGCGTCGATATCCTCTTCTTCGGCCGATGTCCAGAACGCCATCATCTGGTAGTATTCGCGCTGGCTGATGGGATCGAACTTGTGGTTGTGGCATTGTGCGCAACCCACCGTCAGGCCCAGCCACACGGTGCCTACGGTGTTGGTGCGGTTGATGAGCTGCTCGAACCGGTCCTCGGCACGGTCTACGCCCGCTTCGCGGTTGATGAACGTATTGCGCTGGAATCCGGTAGCCACCCTTTGCTCCACCGTGGCGCCGGGAAGCAGATCGCCGGCAAGTTGTTCGATAGTGAACTCATCGTACGGCATGTCGCGATTGAGCGCGTCGATCACCCAGTTGCGATAGCGCCACGCGTAGGGACGCGCGGGATCGCGCTCGTAGCCGTCGCTATCGCCGTAGCGCGCCAAGTCGAGCCAGTAGCGCGCCCATTTCTCGCCATAGTGGGGCGAAGCGAGCAGACGCTCGACCAGCCGCTCGTAAGCATCGGGACGGCTGTCTGCGGCGAATTCATTGACTTCGGCCGGGCTCGGTGGCAGCCCGATAAGATCCAAACTGACCCGGCGGATGAGCGTGACGCGGCTGGCCTCGGGCGACGGTGCGCACCCTTCAGCTTCGAGGCGCGCCGCGATGAACCGGTCGATGGGGTTGCGGACCCATGCGCGTTCGCGCACCTCCGGCGGCTCGGGACGCACAACCGGCTGAAAGGCCCAATGACCGCTCTTGGGATTCGCCGCAGCCCCCATGGCCGATGCAGCCGGAACCTGCGCGCCCTGGTCGATCCATGTGCGTAGCGTCGCGATCTGGCCCGCGGTGAGCGGCTCGCCCACCGGCGGCATGCCGAAGCCTTTCTTCGAGCTGGTGACGCGTTCGATCAGTTTGCTTTCGGCGCTCTTACCCGGCTGGACAACCATTCCGTCCGACGCGCCCTTCAGAATGGCATCGCCCGAATCGAGGCGCAGACCGGCCATTTGCTGCTGCGCGCCGTGGCACACCTGGCAGCGCGCTGCAAAGATAGGCTGCACATCGCGCGAAAAATCGATCTTGGCGGGCTGGCTGTAGGCGGGAAGGATGCTTAG
>Ga0075436_100000958_pt1 | contig 19345 bp, 16 predicted proteins | sample RhiMethybrSRZTD5_FD_75303 | JGI IMG/M metagenome (GOLD analysis project Ga0075436, IMG submission 75303) | Populus rhizosphere microbial communities from Tennessee, USA - Rhizosphere MetaG P. TD hybrid SRZTD5 | ecosystem: Host-associated > Plants > Roots > Rhizosphere > Soil | place: USA...
CAGGAATCCGACGGCGAGCGTCAGGGCCATCAGCGAGAGGTTGTCCAGGCTGTACCCAACAATGTCCATCACCACAAAGGTGAGCAGGAGCGAAAGCGGCAGCGCAGCCACGGGGATCAAAGTGTCGCGCGCGCGACCCAGAAAGACAAAGATCACCAGCACAACCAAGACGAACGCGATGAACAGGGTCGCCTGGACGTCTTTAACGCTGTTTACGATGCCCTGAGAACGGTCGTAAATCGGGATAATTGTGACGGAGCTGGGAAGCTGAGCCTGGACCGTGGGAAGCAGGGCGCGGATGGATTTGGCAACCTCGACGGCGTTCGTCCCCGCGCGCCGGAAGACCGCGACGACAACCGTGGCGGAAGGAACAGTGTGGCCGCGGTACCAAAAGCGCATGTTGATGCGTTCATCTCGTACTCCATTTTCGACGGCCGCGACGTCTTTGAGATAGATGGGAGCGCCGTTTCCCTGTTTGACGATAAGGTTCTCGTACTGACTGGCTTCGCTGAGCTGGCCCTCGGGTTTAAGCAGAAAAGTGTGGTGCGCGCCGTCAAACTGTCCCGCGCCGGTGTAGCTGGTTCCATTCTTGAGGGCCGCAGTCAGGTCATCGATCGTTAGATTGCGGGCAGCTAGGGCGGAAGGATCAGCTTTGATGCGCAGGGCGGATTGAGCGCCGTAAATGGCCACCTGGCTCACTCCCGGAAGAATGCTGATGTGCTCGCCGACTTGGGTGTTGGCGTAATCGTATAGCTGCCCTTCGGTAGCGCTGTCGCTGGTGAGGCCGACGTACATGATGGGTTGGTCGTTAGGGTTGGTTTTGGTGAAGATGGGCGGGCTTGGGAGGTCCACGGGCAGCTGGGCCGTGGCACGCGATATGGCCGCCTGAACGTCGGTTGCGGCGGCATCCACGTTCTTGGAGAGATCAAACTGAAGAACGAAACTGGTGCTTCCCTGGCCGCTGTTGGAGGTCACCAACTGAAGGCCAGAAATCTGCATGAATTGACGCTCGAGAGGCGTGGCGACGTTGTTCGCCATGGTTTCTGGCGTTGCGCCGGGATAGCCGACGTTTACTTGAATGACGGGATAGTCGACCGCGGGCAGGTCATTGACCGGTAAGGCAAAATAGGCGAGTACGCCAAAAACGATGGCCGAGATCGTGAGCACCGCGGTCATCACCGGGCGGCGAATAAATGGTTCAGAGAGATTCATTTGATCTTCGTTCTCGTTACTTTGCTTTCGCGGGCGCATTCGGTTGCGCGCTCGCCGCTGGGGTAGGGCCGCCGGTATCCACACGCACCTTGCCGTTCGGAGCTACGGTCATCTGGCCGGCCACGATAACGTTCTCTCCTGCGGCGACACCTTGGGTAATCACGATGTTATCGCCTTGCCGCTGGCCCAAGGTCACCAGCCGCAAGTCTGCGGTGTTGTCGGGTTTCACTACGTAGACGAACGGACCTTTCTGGCTGATTTGCGTGGCTTGGTTGGGGATCAGCACCGCTCCCTTTTGCGTTTCCAGCACCAGCCTCACGTTGACAAATTGACCGGGCCAGAAATGGTGATCGGGGTTGGAGATGGTTGCGCGCAAAAAGACCGTGCCGGTGCCGTTCTGCACGGTGTTATCAAGAAATGAGAGCTTACCGCCGCGGACGTGGTCTTCCGGATCGGACGGCAGCCTCACGAAGGTCTTTAGCGTTCCGCGAGACATCTCTTTTTGGACATGGGGGAGATCGCGTTCGGTTATCGTGAAGTCCGCATAAATCGGATCCAGGCGCTGGATTAGCAACAACCCGGTTGTGTTCGCCTGCACCACGTTTCCGACGTCGACCAGTCGCGCGCCGGCGCGCCCTTGGATCGGCGAGTGGATATAGCAATATTCCAGGTTGAGCTGGGCGGTTTCGAGCGCCGCTTCCGCCGATTCCACCTGCGCCTGATCGACATCAACGGTGCTCTTCTTGGTGTCGTAATCCTGCTTGGAAGTGACCTTGGATGCGAGTAGCTCCGAGCTGCGCGCGAACTCCACCTTGGCGAGCTGGAGCGCCGCTTTTGCTTGGGCCAGAGCGCCCTTTGCCGAATCGAGCTGGGCCTGATACGGACGCGAATCAATCACAAAGAGCAACTGCCCCTTGGTCAAATCCGCGCCATCCTGGAATTCCCTCTGCGTAATGCGTCCGCCGACTTGCGGGGTTACGGTAACGGACTCGAAAGCGTAGCTCTTGCCGATCTCGTCGAGGTAAACGGGCACATCTTGGGTTTGCGCCTTGGCCACACTCACCAGGGGTGGAGGCGGCATTTGGGGACCAGCAGCCTGGGGATTCGCTCGGTTACAGCCCGACGCTGCCATTTGCAACACAAACAGCGGCAGGATATACAAAAATCGCAGCTGCAAATTCATCCTCGCTCTCCCCTCGCCTTTCTATACGAGACAGGCCAGCGGCATATTGCAGGCCAGGCACACCCATTACTAGATTAGACGCCTACGAGGGAAACGCGTTACTTTTCGCGAGTTCCATTTGTGGGCCAGCGGCAACACGCGCCTCAGAACCCGCCGTGTCAATTGTATCCCACCGCCAACTAGCTCGCCGGGCCCATTCTTCCGGTGTCCGCACTCAATAGAAATCGCGGGAATCGATGCGCTTGCTGGAAAGGCCCAGTTGGAGCACATCCATTTGACCTGGCCGATCCAAGATCTTTCCAGGGAAGAAGGTTTTCAGGAGCACGCGCACAATTCCGTATGCGATGCCAAAGGCCACGGCGAGGCCCATGAACACAAGCGTAAGGACAATGATTCTTCCCACGATGACCAGCCACGGCGGGTCAGTGAGCTTGTGGGTCGGCTCATTCCATGTGACTTCCGTCTGATAATGAACCCCGCTTCGCAACTCTTCAGCGAACGCAGCCGAAGGCGGCCGCAATACCAGCGAGAGCAGCGAGCCCTTGCGCTCAACGGTCGTTCCAGCTTGCCTTTCAGCCGGGGAAAGCGCCGCATCCAAGTGGCGCAAGTGCTGCTCGGCCAACTGTGGCGTGGGATAGTCAATCAGCAAAAGCACTCCGCTGTCTTTTGCCTTTTTATAGTTTGCAAATATCGCCTCGGCGCCAAAATCAAAGCCGACTTCCTTCGTAAGCGGCGCGAACTCGGACTCGCCCAGCTTGTTGAGCGCCGCCTGGAAAGCGGCTGGCCCCAGAGCGTACCGTTGCGTTCCGTCTGCAAATCCCAGGGGCAAAAATGCGCGAATCGGCGGCAGCGGCGTTGTATCCGCGAATTTCCGTACGATACCGGAGAGTTCACGCAGGTCCGCCGTGGAAGCAACCTGCGGCTCCACATTCACCAGGAAGTTTCCAATGAGCATGAAGAGCCGGCCGTGTCCGATGGCCGTCAACTGCCCGACCGTCGAAGGCTCCAGGTCTGTATCAAGGAGCGCCGTGTACGCCTCATAAGCGCCCGAGGGATCGTGAAATCTCTCCAGGCTCACTTGCAAAGACTGCGAGCCGTTGGAATACGGCCTCGTGATCCACTCTTCCAATCCTGCTTCGTTCAGGAGCGCGGCGTCTTGCTCCGCGGGCTTTCCCTTTGTGGGGGAACCGGCGGACGACCAGCTACCAAAGCGATCCGGAAGTGTGCTTTTGACAGTGCTTTGGGCAAAGCAATGCGGTGCCCCCGCAAGCGCGAGTGCTAAGACAAACAAAAGACTGAACAAAAGATTAGTGTGGCGTTGCATCCCTACCCAGTATTGGACACCAACAGGCTACCTTTGGTTGCGGGATTGTTCAACCGATGCGACCGCGCTGGAAACCGGCTGCCCCGGCCTTTTCTTGGTAGGCAGGTTAACGGTCATGCTGTTCATGTTCTGCAAATAACTGGAAATGCCCTGAAACAGCCCTTCTGCCACTCTTTGCCGCTGCTCGGGCTGTTTCAAAAGCTTTTCGTCGGAGGGATTGCTCAGGAAAGAGATCTCGGTAAGGATCGAAGGCATATCCGCGCCAATCAGCACCACGAAAGGCGCTTTGCGGACGCCGCGGTCCTTTATCGTTCTGGCGTTCTTCTGGATGCGCTTCGCGAGCGAGTCCTGGATATCCTGGGCAAATTCCTTGGACTCGTCGATTTTCTCGGTTTGCGCGATTTTCTTGACCAGGCTCTCGAGGTCGTGCACGCCTTCCTGCGCGGTGGCGTTTTCGCGCGCCGCCACTTCCATCGCTTCCGCTGAGCCCTTCATGTTCAGGTAATAGGTTTCGATTCCGCGCGCGCCCGAATCGCGGCTTGAATTCGCGTGAATGGAAATGAACAAATCGGCTTTGGCCTGATTGGCGATGCTCGTGCGCTCTTCCAGCGGCACGAACGTGTCATCCGAGCGCGTGTAAATCACGTCCGCTCCCGGCAGACGCTGCTCGATGATTTTTCCGAGCCGCAGCGCCACGTCGAGGCACAAATCTTTCTCCATCAAGCCGGTGGGCCCGATCGTTCCGGTGTCGTGCCCGCCGTGGCCGGGATCAATCACGATGCGCCCGATTTTTAGGCCCAGCGTGCGCGTTAGAGTGGCTTGTCCATCGCGCGTGGGCTGCGGAACGCTTGCCGGGCGGACCAAATCCGGTTTCGCGTCCGCCGCTGAAGGCTTGTATGACTTTGATTTCTTCGCGCTTGGCAGCGTTTTGCGCGGGCTGGGCAACGAATTGGCCCCGGAGTTCGAGGCTTCCTGCGTGCCGGCGACAACGTTTCTCGGGTTGGAGGCCGATGTTTGGCCCGGGCGAGCAGTTTCTTCGCTGGAGCTCTTTGCCGCTGCTGTTTGCGCTTCTCGCGCCGCACCGTTCGCAGAGCTTCCGTTTTGTGCCGGGTTATCCGCCGCTTTCTCGCTGCGTCTGGCGCCGGCTGACTGTACTGGTTCCGAGCCAAACGAATTGCCGTAAAGATCAATCACCAGTTGCGCCGGGTCGCTGGTGAGCACGGCGGCGTAATCCTTGACGCCGTTTACGTCCAGCGCTATACGCACCACGCCAGAGTGATTCTGCGCCACGCGCACCGCGGTCAGCAGATTGCCATCCACTTTTATACTGCTCCGCGCCACTTCCGGCGCCAGCCGCGCTGCATGCAGATCAAAAAAAATCCGGTCGGGACTAGAAATCCTCCCAGAAGTGAATTCCACCGAGTTTTCCAGATCGATCGTTACGCGTGTGGCGTCGCCGTTTAGCGAGGTGCGGATGCGCCGCACTCGCGGAATTTCCTCGGAATTCGAGGATGCCACCGATTTGCCGCCTGAATGTACGGGAGCGCTCGGCCGCGCGTCTTCCACGCCAACGGTTCTAGCCACCGTCGAGCTTTCACGCGGGTTGCTCTTCGCGTTTGTGTCTTCATTATTGCCGTTGCTGTTTTGCAGTAGCGCCAATTCTGCGAGCGCTTCTTCCACTTCCCGTCTCTTCTGCGAACGCGGGAAGCGTTTCAAGAATTCCTCGTAGGTTCTTTCTGCTTGTCCGGCTTCGGCAAGCTGATCGCGCTGCAACTTCGCTATGCGGATCAAAGCATCCTGGCAATTTTTGTGGGAAGGATATTGGCGGACAAGAAATTCGTAGGAATCCACTGCCTGCTGATAGTAGCTGCGTCCGAAGCGGTCGCCCATTTCGGTGTAGAGCTCCGCCACAGCCAGCAGGGAATCGGGCACTTCCGGCGCGCGCGGGGTAATCAGGGCCACGCGGCGGTAACTCATCACCGCTTGCTTGTAATCCGCGAGCGTGCGCTTGTCGCCAGGCTTCGCGTTCAGGGCGGCGCGCTGCTCTTCCGCGCGCGCAAATTGCGCGGAAGCGGACTGGCGTTTTGCGGATGCGTTTGGGTCCGGCGCACTTCTTCTTGCGCCTGCCGGTGCCGCAAACGCAGACGGAAGCATCAGCACAAAACCCAGCGAAACGGGGGCGAAGACCCGTCTCAAAGTTTTATTCCACCGAAACATCTTCCTCCATCCCCCAACATCCCATGCCCGTAATCAACTATCGAACATCAAAGCATTCTTGCCCTAAACCTTTTTTGTTCTAGCCGTTGCCGCTTGCCGTTCCCTCGGAATCTTAATCCATTCCCAAAGCTAACTGCATTGATTTTGTAAGACTTAAATCCAATTGCTAAACACAACGCACTAGTACTTCCATCGGGGAGCCACAGCAAGCTCTGAACTTGCGGACAACGGCCGCTCGGCAAGCCCGGCAACTGCGGTGGGCGGCAATCGCCGGAATTATCGGTCCCCAAAAGGCAAAAGTTCGCTGTGTGTCAGCGAACTGGGTTACTGAAAATTGGCGACTATGCGCCGAAAGCCCGGCGTCAGTCGTTAGTAAATATGATGCGGCCTTCGGGTGAGACGTCTCTGTGGATGGCGCGCGAGTTGACGAATGCGTCAGGCATGCGGCCGGAGCCGGGCCGGAAGTACGCGTTCTGAACCTTTTGCACGTAATTGCGCGTTTCGCGGAACCCAGGAACTCCGTGGGCGCGGTCGACTGCGCCTTCTCCCGCGTTATACGCCGCAAGTGCCAGATCGAGGTTGCCATTATAACGTTCCAAAAGCGTCCTCAGATACTTAACCCCGGCGTCGATATTCTGTTGCGGGTCAAAAACGTCATAGGCGCCATAGCGTTGCGCTGTGGTGGGGATCAATTGCATTAAACCCCCGGCGCCCTTATGGGAAAAGGCCTTAGGGTTCCAATTGGATTCCGTTTCGATGACCGCGCGAACCAGCGCCGGATCCATCTTGTGGCGCTCGGCGGCTTCGTGGATTAGCTTCTCGACGCCGTCGCGGTCCACATCCATGCCGGGACGCGAGCGGCCCGTGAGCGAAACTTCCGATGGCAAATAGATATTCGTGCGCTTCGCGGGAGCAAGCTTGGACGGCGCGGGATTGGAGTTGATGAAGAAGTTGCGGCCGCTATCGTCGGAGATCTTGGCGATTTGGGCGCTGGCGGGGCGAACGCAGAGGGCCAGCGAACCCAGCATCAGGCACGCCGTCAGTTTCACGCTTTTGCTCGTCATCGCTTTCATGGCTCGGGGAAAGCTCATGTTCCTCTTCGATTTAACCCCACCTTGATTTGACTGCCCAGGGCACTTGGTTTAGAACTAACCCACTCCCAACGGTTCCTTGATACCGCCTGGACGGTTTGGGCGTCAATAAACCGCGAGTACTATGCGCCCCCAACCTATGGGCTAGCTTAGGGCGCGGACCCATCGCGCCCATTCCTTCAGTCCTTCTGGCCCTATCCTAGGAGCCGATAGCAAGCCCCTACAGACACAACTCCGTCAAATCGAATGGCACTATAGCAGACCTTCCACGTAAGAGGGAACTGTCTGCAAGGCCGTTTTGAGGCCAGCTGTATCTTTACCGCCAGCCTCGGCCAAATCTGGTCTGCCGCCGCCCTTGCCGCCCAGCTTTTCCGCCAAAGCCCCTATCAGCTTGCCAGCATGGACTTTAGCCGTCAGGTCCTTGGTGACCCCGGCGATGAGGGCGACTTTGCCGTTTTCCGGCATGCCCAAGGCGACTACCCCGGAGCCTAGTTTCTGGCGCAGGCCGTCCACAAGCTGCCTAAGCCCTTCCCTATCAACATTTTGCACTTCGGCGGCGATAACCTTAATGCCTTTAACGACTTGCGCGCGGGCCATGAGTTCATTCGCTTGACTGAGGGCCTGAAGACGCTTAACAACCTCAAGTTGGTTCTCAAGCGCGGCGGTTTTCTCTGCCAAATCGCTAAGTCGCATCAAGATCTTCTCGTCACCTACGTGCAACAATTGAGCAATACTCCTCAGCAGCTCCATAGATTTTTGATAATGCTCCAGGGCCCCGATGCCAGTAACCGCCTCGATCCGGCGAATGCCAGCGGCCACGGACTCTTCGCTCACAATCTTCAGCACGCCGATATCGCCCACGCGTTGCACGTGCGTGCCTCCGCAGAGTTCTTTGGAGTAAAAACCGAGAGGAGCGCGCTCATCGGGAATGGTTACTACCCGGACGTTGCTCTTGGGATATTTGTCACCGAAAAAGGCGAGCGCGCCAGAAGAGAGCGCGTCATCGAGCGAGGTGATGTTAGTTTCCACTTTGGTGTTGTTGCGAATCTCGTCGTTTACTTGCTGCTCGATGTCGCGCAATTCTTCGGGGTCGACATGCTTAAAATGTACAAAATCGAAACGCAGATGCTCCGGGTCGTTGAGAGAGCCGGCTTGTTTGACGTGCGTCCCAAGGATGTTTCTCAAAGCTGCGTGCACGAGATGCGTGCCAGTATGGTTCCGCATTATAAGGTCACGTCGATCCTTATCGGCTACCACTGTGACGCGGTCGCCTACTCGCAATGTCTCCTTGGCGATGACACGATGCGCCACTAATCTAGAAACTGGATAAAACGCGCCCTTCACTTCAGCCAGCAATTGCGATTCCGAGTTGTCGTAGAAAGCACCGGTATCGGCTACCTGCCCGCCCGATTCGGCATAGATTGCTGTTCGATCCAGCATCACATTTCCACTTTCACCGGGTTTCAGTTCCTGGACAGCGCCGCCCTTCGTTGCAAATGCAATGATCTTGCAGTCTCTTGTAGTCGTTCCCGAGTAGAAATCTAGCTCGGTCTCAAAAGTGTCGGCAGTCTTGGCATACACGGGATCCGCCGTTTCTTTAGCCTCGCCTTTCCAGGACGCCCTGCCGCGATCTCGTTGCTCCTCCATTGCCGCGTTAAATCCCGCCCAGTCGACGTGTGCGTCTTGGAGTCTTGCCGCCTCTTCCATCACATCTTTTGCGAGCCCGAAAGTGTCATACAGCTTGAACGCCACATCGCCCGGAAGAACCAACTGACCATGAATGATCATGCTCTCTGTTTGTGGAGATCGATCACGCTGCGCTTTTCGAAGAAGACCAATTTCAGCGTCTAATTTTCCTAAGCTGACTGTCATGCTTCGGCGAAAGCGTGCAGTCTCCGAAGCCAGAACTCTTCGTACGTGCTGAATGCTTTCGTGGAGCGCCGGATAAGCTTCTCGCATTTGACGGACAACCTCGTCCGCCATGGCTGGGAATGTCTCTTCTGATATGGCCTCTGGAGATCCCATATTGAGGAGCGCGCGATTGATTATTTTTCTGAGCACTCCGCCTCTTCCGTCGTTCGACGGGATTACTCCATCTGAAATAAGAAAGGTCGCGGCACGAGAATGGTCAGCAATAATCTTGCGCGATGTCTCGGCGTCGGCATCCTCCATGTCGTGTTGAAGGAGGTCAGCAGCCCTAGCCATCAGCGGCTGGAAAAGATCGGTGTCGTAATTGGAGATTTTGCCTTGCAGCACCGCAGCGATGCGCTCCAATCCCATCCCGGTATCTACTGACGGCTTCGGGAGCAGCGTGAAGCCAGAAGCATCGCGTTTGTACTGCATGAAAACGAGGTTCCAGATTTCGACGTAGCGTCCACAATCGCAGGGAAATTTGCAATCGGCGTGGCCTTCCTCGGACGCAAAGGGCCCCATGTCGTAATGAATTTCGCTACAAGGGCCACAAGGGCCGGTATCGCCCATGGCCCAGAAATTGTCCTCGGGTCCCGAGGCAAAGATGCGGTCTTTGTTTATGCCTTGTTCTAACCAATAGCTCCGTGCATCTTCATCCGGGCCCGTGTCCGGAGTTGGTACTTGTATCGACGGCTTCCCGTTATATAAGGTCACATAGAGCTTTTCTTTGGGGATGCCGAACCATTGGGGCGAAGTGACCAGTTCCCAGGCGTAGGCGATGGCTTCTCTCTTGAAATAGTCGCCGAAGGAGAAATTGCCGAGCATCTCGAAGAAGGTGTGGTGGCGTTTGGTGAAGCCGACGTTTTCGAGGTCGTTGTGCTTGCCGCCGGCGCGCACGCATTTCTGCGCCGTGGTGGCGCGCGAGTAGTCGCGCTTTTCGAGGCCGAGGAAGACGTCCTTGAACTGGTTCATCCCGGCGTTGGTGAAGAGCAGCGTGGGGTCGCCATGCGGCACCAGCGACGAGCTGCGCACGCGTTTGTGCCCCTTGCTTTCAAAAAAGCGCAGAAAGGTCTCGCGGATCTCGTTGCCGGTCCAAACCTTCCGCTGTGTCTTTGTTTCGGTCACTCCGTCCTCATTAGGTGCTGCAATCAATTCTTGGATTATGGCAGACGCCTATCTGCGCAGCAATCGCAGGGCAGGATATCCCGGCTGCCGCCCAGGAATCTTTGATATCGCGCCCGGCGTCGGCATTTGTTTCTCGCCCAGTTCCAAATTGGGAGGTTTGCGGAGGAAGAGGGGAGACCCACCCCCCAACCATTTTGTATTGTTGTGAAAAGAAAGGAGTTGCTAAATTTGACTGTTGGAAGTTGTTGAAAACACAGGGGCGGCAAAGGGCACTGACAGGGTGCCAAGTGGCTTAGACCGAGACGCGGGCAGCGGGTTTTGCTTAGCACAAAGGACGGAGAGGACACGGAGGGACGCAAGATATAGAGAGACTGAAGGTTATGAGCCCGGCGGGGATGGCGGCTGAAAATCATAGTGTATGTTATCACAGAATAACGTAAAAATCCAGGAAAATCTGTAAAAATTCCTAAAATTCCTAAGTGATTGGAGGGATAGGAGATAGTTTTTGGGGTTTTGGCGAAGTTGGTATCACCAACAGAAGCTGCCTGCAATTAGCGCCGTTTTTGGCGCGATGTGGCAGTTGTGCCGCGGTCAATTCGTGCCAGGACTCTGTGCCGGGAGGGAGGGTGAGGGTACGGGGGCCTCAAACTCATTCCTAGACCAGGAAAACGCTTGGGCGTAAGAGGGCTCTTTCGGGTGACCCAATCCGATGTCCACGGAATAGTTGGTGGTGGCCACATCGTTCATGGGCGTGGGATCCGAGTAGGTGAGGCGCAGAGTGCGAGGAACTGTGGGTGACCCGGGCGGGAACACTTTCCACCCTTGCTGTGTCTGGAGGTAGAGGATGTCGCCGCTGGCCGGTTTCGGAAGATCAACTGTCTCGCGAACGGGGTGAGCCATTATAACGACGAAGCGCTTGAGCTGAGGAAAAGCGGAGCCGTTACATCCGCGAAGAACCCCCGTGAGACCCGCAGCCCGAAGTTCCTGGATTTCAAAATCAGACAAGTAGTGGAATGCCGGATTCATGCGGCTCAGCTCTTCGTGCAGCTCGCCTTCCCCAGGGATCCATTTGGCGGACACGAATTGAACCTCGGGGTCTTTCGTGGAATGTATTCTCGCGAGCCTATAACCAGTGTTTCCCCAGGCGTAGGCGAATAGCAGGGCCCAGGCGGTTAGAAGAAGCTTGTAGCCCCGGCCAAGTGGCGCCGTTTGAAAGGATTCTTCGCCAATGCGCGGATAGAGGAAGAACCCGAAGGTCCCGGCAATGAGTCCGGTCCAAAAAAAGGTGAAGAACACGGATACCAGGCTAGGCCAGCCTCCGGGCGCGATGAACCTAATGATTATGAAGGAGAGAAAGGCGGAAACGGCGGCGAGGATGAGGCGAGAAAGAATGGGTACGTTGAGTTTCTGAAGCAACAGCCCGCAGAGATAGACGAGGGCGCCGGCAAACACCCAGAGCAAAACGAAGGGGCTGCAGACGAGGCGCAAGAAGAGTTTCAGGTTGAACCCAAGCACGGCGACAACGCTGGGATTATTCCGATGAATATAGCCGTAGGATTTGTCCTCCGAGGCTGCCCACAAGTTCCATGCCGACATAACCAGGAGAAACGTGCCGCCCATCACGATCAGCACATAGCCGATGGCCGTGCGATATGCCCCGCGATGGTTTGGTCGAGCCATTTGCGCCTCGGGTGAGTTTCTGCTGAAGCTGTTTTCCTGATTTTCTCATGGCGAAGAGAGGCGGGGGATGAGAAGGGTGGGCGGTGTTACGTTCTTGCCACTCAATCAAGTGCTTTCCAGGGCGCTTCTCAGTCCGGTTCAGGTTCGACGTCGGCAATGTCTTCGCGGGTGAGGGATTTGAGTTGGCGGCGGATGACGTCGGCGGAAAAGCCCGCGCGGAGGAGGCTGCGGTAGAGGGAGGCGAGCTTGCGATCATCAATTTCGCCGCGTGATGCGCGCAGCTTGCGCTCGATGCGCTGGCGGACGACAGCGGCCTCATCGGTGTTTTGGGCGGCTTCTTCCAGGGCGGCCTCGATGTGGCGGTCAGGAACGCCGCGGGCGCGCAGGTCGCGGGCAACGCGAAACTTGCCTTGCTTGCGTCCTTCGGTGCGCTGGCGGGCGAACTGCTTGGCGTAGCGGGCGTCGTCGATGTAGCCATTTTGTTTAAGGCGAGCGAGAACTTTTTGGATGAGGTCTGCGTCGGCAGTCCGGCGGATGAGGGCTTTCTTCATTTCATGGACGGAATGAGCGCGGCGCATGAGGATTTTGATAGCAGCGTCGTACAGGGCGGATTCGGTGTCGATTTGGCGGGGTTTGGGAAACATGGGGGAAGCATAGAGGAAGAAGTGGCGAGTGGCTAGTGGCGAGAACAGAAAGAAAAGACTTAACACAGGGAGCACAGAGGCGGGAGCACAGAGGTCACAGAGAAAAGAGTTCCAGGTTTAAGATTTCAAGAAAAGGCGGAGCCGCACTACTCGCCGGCGGGTTTGGCGCCGGGGAGACGGCCCTTGAGGAGCTTGATCTGGCCGTTGTGGTTGGACTCGTGTTCGGCCACGTGGAACCATTTGCAGTAGGTGTTGGTGGGTCCCCAGCCCCAGTCTTTGTCAACGGCCATGAGCCACTTGTCGTCGCGCTTGCGAAATTCGGCGAGAGTTTTTTCGCGAGTTTCCTTGAGCAGGTTCAGATAGTAGTCGAGATTGTTGCCCTTGATGGCCTTGCGCGCGGGTTCGCCAAGGCCGCCGGGCACGTCCCACTTTTGCTTGATGGTGTCAGGCCAACTGCCCCACTTGAGGCCATCGAACGTGTTGAGCTGAAAAAACGTTTCGATCGCGGCGAGATGCAGGAGGAGGGCGCCAATGCGGTTGGCTTTGTCGTCGAGGAGAAAGTCGAGCTGATCCGTGGACAGGCCTTTGGTTGACATCAGAACCTGCGCCCGCGTGAAAGCCATCATTGAGGTGAGCGTGCCGATTTCCGGCGAGAAGCCTTTTTTGGGGCCGACGATAGTGTCGGACTCGTCAAAGGCTGCCGCGGCAGGCTGCGCGAAAAGGGTTACACCGGAGAATCCCGCCGCGAGAGCCGCGGTGGTCTTGAGAAAGCTACGGCGGTCGGGCCAACAATCGCAAGGAGTGAATGGGGTCATGGGAGCCTCCGTGGAAGGAATCTAACACAGAGAGCAAAAAGAAGATAACGAAACGCAGAGGCACAGAGAGCGCAGAGAGGAGTGAGTGATAAAGCCTGGTTTATTTCAGGTCGACGACAAGGGACGAGCAAGCAGTGCAAATCCAAGCAGTGGCCACGGCCACGGCGGCAGTCCATTTTGAGGCGCGTGTCACTCTTTTTGAAAGGGCAAAGATCGAGAGAAGGATTGTTGCCATGATGCCTGTCAAGAGAAGTGCCATTGGCGCAAAGAAAGTGATTGTGTCCCATGCGCCGCCATTCAATAGAGTCATGGGGCCAATCTTGCCCTCGCGGAGGTAATAAATGACGGCGTTGGCCATTGCAGGGAATGCGGGAAGACAGAAGACAAAGATCGTTTTGTGGAGGAAGGGTCGCTGAGCATCAAAGCGCAAGGGCGTTGTCCATCTCCCCCCGATTATAGACCGAAGTGACCTGCCGCTGGCGAAGCGCTCGAAGCCATGGGCTTTTCACCAAGCAAGAAGAGGAAGAGGCCTTTTATGGACGCGAGGAGGAGCAGCACTGCGATGGCGAGCGCCGGGCCCCAGGGGAGCCAGTTCCAGTAGGAGCGATCAATCATGGCAACGGAAGGATTTGTCGGGTCGTAAAGAACGGGAACTGACCAGCGGACGCCTTCGCCGGTGGGTACAAGTTTGTGCTCCTCAAAACGGGCGACGGTGCCCTGGGCTTCAAATTCGACGACAGGCAAATATACGTAGCGCCCGGGTGTGCCGGTAGAAATGCGGTTGCGATTGGCGTAGAACACCCGTTTTTGGAAGCCGACGATTTTGCCTTGGGTGCGAGCGCCCTTGAGGAGCAGATGCACGTCGGTCTTTCCGGTGGAGTAAACGAAGCCCGACAAAACCACGGCGACAAGCAGTTGCGGGAGGAAGGCATAGCGAAAAATCTTTTCGCGGTTGGCGAGCATCCACGCGACTTGGTCTTGGGGAAAGGGCAAGGGCACCTCTCGGGTCGGCTAGCCAGGGCAAAACTGCACAGACTGAAGTCTGTGCTACTTGCGGGCGAAGCGCTCGAAGTCGGCCATCTGGCGCTCCATTTCCTCGCGGGCGGCGTCGGAGGCGGAGCGGATGCCCTGGATGCGTAACTTGAATTCGTCGGCGTTGGAAGCGCGCGCCAGAGCTTCATCCAGGGTGATGAGCTGCTTGGTATAGAGCTCGAAGAGCGATTGATCGAAGGTCTGCATGCCGTATTGGCTGGTGCCGGCGGCGATGGCATCGTGAATGAGGCGCGTCTTGTCCGGATTGATGATGCAATCGCGGATGTACGCGGTGGCGATCATGATCTCGACGGCGGGGACGCGGCCTTTGTCGTCGGCGCGGCGCACCAGGCGCTGGGAAACGACGGCTTTGAGCGTGGCGGCAAGCTGCAAACGAATCTGTTTCTGCTCGGGCGGCGGGAAGACCGCGATAATACGCTGAATGGTTTCGGTGGCGTCGAGAGTATGCAAGGTGGAGAGCACCAGGTGACCGGTTTCAGCAGCAAGCAGAGCGGTGGAAATGGTTTCCAGGTCGCGCATTTCGCCGACCAGAATCACGTCGGGGTCCTGACGAAGAGCGGCGCGTAAGGCGGTGGAAAAGTTTGCGGTGTCGACTTCCACTTCGCGCTGATTGATGAAACTCTTTTTGTCGCGGTGCAGGAACTCGATGGGGTCTTCGATGGTGATGAGGTGGTCGGCGCGGGAGGCGTTGATGCGGTCAATGATGGCCGCAAGCGTGGTGGACTTACCGGAACCAGTGGTTCCCGTGACGAGCACGAGGCCGCGTTGCTCTTCGCAAATCTTGTTGACGACCGAGGGAAGATTCAGCTCTTCGGCGGTGCGGATTTTTGTGGGGATGACGCGGAGGACCATGCCGACGTTGCCGCGTTGCTGGAATACGTTCACACGGAAGCGGCCAAGGCCCGCTACGCCATAAGCCATGTCCAATTCCGCCGTTTCCTTGAACTTTTGCTTCTGGCGGTTAGTCATCATGCTGAAGGCCATGGAAAGCATTTCTTCGGGCGTGATGCGGGCGACGTCGGTGAGCGGAGTGAGCAGGCCGTCTATGCGCAAATAGGGATGGTTGCCGACTTTCAGGTGTAAGTCGGAGGACTTGTTCTCGACGGCTCGGCGGAGCAGATCGTCAACGCTAGTCGGCATGTGTGTTAACCCCGCAAACGTGCAGCTATTCAACGAAACTAGCATCCGTGGGAGGGGTGGGCAAGAACGGTCGGACAGGCTGGTTGCGCGGTAGTTACCTGTACGGATGGGAAGTTTCTACGTCTTTAGCTATAAGTTCTTGGTAGGAAGAGAGGAGGAAAATGGAAAATTGAAAATGGAAAATTGACGAAGCCAAAGAGATTAGCATTCGGCAGGGCAAAGTTCGTTCCGGGGGATCCGTCGGAGTCCCATCGGGCCGGGGCATTCTCTTAAAACCAAAGACTGATGACTAACGACTAACCAGTGAGCCCTGGGCGCTTAGGCTTTTTTCAGGTAGAGGCCGTCGTAGAGGAGGCCGGCGATGAAGCCTCCCGCGAGCGGGCCAATCCAGTAGATGGGGTGATGTGCCCAGTGATTCGCAGCGAGCGCGGGTCCGAACGCGCGGGCCGGGTTGAGGGCGGCGCCGGTCAGCGGGCCAGCCGTCAGAATCCCCATGGTGATGGTCAAGCCGATGCCGAAGCCGGAGATGGCTTTGAATGCGCCTCTTTCGTCCACGGCGGTGGCAAAGACGACGAGGACCAGAAAGAAAGTGGCAACGGCTTCGAGAGACATTCCTGCCCAGACTGGAAAATCGCGCGCCAACTCCGGAGTGCCCAGGGCTACTGCGCGCCAGGTGTCGTCCGGAATAACTGCTTTGAGGACGAATGCGGCGACGGTTCCACCCAGGAGTTGTGCCGCCCAGTACAGAAACGCTTCGATGGTGTTTATGCGCTTGGTCACCCAAATGCCTATGGTGACCGCGGGATTGAAATGGCCACCGGAAATGTGGCCGAACGCGGAGACCATCAGGGCAATGGCAAGGCCGTGTGCGAGGGCGATGGCGAGAAGTCCGATGCCGCCGGAGCTGCGGAGATACTGGTCCGCGCAAATCGAGCCGGCGCCAAAGAAAATCAGGGCGAAAGTGCCGATGAATTCCGCGACAAGCTTTTGCGTGATGCTATACATGAAGAATTCCTCCCAAACTGGAAAGGAAAAGCGGCACGATTCCGACGGCTGCATTCTAGCTGGAATGCCGAGAGAAATGCCAGTCCCGGGCTTGCGGATGTCGCTTGATGGCGGGACGATGAGGGGATTTCGGGTAACGAGGAGACGAGTTTGGCGTCAAACTTAAGGTGAGTGGCCAGAGGAGGTAGACCCATGGCGAGGATTGAAGGGGCGGACCCAAGCAAGCAAGGACTTTTTCAGGGAATGTTCACGCGGATCATTTATTCCATGACCAAACGGAAAGTAGGGCGCACGGTGATGCCAGTGCGTGTCGCGGCCCACCATTCGAAACTGCTCTGGGGCTACGGGCAGATGGAGCAATCCCTGCTGGGCAGCCACTTGGTGGAGGAGCGGCTGAAGAATCTTGGAGAACTGCGCGTGGCTACACTTGTAGGGTGTCCGTTTTGAATCGACATCGGTTCTGCGGTCAGCAGAACCAACGGCATCTCCAAGGAAAAGATGGAAGCACTTGAGGAATACGCAACAAGCCCGCTGTTCTCGGAAACGGAGAAGCTGGTTCTCGAATACGCCGACGGCATGACACAAACGCCGGTGGAAGTGAGCGACGGGCTGTTCGCGAAGCTGCGGGAGAAGTTTACAGACGCGCAGCTGGTGGAGCTGACGGCAACGCTCGCGTGGGAAAACTATCGCGCGCGATTTGACCATGCGTTCGGCATCGAGGCGGAGGGGTTTACGAAAGGAAACTACTGCGCCATGCCCGCGCGTCCAGCGAGCAAAAGCCTTAGGGCAACTCCGTGAGAAAAGGGGTGAAGAAGAAGAACGGGTCAGAAAAAGCGGAGACTGATGCGAGACTTGCCCCAGTGGTGCAGGCATTTAAGGGAAGTAAAGGTGTGAGAGCGGGAAAGCTGTTTTCCTCGTTCGGCCTGAAAGTAAACGGAAAGATTTTTGCGATGTTCGGAAGAGGACGACTTGTCGTGAAGCTGCCAAAGGAGCGAGTGGACGGGCTAGTGAGTGCAGGGAAGGCTGAGCGGTTTAACCCTGGCCATGGGCGATTGATGAAGGAGTGGGCGGCTTTCGGGAGCGGCGATTCTGAATGGGTAGAGCTGGCCCGGGAAGCCTACAAATTCGTCCAGCATGGCAAATCTGAGTGAGCGATTTATCGCGCGGCGGCTTTGGCGCGTGCCTTGACGCGAGGGGTGCGGATTGCGCCACGCTTGGAGCGCGCTTTTTGGAACTGCACTGCGGCGCGTAAGAATGCCAGCCAAAAGCGGTGCGGCACTTCCGGCCGCGACGAAAGCTGAGGCTGGAACAACGTGGCGATAAAGAAGCGATGGTCCGGCAACTCGACGGCGCGCGTTTCTCCTTGAATACCGCGTGCACTGACGCGAAGTCCAGCCGCTTGGAATTGCTTTTCGTATTCTTCGTTCACGCCATAGTTGCAGTAATACTGCTCGGAATCGTCTTCGCTGCCGCAGATGGAATGAAGGCGGCTGCCGGGCACGATTTTCAGGCGCTCATCACCGGATGCTTTGGGGCCGCCTTCGCGGCGATTCGGCAAGCTGCAGGAAAGCGGCGTGACCACGTAGTGTGAAGAGCCGGAGTTGTTCTCCGCGCTGTCCGCGTCGGTGATCTTCAGAACGTTTCGCGCATACTCTAACAGAGTATATTGGAAGCCCCCTCAAGTTCCTGTGAAGGGCCAGTCGCGAGTTCGAGCAAACTCGATGCCACGCAACATTCCATTGAAACTTTTGTAAGGACTCCCGGGGGAGGCGATTAGCCCGTCCCACCGGCTGAGAATCTTCGGCGCGTCCGCGCTGTCGAGGGAGGGCGTAGGGAGCCAGCGCAACAGGAGCGGGACCTTCAGCTTCGTGGCGGCGTCGTACAGCGCGGCGTTGGTTGCAAAATGTGAATGATACGAAGGCTCGAAGTCTCCGATAATACCAATGCGAACTGCGGTGGGCATGGTTGACCTCTCCGAACATCCCCACGAGGAACGGAATAAACTCGTCGTATAAGAACACAATTGGCCCCGAGAGACAGGGCCAATTTGGTGTCGAGGCTCGGCGTTAGCGCGAAGCAGCGCTGACAGGTGCGCCGACGGGCGTGAGCCAGTTGTGACGGTCGGGCTTCGTGCCGCTGGTGATGGCGAAGAATTCTTCCTGCAACTTGCGCGTAATCGGTCCAGCCACGCCTTTGCCCACTTGAATGTGGTCCACCGAGCGGATGGGCGTGACTTCCACGGCCGTGCCCACGAAGAAAACTTCGTCGGCAATGTAGAGCATTTCGCGGGGGATGACCGCTTCTTTGCAGGAGATACGGAGATCCTCGGCAAGTTTCGTAACCGCGTCGCGGGTGATGCCGGGAAGAATGCTGGTGGCCAGCGGCGGCGTGTAAAGCGTGCCGTCGTGCGCCAGAAAAATGTTCATGCCGGAGCCTTCACTGACGTGGCCGCCGGAATCGAGCGCGATGCCCTCGGTGAAACCGTTGAAGGACGCTTCCATGCGAATGAGCTGCGAATTCATGTAGTTCGCGGCGGCTTTGGACATGGCCGGCAGCGTGTTCGGCGCAATGCGGGTCCAGGAACTGACGCCGACGTCGACACCTTTGGAAAGCGCGTCGGGGCCGAGATAGGCGCCCCAGCTCCAACAGGCCATATAGAGGTCGATGGGAGAATTGAGCGGATTTACGCCGACATCGCCATAGCCGCGCAGAACGATGGGCTTTACGTAACAAGCATTCATTTTGTTGACGCGGACGAGTTCGCAGGCCACGTTTGAGAAATCATCCACGGAGTAGGGAAGCTCCATGCGATAAATGCGGGCGGAGTTGATGAGCCGCTGCATGTGCTCGCGGACGCGGAAAATGGCCGGGCCCTGTTTGGTTTCGTAGCAGCGAATACCTTCGAAAACGGCGGAGCCGTAGCTGACGACGTGAGAAAGAACGTG
>Ga0075436_100000960_pt1 | contig 19340 bp, 16 predicted proteins | sample RhiMethybrSRZTD5_FD_75303 | JGI IMG/M metagenome (GOLD analysis project Ga0075436, IMG submission 75303) | Populus rhizosphere microbial communities from Tennessee, USA - Rhizosphere MetaG P. TD hybrid SRZTD5 | ecosystem: Host-associated > Plants > Roots > Rhizosphere > Soil | place: USA...
GAGAGACGGAACCAACTCAGACGCGTCGACGCAGCCAATTGACGATACGAGACCGATAGTAGTAAACGGGAAGCGCGAGCGCCGTGACGACGGCACTTAATAACAGCAGTTGAGTATATTCGGCCCCTGCGACCCTCGCCCCGCCAGCGGATAGCACCCATGTCCCTGGCATCCGACCCAATGTCGAGACGAGAGCAAACACCCAGAAAGGTAAAGGGCTTACACCAAAGAGGTAACACAATGTGTCTTTTGGCAGGCCGGGAACAAGGAAGATGATGAAGCATAAGATCGCGCCCTCAGCCTCAACAATGAAGTCGAGACGTTGCCAGACTTCGGGGCCCGTCATTCTTTTCACGAATGGCGCCCCGAGACGTCGTCCGAGCCAGAAGGCGAACAGAGAACCGATCGTGAGCCCGACACTTGAATAGATGAATCCGAGCCGCTGACCGAATACGAAACCACCAAGTAATCCCGTCACATCGCCAGGAATCGGTGCTATGACAACCTGCAACGCCTGAATCAGTATGAATGCTAGCGGCGCGAATATGCCCCACCGTTCCAGCATCGCCCGCATAAAGTCATGATCGTTATAGAGGCGAAATAACCACTGATAGATCGCAGCGTCGGTCCACACCAGCCACGAACCGAACACCAGGATCACCACGAGAGCGGCGGTGAGGATGATCAAACGGTACTGAAGATCGCGACGGTCTTTGTTCATCGCCGCCAAATCTCGTCGAGTTGCGCCGACATCAACGTCGGGACGTGGCAGGCACATCGACCTCACCCGCAGGGAAACTTCGGCACGTTCGACGTTGCCACACCGCGATAGTCTCCCGTTCGTCCACGCGACTCGACCGGGGTTGCATCGGGCCGACCACGGAGATGGAGGCTATCTGTACTCAGCGCAGATCCGATGCTCTGCTGCGTTCGCCCAGCGCACACTTTCGCTTAAGGCGCGATGGCCACCATCCCTCATCGTAGTAGCAGAGCCGCACGCCGTCCGCATTAAGTGCCGCAGATGAAGAAGTCTTCACGCGTGCTTCCGAAGCGATCGCTCGTGTCATGGCACGATACATCGTCCGATACAATTCGCGTTGCCTTAGCGCGGCGCAACGGTTCACACTGTTGGTAGCGAGGCGTAACCCCTACGCCTCGCCCGCAAGGTTGCGTTGCTTCTGCGTTCCGGGCGGCGGGAGACGGAAGGGCGTCCCCGCCGCTCGTCATATGCATCTGGGTCTCCAGCTCGCTTGCGCGAACGGCAAGGATTCCGAGCGTCCTCATCGGGCGTCGTCTACATCACGCGATGTGCCGGAGAGCGCCGCTTCGGATAAAACGCCGGGGAGGCGTTGATCGCCTCCCCGGGAGTGCTGAAGTAGCCGGAGGCAGACGTCCCTCGTCGCGCTGAGCTACCATCGCCACCAGCGTGGCACATGCTGGTCGTCCGGGTACGGGTCGAATCCGATCCTGAGCTAGCCGGGTGCGACCGTGACTCCCTCGGTCGTGTATGCGTCGACCTCAAACTGATTGCGAAACACCGTGGAGAATAGCTTCTCGATATGAATCATGGCGTCCCGCTTACTGCCGAAGTGAATTGGGATTCCGAATGCATCGCAGAGTTCTTGCGATCGCCCGTTGGGATAACTGATGTGAATCATGTGGTGATGGTGACTACGCAGCTTCATGACGACCCCCCGTCGCGGCATCGGCACGTGGGCGAATAACCAGTGGGCGGCACCGGGCTGCCGAGACACTACGGACTCTGTCATGCGCAACCACTTGTGACGCCAACTTGTGAAATCATTTGCGGCGTCCTGCGCCATCAGGTGCCGCGTCATCATACGCTGTGCTCGTGGTTTGAATCCCCACCGCCTCAACGTCATCAAGTTCGTCGGTGACCGTGAAGAAAGTCTTAAGCGGACCTGACGCATTCTTCACGCGTCGGCGTACTAAACGAGAGTTTTCGGGCCGACGGGACATCGCGCGTCGCGCCTCTGCTGGACGATGCGTAGCAGGACAGGCAGAACAACGAGCGCGGCGGCCAGGCTGGCGATCGTACCCAGCGTGAGAAGCAGGCCCAGCCCGAACATGCCGCGATGCTTCGCCACCATGAGGCTGCCGAAACCCGAAACTGTGCTGAGGCCGGCGACGAGCACGCCCATGACCGTGCTCCGGGCGACCAGCGGACCGTGCTGGCTGCGGTCTTCCATGAAACGGACCACGACGGCCATACCGTATTCACACGCGGAACCCAGGATCAGCGGCAGGCCGAAGATATTGCCCAGCGTGAACTTGAGGCTGAAGACGTACATGAGCCCGACCGTCCACAGGAGGCCAAGCCCGAGCGGCAGCAGCGCGAGGCACGCCTCGTGCACCCGGCGGATCGCCAGTGCGATCACGAGGGTGACCAGCACGACCGCGTAGAGCGTCCCCCGCCGATAGGCGCGCTCCATGAGGCGGATGGACTCGTAGGTGATGACTGGCGTCCCCGTCGCTTCCGGATCCACCCGGTGCAGCTCCGTCACGTATGATCGGGCGCCGTCGCGGTCCCAGATGTTGATGGAGGGATGGATCTGGAGCAGAAATAGCCCCTTGGCGTCGTTGTAGTAGCGGTGCTTGAGGTCTGGCGGGACGTCATCGAGCCCGACACGCTTTGGAGCGAGGTTGGACTGCAGCCGCTGAATGCTGCGCACGAAGTCGCCATACAGCGGTTGCTGGAATGCTGCCAGCGTGTTCCGCACACTGTCCGGATCGCCCTGCCGGATCCTATGGATCAACCAACGGATGTCGTCGGTGAGCTTGCCGAGTCGCCGTTTGCCCTCACCGCTGGAATCCGCCTTCGCGATATCGAGCCGCCGGTCCAGGGTCTCGAGGCCGGCGAGCAGGCGCGGCACGTCGATTGATCGAGGACGTGCGATGCGCACGGGTGCCACGATCGGCGCGAAGTCGTGGATGATCTTCTGCTTCGCTTCCTGCTCCGCGGGAATCATATCGAGGACCGAGTGCACTTCGGAGACGCTGGATAGTTTCTCGAACGCGATCTGCTTCTCGCGCAGCGCTTCGAGCGAGGACGCCGTGGCGAGCCCAGCGAAGCCCGAGCGCCCGGATGTCGAAAGGATACGCTTCTCCCACACGACCGATTCCGTGCCTTCCGCCTGGAGGTTGAGCAGGTTGTAGTCGAAGCTGACGCTGCGCAGACTCCACAGTGACAGCGCGCTGAGGCCCACGGCCACCGCGAGCACCGCGCGCGGAGACAGGGCCAGGCGCTCGACGAGGGGCACCTCGATGCGCGCAACGCCGACGGCGCGGGGTGTGGCGGGCCGCACGCGTTCGGCGTGACGGCGATCGATCAGCACGAGCGCGGCGGGGAACAGGGTCATCATTGCCAGCCAGGAGAACAGAATGGCGGTACCCGCGATGATGCCGAGTTCCTGCACGCCGCGGAAGTCGGTCAGCGCGAGCACGTAGAACGTGCCGGATGCGGTGGCCGCGCCGAGGAGCATCGGCGGGCCGGTGCGCGCGGCGGTGATCTCGAGAGCCTCACGCAGCGTGCGTCCGATGAGCCGCTCTTCCTCGTAACGGAAGAGGACGTAAATTCCATAGTCGATGCCGATTCCGATCACGATGGAGACGAACATCACCGAAAAGAGCGAGAGGTGACCGATGGCGAGTGTCGTAAAGCCGATGGCCCAACAGAGGCTCACGGCGAGCAGCGCGCACATCACGATCGGCTTGCCGACACGCCGGAACGCCGCGAGGAGCAGGCCCAGCGTGAGCGCGAACGAGACGACGCTCGCCACCTGGCTGTCGCGGAATGCCGACACCATCTCGTCGTTCGCGAGCGCGGCCTTGCCGGTGACGCCGACGCGAATGGCCGGAAATTGCGACCGCAAGCCGCGAATGACGGCTCGCACGCCGTTGATCACGTCCTCGTCGACTGTGAAGCTGCCCTCCCGGCTCTCGGGCAGTGCCATGATGAAGAGCAGGCGTTCGTCGTCGGAAAGGAAGTAGCCGGCGCTACTGTCGTCGGTGGCCATCGAGAAAAACGTCGACCACGGTGATCGGTAGCGGTCCGCTCGCTGGAACCGCGTGGACAGCTGGCCGACGAGATCCTCGATGAAGCGCAGGTCGTTCTCGGTTCTCGTGTTGTCGCCCAGGCCGAGGTCAAAAAAGCCCGTGGCGAAGGAGCGGGCGATCTGTGTGGCCAGGCCGTCGACGAGCTGATCGACGGTTGGCCGGGCCGCGAAGCTCTCCATGAAGTCCTGGTAGTCGAAGAGCCGATCGCGGATCTCCTGGAGCTTCTGTGTGGGGAGATAGAGGAGCGCCCGTCCCTCGAACGGCGTGGCATCGATCCGGTACGTTGCGTTGCTGAGCGGGATCCTGCGCTCACGGAGCTCGCGCACGAGCCGGGCGGCGTACGCCTTCGCGTCCTCCAGCGCCGGCGCCTCGACGACGATGATGAGCTCGTCGACGTCACCGAACAGTCGCTCGTACTCCTGGAACCGCGACATGTCGGCGTGCCCGCGCGGCAAGAGATCGGCGGTTGAGGTCGCGAAGGTCAGCCTGGCGAACGCCAGCCAGACGGAAAGCGCGGCGAGGGTGACGCCCAACGCCAACGTCAGAACGGGCCACCGACAAGCGGCCCGCACCAGCTGCTGCAGCATCATTCCCCCTTGGGTGTCGGCGGCGGACGATGGTTCGTCACCAGCGCATAGGTCGGGCTGTCGAGGAGCAGATACGACTCACGCGGTAAAGGACGGCGGCTCGTGAGAAGGAAGATCGGCCGTGGCGATCGCCAGAGCTCGTCCAGCTGCGCCGACGTCAAGCTCAGGGGCGAGTCAGGGACCTGCCGAAAACCGAACGCGAGATCGGTGCTGTCCTTGTCGACGATATACGTCGGGCGTCGCGTGTAGAACGTCACACTCATCGCGTCGTCGTAGAGTCCCTGTACGACGACATGCGCGTCATTTTGCCAGTGTTGCGTGATGATCGTCGCGGCATCGCGCTGAGAACGGTTGGCGCCGAGGGACTCGGTCGCGCGGTCGACGAACATGAGCGCGGGGAGCAGAAAGGCGATCCACAGCCAAAACGCGAGCCGCCCACGACCGGCGCGGGCCGCGGCCCAGGTGCTCAGTCCGAAGGCCAGCAGCAGGATCGAGAACGGCCGGGCGAGTCGAACCGCTTCCTCCACGAAGAGGCGAGCCTGTTCGGGATGCTCGCGGTAGTGTCCATCGAGCGTCGCGACGACGCGGCCGAAGACGACAGGCGGCGCTGACAAGAAGGCCACGGGGAGCATTGCCACTCCAAGAGCCACGATGAGCATGGCCGGCACGATAAGCGCGGCTCGGCGCTGCGCATCCTCGGCGAGCGCGTGCCAGTACCCGCCGATGACGACGGCCAACGCAGGAATCGCGGGGAGTCCGTACCGCTCGAGCCGCGAACGCGCCACGCTGAAAAAGCCGATGACGAGCGTCGCCCAGATGAGCGCGAGTGTGGGACGGGCCGTCGTCTTGCGGCACCAGAGCAGCGCGCCGGGGAGGAAAAGCGACCAAGGCAGGAACCAGAACAGGCTCGCGCTCCAGAATGCGGGCAGGGACAGCGGGACGTAGTCGACTGGCTCGCGCACGTTGAGGAACCGATAGATGTGCTCGTTGATCACGTAGAAATGCACGAACGCCGGGTCGCGGAGCGCTAGGGCCACGTGCCAGGGAAGGAACAGGCCGAGCAAGATGACCGCGCCCCAGACTGGGCGCAGCCGCGCGATGATCGTGGCGTCGCGGGTAACAACCAGGTAGATGACAACCGCGCCGAACGGTATTACCAAGCCCAAGAAGCCCTTTGTGAGTCCAGCGGCGGCGGCGCCGAGATAGAAGAGAGCCCAGCCGTCCCGGCCGCGGCTGGCTTGCGTAAGACCGAGCAAGGAGACAGTGAGGCACAGAACGAGCAGCGCGTCAGGAAAGCTGTAGCGCGCGTACGTCACGGGGCCAACCGCGCTCGCGTAGATCAGTCCTGCGAACGTCCCACCGCCTGCGCCGAGCAGAATTCGCGCGAGCACGAACACGACGAGGGTCGTCGTCACGTGCGCCAGCGCCGAAGGCAGCCGCGATGCGAACTCGTTGACGTCGAATGCGCGATACGACAGCGCGATGGTCCAATAGAACAACGGCGGTTTCTCGTAGTAGGGAAGCGTGTCGAGGCGAGGCTGAATCCAGTCGCCGCTGGCCAGCATTTCTTGCGCGACGAGCGCATAGCGCGCCTCCGCATCGAGCAGCGGACGCCGACCTAATCCATGCAGAGTCATCACCGCTGCGACGACGACACACAGGCTGATGCCCGCCGCGATGCCGCAGCGACGTCGCGCGAGGGTCACCGCGGCGAATTGGATGCGGGGAACAGTCTCATAGTCGACGTGCTGGTGCATCGAGGAGTGCTATCATCGCGTCATTGTAACTAATCGAATCTTAAGGAATCTTAAGGAGACAGTGCGGCCGGTTTGTGGTCCGATCCCCGCTAGCCTGTGACCACTCCACGGCTCTTCGCTCCTGACCCTGCGACGTTCCCCTCCGCTCGCACTGTCCCCTTCTCGCGCCCGTCCATCGGCGACGAAGAAATCGAGGAGGTCGTTCGCGTCCCGAAGCCTCCTCTCGCTGCCGCTCTTTCCCTCTCTCGAGGAGAAGGACCAGGACGATGTCATTGATAGTGTCCGGCGTATCGTCCGCGCGCGACGTCGCTGAGCGTCCGGCCTCCGGGCCGTCGCTGAGCGTGATCATTCCGGTCTTCAACGAAGAGCAGAGTATTCCCGAGCTCTATCGCCGACTCGCCGCGGTCCTCGCGACCATGACAGAGCCGGCCGAGATCGTATTCGTCAACGACGGGTCGACGGACGAATCCGAACGACTCCTCGACGTGATTCAGCGATCGGACCCTCGAGTGACGCTGGTGAATCTCGCATACAACGCGGGCCAACACGCCGCCGTGCTCGCGGGTTTTCGTGTCTCGCGCGGCGACATCGTCGTCACCCTCGACGCCGATCTCCAAAACCCACCCGAGGAAATTCCGAAGCTCCTCACGAAGATCCGCGAAGGATTCGATGTCGTCGGCGGCCTTCGCCAAGCTCGCAAGGATGCTCTCAGTCGAAAGGCACTCGGCACGCTCGTCCGCGTGTTCTCCAATCACCAGGCCGATTACGGGTGCATGCTCCGCGCCTATCGTCGAAAGGTCGTCCGCCGCGTCCTCCGCGTAGGCGACCGCTCGCTGTTCATTCCGGCGCTCGGCGCGATGCTCGCTCGGCGTGTGACTGAGGTGCCCGTGGCTCACGAACCGCGGCGGTTCGGTCATTCGCGGTACTCGATGCTCCGGCTCATGCGGTTGGGTTTCGACTGGCTAACCGGGTTCTCGATGGTTCCGATTCAAATCGTCAGTCTCGTCGGAATCGTCACGACCGTCGGCGGATTCGTCTTCGGCCTGGGTCTCCTCGCCGGGCGCGTTCCCGTCAAACCCGACCTTGGGCCCGTCTTCGCGTTGTTCGCGGTGTTGATCATCCTCCTCGGCGTCGTTCTCCTCGCCGTCGGCCTTGTCGCAGAGTATGTGGGGCGTATCTATCTCGAAGTTCGACGTCGCCCGCGCTACGTGATCGAGTCGGTTCGCCCGGGGGGCCGGGGGACACGCCCGTGAGTCGGCTCCGAAACATCGTGTTCGCATACCACGCTATCGGTGTTGTTTGTCTCGAAGAGCTGCTGGCCACGGGCGATGAGGTTGCTCTCGTGATCACGCACCGAGATCGACCGGACGAGAACGTCTGGTGGCCGTCGGTTCGCGAGCTGGCCGTGCGTCACAGCATTCCGGTGCTCGAAGATGCGGACGTCCACTCGCCCGATCTCGCTGCCCGCCTGCGTGCTCACGCGCCGGATTTCCTGTTTTCATTCATGTATCGAACGCTGCTGCCTCGCGAGCTGCTCGAGATTCCGCGTCGCGGAGCGTTGAATCTTCATCCTTCTGCGCTACCCAAGTATCGGGGAAGGTCGCCCCTCAATTGGGTCCTCGTGCACGGAGAAGCGGAGACCGGCGTCTCCCTGCACTACATGGTCGAGAAGCCCGACCGGGGCGATGTCGTGGCGCAGCGTCGGTTTCCGATCGGCGACCAGGATACGGCCCTGTCCCTCCATCGTTGGGCGACGGGCGAGGCTCGGAAGCTGTTCCGCGAAACCTACCCGTGCCTGCGCGAAGGGCGAGCGCCGCGGATGCCTCAGGATCAGCGCCACGCGTCCTATTACGGTGGCCGGACGCCCGAAGACGGCAGGATCGAATGGCATTGGCCGGCGCGAAGGATCTACGACCTGCTCCGAGCGGTCACGCACCCCTATCCGGGCGCGTTCACCATTCACGCGGGTCGCCGACTGTTCATCTGGTGGGGACGACCAGAAGAGAATCGGCTCGATCTTCCGCCAGGGCGCCTGGAGGTTGTGGCGGACGGCGTCCGCGCCGGGACCGGACGGGGGGCATTGCGCCTCGAGCGAGTTCAGGTCGAGGGCAAGCCGGAGACTGATGCACGAGAGTGGGCTGCCGCGGTCGGGGCCCGGAGTGGACACCAACTGGGAGAGTGCGTATGAGAGTGCTCGTTACCGGGGGAGCGGGCTTTCTTGGCTCACATCTCGTCGACGCGTTTCTTGACCGCGGAGATGAGGTGTTCGTCCTGGACGAGGGGCCGACGGCAAAGCTGCAGCATCGCCTTCGTCACTCGCGGCTGCATATCTCGCAGGACAGCGTCCTCAACGAGGGGGTCCTGGACGAGCTAATTTCCGGTGTCGATCTCGTCTATCACCTCGCCGCTGTTGTCGGCGTCCAGTACTACGTGGTCGACCCGCACCTGGTCCTCGACGTCAACGTGAATGGTACCGAGAACGTGCTGAAGATCGCGCACAAGCATGGGCGACGCATCGTCTTCGCCTCGACCTCCGAAGTTTATGGCCGGAATCCGAAGGTGCCGTGGCATGAGGAGGATGATCGGGTACTCGGCGCGACCTCGATCGATCGATGGTGCTACTCGACCTCGAAGGCCGTCGGAGAGCACCTCTGCTTCGCCTATGCAAAGCGCGGACTGCCGGTGACGATCCTGCGCTACTTCAATGTCTATGGGCCTCGCCTCGACAGGATGGGCGCCGGTCGGGTCGTGACGATCTTCGTCGGTCAGGCGCTCGCCGGCGAGCCGCTCACCGTGGTCGGGGACGGTAGCCAGACCCGCTGCTTCACGTACCAGTCCGACGCGATCACGGCGACCGTCGCCGCGGGTCTTCTGCCGGAGGCCGTCGGCGGCGTGTTCAACGTTGGCAATGACGCCGAGGTGTCGGTCCGGACGCTGGCGGAGCGGATCATTCGAGTATCCGGGTCCTCCTCGTCGATCGCGTTCATCGCGCCCGAGACTGTCTACGGCACAAGCTACGAGGACATTTCGCGTCGGGTCCCCGACATCCGCCGGATGGAAGACTTGCTGCGCGTCACACCACGCGTGACGCTGGACGAGGGCCTGCGGCACACGATCGACTACTTCCGAGCCAAGGTCGCCGCGCCGGCGGGCCACGAGTAAACCGGGCTTCGCCCGACCAGCCCCGTTTCGCGCGCCATGCGTGTGGCCCTCAAGGTCGATGTTGATACGTATCACGGCTTGGCCACCGGGTTGCCGAGGCTGCTCGACGCGTTAGGGCGCCGCCGGGTGCCCGCCAGCGTCTATATCGCAATGGGTCCGGATCACTCGGGAAGGGCGGTGCGGCGCCTCTTCACCCATAAGGGGTTCGCTCGCAAGATGTTCCGCAGCCGGGCGCTACGCCTCTACGGCGTACGAACGATGCTGTACGGGACGCTGCTTCCCGGGCCCCAGATTGCACGCTCGTTCCCGAACGTGCTCCGCCGCGCGGTCGCCGAAGGACACGAGCTCGGCGTCCATGGCTACGACCACATCTACTGGCACGACCGCGTCGTCTCGCTCGAAGCGGGCGAGGTGGCGGCTGAGATGGACCGAGCAGTCGCCGTGTTCCGTGACATCGTCGGCCGCGATCCTGAAGGGTTCGCCGCGCCAGGATGGCAGTGTTCCGCGGCCAGCCTTGTCTGCCTCGATCGCGGCCCGTTTACGTATCACTCCAGCACGCGCGGCGTGCGCCCCTACCGGCCTCGAATCGATGGCGTCGAGGGTCGACTGCCGGAGATTCCCACGACGGCACCGGCGCTCGACGAGCTTCTCGGGCTGGGGATGAGCGAGGACGACGCGGTCGACGCAATGCAACGTTCGCTGAACGACGACCGTCTGAACGTCCTCACCGTGCACGCCGAGGTCGAGGGCGGCGCCTGTTACAGCGCATTTTCCACACTCCTCGACCGGATTCACCCGACGACGTGCTTCGTTCAGCTCATGGACATTGCTCGCGCACTCGACGTCGCGAGATTGCCCGTGATTCCAGTGGTCCAGGGGACGCGACCCGGCCGGGCGGGCACCGTCTCGTGTCAGGCTGTTTGACGCACGCTGAAAATTGGAGGGACGCAGAATGCCAGCAATTCCGAAGCTTCCCAGTCGTCTTCACCATACAGCGTATACGACCAAGGATATGGAGAAGACCCGCAAGTTCTACGAAGAGGTGATTGGGCTTCCTCTTGTTGCGACCTGGAGCGAATCCGACAAGGTGTTCGGAAAGGTTCGCACTTATTGTCACTGCTTCTTTGGCCTTGCGGATGGCGGCGCGCTCGCGTTCTTCCAGTTCGCTGACAAGAGCGATGACAAAAAGTTTAGCCCACCGATCGCAGAGACGCCCTTTCATCACATAGCGCTCAAAGTCGATAAAGAGACACAAGAAGCGATCGAGAAGCGCATCAAGACGGCGGGCTATAAGGACCCCGACACGTTTGTGCTGGAGCACGGCTATTGCCGGTCGGTTTATATCAAAGACCCGAACCGCATGCTTCTCGAGTTAACACTCGATGCGCCCAACACCGATCAGATCGCCAAGGATCGCAAGGCAGATGCGCACGCGACTCTCAAGCGTTGGCTCCTCGGCGATCACACGTCGAACAACATTTACCGGTAGAGCGAGCTGGTGATCAATATCGTCCTTGCCGTGCGATGGGCCGGAGCGCGAGTCAGACAAGCCGTGTGGCGACGGCACGGGTCTGGCGGCCGCGCAACGAACGAAAGGTGACCGGCCGTCCCCGCGCGTCGATCGAGCAAGCACACCTCCGAATGCGCGAAGGTCACGCTAGCCCCCGCTGGAACGACCGTGTCGTCCAAGGTCGCTAGCGATTTGTTGCCCTCGGTGGGCTGATACGACGGCATACAACTTGTACGCAGATTTGCGCAGTCGAGCGTCGAGGAGGGGCGCTAATGACTATGGGGGCGGTCTGTCGGCTATATTCGCGCTCACTTGAACGAAAATCGTCACGAACACTCGCGCCCATCGCACTGACGATTCGCATTCCCGATCTGAGCATCAAAGTCATAAATCCGGCTATTTCACTGACCTCGGCGTCGGCGACGAGGAACAGGACCGTGCATCGTGAGGGAGCAGTCTGTCGCGCTGGTTCTTCCCGACACGATTCGCGGCATGCGGACCAATGAGTGAGTTCGCGCTCCTGATGGCGTGGGTCGGTGCTGTTCGATCGAGTTGCGAGGCCATAGGCCTGGAAGCCAACGAGTTACGAGAGAGCACCGATCTGCTTCGGGCCGAAGCTCGCCATCTGCGTGAAGAGAGCGGGCGCGCGGTAGGTCACTCGACGAGCGCCCGCGAGACACGATGCGGCATCTGGCCGGCAGGGACAAGGATGTCATGAGTGTAACGAGAGCTGAGATCCTGATCGCGGATGACAACCGAGACACGCGCGAGATGCATGCGCTCTACCTCAGCATGCTTGGGTACAGCGTGGCAGTCGCTGCGGACGGACGTGAGGCGGTGCGGTCGGCTAGAAGTCACCGCCCGAACCTCATCGTGATGGACCTCGACATGCCTGAGTTGGATGGCTGGACGGCGATCCGCGAGCTTCAGAGCGACGCGTTAACCGCTGCAATACCAGTGATCGTCCTGACCGGCCATGACCTCAAGACGGAACTCAAGGATGTGGCGATTGCGGCCGGCGCCGTCGCATACCTTATGAAGCCATGCTTCCCTGAGGAGCTCGCGCGCGAGGTTAGCGGGCGCCTCGCAGCGAGCCGGGCCCGAATGCCGGAGGCCCTGTAGGGCAGGTCCCAATCTGAGGCAAGGAGAGTCGAGATGGACAATAGCTGGAACAACCCTTGGAAGTTGACCGCGATCGGAATGGCTGTTGTGATCGTCACGGCCGTCATCACCGGTATCGTCGTCGCGAACCGGACGGGGACCAAACCCGTCGAACAGGTGGCCAACACGACACCAGCTGCGATGCCCCCGGCCACTCCGGCGACTCCTGCCTCGAGCCCACGTCCTGCATCGTCGGTACCACCCCAATCTGCAATACAGGCGTGTAACAAGTACGCAGCCACGCCGCCGAGTCAGCGGGACAAGACCATCGAGGTGGTGAAGGACGTTGCCATCGGAGGCGTTGGCGGTGCAGCCGTTGGGGCAGCAGGAGGCGCTATAGCAGGCGGCGGCAAAGGCGCTGGGAAGGGCGCCGCGATCGGTGGTCTCGTCGGGGCCGTGGGCGGGACCTTGTATGGCCTGAACGACATCCACAAGAATAATCAAGAGGCCCAGGCCGCGTACGCCCGCTGCATGCAGGCGCATGGCCACACGGGATAGCCAGTTGCTCGACCGGTCAGTGTAGCTAATGACCGCAGAAACGGCCGGGATCCATTCTCGGCCGTTTTCATTCTGAGGAGTGGCAGCCAGGCCTGCCTTGCTCACGCCCCTCCTCCGGCCTACCATCCGGCCACCGTGGGGCTCAACGGATGAACCGCCGCGCGTTCGTCACAGGCCTCGGAGCCGTGCTCGCCGCGCCGATCGCCGCCGAGGCGCAGCAGATGGGAAAGGTGTACCGCGTAGTTACCATTCCGCCGTGGCTGCTGCTGCGGGCGGATCAGGTTATAGAGTGAGTGCGCGCGAGGCCTCCGATCATGGGCAAGCCACGGGTGTCGTCAAAGGACAGGTAGCGGCCCATTGGAATCGGCGCGCGTCCCACTTCGATGAAGAGTTTGGTCATAGCATAAGCACTTCCGGGGAACGCGCCGCCTGGGAACGTATCTTCAAGCTCTTCCTCCCGTCGGGGCGCGCGCTTGACGTGCTGGACGTCGGGTGTGGCACAGGGTTCCTTACCTTCGAGCTCGTCGCTCGTGGTCATCGTGTCACCGGCGTTGACTTCGCCGCCGCAATGCTCGGCGAGGCGCTGCGGAAGGCGACCGAGAGGAATGTCTCGGTCCGGTTCCAGCAGGCGGACGCCGAGGAGCTTCCCTTCACGTCCCGCAGCTTTGACCTCGTCATCAGTCGGCATCTGCTATGGACGCTCGCGGATCCCGAGGCGGCGATCAATGAGTGGATTCGGATCATGCGACTTGGGGGACGCGTGGTTGTCGTCGATGGACAGTTCGATCCGACCAGCGCCCCACCAGCGTCGGAGAATGCGCGTAGTAGCCGGGAGTATGCGGAGATTGCCGACAAGCTGCCATTCCTCCATGGCCGGTCAAGGGAGGAGATCGAGGGTCTGCTGAAGCGGCACGGCCTCATGAACGTCGGCAGTGATCCGCTTCTCGATCTTGTCGCCGCGCAGCAGCAACGGATGATCGAGGAAGGGGGAGAGCCTCGGATGCGACAGCGCTATGTCGTCTGGGGCGATGTCGCGCGGTGTGATTGAGCCGCCTGAGTGACATGAAAACTGCCAAAGCGCTCAGCCCCACCATCCCGCGGTCGCTGCTGCTGCGCGCGGATCAAGTCATCGAATGAATCGCCGCGCGTTCGTCACTGGTCTCGGAGCCATGTTCTCTGCGCCGCTCGCCGCGGAGGGCCCGCAGCCCAAAGCGATCGGAATCGTCTCACCGCAGTCAGCCAGCGCCGCCGCCGAGGGGACGGTCATGGGGCACGCGACGCCTGAACCGCTCGTATGGCCGGTTGTCACGAAGCTGCAACCCGCTATTCGATCGTTCGCGGGCCACACGGACACCGTGCCTGACATTGTTGGCCGGATCGGGGCGCCACCGAGCTTGGTGATTTTCACCGAAGGCAATCACCTGATGGTGGTACTCAGCGACGATGTCATAGGCGCCTTCCCGGCGTGGGCGAAGGCACGGCCGCAGTACGCAGACCTCCATCTCGACAATATTGTGGTGGTCACCCTGCCTCAGCCCGTGTGTATACAGATGATCCGCACGGGCGCAGTGACGCTCGGCAACCTCACGCTCGACGTCAGCCGCCAGTCCGGCTTCTACCCCGATATCTTCATGGGCTACCCCGAGCCGTTGCGGCAGCTGCGCGGGCTCGGCGTGATCGAACCGCAGGCGCGCTTTTTCTGCAAGAATCGCGGTGTCGCGCTTCTAGTGCCCAAAGGCAACCCGCTCGGTGTTCAACTCCTCGCCGATGTGAGCCGCACGAGTGCGCGAATCGCGCTGCCCGATTCGGGGGATGTTCGTGCCCAATGCCGAGCCGCCGCCGACGCGCTGCTCGGGACGCCCGCCGCCGACGCCCTCTTCGCGGCGGAGGTGGCGACTTTCCCGGGCCGCCTCGGGATCATGCATCGCGATCTCCCCGAGATGGTCGCCCGCAGTTACGCGGATGTCGCCTTCACGTGGTATCACCTGGTCTCGTACTGGGCGCGCATCTTCCCGAATCACTTCTCGGTAGTCCCCGTCCCAGGCGCGGAGGCGTTTTTCAGGCAGATCGCGTTTGGCCGTGTCAGTAATGCGCTGCGGCCCCGGGCGGCGAAGGCGTTCGAGGAGTTCTTTTTCAGCCGGGCGAAAGACGTATATCCCCGATACGATTTCGCGCCAATGAAGGACAATGAGTACGGTGCACTATTGGCGCTCGGCTAGACAAAGATGACGCGTAACACAACCTCAAGACCGCGAAGGCGCGCACTCAGTCGCGCGTGGCCTCGCGTCGAAATTCCGACTGGTTCGACAGTCGCAGAGGCAGGTTGGCGCTTGACGAGCCGATCCGCCCGGCATAGAGTCTGGCCCTCACATCGGTCGCGGCCCCATCCGGATCACCGCCGTGTCAGTCGACGAGGAGCGACGTCGTGAAGGAATCGGTCCTCATCATCGAGAACGACCCGGACGCGCGGGAGCTAGCTTCGATGCTGTTCGATCGCGAAGGCTTCATCGTTTACACCGCCGGCGATGGCGCGGAAGGTGTTGCGCTGGCCGAGGTACACGAGCCCGACGTGATCGTGTGCGACCTGCTGATGGATCGTATGGACGGGTTCCGGGTGCTCCAGCTGGTGCGCGCACTGCCGGAGGGCGCTCACGCGATCATCGTCGTCGTATCCGCGAAGTCCTACAAGCCTGATATCGATCGGGCGAAGGAACTCGGCGCGGACGCCTATCTGGTGAAGCCGATCATCCCTGACGACCTCTTGGCGGCGGTGCGTCGGGCACAGCAGGCGCGAACCGCACGCAAGCTCACCGTGAAGTTCTGGGGCACGCGGGGCTCCATCGCCGCCCCCGGGCCCGGGACGAACGTGTACGGTGGAAATACATCCTGCGTCGAGGTGCGCGCGGGCGACGCAATCTTGATCTTCGATGCCGGCACGGGCATCCGCGAGCTCGGGTTGATGCTGATGAAGGAGTTCCGCAACGTGCCATTGACTGTGCATCTCTTCATCAGCCATACGCATTGGGATCACATCCAGGGGTTCCCGTTCTTCATGCCTGCGTATTCGCGGACCGCGACCATCCATCTATATGGCGCGCCGGGGCCGGGGCGCCCCCTCGAGAGACTTCTCGCCGGCCAGATGAATCCTGATTACTTCCCCGTGGCACTCGGCGATCTGGCCGCCAAGATTCACGTGCATGAGTTCCAGGGCTCAAACTTCCAGATCGGCGACATTGCGGTCGCGGCCACCTACCTGAATCACCCCGGGATGACGCTGGGCTACAAGATCATGTGCGGCGAGAAAGCGATCGTCTATGCCACCGACAACGAACAGTACACGTCCACGCTCGAGCACGTCGGCCAGCGCGCCGAGGCCGGAAGGCAGTTCGGGCAGCGACTGGATGAAGCGTTTGTCTCCTTCGTCTCGAAGGCCGATCTATACATCGGGGAGGCACAATACACCGATGCAGAGTACCCCGAGAAGATCGGCTGGGGACATTCGCCACTCACCGCGACGGTGGAGGTCGCGTTGAAGGCCGGCGCGAAGGCGCTCGCGCTTTTCCATCACGACCCGATGCACTCCGACGATGTGGTAGCGCAGATGGAAGCCGAAGCGCAACGGCTGGTGGCGAGCCGCGGCGCGACTCTTCGCTGCTTCGCGGCGCGAGAGGGGCAGACGCTAGAGGTGTGAGGAAGCGGTTCAAGGGCAGTGAACCAGGCTCCCACATGACCGGTGGTTCTCATCAACCTCAAAACGCCAAGGCGCTCGGCCTCACCATCCCGGCGTCGCTGCTGCTGCGGGCGGATCAGGTGATCGAGTAGGAGATAGCACGAAGCGTACCCCCGCAGCAGGGAAAAGGCCGTATACGCTTCGGCACGGATCAGTGCGGGAGGGAGTAGCCTATGCATCTGAGTCGCCGCGAACTCCTCACTCTCGGTGGCGTCGCGGTCGCAGGGACGACCCTCGCACCCTCACTGACACACGCTCAGACGCCGAAACGCGGCGGCTCTCTCACGATTCGCGGCTGGGATCCTCCGTTCTTCGATCCCATGCTGAGTACGGCGTACCGAGTGAATATTCCACTGACGTTTACGCACAGCCGCCTCGTCAAGCACAAGGCCGGGCCCTCGGTTGTTCCGGGTACGTTTGCGATCGAAGGCGATCTAGCTGACTCGTGGTCGCAGCCGAACGAGACGACATGGATCTTCAGGCTCCACCGTGGCGTGCGATGGCACAACAAGCCGCCGGTGAACGGGCGCGAGCTGACCGCCGACGACGTGCAGTACTCGGTGGAACGGTTTCTCACCGTCAAGGGTAATCCCAGCGCCTATATGCTTCGCGCCGTCGACAAAGTGGAAGTCGTCGATCGCTACACGGTTAAGTTCACCCTGAAGGAACCGTTCGCCTGGTTTCTCGACGTGCTCGCGAATCCGATCTCCATGCCGATCATCGCGCGGGAATGCGTCGAAAAGTTTGGTGACCTCAAAAAGGCGGAGTCCGTCGTGGGCACGGGCCCGTGGATGCTGGCTAGCTACCGCCAGAACGTCGGCGTCACCCTGATTCGCCACCCCGCGTACTTCAGGACCGGATTGCCGTACATCGACCGCGTCGAGATTGTTGTCGACGAGGATAATGCCTCGCGTATTTCCGCATTCCTCGCAGGCCGCTACGATTTGGGCTGGGAGTTCCCGGGCACCGTGAACCGGACGGACTGGCTTCAGATCCAGGACACGCTTCAGCGGCGCCGACCGAACCTCAAGACTGCGGAGTTTGTCTCCAACGTCGAGACACACATTTCCATGCGCACCGACCGCCCGCCATTCAATGATGCCCGTGTGCGTCGCGCGGTCTCACTCGCCATCGACCGCAAGGAGGTTATCGACGCCGTGCTGGAAGGCGTCGGTGTCATTAATCCGGCCTTCCCCGCCGCGCTCAGGGATTGGGCGGTACCTGAGACTCAGCTCGGCGAGGGCGCTCGCTATCTCAAGTATGACGCAATCGAAGCGCGCCGCCTGTTAGCCGCTGCAGGTTATCCCAAAGGCTTTCCGGCCTCGTTGTGCTTCGCCACCTACGGCTCGACCACCCTCGTCGACGCCGCGCAGCTTGTCCTCAAGTATCTGAAGAACGTGGGCATCGATGCCACGCTCGACACCAAGGAGTATGGAGCTTTTATCGCCACCTGCTACTTCGGCCAGTTTGATTCGATGACGTATGGACCGCAAACACCTTACCTGGAGCCCGACAGTTTCCTATACGGCATGCACTATCCAGGCGAGCAAAAGAATCAAAGCCATGTCAACGATCCGGTTGTTACCGATCTCCTCGTGCGTCAGCGCCGAACTTTCGACGTGCCCAAACGTCGGGAAATCGTCGCCGAGATCCAACGCTACCTCGCGACACAGCAGTACTACGTCCAGTTGCCTTCGGCGGTGTACGTCGCCGTCTGGGACGGGGCGCTGAAGAACTATGGGCCGAATCTGGGCTACGACTACGGAGGGAGGTTGATGGCTTCCTGGCTTGATCGGTGAACGCTGACGCTCCGAGGCGCTGGGGAGTCAGATGTCGACGCGAATCCATATCTCCAATGAACCGCTGCGCTTTCGTGAGTGGCTTGGCAGCGCTCCTCGCTGTGCCGCTTGCCGCCGAGGCGGAGCAGGCGGGGAAATTGTGCGAATCGGCTACCTGAGACCCGGGTCTTTTCCTCTCAACCGGGTGGACGAAGTTCTCGAACCTCCCGGGCCGACGTAAAATCGGCCCGGGACCATAAGAAACTGGTCGCGGGCCCGGACACCGTCCGTTGGAGGCGTCTGATGAAGAACCTCGGTAGGCTCGCTCTTTCAGCCGTTGCGTTGGTTGTCACCCTTCTTCTCCGGACGCCAGTCAGCGGCGCGCCCATCGAGGTAGCGCTCGACGCGGATAAGTTCGGCAAGCTGGATCAGAAACTTACGAAGTGCGGCGATATCGGCTGTGGGCCCACGGCAGCAGTCAACTCGTTCACATATCTCCAAACGGCGTTTCCGAACAGCTACAAGACGCCTCTGGTTCCGGCGGGACAAGAGGTGATGGTCGCCGACACCCTAGCTGATCTAATGGGGTGTTGCGGAGCCGGCACGTCGATCGAGAATTTCATCCGGGGCAAAAGAAGCTATGTCGAGTCCAAGGATCCGGGGGCTACCAAGTATGGCGCCGAGCTCAGTGGCAAATGGACCGGAACGGATAGACCGGACTTCGTCCATGAGAATGCCACCGCAACGGATCTTCTCGCGTTCATCGAACGCGAGCTCAGGGCCGCAGAGGATGTCGAGATCTCCATTGCAAACGCGGGGGTTGGTCACTTCCTCACGCTAACAGGCATCACCTTCGAGGATGAGACGCGGCAACGAGGACAACTCACGTTTGTTGATCCGAATGGTGGCACGCGAGGATCGACCACCTTCAGAATCGACGCGAACGGTGACATCCGGACCACGTATATCCTCGGCGCGCAGATTGCCTTTGTGAGGCACGCGGTCTCGGAGTCGCCGGTTCCCGAACTCTCGACGCTCGTTCTGCTTGCGGCGGGTCTCATCGGACTTGGCGGCGCCTCC
>Ga0075436_100000963_pt1 | contig 19311 bp, 17 predicted proteins | sample RhiMethybrSRZTD5_FD_75303 | JGI IMG/M metagenome (GOLD analysis project Ga0075436, IMG submission 75303) | Populus rhizosphere microbial communities from Tennessee, USA - Rhizosphere MetaG P. TD hybrid SRZTD5 | ecosystem: Host-associated > Plants > Roots > Rhizosphere > Soil | place: USA...
CTCGACGCACAACGATGTCGGGAGTCGAGCGCACGTCATGGTAGAAGCTCGGGATCGTGGTCTCGACATAAACACGCGGCTTGGCCATGCCCTCAAGATATCACCCGCCACCGTGCCCCACCCGACGGGCGCGGATCGCCGAGCTGGCGGGGATCGCGGTTGGGGCGGACGAATAGCGCTCGTCTCCGCTGGCGCCGTTCACCGCCGAGATGGGAGCCCTCCCCGCCGAGAGGGCGGTGGCTGCCCTCTGGATGGCGACGGTTGCCATCGGGATGGAGGCCATCGCCAGCCGGATGGCGATCGATGGGAGCCAGATGAGGAGGACCGCCATCTGGATGGCAGAGGTCGGCATCCAGATGCCGAGGTCTCCCATCTGGATGCAGAAGGCTCCCAGCCGGCTGGCGAAGACTCCCATCCGGATACGAGCCATCGCCATCCAGATAGAGCTCGATGCCAGCCGGATGGCAGGGGCCGCCATCTGGCTGGGAACGGTCGCCATCTGGATGGCGGTCACCGCCACCCCGTCGCCTCTCAGGATGCCTTCTTGATGGGCTCGGCCTTTCGCGCTGGCAGCCGGACCGCCCGCAGACCGCTGGCCGCCTGCCGAGCTCGGGCGGCCTCCAGCATCCTCTCGAGGTCGTAGTCCGCCTCCCGCGCTATTGCCTCGCGAACGGAGTGGATTTCCTCGATGATGGGATCTTTGGCGGGCATCGTCACGACTCCTTCACCAGCTCCACCGGCGTGCAGATGACGGGCGGCTCGAAGCCGGCAGCTCGGCAGATGGCCTCAATTTTACCACGCATGGTGGCGTTGGCGATGTGAACGCAGTTCCACGTCAGCAGGTAAGGCTTCTTAGAATCTCGACCGCCTCTTCTTTTTGTTCTGAGCCCCCGTATTCCATCACCGCCCTGCAATAGGTCAGCAGCAAGCGGGGATTATCATGTTCCTGCCCAGCCTTCCTAAGCCTGCGGGCTTTCTCCAAGACAAAATCTCTCAAGGATTGATCTATCACATGTCTATCGTAGTCTGGGTTGCGGAGTCTATATCACTCTCACCCCAGCCCCGCCAGCTTCCTCGATCGGTTTTCTCGATCCCGCTTCAGGGCTTGCTCGATGTCCCCGTCGACTTCGCCTGTGAAGACGAGGATGCCTTCCTTGACCGCGAGAGCCTCGCGGTGTTCGACGGGCTCTAAGACGATCCGCTTCTCGCCCTCCTCGACTCGCAATATGGCGCCCGGAGAGAGCCCCAGGTCGTCTCTGACCCTTTTGGGGATTACGATGCGGCCGAATTTGTCCAGCGTCGCTACCATGGCGCCTCCTTTGCCGCTGCCATTCTATCCTGGTCTATGGCAACCGCGAACGCGGCCAAGATGCTGCGGTTATGCCGTTCCCCAGGCACATCTCAGTCGGACGCTCGACCCCGGGGCTCCCCGCGCGGGAGTGAGGGCGGCGGAAGGGTGGTACGATCTACCGGCGCAGCCTCCCCGGCGCGCTTCCATTCTGTTTCACGAGGTAGGGCTATATGGCGGAACCTGCGAACGATTTCGAATCCTCGGTGTGGGAGGCCCTGAAGGGGGTCAAGTTCCCGGGCATGAGCCGGGACATCGTCTCCTTCGGCTTCGTCAGCCGAGTCAAGGCTTGCGCCGGCGCGGTGGTGGTGGAGCTGCAGATGGCCACCGGCAATCCGACGGCGGCGGAGAAGGTCAAGGGGGACGTCGAGCGGGCGGTGAGCGCCCTGCCCGGGGTCGACGAGGTGAAGGTCAATCTGAACGTCACCCGGCCGCCTTCCCGCGAGGAGTCGGCCCAGCGCGCGATCGCCCAGGACGCCACGCTCATCCCCGAGGTGCGGCACGTGGTGGCGGTGGCGAGCGGCAAGGGGGGGGTGGGCAAGTCGACGGTGGCGGCGAACCTGGCGGTGACTCTCGGCCAGCTCGGTCACAAGGTGGGGATCCTGGACGCGGACATCTACGGGCCGTCGGTGCCCATGATGTTCGGCATCAACGAGCGGCCGCGCCTCGACGGCAATCGCGTCATTCCTTTTCAGAAGTACGGCATCAAGGTGATGTCGCTGGGCTTCATCCTGGAGACCGATACGCCGGTGATCTGGCGCGGTCCGATGGTGATGAAGGCGCTCGAGCAGATGCTGGGCGACGTCGAATGGGGCGAGCTCGATTACATGATCCTCGACCTGCCGCCGGGAACCGGCGACGCGCAGCTCACGGTGACGCAGAAGGTGCCGCTCGCCGGCGCGGTGATCGTCACCACGCCGCAGGACGTGGCGCTGATCGACGCCCGCAAGGGCCTCGCGATGTTCAAAAAGGTGAACGTGCCGGTGATCGGGATCATCGAGAACATGTCCACGTTCGTCTGCCCGCACTGCGGCCACGAGACCGACATCTTCAAGAAGGACGGCGGCAAGCGGACGGCCGAGCTCTTGCGCACGGCGTTTCTGGGATCGATTCCGCTCGATCCGCAGATCGTCCTCGGCGGCGACGACGGGGTGCCGATCGTGGTCTCCGCGCCCATGGGCCCGCACGGCCAAGCCTTCCGGAACGTCGCCGAGGCGGTGGTCAAGGAGGTCGCGCGGCAGGACGAGCTCAAGCCCCGCCTGTCGATCGTCTGACCCCTCCCACCAACTGGGATGCGCATCGCCCTCCTCGCCGACTCCCATCTGAGCGGTCCCGGTGGCCCGCCCGGACCGCTCGTGGACCAGCTCGCGGCGCTCCCCGGCCAGGGATGCGACCGCCTCGTCCTCCTCGGCGACCTCTTCCAGGCCTGGATCGGCTCGCCCCGGTTCGAGACGGAGGACATCGCCGCCGTGGTGGCCGCCTTGCGCGACCTGCGCCGGCGCGGCGTCCGCATCGACTACATCGAGGGGAACCGCGACTTTTTCCTCGCCGACAGCGTCTACGCCGATGCGTTCGACGGCGTGGTCCTGGAGACGTCGTTCGAGGTGGACGGCGTGCGCTATCTCGCGGTGCACGGCGACGGTTTGAACGACCGCGACTGGAAGTACCGCTTCTGGCGTTGGCTGTCGAAGAGCCGGGCGGTGCGCTTCCTGGTTTTCCATACGCCGCGCCGGCTGGCGCATCGCATGGTGCATTCCACCGAGCGGCGGCTGTCGCAGACCAACTTCAAGCACCGCGTCGCCGTCCCCGAGCGGGCGATCCGCCGCTACGCCGAGCGGCGGCTGGCGGAGGGGTACGACGTGCTCTTGCTCGGGCATTTCCACGAGGCCCGGACGTGGACGGTGAACGGCGGCGAGGTGCGGCTCCTGGATGGGTGGTTCCGTAGCCGGCGGGTGGAGTGGATCGGCCCCTCACCCCCTGCCCCCTCTCCCACACGCCCTCACACCCTCCCGGGAGAGGGGGGATAAGATTTGCCATGGCCTTCCGGGTCACCATGTTGGGCAGCGGGACCTCCACCGGCGTGCCGGTGATCGGCTGCACGTGCGCGGTGTGCCGGTCGGACGATCCGCGCAACAAGCGTTGGCGGCCGGGGCTCAAGCTGGAGATGGGCGAAGGGATCGTGCTCGTCGACACGCCGACCGACCTGCGGGTGCAGGCACTGCGCTTCGGGCTGCCGCGGCTCGACGGAGTGATCTACACGCACTCCCATGCCGACCATATCTTCGGTCTCGACGACATCCGCATCTTCAATTTCCGGCAGCGGATGGCGATCCCGTGCTATGGCTCCGAGGCCACCTTGAAGGCGATCCGGCGGACCTTCGCCTATGTGTTCGAGGCGGACCAGGAGGGGGGAGGGAAGCCCCAGATCGAGCTCATCCCGATCCGCGAGCCGTTCGAGATCCTCGGCCAGAGGATCGTTCCGGTGCCGGTGTGGCACGGCAGCATGGAGGTGTTCGGGTTCCGCATCGGCCGCTTCGCCTACGTGACCGATTGCAGCGCGATTCCCGACAGCAGCTTCGCGATGCTCGCCGGGGTGGAGATCCTGATCCTCGATGCCCTTCGCTACCGCCCGCATCCGACGCATTTCTCGCTCGCAGAAGCGACGACGGCGGCGGTCCGGATCGGGGCGGCGCGCACTATTTTCACTCATCTCTCCCACGACGTCGATCACGCCGCGCCGGCGCAGCCGCTGGCGCCCGGAACGGAGCTCGGATATGACGGACTCGCCTTCGACGTCGCCTCCTGAAGAGAAGCCGATCCCGAGCGGGTTGCGCGCCCAGGGGCGGCTGCGCGTCCCGTCGTCCAAGAGCCTGACGCACCGCTACTTCAACCTCGCCGTGCTGGCGCGGGCGCCGATCGTGGTGGAGAACCCGCTGGTGGCCGAGGACACGCGCCTCTTTCTGCAGGCGCTCTCCCGCCTCGGCTTCCGGGTGACGGAGGAGGAGGGCCGCGTGCGCCTGGAGCCCGCGGCCTCCTCACCCCCTCCGGGAGAGGGGGGGAAGGGCGAGACGGAGATTTTCTGCGGCAATGCGGGGACGATGCTGCGCTTCCTGGTCGCGACGCTGACCGTGGTTCCCGGCCTCTGGCGGCTCGACGGCGTGCCGCGCCTGCGCGAGCGGCCGGTGCGCCCGTTGGTGGACGCCCTGCGCCGCCTCGGCGCCCGCATCGAGTACCTGGGTGCCGAGGGCTACGTGCCGCTCCGTCTTCACGGCAGCACGCTGGGCGCCGGGACGACGGTGCTCGACGCCGGCGAGTCGAGCCAGTACCTGTCGGCGCTGCTCATGGCGGCGTTGCGGGCTCCCGGTCCGGTGACGGTCGAGGTGCAGTCGCTCACCTCGCGCCCCTATGTGGACGTCACCCTCGGAGTCGCGGCGGCGTTCGGCGGCCGGATCGAAGAGGACGGGCCGAGCACCTACCGGGTCTGGCCGTCGGCGCTCGACGTCCCCCGCGTGGCGGTGGAGGGGGACTGGTCGGCCGCCGCCTACCCGGCCGCGGCGGCGGCGCTGACCGGCGGCAAGGTTGCCCTCCAGGGGCTGGTGCGGGACTCCCGGCAGGGCGATCGCGGCTTCCTGGCTCTCCTCGCCGAGATGGGCGCCGGGGTCTCCTGGAGCGGCGACGAGGTGACGATCGAAGGTGGTCGCGGAGAGGGCCTGCGCGGGATCGAGGCCGATCTTTCCTCGATGCCGGATCAGGTGCCGACCCTGGCGGCGCTGGCGCCGTTCGCCCGCGGCACGACTCACATCTTCAACGTCGCCCACCTGCGCATCAAGGAGAGCGACCGCCTGGACGCCATGGCCGGCGAGCTGCGCAAGGCGGGAGCCACGGTGGAGGAGGGGCCGGACTGGCTGCGCATCCCGGGGATCTGGGCCGACGGCCCGCCACCCACCGATCCGGTGCGCATCGATCCCCGCGGCGATCACCGCATCGCGATGAGCCTGGCCCTGGTCGGCCTCCGCCGGGCCGGGATCGTGATCACGGCGCCGGAGGTGGTCGGGAAGTCGTATCCGGGGTTCTGGCGGGATCTGGAAGGCCTGCTGGGGCGGCCCCTCACCCCCTGACCCCCTCTCCCACCCCCTCCCTTCCTCCGGGAGAGGGGGAAGAACCCACCGCCCAATACCCAGGGCGTGCCTTGGGTAAAGAGCCGCCGAATATTTCCCCCTCTCCCGGTCGGCGGGAGGGGATGGGAGAGGGGGTTAGGGGGTGAGGGGCTCTTTTTCTCCCCAGGCGTCACGGATTGCGCTAAACTTCCGTCCCGCAGTCTCTTGTGATCCCTTGAGGCAATGACCAGCCCGATCCCTTTGCGGAGCGGCGCGCGGGTGCTCCGCGTCCTCCATCCCTGCCTGGTGTCTCTGCCCGGCGCGGTGCCGTTGGACGAGGCGCGGCTCATCGACCGCCAGCGGCTGGCGATCCTGCTGCAGGCGGCGGGCCTCCTCTCCGCGCTGGAGCGCGCAGGGTGGCGGATCGCGGATTGGAGCGCGGCCCGGGCGGCGCCGGACGGCCGCCTGGCGGCGGGCGAGGCCGAGCCCGGGCGGTCGCGGCATGCCCAGGAGGTGCTGTGCGAGCTGCTCGACCGCCTTTTCGGGGTGGCCGGGGCTGCAAGGGGCGGGCGTCGCCTCACGGGCAAGGGCGGTGCGCGCTGGGCGGCGCGTCCGCTCGTCGAGAGCTGGCGACAGTCGCTGGTGCCGCTCTCGCCGGACGATGCCCTCGGGCAGATCCTCGACGCGGCGCCCTTCCTTTGGGAGCCAGCCTATGCGGCAGCCCGCGCGGCGGTGGCCGCCGAGCTGCGCCTGGCGCCGGAGAACGGCGCAAGCGGGGATGGCGCGGGCGCCGGAGAACGCGCGGTCCTCTGGATCGCCGGGCCGCCGGCGTTTCGCCGGCGGCTCCTCGCCTCGCCGGCCAACGGCGTCGACCTCGCCGCGCTCCAGGGACGCCTCGCGGGTGTCGAGGCGCGGGCGCTGTGGGAAGGGCTGGAGGAAGGTGATCCGCGGGAGCTCACGGCGTCGCGGCGCTGGCCGGCCGCGGTGGCGGCGTGGGCCCGCCATCCGCCGCGCAGCGACGAGGATCGCGCCACGTTCGCGCGCGCCCTCGCCGCCCTCGGCCGCTTCGAGGCGGCCCTCGGGGCGCTGGCTGGGCTCAAGCCGCCGGCGGCCCGCCTCTTGCGCGCCGAGTGCCAGGCGGCGATGGGGCAGCTCGGCGCAGCGTGGACGACTCTCGCCGGCCTGCGCAAGGCAGGCCTCGACGCGCTGGGCCCGGAAGGCGCCGTGGAGTTTGCCGAGATCGCCTCCCGCGTGCTCGCCAATCGCGGCGGGACCCGGCGGGTCGGAGCCTGGCTGCGGCGCGCCCTCGCACTGGCGGAGAGCGATCCCCGCACCGCATGGCGAGCCCGGCTGGTGGCCGCCCTCGTCGCCTGGGATGCCCGCAAACGGCCGGCTATGGAGGAGGCCCTGGAGGAAGCGCAAGGCGCCCTCGCGGCCGGCGATACAGACCTCGCCTGGCGCTGGCATCATGCCCGCGCCCTGCTCGCCTCCCGCGACGGCGACGGGACTGTGGCGACGGAGCACGCAGCCCGCGCTCTCCGCCTGGGGCGGCGGGTGCTCCCGCGGCATGGCGCCGCCGGGCTGTGGAGCGACCTCGGGCTGGCGCGGGCGCTGGCCGGCGACCTCGGCGGCGCCGAGCGCGCTTTCCTCCACTCCCACCGTCTCTACTTGGCTTGCGACGGGCCGCGCAAGACCACTCTCGCCCTCTACAACCTGGCCGAGATCCGCCTGCGCCGGGGACGGCTCACCGGCGTGCGGGAGATCCTGGAGCGGTCGACCGCGGAGAACCGCCAGGCCGGCAACCGGCGCGGGCTCGCGCAGGACATGGAGCTGGAAGCACGGTGGGAGCTGGCGACAGGCCGTCCCGCGACAGCCCTTGTCCTCTGCAGGGACGCTTTGGCCGAAGTCGAACGGCACGATCTCGGCTGGCGCCGCGACGAGCTGCGGCTCCTCGCCGCTCGCGCCCTGGGCTGGCTGGCACAGCCGGAAGAGGCTGCCGCCACCCTCGCGGGGCTGGCACCGGCTGTGCTGCACGAGCTGGAGCCCGAAGAGCGCCCGGCGGTCTTCGCTCTCGCCGGCCGACGGGACGACGCGATGCGCGGCGCCGCAGCTCTGGCCGATCCGGGCCTCCGCGCTCTCTGGCTGGCGCTGCTCGCCGCGGCGGGAGCGGCGTCTGGAGCGCCGCCCGCATACCTCTGGAGCGCCGCCCTCGAGAGCCTGGAACCCTACCGGGCGGCGCGCCTGGTGTACGACGCGGAGCTTTTCGCTCCCGGCTCGGCGCCGCCCGCGGTGCTGCGAGCCGCCGCCGCGGCGCTGCGCGGCGGCGGCGCACCGGCCCTGGCCGTGCCGCTGGAAGCCCGCGACCAGGGACCCTGGCACGCTCTCGCCGTCTATTGCCGGCGCGAGCCCGGCGATCCGGCTGCCCTCGCCGCGTTGTTCGCCGCTGCCGGGTACCCGGTTCCGGCGGTCGGCTCGGTAGCGGAAGATGGCCTCGCTGATCCGGCCGATCCGGTCCTTGCGGCGCTGAGCGCCCTCGCGGCACGCGACGCGTCAGTGCCTGCGCAGATCGGCTCGGCAAGCCCACCGGTGGTCCCAGATGGCGCTTCGGAGCACCCCGGACGGACACCGTTGGCGCGTGCCTCGGCCGGTATGGTGGGCGAGAGCCCAGGCCTCCGGGCAGCGCTCGAACGGCTCGACCGCCTGGCCTCCGGCGATCTCCCGATCCTCATCCTGGGCGAGAGCGGCACGGGCAAGGAGCTCGCGGCGCGTCGCATCCACCGCGCAAGCTCCCGGGACCGCGCGCCGTTCCTCGCCGTCAATTGCGCCGCCCTTTCGGAGACCCTGATCCTTTCCGACCTCTTCGGCCACGCTCGAGGCGCGTTCACCGGCGCCGACCGCGACCGGGCCGGCGTCTTTCAGGCGGCGGAAGGGGGTACGGTTCTTCTCGATGAGATCGGTGACCTGCCGCTCTCCGCGCAGGCCATGTTGCTGCGCGTGATCCAGGAACGCGAAGTGCGCCGGCTTGGCGAGAGCGAGCCCAGGAAGATCGATGTGCGGGTGCTTGCGGCCACGCATCGCGATCTCGCCGCCATGGTGGCCGCAAGAACGTTCCGCCAGGACCTCTATTACCGTTTGAAAGTGGGTACGATCGATCTCCCGCCCTTGCGTCATCGCGGCGGTGACGTGCTGCTTCTGGCCGAGAGCTTTCTTTCGCGGCCGGGCCTGCCGCCGGGTGCGCGGCTGGGGAATGCAGCCCGCGCCAGTCTCTTGGCGCATTCCTGGCCGGGCAACGTGCGCGAGCTCGAAAACGTGTTGCGCGTCGCCGCGGTCCTGGCGGGAAATGATCCGATCGAGCCCGAGGATCTGGAGCTTCCCGGCGTCGAACGCCCGTCCGCGACGTTCTATCACCGCGAAGTCGACGCCGTGCGCCGGCGCTTGATCGAGTCCGCTCTGGCGGCTTGCGGCGGCAATCTGACTGCCGCCGCGCACAGCCTCGGCATGTCGCGCCAGGGCTTTTCCTATCTAAAGCGCCAGCTCGGAATCGCCTGAGTGATCGCGATCCATCGCGCCGCGACGGCCTCCAAGTGTTTTGCCTATTGACTTGTGGCGCTTTCTTTTTGATAATCACACAGGTCTTTCGGGGAGAGAATCCCCTTTTCGCTACCTTCTCATCGACAAACGCATGGAGGCGAGGAAACTGATGGCCGACCCAGAATCGCCGCAAGGCAAGCTCTATACACTCTCAGAAGTCGCGCAGAAGACCAAGATTTCGATGCCCACCTTACAGCGCTACAAGAAACTTTATCAGGACCGCATCCCTGCCGAAGGGCGGGGCCGCAAGCAGCGCTATCCCGAGCACGCGCTGCCCGTCTTCGATCAGATCAGGAAGGAGAACCTGGGGCGGCGCGGCCGTCCGCGCAAGGATCCCAACGCGCCGCGGCCCGTGAAGTCGGCAGGTAGGCCGCGGGGCCGTGCGGCGGCGATCAAGGCCGGCGCGGCGCGTCTGGCCGGCCGCCGGCGCGGCAGGCCTCCGGGCAGGCCGCCGGCGACAGCGGCACCGGCTCCAGCTCCGGTGCGTGGCCGGGGCGGTCGCAAGCCGGCGGGCAGCGGGCAAAATCTGTTGACTCTCACTCAGATCAGCAAGGATACGGGGATCTCTTATCCCACACTGGTGCGTTACGTGCGCCTGCACGGTGATCGCCTGCCCCATGAGGGCAGGGGGCGCGGACGCCGGTTCTATCCGGAGGCCAGGGACGTGTTCCGCCAGCTCCGTTCTGAAAGTGGACGGGGCGGGCGCAAGCCGGGCAAGCGCCGCGGACGTCCTCCAGGCAGCGGCCGTGCCGCCGCCGCCGCTGTTACTGCCCCGGCCGCTGCCGTCGACGCCGGTCTCCACCAGCGGTTGAAGGCCGTCGAGAAATCACAGGAGAAGCTGGACAAGAAGCTCAAGGGATTCGCCAAGAGCCTGCAACGCCTCTTGCGGTGAGCAATCCGGGCGTGCTGCCCGGCTCTCCCCTTCGTCTTGACAGAGCCCCGGCTCAAAACGCCGGGGCAACCTGTTTTTCCAGATGATCCCATCCCATGGCAGGCAATCGACGCACGGCGCCGCCTTGCTCGAGCGTGATGGTTGGCGTGCGCGTGATGCTGCCGATCTTCCGGCATGCAAAACTGCCGGGCGGCACGATTCCGGAAGGCAAGGTGAACAGCAACACATAATCTTCTCCGCCGCCGAGCGCGAGCGCCAGGGGATCGGCGCCGAGCACGGCGCAGAGGTCATGAAACCGAGCGGAGAAGGGTAGGTGATCCGCGCCGATCGCGGCGCCGATTTTAGTTCCGGCGCTGCTTTCGCGGCACAAGCGATGGAGATCGCGGGCGACGCCGTCCGACACGTCGATGGCAGCTCCTTCCCGCTGTCGCCCCAGCCAGGAGCCGAGATCGAGTTGGGGCGTCGGCAACACATGCCGGCGCACGGCGCGCCGTGCGGCGGTGCGCAGGACCGCAGGCGCCGCGGCGAGCGGACCGGCGGGAAGATCGACCGTTCGTCCGCTCCGCGGGCGCGCGCCGCGTTCGATCAGCAGGCGGCCGGCGGCCGATTCGCCCACGGCGCCGCCCAGCCAGAGCGCGTGTCCCGGAGCAGCTCCGGAACGCCGTACCCAGCGGCTCCGCGCCGGTTTCGTTCCCATCAACGTGAGCGTCGCCACCGTCTGCGGGCTGGCGGCGAGATCGCCGCCAGCCAACCGCAGCGAGGCGCGCCGGCACGCTGCGAGAAAGGCGCGGAAGAACCGGCGGTGATCGAATCCCGGCGGCGTGGCGAGCGCAAGAAAGGCATACGCGGGCTGCGCTCCCATGGCGGCGAGGTCCGAGAGGTTGACGGCGAGGAGCCGGCGGGCGATGAGCGCGGGATCGAGGTCGGGCTGGAAATGGACGCCGGCGATCTGACTGTCCATGGTGACGGCGAACGGTCCGCCGGCGGGGAGCACGGCGGCATCATCGCCGATCAATGAGCCATCGAGCCGGGTGCGCAGCCAGTGGAGGAGCCGGTCTTCGCCGGCGAGCGGCGGCATCGGCTCTTCATGCCGTCGCGGGCTCGGGCGTGGCGACGGCTGGAGCCCCGGGAGGCGGCGGGTCCGGTTTCGCTTCGCTGGGCGTGGCGAGCCGCGGCAGGAGCGCGATCTCCAGCACATCGTCCATGTGCTCGACGAAATGGAAGGCCAGGTCCTTCGTGATCGTTTCGGGGATTTCGGTGAGATCGCGCCGGTTGAGCTTGGGCACGATCACGGTATGGATCCCGGCGAGCTTGGCGGCGAGCACCTTCTCTTTGAGGCCGCCGATGGGGAGCACGTCGCCGCGCAGCGTGATCTCTCCGGTCATCGCCACCCGCCGGTTGATCGGCCGCTGAGTGAGCACGGAGAGGATCGCGGCGCCGATGGTGATGCCCGCCGACGGGCCGTCTTTGGGGATCGATCCCGCCGGCACGTGAACGTGAATGTCATGGCGGGAGAAGAAGTCTTCGGCGAATCCTTGGGCGCCGGCGTAGGCGCGGGCGTAGGAGAGCGCCGCTTGCGCCGATTCCTTCATCACGTCGCCGAGTGATCCGGTGAGCAGGAGCTGCCCCTTGCCCGGTACCGCCACCACCTCGATGAACAGGAGGTCGCCGCCCACCGCCGTCCATGCCAGGCCGGTGGCGACGCCGACCCGGTCGCGCCCCAGGAGCTCCTCGGCGAAGTGCTTGCGCACGCCGAGGAAGCCCTCAATACTGCCGGCATCGATCACCGCCCGCTCGGCGCCGCCGCGAGCCACCTTGACCGCCACTTTGCGGCAGACGGCGGCGAGCTCGCGCTCGAGGTTGCGCAGGCCGGCCTCCTTCGTATACCCGGAGATGATCGCCCTGATCCCTTCGGTGGCGAATTCGATGTCCTCTTCGCTGATCCCGTTTTCCCGCATCTGCTTGGGGATCAGGTGCTGCCGCGCGATGTGCAGCTTCTCCTCCTCGGTATAGCCGGAGAGCCGGATCACCTCCATGCGGTCGAGGAAGGCCGGCTGGATCGGCTCCAGCATGTTCGCGGTGGCGATGAACATCACGCGCGACAGATCGTAGGCGACGCCGAGATAGTGATCGACGAAGCTGAAATTCTGTTCCGGGTCGAGCACTTCGAGGAGAGCCGACGACGGATCGCCGCGGAAGTCGGCGCCGATCTTGTCGATCTCGTCGAGGACGAACACCGGATTGCTCGTCCCTGCCTGGCGAATGCCCTGGATGATCCGTCCGGGCAGGGCGCCGACATAGGTGCGGCGGTGGCCGCGGATTTCCGCCTCGTCGCGCACGCCGCCCAGGGAGATGCGCACGAATTTACGACCCAGGGAGCGGGCGATCGATCGCCCGAGGGAGGTTTTGCCGACGCCCGGCGGGCCGACGAAGCAGAGGATCGGGCCGCGGGTGTCCGCCTTGAGCTTGCGCACCGCCAGGTACTCGAGGATCCGCTCCTTGATCTTTTCGAGATCGTAATGGTCCTCGTCGAGCACCTGCTGCGCGTGGTCGAGGTTGAGATCGTCCTCGGAGAGAGTGCCCCAGGGAATCGCCGTCAACCAGTCGAGATAGGTGCGGATGATTTGCGTTTCGGCGCTCTCCGGATGGCTGCGCTCGAGGCGGCGGATCTGGCGTTCGAGCTCTTCGCGCGCCTCGTCGGGGATCATTTTTTCGTCGGCCAGGCGGCGATAGGTGGCGATCTCCTCGGTGAGCTCCTCGCCCTCGCCGAGCTCCTGCTGGATCGCCTTGAGCTGCTGGCGGAGGAAGTATTCGCGCTGGCTCTTGTCCATCTCGCCGCGCGCCTGCGACGAGATCTCCTGCTGCATCGTCAGCACCTGGATCTCGCGCGCCACTTGATCGCTCACCTTGCGCAGCCGCTCGATGGGATCGATGGTCTCCAGGATCCCTTGCGCCTCCGCCGGCTTGAGATCGAGATTGCTCGCCGCGAGGTCGGCGAGGCGGCCGGGATCTTCCAGGTTCGCAGCGATGACCATCACCTCGGGCGAGATCGCCTTGCCCAGCGAGACGGCGCGGTCGAGGCTCTCCTTGACGCTGCGCAGCAGGGCCTCGATCTCCATCGGCTCGGCCGCCGCGCGCGGCTCGTCGACGCGCTCGATCTTGGCTTGGAGATAGGGCTCGGTCTGGCTGATGTGATGGATGCGGGCGCGGGAGAGGCCCTGCACCAGGATCCGGATGCGGCCGTCCGGCAGCTTGAGCATCCGCATGATGACGGCCGCGGTGCCCAGCGAGTAGAGGTCGCCCTCGCCCGGGTTGTCGATGGCCGCTTCCTTCTGCGCCACGAGCATGATCACCCGGCTTTCGGCGAGCGCCCGGTCGACGGCGAGAACGCTTTTGTCGCGGCCCACGGACAGGGGGAGGATGATGTAGGGAAAGACGACCGTGTCTTTGAGCGGCAGGACGGAGAGCACGTCGGGGATCTTGATGGCCTCGTCCTGGGTCTCGCCTGGCGGTCTGCTCATTCCGGATCTCCCTTGCGGGCGGTCTCGTCTTCAATATGCAAGCGGCGAGCCTCTTGGCGTTGCTCCTTGATCTTCGGGAACTCGATCGTCAACAGACCGTGCGCCAGGCGCGCCGTCCCCTGGTGGGTATTGACCGCGGAAAAGAGCTGGATCTCGCGACAGAAACGGCCGTGGCCGCGTTCCATGCAGTGGAACTTGATGCGTTGGGACTCGGGTAGAGGAGTCGATTTGTTCCCTGACAGGATGATCTGTTTGCCGCGCACCTCCAGGGTCAGGTCCGATGCCGCGAAGCCCGGCACCTCGGCGAGGACCATGACCGCTGCCGGCGTCTCGACGATGTCCACCGCCGGCTGCCACTCGCTCATCGGCAGGTCGGCGTCGCCGAGCTGCATGACTTCCTGGAAAAGGCGGTCGATTTCGGCCTGAAAACGGGAGACGAAGAAGAGGGAGGCGTAGCGGGCGCCCATCAAGTCAATTCTCCTTGTCCGGCGGCAGGAGAGGCGTGACCACGTCCATGAAGGCGCCGACGTCCTCGAAGCGCCGATACACCGAGGCGAAACGGACGTAGGCCACCGGATCGAGCACGCGCAGGCGCTCCATGACGAAGGAGCCGATCTGCTGCGTCGAGATCTCGCGGTCCTCGCGGTCGTGCAGCATGCTCTCGGCCGCGTCGACGATGGTCTCCAGGGCGCGCGCCGGCACCGGCCGTTTCTCGCAGGCCTTGAGCAGACCGCCGAGGAGCTTCTTGCGGCTGAACTCTTCGCGGGAGCCGTCGTGCTTGATCACCATGTAGGGGATGTCCTCGATCTGCTCGTAGGAGGTGAACCGCCGGCCGCAGCTCAGGCACTCGCGGCGGCGGCGGATCATTTCGCCGTCACGGCTCTCGCGCGAATCGACCACGCGGTCGCGGTTCTCGGAGCAGAAGGGGCACCTCATCTCGGGTCGGCTTTCCCCACCGGCCGACGCGCCCGGGCCCGCCGGCTATTCCTTGGCATTCAATGCGATGTTGAGGTGCAGGAGGAGCTTCTCGAGGCTGCCGGCGTCCTTGATCTCGACCTGCAGGTCGCGGACGGCGTCGACCACCTGATGTTGATCGTCCTCCACCTGGAAGCTGACGAGGAAGCGGCGGGCGCGCCGGAAGTCCGCCCGCTTCAGAGTCATCTCGATGTTGCGGGACAGCTCGCCCCGGCCGTTGCTCCCCGCCGGCGGGTGCGCCGGCGCGGCTGCCCGGGGAGTGCTCGGTGTGCCGCCCTGGGCTTGCTTGCGCAGCTTTTCGAGCTCGCCGAGCACGTCCATGGAGCCCTTCTTCGCCGCCGGCTGCCCCTTGGCCGAGGCCGGGGGAGGCGGTGGCGCGGGCGTCGCCGGAGCAGCCGGTCGCGACGTCGCGGCCTGCGGGGGCGAGGGCGGTGATGTCTGAACGGGGGCCGGAACCGGCGCGGGCGGCCGCGGTGTTTGAGGGGGTGCAGGCGCGGCTGCCGGCCGAGGCTGGGCCGGCGTCACTTGCGGATTGGGCTGCGACACCGGACGGGGCGGCATCGGTGGCGCGCTGGGGGGCGGCAGCGGGCGCGGCGCCGGGCGCGGTGCCTGAGACGAAGGAGACGTCGTCGCGCTGTCCGAACCGCGGGCGAGCCGCTTCTTGAGCGACAACAAGGTGACCTTGGAGATCTCCTTGAGCGTTTCGAAGACGCCCATGCCGGTCACTGCCGAGGATTCGACCCACGACCAGTCCTTCCGGTTCAGGGCCTTGTTGAGCTCCTCCACCGCGAACGTGTCGGGCAGGTCCCGCTTGTTGTACTGCAACACCAGCGGCAGGGTCTCCACCGACAGCCCCATCTCCGCAAGGTTCTCCTCCAGGTTGTGAAACGACTCCTGGTTGGCCTGCAACATGGCGCGCTGCGAGTCGGCCACGAACACCACGCCGTCGACGCCCTTGAGCACCAGCTTGCGCGTGGTGTTGTAGAAGACCTGGCCGGGCACGGTATAGAGCTGGATGCGGGTATTGAAACCGGCGATCGTCCCCACGTCGATGGGCAGCAGGTCGAAGAACAGGGTGCGGTCGGTCTCGGTCTCCAACGACACCATCTCGCCCCGCGACTCCCCTGCCGTGTGCTGATAGATATAGTGCAGGTTGGTCGTCTTGCCGCACAGGCCCGGGCCGTAGTACACGACCTTCGCGGCCATCTGCATCGTGCTGTAATTGAAGAAGACCATGTCTCTAGACGCCGGCCAGGGATGGGACCACGGAGCATAGCACCCACCCCCGAGGGGGTCAACGCGCGCCGGGCATGCTACCGTGCGGACCCGCAGACCATGCGCCTCGCCTACTTCAGCCCCCTTCCCCCGCAACGGTCGGGGATCGCCGACTACAGCGCCGAGCTGCTGCCCGTCCTCGCGCAGCACCTGGAGGTGGAGCCGTTCGTCGACGAGGGAGTGAAGGTCGCTCCGGACATCGCCGCCCGCTTCCCGGTCCGCGGCGAGCGAGCGTTTCCGGCGCTGTGGGAGTCCGGCCGCTACGACGCCGTTCTGTACCATCTGGGAAACAACGCGGACTATCACGCCCGCGCATGGCGCATGGCGATGCGCATTCCCGGCATCGTGGTATTGCACGAGCCGATGCTGCACCACCTGGTGCGCGGCATGACTCTGGCCCGCGGCGACCTCGCGGGCTATGTGGAGGAGATGCGCTATGCGTACGGGCGCACCGGCGAGGCTCTGGCCCGCCGCAGCCTGGGCAGCGGCATCCCCCTGGATCCCTGGAGCTATCCGCTGTTCGAGCGCGCCGTGGACGCGAGCCTCGGCCTCATCGTGCACAACGACTGCACCCGGAACCGTGTGCTGGCCAGCCGTCCGGAGGCCCGCATCGTCAAGGTGCCGCACCACCTCAGCCTGGGCGCGCCGGGTGGCGCGCCGGTCCATTCGCCCGAGCAAGCGACTGGCCGCGCCGCTGTTCAGGCGCCCGAAGGAGCGGCGCAGGGCGAAATGGACCGGCGCGCCCTGCGCGCCAGGCTCGGCCTGCCCGCGGCGGGGCTCCTCGTCGCCTCCTTCGGCTTCATCACGCCCGCCAAGCGGCTCGACGTGGCCTTGCGCGCCTTCGCCCGGTTGCGCCGCGAGGTGGCGCCGGACGCTCTCTACCTGCTGGTGGGCGACGTGTCGCCCTACTACGACTTCGCCAACGTCCTCACGCCCGAGCTGTCCGCCGGCGTGGTGCGGGTGGGGCATGCGGAGCTGCCGCAGTTCCTGCGCACGATGGCGGCGGTCGACGTGACGATCAATCTGCGCTATCCGTCGGCGGGCGAGACCTCGGGCACGCTGATCCGCCTGCTCGGCCTGGGCAAGGCGGTGATCGTCAGCAACACCGGCGCCTTCGCCGAGATCCCGGACGGCTGCTGCGCCAAGATCGACCTCGACGCCGCCGAGGAGGATCTCCTCTTCGCCACCCTCCGCGCTCTCGCCACCGATCCCGAGCTGCGCCGGCGGATGGGGGAGAACGCCCGCCGCCACATCGCGGCGCACCACACGCTCGCGGGCTCCGCCCGGGCCTACGCGGAGTGGGTGCGGGAGATCGTCGCTCTGCGGCCCGAGCCTTTTCACCCGGTGCCGCCGCTGGCGCCTTACCCGCCGGAGGACGTGCTCTCGGATCTCGCTGCCGCGGTGGCGGCCGAGGCGGTCGACCTGGGCGCGGGGAGGGGCGGAAAGGAGGACACGGACGAAAAGGACGCAAAGGACGGCACGGACACCGAGGAAGAGCTGCTCCGGGCGGTCGCCGCAGTGATGGTCGAGCTCGGCCTCGCGGGGGACCGCCTGTGAAGCGGCTCCGCACGATCACCCTCTTCGCTGTCGCCGTTGTTTTAATTGCCGGGCACGTCTGGTATTGGTACGCGCCGCGGGCGCGGGCGGCGGCACCGGAGCCGGGGAGCCTGCCGGCGCGCCTCCTCGCCGCGGGGGCGTATGACGCCTGTTTCTGGGTGCCCTACCCGCATCAGAACATGGGCGTCCTGCGCCGCCGGCTGGAGGACGGCGCGGCCTGGCTCGCCGCCGTCGCCCGGGTGGCGGACCTGCCGCCGCCCGTGCTGCCCGGCTTCGGGCCGTTCGCCGTGCCGCCGGCGAGCGAGATCGCCGCCTGCTCCGACCTCTCGGGCGACCGGTTCTTTCTCGTCGCCCGCGTCTACCCGACGGTCGCCGCCGTCGCCCGCCTTGCAGGCAAGCTGGCGGACAACCCGTGGCTCGCCGGCGGCGAGCTGCGCGAGCCGGGAGGCGACGCCGCGAACAGCCCCGAGGAGCGCCAGGTCAGAGTGGCCTGGCGCGAGGGGATGTGGACGGTCTCGTCGGGCGGCGTCCCCGACCTGTCCCCAGCCCGCCCCGCCGAGAATTTCCCTGCCAACCTGGGTCTCTTCCGCCTCGCCAAAGAGGTCGCCGAGCTCCCCACCGGCGACTACCTCCTGCGCCGGCAGGGCGACGATCTTGAGGTGGCTCTGAGCCAGGCCGCTGCCGTCCCGGCGCCCGAGCTGCCCCCCGCGCCGCCGGCCGAGCCGTCGCCCGTCCTCCTCGCCGTGGCCGGCCCGAGCTGGCCGGCGGCCGAGGCCAGACCGCTGCCCGCCGCCGCATTCGCCCTGTTCGACATCGGGGAAGAGGGGCAGCCGGAAGGTCGTGCCGCTTTCGGTCCCCTCGGCACGCTGCCGGGCTGCGCGGTCTTTCATCCCCCCGGCGGCGGCAGATGGCAGGTGCCGACCCAGGGGCTCGCCGGCCTGCTCACCGGCGGCCTTCCGCGGGGGAATGCGGCTGGGTGGCAGATTGTTGCCGTCGACGCCGCGAGCCTTGTCCGCGCCGAGGCGCTGGCGCCGCGGCTCACCGCGCTGATGTCGCCGGAGAGCGGCATCGTCGCGGGCGGCCCGGGGAGCACGCCGGCGCAGGGCGGCCGGCTGGTGTTCGGGCTCTGGGCCCAGCCTGCGCCGGCGGTGCGCCTGGTGGCGCGCGTGCGGCGGTTCTTCGCCAAGGTGCCCCTGGCGGAGCCGCGGCAGATGCAGCGGTGGAGTGACTGGGAGACCCTGCTGAAGCCGCTCGCCCCCTGTGAGCGGATCGCCTTGGCGGCGACCCGCTCGCCCCCGTCGTTCCGCCTCCGCCTCGAGGGTTGCTCACGATGAGCGATTTGACATCGACGATTTGACATCGGGGAACCGATCCCTTAGCCTTCGCGGTTGCCCGGTTGGAGGTTTGCTGGATGCAGATTTGGCTGGATCAGGTGCGCGACGCGCCATTCAACTGGGACGAGACGCAGAGCATTTCGCCGGCGACTCTGGAGCGGCCCGAGTTGATCGCGCTCGGCCCGGTGACGTGGAAGGGCCAGGTGGTCCATGCCGATCCCGGCTTCTTTCTGCGCGCCCGGCTTTCCTATGAGCAGACCCTGTGCTGCGACCGGTGCCTGAAGCCGATCGTCGAGCGTTCCGCTCCCGACGTCGAGCTGATGATCCTGGTGGAGCGCGGGCCGGGCGGTGCCGGGGAGCACGAGCTGCGGGAGCGGGACCTCGGGGTTCTGTATCTGGAGGAGGAGGTTCTGGAGACCGATCCCATCCTCGTCGAGCAGCTCCAGCTCAACGTGCCGATGAAACCGCTCTGCCGGCCCGACTGCCGGGGGCTCTGCCCGATCTGCGGCATCGACCGCAACGCCGGCTCCTGTGCCTGCGCAGAGCCGAAGGAAGACCCGCGGTGGGCGGCGCTCGCGGCATTGAAGAGCCGGCTCGACGAAAGCCGGTAGGATCCCCGAACCCTGTCCACGAGACTTGAGAGGCACGACCATGCCGAATCCGAAGCGACGCCATTCCAAAGCCCGCCGTGACACGAGGCGGTCTCACGACGCCCTGGAGC
>Ga0075436_100000964_pt1 | contig 19302 bp, 15 predicted proteins | sample RhiMethybrSRZTD5_FD_75303 | JGI IMG/M metagenome (GOLD analysis project Ga0075436, IMG submission 75303) | Populus rhizosphere microbial communities from Tennessee, USA - Rhizosphere MetaG P. TD hybrid SRZTD5 | ecosystem: Host-associated > Plants > Roots > Rhizosphere > Soil | place: USA...
GAGTGCCGGGAGTACCGCGGATGCCGTCGGTTCCGAAAAGTTCTTTGGCCATGAAAGAGAGATGTTTCTCCCACGGGTCGCGGCAGCGAAAGGGTTGCAGCAGCGGCCTGCATTCCTGAGGACAACTCCAAAAGTTTAACACAGGCACTAGGACGCTTTAGCCCCGCGCTGCGGAGGACAACTCTTTGCGATAAACGAGCAAGTCAAGTGGGACTTGTAGACCGTTCGAGGAACGCGGCATCGAAACAAGTAAGCGCCTCATCCGATAAGCTTTTCCCGGGGATGTGCTACCTTGTACGGTCGGAGCTGCGTGTGTCCGCTACTCAAACGCCGCCATCTGCAGTGCGTCTCACCGTGTCCAGCTTCAGCGCGCGTGTGATCGCCGCTGCCATCATTCTGCTTTTCCTTTACTACGCGGCGGGAGTGGTGATTACGCTCCTGTTCTCGATTCTTCTCGCGTATTTCCTCGATCCGGCGGTCGAATTCCTGGAAAGACTTAGGCTTCCACGCACGCTGGGCGCGATGGTGATGGTGCTGGTTCTTAGCGCGGTGTTGGGCGCGGCGGGCTACGGGCTTTGGAACAGAGTCGCTGACTTCGCGGCGGACTGGCCCAAGTATAGCGCGCAGTTACAGCGCGTGGCGGTGGCGGTACAGGGCAAGATTCAAGGAATCGAAGGCCAAGTCTCACAAATTGCGCCTGCGGAAGGAGTCCCCGCGTCAGCGACGGCATCGCGGGGACCGAGCGTCTTGCAACCTCTAATCCTCCGCGGGATAGGTTCCTTGTACGCCTTGTTTCTCGAAGTCACGTTCATGCCGTTCCTGATTTTTTTCATGCTGGCGGAAAAGCGGCAGGTGTGGCACGGAACGCTGCAGCTTTTTCCCGTCTCGCGCCGCACACAAATCAAAGAGACCCTCGAGGATGTGCGCGACGTTCTGCGCGATTACCTGGCGGGCATGACCGTGGTGACACTGTTGGTGATTGCCGCGAGCAGCCTGTTTTTCTGGGCGCTGGGGATGGAGTTTCCGATCCTGACGGGCATTGTCTCCGGGCTGCTGAACATGGTTCCGTACATTGGCGCCGTGTTGGCCTGGCTTCCGGCATTTCTGATCGCACTAATCAAATGGTCGAGCTTTGGGCAATTCGCTTTCATTGCGGCCGTGCTCATCACGATTCATGTTCTGGCGTTGAATCTCGTTGCGCCGAAATTGGTGGGCCGGCGCGTGCGCCTGAATGCAGTGGCGATTACCGTGTCGCTGCTTTTCTGGGGCTGGGTGTGGGGCGGAATGGGCCTCGTTCTGGCAATTCCCATTACGGCGACGTTGCGGGTGATTTGCGATCATACCGAATCGTGGAAGCCTATCGGGCGATGGTTGAGCGACTGAGGCCTCAACGATAGTCTCTTGCTCCTTGAAATCTCAGACAAGGTTGGATCATGAAACAGAGGGTCTTCATTCTCGCTTGCGCACTCGCTGTGTTTTCTGGCGTTGCGCCTTCGGCTCGGGCCTGGGGCTGCAAGGGCCATCAAACCGTCGCGCTCATCGCGGAAAAACATTTGACGCCGGAGGCGCGGCAGTTGGTGGAGAAGCTGCTCAGTGAAAACCCCATCGCCCCGAAGCTAAAGCGCTATTGCGGCAACGCGACTCCGGACTTGATGGTGGATGCTTCCACGTGGCCGGACGATGTGCGGAACGAGCGGCACAATGGTCCGTGGCATTACATCGACATTCCGCGCGGAAAGCATCAAGGCTCGATCGAGGAGTACTGCGGCACGGACGGATGCGTAACGCGAGCGATCGAGGAGCAGCGCGCCATTTTGAAAGATAAGTCGGCGGATCCGGTAAAGCGTGCCGAGGCGATCCGTTATCTCATCCATTTTGTCGGCGACATGCACCAGCCGCTGCACGCCATCAACAACGGCGACAATGGCGGAAACTGCGTTCCAGTCAAATATCTTCATCACGAACCCCTTCCCAATGCGTTGCATCCCGAGCGGGAAGATTACTCGCCGAATCTGCATCAGATTTGGGATACGGAAATTGTCGAACGCGACATGGAGATTTCGAATCCACACCGCTATGCGGACGAACTTGACGAGAAATTCCGCGCGGAAAGCGCATCATGGGAAGCGGCAGGCATTCATGTGGACAACTGGGCTTGGGAAGTCCACGGGCGAGCGGAAACCGAGGTTTATGACGCGTTTTCTGTGAAAATTCCCTTCGAACCAGACGTGAAACCGAAGGGCTGCTCGGACAACAACCACATCGGGAAGCGCCAATTCGAGAAGCATTTGACGGTCGATGAAACCTACCAGAGCCGAGCGGCCAAGAGCGCGGAAAAGGGCCTTGCTGAAGCGGGCGTACGGCTAGCCATGATCCTCAACGAAGCCGCGAAATCGAATCCTTAACCGGTGGGCGGGTGAGATGCGTTGACTGGCGGCGCGTCTGTTCTTGCAGGCGTAGGGCCGAGCGATTTAACGAAGCTGACGAGTTGCCACCGCTGCGGCTCGGGGAGTTTCGACCAAACGGGCATTCCCTTTCGAACAACACCGTTCGTTAATATCCAGAAAATCGCGCCAGGTTCCGCGTTTTGAATTTCAGCAACGCGCAGGCTCGGCCCTTTCCTGCCGCCCTCCGCACTGTCGCCATGGCATTCCGCACAGCGCTGTTGGAACAAGATACGGCCCGCTGCAACGGCGTCGGGATCTTTCTGCAGCGGGTTGCGTTTGGCTCGCGCCTTTTCCGGAGCTTTGCGAATTTCTGAGTACGCGGATTCGATGCCCGAGTTTTGCCTGGTTGCCGAGTTCGTGTTTTCTTGCCCGAAGGCCGCGGATAAAAAGAAGGCAGCCATCACCAGAACCAAAACGAATACGCCAGCTCTGCGAATGCTCATTGGCGGTTCCGGAAAAGGCGGCCGACCATCGAACCGAACCCGCTGATTTCCCGCGACACGCCCCAGCGCAATAGGAACTGGTGGCTATTGTCGTTCAGGCCAAAGCCTGGAGAGATTCGCAGCGTCCACCCGGAAGGCAGATTCCAGCCAAGGACTGGGGCAGCATAATGCGAAGTATCTCGCAAGCCGAAATGATAGCGATCACCAAGCCCGCCGTACATTTCGATGCCCGCAATGAAATTCTGCGGACAGAGGGCGCAGCGTTTCGCGGAGGCCTTAAGAGCCAGGGGGCGGCTGGCCCCGAGGGCGTATCCAAATTCCCAGGGCTCGTTGGAGAGATTCTTGGCGGCAAGAGTGTTTTGCGTGAAGTTCCAGCCCTTGAACGTGCTGGAAAGAATGAGCTTGAGCTCCATCTCGTTGATGATTTCCTGCCTGGCTGCGGAATTCGGCGTGAGAAAATCTGCCTCCACATCGTGCCCTTCGCCTTCCTTCAAAATCTTGTCGGCACCGCTTTTGTGTTCGTATTCCACATACAAGATCGGGTTGATGAAGTGCTCCCGTTTGAGCGGCCGGAAGCGGTTCTCGCAGCGAATCCCCGTGAAAATGGTGCTGCCACCAAAGGTGGTTTGGCCGTCGAGATAAAACTCGGTGGTCCACCAGGCCGTGGCGCCGTATTCGAATTCCATCCAATAGGAATGAAAGTCGTTGCCGCCGCGCTGTGTGCCGAACGTCGAGAAATACTCGACCTCGAGGTTCCCGGGCTCCTCGAGATAGTGGTCGTAGGCGACGAAGTACGGATTCTCTTGAGCCTCCGCGGAATGGGGAAGAGAAAGTGTAGCCAGAACAAGGAAAGAAACCAGAAGCAGACCCCTGTAAATGAACACGGTCCTAAGCGTCTCCTTGCAAATAGTTTGCAACTAAATATAAGACTAAATTAGTCCGGATTCTTTGACAAGGCCATTCTCGCGGAAGAAGAAGCGGCGTTTCAGAGTGGTTCAGTCTAGTGGCCCACCAGGTGGTTACTTTCCCGCAGCTTCCTCGCGGCAAAGGCTTGCCCTACTAAGCAAACTTGATAAACTGCCTCGGTCAGGATGCGAAAACACTCGCATCATCAAACTTGCCTGCGGGCCCGATCCTCTCGCCAGCAGGAATTGCCCTTCCCAACGAACGTTCTCCCCGTTCTGAAAGACGCACATTATTTGATGGCTCATCGACCGGCCCTTGAGCATCTGCTGGCGGCTCTTCTGAAGTCTTCAGAGGATGCCGTGCTTACCATTTCCCCCGACGGGGCGATTGAGACTTGGAGCGCGGGGGCAGAACGCCTTTATGGCTACGTAGAAGGGGAGATGATTGGCCAATCACTGCGCCGCCTTCTTCCCGTTTATGAGTCGCCCCAATTGGAATCCTTTCTGTCTGCATCCAATGGCCAAGGTGACCGCCTGGAGGTGGGAGAGCGGCTGCATAAGAATGCCTCGAGAGTTCTTGTGGCCGTTCGTCGCAGTGTGATTCGAGGTGAGCGGGGTGAAGCAGAAGGAATCCTCGAAATGGCCCAGGCGCTCGATTCTCACGAGGCATTGTGGTCGCCGGAACAGGCTCCTCTTAGCTTGCTGATGGATCAAGTGCCTGGGCTCCTTTGGACCACGGATCGGAAACTGCGGATCTCCACGCACTGGGGCACGGGCCTGCCGATCACAAAAATTCGCCCGCGAGCCCTCGTTGGGCGAGACGTTCGTGAGCTTCTGGGAGTCGCCGACCCGCACGCCACGCCCATCACTGAGCATTATTCTGCGTTGCAAGGAGAGGTCTCCCACTTTGAATATGCCTGGAGAGGCGCCGTGCTGGAGATACGGGTGGGGCCTTTGCGGTCCGCTTCCGGTCAAATCATCGGATGCCTGGGCGCTGCCGTGGACGTCACCGATCGCAAAAAGTCGGAGGAACAGGCTCTGTATCAAGCGCGCCACGATGGACTGACGGGTTTGGCCAACTACCGCGAATTCATGGACCGGTTCGAAGCGGAAGTGCGCCGCGCGGACCGCAGCCATCACTTCTTTACGCTTTTGCTTCTGGATCTGGATCAACTCAAACGCATCAACGATCTTCATGGCCACCTGGCTGGGAACCGTGCGCTCCGCAGGCTCGCGGCGGTCATGAAGGAACATTGCCGGGCGACAGATTTGGCCGCGCGCTATGGTGGCGACGAATTTGCCGTTCTGCTGATCGACTCCGATCGGGGAATGGCGGAACACGTCGCTCAGCGCATCGAGCAGCGTCTGCGTTCCGACCTCGAGAAGCCAATGCTCAGTGTCAGTATCGGAATTGGTGTTTATCCCGATGACGGAAGAACCCCTGCGGAGATTATTGAGGCCGCAGACCAGCGCCTCTACCGCCGCAAGAAAAACTCAACCGAACGAAGCCTCTCTGTTCCCTGATGGAGTTGCAATCCTGCACGGGCTTTATGCTTGCCGGTCTTGCCGAAGGAAGCGACTTTATTGGATGGCCACGTCGGTTCGAGTGGTGAATGTAAGCCGCATCTCGGCGGGAAACTCAATATCCTTCTTTCCCGTGGCTGCCGCGCCCGCCGTACCAGCTCCCGCGCCAGCGGCGGCTCCAATAGCAGCGCCCTTGCCGCCACCCGCGAGCGCGCCAATCGCCGCGCCTCCGGCTGCTCCTCCGCCGATAAAACCGGCGTCCCGCTTGCCCTTGCCCTTCTCGGTTCTTCCGGTGGAGCTAGTGGCGAAGGTGTAAGCCTTGCCCTTCACCGTCACGCTGACAAGGTGCAGGTACAGCTTTGCTGGTGTTGAAAGCCGCCCGGATGCCTGCACGCCGCTTACAGTTAGTTTGACCGCTGATCCCTTCGGGATTACAACTTTGCCGCCCACAGTTACATCCTTGGCCACCGAGCCGGTTACCGGCTGCCCGACTTTGGCGTTCTTCGAACTGACTGCTTGATCGGTGATTACAGAAATCGCTGTGCCTTTCGGAACGGTCCCGCCGGCTCTTAACAAGCCTGGCGAGACGACGACAAGAACGAGAGAAGCAATAAAAGCGCGAATGCGTAAGTTCATCTCCGTCACCTCCACCTGAAAATTGCAGCTGTTGAGAAATTGTAGCAGAGGGAATGGCCAAAGCACGGAGGAGTCGCGCACCGGGCACTAAAAATGAAACACCAAATCATCTGAATCAGGTGATTTTGGCTCTACATAAAGATTGTCAATCAATCTGGTTTTGCCGATGAATACAGCGAGAAGGATGTAGCAGGCCTTGCTGACGCGTACGACCGGTTCGAAGGACTCAGCATCCACAATTTCTGCGTAATCCACGTTCGCCAGGCGCTCCTTACCCAGTGTGTTCTGAAGCATGTCTTTCAATTGCAGCGCATCGCGGACTCCACGAGCGAGTTCATTCTTGGCCGCTTCCAGCGCACGATACAAAACGGTCGCGGCCTCGCGCTCGCCGGGATTTAAATAAACGTTGCGCGAGGAAAGCGCGAGGCCGTCGGGTTCGCGCACGATGGGGCTAACCACAATTTCAGCCTCCAGGTTGAGGTCGCGCGCCATCTGCGTCACGAGCTGCGCCTGTTGGGCGTCTTTTCTGCCAAAATACGCGCGATGCGGCTGCACGATCTGCAGGAGCTTTATCACAACGGTCGCGACGCCGCGAAAGTGCCCGGGCCTCGATCGCCCCTCGAGCCGCTCACTTAGACCTTCCACATGGACGTAAGTCGAGAAATCCTTCGGATAGATTTCCCCGGCATCGGGAGCGAACAAGGCATCCACACCGGCCTGCTTTAGTTTTTCACTGTCGCTCTCAAACGCCCTCGGGTATTTCGCAAAATCTTCCTTCGGACCGAATTGTTTGGGATTGACAAAAATGCTGGCAATGAGCGGCGAACATTCCTTTTTCGCTCGACCGATCAGAGATAGGTGGCCTTCGTGCAGGGCTCCCATCGTTGGAACAAGACCGATAATGCGGCCCTCCGTGCGAGCCTGCCGCGCCATCTCCTTCATCCATGCGATCGTTCGAATGGTTTCCACGAAAAGGAAGAAAAGAACTATGCGCCTGCCGCCACTGTGCGCTCGCGGTAAAAATGCATCAAGTCCGTCAAAATAGGCTCAGCGCCAAGTTGCCGCAAAAGTGTTGTCACCTGGCCGCGATGGTACGTTCCGTGATTGACCAAGTGCTGCATCGATTGCCAAAGCGGATTCTTGTACACGCCGAACTTCAACGTTTTGTATTCCATCACGCGATCGAGGTCCGCATGAGTGAGCCCGCGCACGAAGTTCATTAGCCGCGGTTCGAACTCGTTCCACCGGGCTTCCAAGCTTGCGACGTCATGGAATTGCGTGGTGTCAGGCAGCGAGGATGGAGAACGCCCCTGAAAACGTTCGAGCCAAATCCATTCCGCTCCGTAGATATGCGCCAGCGTGTCGCGAACTGAGCCAAAGCTCGAGCCAAGTGGCTTTGCGAACTGATCCACGGTGAGCTTTGAAGCCGCTTGCATTTGCCTGTGGTTCGCCCAGGCATTGTAGTCATACAGCGTTCGCATTTCTTCCGGTGTCATGACCCGCTCCTTTGCAGGGGAAAAATTTGCCGCAGCGCTTCGTTTTCAAAAAGGATGTTTTGCGAAGCGAGGGGTTTTCCCGTTTGCTCTCTACCAGTCACCGTCAGTATTGACGGGCGCTTCTTTCTCTTCCTCTTTTAGAGTCCTGGCTGCATGGTAGGATTCGCCATCCGACGGGAACGTTCCCGTTTTCACATCCTCACAGTATTCGCGCACGGAATCGGAAATGATTCTTCCCACATCGGCGTATTGCCGCGCGAATTTCGGCACCGGGTGAAAGGTCAACCCCAGGATGTCGTGCAGCACGAGAATTTGTCCGTCGCAATCCGGCCCTGCGCCGATGCCGATCGTGGGAATGCGCAACTCGCGGGTAATCTGCGCCGCCAGTTCGCGCGGCACCGCTTCCAGCACGACGGCAAACGCGCCGGCCGCTTCTACCGCTCGCGCATCGCGGATCAGGTGTTCCGCGGCATCCCGCGTTTTCCCTTGCACGCGGTAACCGCCTAGCGCATTCACCGACTGAGGCGTCAAGCCGACGTGGCCCATCACGGGGATTTCCGCTTCCGTGAGCCGCGCAATCAGCTCCAACCGCCGCTCTCCGCCCTCCACTTTTACCGCTTCCGCCCCCGCTTCTTTCACAAACCGTACCGCATTCCGGAGCGACTCCGCCGTATCCGTGTGATAGCTGCCGAACGGCATGTCAGACACGACCAGCGCACGCCTCGTGCCGCGTCGCACTGCCCTTGTGTGGTGCAGCATGTCTTCGAGGGTCACGGGAAGCGTGCTTTCATGACCCAGCACCACCATGCTGAGGGAATCGCCGACGAGAATCACGTCAACGCCGGCTTCATCGAGCAGGCGCGCCGTCGGATAGTCGTATGCGGTTAAGCTCACAATCTTTTCTGATTTGGAATGGAGTCCCGCAGCTTGACCTTTGCGCTGCAGGAGATCGGGCACGGTGATTTTGCCGTTCCCAGGATTAGGAACAACACTCATCTTGGCCTCCGGTGCCGCTCCTTAACTTTAGGATGCAGCCCTGTACCTTTAATGGACATCGATAGGATAACAAAGTGCGATTCGAAGGGCAAAAACTTCGATTGACAAACTCATCTACTTTGTCGTATAAAGTACTTCATGGAGGTTCCATGAATCACTCCGCAAGCTCGCCCAAGCTATCTGCCCTCGCTGTCTCGGAATGGTTGCTCGTTCTGCCTGCTACGTTGTTGCTCTCAGCCGCCGTACTGCGCCAGTTCCAGCCTCGTCAATTTGAGCCCGCGCGGACCGCTTGGGCTATTTTCGAGTGGACCGCTACGCACATCTCGCAGGTCGGCGCGGCGTGGCTGTTTCTGGTATTACCGGCCGTAGCTGTAGTTGCTGGTTGCGCTGGCCTTATGCTGGCTTGGCGCAGGAACGAGGCGTTGCGCCAGGACACGAGCGAGCTGATCGCCTGTCTCCGCAGGAATTTGGCCGCTGCGATTCTGGGAACCGGGACGTTGCTTGCAGCCGCTATTCTTGCTGCCGTCGTCGCTCACATCATTACGGACTGAGGTGATTTACAAATCCTCAAGTCTTCAGCGGTGCTTGTGCGCGTCCTTTCCACTGGCCGCCTCGACCGAGCCAATACCGTACTGCCGAAACGCAAGTCGCATAACCGTAGAAGAGCGCGGCGATGGGCAACGTTAGAGCCCAAGGCCACGGTAGATCGTAGAACTTCACCGTAACCGCGAAACTCGCTGCCATCATGGCGATGGCCGTGTCTACGGCAATCCACGCTTCTCCCGGAAAGGCAAAGAACAGAATCCAGGGAAGCAGGTAGGCGGAAAAGAGGCCTGCCAATGCACCCAGCAGCACCAGAAAGGAATAACGCAACTGCGTGAACGCGACGCGCGCAATCAAATCGCGAATCCCCGCAAAACTGTCGTAACCGCGCAAGCTCACGCTCGAGCGAGTCAGCCCCAGCCGGATTTTTCCGCCACTCTGTTTCACGGCGCGCGCAATGGCGCAATCCTCTATGACTTCACTGCGAACGGCAGCCATGCCGCCAATTCGCTCTAAAGCTGAGCGCCGCAACAAGATGCAGCCCCCGGCCGCGGCTGCAGCGCGAGACCTGGGATCCATGACCCAGTTCGGCGGATAGACCGTCAAAAAGAAATAGAGAAACGCAGGAATCAACAGCCGTTCCGGAAAAGTTTGAACGCGCAGAAATACCATGAGCGACGCAAGGTCGAGAGAATCGTTTTCCGCTTGGCAGACCAAACGCCGCAGCGTATCGGGGGCATGCGTGATGTCAGCATCCGTAAACCAGAAATAGTCCGGCGCTCTTTTTGCGGCTGCCGCAATTCCTTCGTTCATTGCCCAAACTTTTCCGGTCCAGCCCGGCGGAAGCTCTTTTGCAGAATGAATGGAAATTCTTCCGCTGGCGCTGCACTCGTCAGCAGCTCTTCGCCCAAGATCTGCCGTCCCATCGTCGCTGTGATCGTCTACGACGATTGTTAAGAACTCGCCCGGGTAGTCTTGCTTCGCCAGAGAAGTGACGGCGCGTCCGATCGTTTCTGCCTCATTGCGTGCGGGAATGATCGCTACGACGCGAGGCCATTGTTTCAGAGGCTTGAGCTCAACCGTCTCTTCATGGGCTTGCCAGAAATTTCCCCGGGCGAAGAAGAGATAGAGCCAAATTGCGAGCGGAAGGACGGCCATAGAATTCGGATTCAGAGGCACGCGCTATTGTGCAACATGTCGGCGAGCAGAGCTATGTGAGATCTTCCTTGCGAATGGGCAACCGCCGAATCGGTTTTCCGGTGGCGGCAAAGATAGCGTTGCAGACGGCGGGCGCAATCGGCGGAGTGCCCGGTTCGCCGCAGCCGCCGGGAGCTTCGTTGCTCGGAACAATGTGAACTTCAACTCTGGGCATTTCATTGAAACGCAGCATTTCGTAGTCGTTGAAATTGCCTTGCTCAACGCGGCCCTTATCAATCGTAATCTGCCCTTTAAGGGCTGCCGTCAGGCCGTAGACAATGCAGCTTTCCATTTGCGCGGCGACGATGTCGGGATTCACGTAGCGTCCGCAATCCACAGCGCATACCACGCGGTGGACTCTTATTTCCCCGGAGCCTTTGTTGAAGCTGACTTCCGCGACCTCAGCGACAAAGCTGCCAAAGGATTCGACGACGGCGATACCGCGCGTTTGTCCCGCGGGAAGCGGCTTTCCCCAACTTGCCTTCTCCGCAGCCAATTCCAGGACGCCGCGGTGGCGCGGTGCATTGGCGAGCAGCCTGCGCCGGAATTCAAACGAGTCTTTGCCGCTCGCGCGGGCCAATTCTTCGATGAAACATTCGGTGATGTAGCCGTTCTGAGAATTGCCGACGGAGCGCCAAAACCCGACCGGCACGCCGGTTTCCGTCAACACGTAATCGCAAAAGAAATTCGGAATGGCGTATTTGCTGTCAACGATGCCTTCCACCGAACTATTGTCGAGGCCATTCTTCACCGAACCCGGGAAGAAGCGCGACATGATCGAGGGACCGACGACCCGGCATTTCCACGCTACAGGCCAGCCTTCGGAATCTAGGCCCCCCGTCAATTTCGTAAAAGTCGCGGGGCGGTAGAAATCATGCTGCATATCATCTTCGCGGGACCAGGTGACTTGCACAGGAGCACTCACAGCCTTGGAAAGCTCCACCGCTTCGGTAATGAAGTCCTGTTCCGCACGCCGGCCAAATCCCCCGCCCAGATATGTGGTGTGGATGCGCACATGCTCAGGCTTCAGCCCTGTAATTTTCGCGCCGGTATTCTGAGAGAAAGTCTGAAACTGCGTAGGGGCGTAGATGTCGCAGCCATCAGCGCGAACATCCGCAGCGCAGTTCATCGGCTCCATGGTGGCGTGGGCAAGGAACGGAGCCTCGTAAACAGCTTCTAATTTCTTCGCTGCACCCGCCAGTGCAGTCTCGACGTCGCCGTCTTTGCGCGCAATCGCACCCGGTTTTTCAGCGTTCTCCACATAGAGCCTGCGAATCGATTCAGAGGAAACGGCTGCATTTGGACCTTCTTCCCATTCCATCTGCAGCGCGCGACGTCCTTCCATCGCGGACCAGGTGTTGTCCGCAACTACAGCAACGCCGGAGGAAATCTCAAGAACCTGTTTGACCCCGCGGATTGCCTTTGCCTTGGTGGCGTCGAAGCTCTTGAGCTTGCCGCCAAAAACGGGACAGCGTGCGACCACGGCGTGCTGCATTTTGGGCAGCCGCACATCAATCCCGAACTCGGCTTTTCCGTTGATTTTCACGGGCGTATCGAGTCGTTTCACCGGCTTGCCGATGTATTTGTAGTCTTTGGGATCCTTCACCTTCGGATTCGGAGGAACAGGGAGTTTCGCGGCCTCTTCGACCAATACCCCATAGCTCAAACGCTTTCCGGTGGCGGTGTGCACGACCGCGCCGTTGTCCACGTGGCATGCGGACGGCTCGACGTACCAATTCTTCGCCGCCGTGGCGACAAGCATCTCCCGGGCTGCTGCGCCTGCCTTGGTCAGTGGCTCCCATGAGGCGCGGACGCTCGTGCTTCCACCTGTGCCTTGCAAGCCGAAGATCGGGTTGAAATACTGCGGAGCGGCGGGCGCAAACTCGAACTTCACTTTTTTCCAATCGAAGTCGAGTTCTTCCGCAAGCAGCATGGGAAGCGATGTGGTGACGCCCGTGCCCATTTCCGATTTGTCGATAATGAGCGTTACGACATTGTCTGCCGTGATGCGCACCCAGGCGTTGAGTGCAGCGGGTTCCATGGGTGGTGTTGCCGCCAGGGCCTCAAATTTACCCGGCAAATAAAATCCAATGACGAGAGCGCTGCCTCCGGCGGCACTCTTCTTTAAGAATTCACGGCGGGGCAGCGTTGCAGTGGACATACAAGCCTCCGTTTGATGCAACCTGGAATTGTCCGCCAGGGCGGCCTAAGAATCAAACGAGGGCCAGATCAAGTTGTTCAAGCCAGATCTTCGTTGCGAATCGGCAGCCGTCGCAAGCGCTTGCCGGTCGCAGCAAAGATTGCATTGCAGACCGCGGGCGTCACGACTGGCAATCCGGGCTCGCCGATGCCGGTGGGATCTTCCTTGCTCATCACCACGTGCACTTCGGTGAGCGGAGTCTCGTTGATGCGTGGCATGCTGTAGTCGTTGAAGTTCGATTGCTCGACACGGCCATCCTTGATCGTAATGGCGTCGTGCAACGCCGCGGAGAGGCCGTAGATCGCGGCGCTTTCGATTTGCGCGCGCACCCCGTCGGGATTGATGGGGCGGCCACAATCCACGGCATAGACGAGTCGGTGGATTTTTACCGCGCCGTTCTGGATGCTGGCTTCCGCGACGGCGGCAGTGTAGGAATTGAAGGAATAGAACGTGGCGATGCCGCGTCCCTGACCCTTCGGCAGCGGCTTACCCCAGCCGGCTTTTTCGGCCGCAAGTGTCAAAACGCCCTTAAGCCGCGCGGTGTCGAGGGGCGGCTCTTTTTCGCCCTGGAACATTGGAATCTTGCGATCGTTGCCGATGATCTTCAGGCGAAACGCGAGCGGATCCTGACCAACGGCGGCGGCGAGTTCGTCGATAAAGCTCTCAATCACAAAGCCGCTGCTGGAATGCTCGACGGAGCGCCACCAGGCGCGCGGGACGCTCGCTTCCGCATGGGTGTACTCCAGGCGCAGATTCGGTGTGACATAGGGAATCGTGGCACCGCTGCCGAATTCTCCAAGGCCCGGATCGTCCATGCCTTTCTCGCTCCACTTGGCGGCGATGGAGGTGGAAGTCTGGAAATGCTTCCAGGCCGCTAGATTTCCGTTGGCATCGAGCGCGCCCTGCATCTTGTGATAAGAAGCCGGCCGGTAAAAACCGTGCTGCATGTCGTCTTCGCGCGTCCACAGAACCATGACGGGTTTGCCCGCGGACTTGGCCGCTACCTGCGCCGCCTCCATCACGAAGTCAGCCTGGTATCGGCGGCCGAATCCTCCGCCCATGAGGGTCGTGTTGACGATGACTTTTTCGGGTGGGAGCTTGGCTGCTTCGGCGATGACGGCTTGGGCCCATTGCGGTGCCTGCGTGGGGATCCACGCTTCAGCGCCGTCCGGTCGAATTTGCACGGTGCAATTCATCGGTTCCATGCAAGCATGGGCGGCAAAGGGGAACTCGTAAGTGGCTTCGACCTTCTTGGCGCCTGCTGAGGCGAGCGCGGAATCCGCGTCACCCTCGTTACGGAGGACTTTTCCGCCTTTTGCAGCGTTTGCCAGGAACTGCTTGTGCAGCTCTTCCGAAGACTCCTTCACCGCGGGGCCTTCGTCCCATTTCACTTCAAGAGCGTTGCGGCCCTGCATAGCGGCCCAGGAATTGTCGGCGAGCACAGCGACGCCGCCAGTAGTAGAAGCGCCGCGGCCTTTGGTCTCAAAGGGGATGACGTCGCGCACGCCGGGGACCGTTTTCGCTTTGGTAGCGTCAAACGAAACCAGTGTTCCGCCAAACACCGGGCAGCGTGCGACCACTGCCACAAGCAATCCCGGTGGGCGCGAATCGATACCGAATTTTGCCGTGCCGGTGACCTTGGCGCGGGATTCAAAACGATGCGTGTCGTGCCCAACAACCGTGAAATCGTTCGAGTTTTTGAGTGGGACGCTGTTGAGGTTGGGAATCGGAAGCTTCGCGGCGCTTTCGACGAGTTCGCCATACCGGAAGGAGCGTTCAGGATGCCCGTGCACGACGTAACCATCCTTGGCCTTGCAGGTGTCCGCGCCGACTTCCCACTTTTTCGCTGCAGCCGCAATGAGCATTTCGCGCGCGGCTGCGCCGGCCCGCCGCAAGGGCAGCCAGGAGCCGGCAACGCTGCCGCTCCCTCCCGTCCCTAAGTCGTACACCTTCGGATTCGTGGCCGCTTGCTCGACATGTACCTGCTTCCAATCCACGCACAGCTCTTCCGCGAGAATCATCGGCAGGGACGTATAGACGCCCTGGCCCATCTCGGACTTGCCGAGAACTAGCGTGACCCGGTTGTTGGGCGTGATGCGCACCCACGCATCAAAAGGATTCGGAGTCTTTTTCTCCTGATCCTCCGCCTGATCGGCGAACGCGTCCGGCGACAGGTGGAAGCCAATGACGAGCGCGGCTCCCCCCGCGGCACCGGTCTTCAGGAATTCACGGCGGTTTACAACGGAAGCAGTAGCCATGGGACACCTCAGAACAGATTGTGAAAGAGCCGTCTCGAAAAGTTATGCCGCGGAATGCGCCTTACCTGCCATCGAGGACGCAGCCCGATGGATCGCCTTGCGAATGCGCTGGTAAGTGCCGCAGCGGCAGATGTTGCCGCTCATGGCATCGTTAATGTCAGCGTCGGAGGGGTTGGGCTTCTTGGAGAGCAGCGCTGCCGCGGACATGATTTGCCCGGACTGGCAATAGCCGCACTGCGGAACGTCTTCTTCCATCCAGGCTTTCTGCACGGGATGGCTTCCGTCGGCGGAAAGGCCTTCGATGGTGGTCACTTTCTTCCCGGCCACACTCGAAATCGGCGTGATGCAGGAACGTGTCGCCTCGCCGTTGATATGCACGGTACACGCGCCGCAAAGCGCCATGCCGCAGCCAAATTTCGTGCCGGTCATATTCAGCGTATCGCGAAGCACCCAAAGGAGAGGCATGTCCGGGCTGACATCTACGGACTGGGACTTGCCGTTCAAACTAAAGCTGATAGCCATGGGGACCTCCTGAAGCAGGCGATTATCCTACAACACTTTCCGCTTGGATGAAAATACGCATAAAACTGCCCTCAAGCCGCGTTCAGATCGGCCGCGCTGATCGGCAAGCGGCGGATGCGTTTGCCGGTGGCGGCGAAGATTGCATTGGCCACAGCAGGGGCCACAAGGGGCACCGGCTGTTCGCCCAATCCGGAAGGCGGAACGGTGCTGGGTAAAACGTGAACGTCAACTTGCGTGCTGTCCTTTATGCGCAAAACTGCGGAGTCGGCGAAATTGGTCAGAAGCGACTGGCCTTTGGCAAAGCGCACTCCACCTTTCAGGACCGCAGCAAGACCCCAGGCAACTGCGCTTTCGACTTGACCTTCGATGCCGAGAAGGTTCAAGGGTTGGCCCACGTCAAGAACGCATACGATGCGGTCCACACGAAAGTCGCCGTCTCCGCCCACGGAAACATAAGCGATTTGCGCCATGTGCGTTGCACCATGGTAGATGTTGCAGGCAAAACCACGTCCCGTGCGCCGGCCCGCGATTGGGGGAAGCGGCTCGTTCCATTTGGAGATTTCGCGTGCGGCCTCCAGGAGATGCAGCAATCGAGGGCGATCCAGCTTGAGCTCATCGCCTAGAGCCACGACATTAACAGGCTTCAAGAGCTCCATGCGCAAAGTGATGGGATCGACTTCCATGCGCTGCGCCAATTCATCGATGAAGCACTCGCGCCCAAACACGGTGCCAGGATACTCCACGGACCGCCAAGGTCCCGTGGGGACCGGACTCTCAACCGGGGAGTAGTCCACAGTGAGTTCTCCGAAGTTATAAGGGTTATCGTAGCCTCCCCACGGGGTCCAATCTTCTGCGTAACTCGCGGCAGTCGGCGGCGAATTGGGCGGATAGATGCTGAGGTCACTGCTTGCAATGCGATGAAGCAGCGCAACGGGGCGTTTATCCGGGCCGAGCTTTGCGACAAATCGATTAAACGATGCCGGATTAAAGTGTCCGTAGCGCATGTCATCCTCCCGTGTCCATAGCAACTGCACGGGATAGTTGACGGACTTGGCGATTTCCACGGCTTCTTGTACATAATCCGTGAACAAACGCCTGCCAAAACCCCCGCCCATAAGCGTTACGCGAACCGTGACACTCTCCGGCGATATCCCGAGGAGTTTGGCGGCTTTGTGCTGCGCCTCTTCCGGAGCCTGCGTGGGCGCCCAGATCTCGCATTTGCCTCCCTTTACATGAGCGGTGCAATTCATTGGCTCAAGCGGAGCGTGTACTTGATAGGGCCATTCGTAAGACGCCTCGAAAACGTCATATGTCTGCGGCGCCGACGGACCATCGTGGCGGACTATGAATCCTTCGGTAGTAGTCGCATGGCGGAGTTTTTGGTAATGCTCGTCAGAGCTGAATGCTTCGCTCGACCCTTTCTCCCATACGACCTGGAGAGAGTCGCGCGCTCGCTGAGCGGACCAAGCGCTATCTGCCGTAATCGCAATTCCTGCGGCATACCCTGAGGAAACTGGGACGATGTCTCGCACGCCCGGAAGTTTCTTGACAGCATCTGCGTTCCAAGACTTCACTGTTGCGCCGAAGCACGGCGGCTTGGCGATTACCGCATACTTCATCCCAGGGAGGCGCACATCCAAGCCATATTCGGCGCGGCCAGTTACGTAGTCCAATGCGTCGATTCGGCGATGCCTGCCACCAATCAAGCGAAAATCTTTGGAGTTTAGAGGAACTTCCTTGGGAACCGGTAGAACGGCAGCAGAAGATGCGAGAGAGCCGTAGTTAACGCGGCGGCCTGTTGGGATATGGAGGACCGTGCCATCCTTCGCTTTGCAAGTTTTCCGCTCGACGCCCCATTGCTGCGCGGCGGCATCAATCAGCATTTCACGCGCAGCCGCGGCAGCTTTCCTCAGAGGCTCCCAAGTTCCCGAGGCGCTCGAGCTCCCGCTCGTACGCAGGCGAATCTCTCGGAATTCCGGTGAGGTGATGGGCTGGCGAAGATGGACGCCCCGAGGATCCACGTCGAGCTCTTCCGCGAGGAGTAGGGAAAGCAATGTCCGCACGCCTTGGCCCATTTCGCAGCGCGTCAACCAGAACTCAATTTCATTGGGCGGGCTGATTTGGATATAGGCGTTCGGGCGGAAGCCTGTGCTCTGCTGTGCTTGCACCCACGTCAGGACTCTTGTGTCGCTTGCCAGCAAACATAGCCCAGCAGTTGCACCGCTCTTCAGGAACTCGCGTCTTTGCATAGGACTCAACGCTCTTCAGTTTGCGGATTATCGCGGAAGAGGCCCAACAGAAAATTGGGTGAAAAAGAGAAATTGTCTCAAGATAGCCTCCCAACACGGAGGATGGCGCGCCTATTCGTTCATAGACGCGAGTGGGGGATAACCGTTAGCCGTTCGAAGAGTGTTTAGCGGGCGTAGCCGAGAGGGCAGCTTGAAGCAATTGCGGAGAGCAAATCGATCAGGACGCGTGGACGGGTTCAGGGGATTTGCGTGCTGGCGGCTCGGGTTCGACTCCTCGCCATCCTACAGGACGCCCGCGCACGGCTTCCTTCACCGAACGGAAAAGCACCACGTACATCAATTGGCGGTAATAAAAACGCTGGAGAAGAACGGGAACGAGCAGGGTCCAGTCTTCTTTGCGCTCCAGCGCAAAGGCAAGAACGCAAGTGAGTACGTCAATCAACAGAAAGCCGATGAAGAAAAACACGGAACGCATCAAGTCTCCAGTGGTAGCGTGAATCGTGGGCAGCCAGGACAGTTGCAACTTTTCAAGGGCCCAGAGCCCCACCGACCAAAGGAACAGTAAATCGATCAACGGAGAGATGAGGGGCAGAGCAAGCTGGAACACAAAGATGTTCGGCAACGCGACCCAGCCGAGCGTGCCGTATTTTCGACGGAAAAGCGTATCGCTGTGCTTCCAGAATGACTGCAAGGTGCCGAACGTCCAGCGAAACCGTTGGCGGATGAGCTGGCCCGGCGTCTCCGGAGCTTCCGTCCAGGCAATGGCTTCCTCGTCATAACCGATGCGCCAACCGAGACGCCGAATCGCAATCGTGAGGTCCGCATCTTCCGCGACTGTATCGGCGGTAATCCCGCCTGCTGCTTCTATGGCCTGTTTGCGCCACGCCCCGAGAGCGCCCGGCACTACGGTGATGCAGTTCAAAAGGTCAAAGGCGCGCTTCTCCATGTTCTGGCTGGTGATGTATTCGAGCGCCTGCCAGCGCGTCAGCCAGCGCGAGCGGTTGCCCACTTTCACGTTGCCTGCTACGGCTCCGATGGTGGGATCCGCAAAATGCCGCACCAGCTTGCGGATGGCGTCGGGTTCGATTTCCGTGTCCGCATCAATGGTCACTACAATCTCGGTCTCTGCATGGGACATGGCGACATTCAGCGCCGCAGCCTTGCCCCGGTTTATCTGGTGAATGATGCGTACGCGCGGCTCACGCGAAAAATGCTCGTCCAACAATTCTCCCGTCTTGTCCGCGGAGCCGTCGTCCACGACCACGATGTGCAAATCCGGATAATCCGATTCGAGAACGGAAGACACGGTTTGCACGATGACGCTTTCCTCGTTGTGCGCGGGAATCAGCACCGTCACGCCGGGGAGCGGTTCGCGAATCTCCGGGCGGTCCGGCCGCAATTTCTCAATAAACGCCAGAATTCCGATGATTAATGTACGCCCGCTGACGAGGATGATGCCGAGGATAAACGTCGCGGTGATCAGCACCCAGAACCAGTGATAGATACCGAAGATGAAACCGTCGGCTCGCGCTTCAAGCTGTTCCTGGGGAGAGAGTGGCAACATGACCTGCGCGCGCGTTCTCCCGATCAGGTCCGGCACGGAAACAAACTCGTATCCATTTGCCCGCAAAGCGTCGATGAGCTGAGGGAGGGCCAGCACGGTCTGCTCGCGGTTTCCGCCGCCGTCGTGCAACAAAATGATGTTGCCGTCGGACGCCTCGTCCAAAACGTTCTTGACGATATTCGCCGCTGGCAACGACACGCCTGGAGTAACCTGGCGCCAATCGTGCGGGTCCACTTTCTGCCCGATAATGATGTAGCCCATTTCTTGCGCCAGGGGCAAGCGCGCCACTTCTTCCGCGAATTCAGGCTGATGATCGATGCCG
>Ga0075436_100000969_pt1 | contig 19248 bp, 16 predicted proteins | sample RhiMethybrSRZTD5_FD_75303 | JGI IMG/M metagenome (GOLD analysis project Ga0075436, IMG submission 75303) | Populus rhizosphere microbial communities from Tennessee, USA - Rhizosphere MetaG P. TD hybrid SRZTD5 | ecosystem: Host-associated > Plants > Roots > Rhizosphere > Soil | place: USA...
CCCCGTGAAAGCCGGGGGGGCGGGGAGCGGCGGTCCGGCGAACAGGTTCTGGCTCCAGTTGCGCCATCCGCCCATGTTTCGCTGCACGCCGTAGGCGTGGAAGGCGGTGCCGATGGCGCCCAGCGCACCTGTCACGGACAGCAGCATGCGACTGAACCTCAGCCGGCGCGGGCTCGGCGTTATCGCGGCCGCCGCCAATGACGCGGCCGCGATCGGCGGCAAGGTGATCGGCGCATACATTGCGGGATTGTGATACGCGCCGCGGAAATGCAGCAGCGCCACCTCGGCAACGGTGCCGAGGAGTCCGCCCGCTAGAACGAACGCCATGCCGCGGCCGAGCTCGTCCTGTCGGTGCATGGTCCCGGGGCGATCCGCGAGCGTCTCGATGGCGCGGGCCGCGAGCCCGAGCGCTCCCGAGAGCGCGAGCGCGCCGGGCGCGCCGATCGGCGCCGCATAGAACAGATTGTTCCAGCTCAGGCCCCCTGGCCGCTTGAGGATATTGTACGCATGCAACCCGAGTCCGGCCGTGCCGACCAGTGCAGCCGCGCCGAACACGCCGGCCTGCAGCCCGCGCGGGCCGGTTCGCCCAAGGCCCATGGCGATCGTCGCGGCTGCGAGCACCGGCGGGACATACATCAGCCGGTTCTCGTAATTGCCGCGGAAATGTTCGAACGCGCTGTCCATCAGGACGCTGCCGGCGAGCGTGGCCGATCCCTGCCGCAACCGCTTTGCACCTGCGGCTGCAGGCGTGCGCTCCTCTCGGGCAGGTCCGATCGAACGGCGCCGCAGGATGCCGAGAGCCACCGCGGCAGCCAGCCCGGCACCCGCGATCAGGACGATGTTCCCGCTCGAAACGGGCGGCTTGCGGCGATCCGGGCGAAGCAGGGCGCCCGCCGACGCAGCGCCGTGGCCCAACTGGGTCGTCATGGTCATTCTGTTGGCAGAACGGGCTTCGGGCGCGATGCGTTCCGGTGCCGGAAGGCGCGCGTCCGTACCATGATAGACGCGAATGCGACTCGAGCGCGCTGACGCGATCCGATGAGCACGGCGGGCTTACGAACCGGGCGGATGCACTTGCTGGCTGGAGCTGACGGGAACGGCGGGCGGCCAGCCCTTTCGGTTCGAGTAATCGGTCATGGTCAGGCCATACAGGAACAACAGCCAGAAGAATCCGCTCACGGCAAACAGCCACTTCAATGACGGTGGCCCCTTCAGGCGCATGAACAGAATGAACACGGTGGCGACCTGTATGGCGGCGATCCCGAACTGAATGACCGGCGCCCACAGGCCGAGGCCGAGGAACGCAGTCCACAAGCTCACTCCGAAGAGCAGCAGCAGCAGCGCCCATGCGACGACGAAAGGAAACGGCCTCGCGCGCCTGGGATCGACTTCGATTGTCATGATCGCCCCACCAGGTAAATGGAGGGAAAGAGAAAGAGCCAGACGACGTCGACGAAGCTCCAGTAGACTCCGACCACCTCGAGGGGCGTGTAGTAGACCGGCGTGATCTCTCCGCGACGGATGCGCCAGAGCAGCATGTAGAGCACGAGACCGACCCCGGTCATGAGATGGATGGCGTGCAGTCCGGTCGCGACCCAATAGAACACCCAGAAAAGTTCGCCGGCCGGTCCTTCGCCCGACTTGGCCACATAATTCACGGCCGGCACGACCTGGTCCTGGAAGTCCAGGTAGTACTCGTAGCCCTTGACGAGCATGAAGGCGAAGCCGAGCGCGCAGGTAGCGACCAGCCAGCGGATCATCTTCGTCCGTTCGCCCTGCGCGGCCGCGTTGATGCCCAGCACCATCGTCAGGCTGCTGGTCACCAGGATCGCCAGGTTCACGCTTCCGCACCACAGAACCGTATCCCTGGCGGCCAACGCGAAGTCGTGCGGATAGGTCAGACGGTAGAAATAATACGTGAAGATGAGCGCGCCGAAGAAAATGGTCTCGTTGATCAGGAAAGCCCAGATGCCGAGCTCGGCGGTCTCGCCCTGGTGAGCGAGATTGGCATACTGGACCTCGAGCAGGCGGGCGCCTCTATCCGGCATGTCGCGTGCCCTCCTGGCTCACGAAAGTCGCCTTCTCCGGGTCGTAAAGATACGGCTCGTGCACGACCGTCGGCGTACTGGAGAAGTTATGATCCGGCGGCGGCGAAGGCGTCGTCCACTCGAGCCCGGTGGCGCCCCAGGGATTGGGCCCCGCCTTGCGGCCCCAGATCAGCGACCAGCCCAGATAGAGCAGCGGCAGCGCATAAGCGACGGCGAGGATGGAGGCGCCGGCCGACGACAGCACATTCCAGGACTGCCACTCGACCGGATAGGTGTAGGAGCGTCGCGGCATTCCGAGATAACCGAGGATGAATTGGGGAAAGAAAGTGAGATTGAACCCCACATAGGTCAGGATCGCTGCGAAACGCGCCCAGCTTTCCGGATAAAGGCGGCCGGTGATCTTTGGCCACCAGTAGTGGAGCGCCGCGAAATACGCGCTGACCGTGGCGCCCACCATGATGTAGTGGAAGTGAGCGATGACGAAATAGGTCCCATGCACGCCGACGTCGATCGCGAGCGTTGCGAGCATGAGCCCGGTCACGCCGCCGACGGTGAACAGCAGGACGAACCCGAGCGAGTAGAGCATGGGGGCGTCGAAGACGATGCTCCCCTTGTGCAGGCTGACCGTCCAGTTGAACACCTTGATCGCCGACGGGACGGCGACGAAGAACGTGGTCAGCGAGAAGAACACGCCGGCATAGATCGAGATCCCGGCGACGAACATGTGATGGGCCCACACGAAGAAGCTCAGGATGGCGATCGCCATCAGGGCGAGCACCATGCCGACATAGCCGAAGATCGGTCGGCGGGCGTAACAGGGAATGATCTCGCTGACGACTCCCATCGCGGGTAGGATCATGATGTACACGGCGGGATGCGAGTAGAACCAGAACATGTGCTGCCAAAGGATCGGGTCGCCGCCTCGCGTCGGATCGAACAGTCCGACGCCGATGAAGCGTTCGACCGCGAGCAGGAGTGTGTCCATCGCCAGCACTGGCGTCGCCGTCAGCATGACGACGCTCACCGCGTAGATGCCCCAGACGAACAGCGGGAGACGCAACCAGGTCATGCCGGGTGCGCGCAGCCGATGAATGGTGACGATGAAGTTGAGGGAGGTCATGATCGACGAAAAGCCGTTGATGAACACCGCCATGGCCGCTGCGAACACGTAGCCGTTGGCATAGGATGCAGACAGCGGCGTGTAGAACGTCCAGCCCGTGTCGGCGCCGCCCATCACGAGAGAGTAGAGCACCACCAGGCCCGACAGATTGAAGACGTACCAGCTGCCGAGATTGACGCGCGGAAACGCCAGATCGCGCGCCCCGATCATCAGCGGTATGAAGAAATTGCCGAACGTGGTCGGGATCGACGGGATGAGGAAGAACCAGACCATGATGATGCCGTGCATCGTGAACATGCGATTGTAGACCGAGGGCTGGAGCAGGCCCTGCGGGGTCGCGAGGTTCAGCCGCATCAAGGTCGCGGCAATCCCGCCGACGAAGAAGAAGAAAGTGATCGAGGCGAAGAAGAGCAGGGCGATCCGCTTGTGGTCGCGTGTGAGCAGCCACGAGCCCACCGTGTGCTCGGCTGTCAGGTAGCTTGGCTCCGGGCTCGGAGTCTCTCGAGGCGCTGCGCGTTCGACGGTCGTGACGCTCATCTGCCGGTCTCCCGGGTCTTGCCGATGGACTTGATGTAGGCGATCAGCTTCAGGACCTCGTCCTCGCCGAGCTGTCCGGAAAAGTCGGGCATCACGGGCGGGAAGCCCGCGACCGTGAACGAACGCGGGTTGAGGATGCAGTCGCGGATGTATGCCTCGTCGGCGAGCCGCACCGACCCGTCCTGCAGATGGACATAGGTCCCGTACAGCCCTGCGAGCGACGGCGCATGCACGGTGCTGTTCTCGTCATGGCACCCGCTGCAGCCATGCGCGCGGAACACGTCGCGGCCCTGGTCGGCGAGGGATTCGTGCACGCCCTGCTCGGTGAGCCAGCGCGCGTAGTCGGGCGCCGACATCACATCGACCTCGCCCTGCATGGTCGCATGCTGGAGGCCGCAAAATTGAGTGCACACGAGTCGGAAGACGCCGGTCTTGTTCGCCTTGAACCAGATCGTCTGGAGCGTGCCCGGCACCACGTCGTGCTTGATGCGGAAGGCGGGGACGAAAAAGCTGTGAATGACGTCTTCCGACCCCATGACGACCCGTATCGTCTTGTCGACCGGGACGTGAAGCGCGTTGATCTCGCGTTGGCCGCCGGGATGCTCGACCTTCCACATCCAGCGCTTGCCGACGACGTAGACTTCCTCGTCGCCTTGAGGCGCCTGAAAGAGCCAGATGTAGATGCTGGCGCCCCAGACGAACAGGATCAGAAAGGCGCCGAGGGTTGCGGTCGTCCAGCCGACCTCGAGATGCCAGGTCTTCTGCACCAGATTGGCGCGCGAGGCCGGGCTTCCTCTGCGGTAGCGCACGCCGAACGCGAGGATCATCGCGACGACCGTCGCCACGATCAGGCCGGAGACGATGAGCTCGGCGATGTAGAGGTTGTTCACCACCTCCGCGTTGACGGCCGCCGTATCGGGCCAGAATGGGATCCAGCGATACATGGTGTCAGCCGTGGCTCCGGCGCCAGATCGCGGCGAATGTGGCGATCACGGCCGATACGGCCGCGATGTTCGCCAGCGTGAACGCAGTCAGCACCGGTACGGTGAGCCGCCCGAGCCGACCGACCTGCGCATGACAAAGCAGGATCAGCCGAGTGAGCGGGCCTTGCGTCTTGTCCTGCTCGGCGTCCGCCAGTGCGCCGACCAGTTCCTGCGGAGAAATGGCGATGCCCTCGACGTAACGGCTGATCAGCCCGTCGGGCGCGGCGATCACGAATCCCACCGGATGAATGTAGGCGTCGAGCCAGCCGTCGTAGCGATAGGGAAACCCGACGGCGTCCGCGACGTCGCGCACGGCGGTCGTGGAGGGTGTCGTGAGAAAATGCATGCCCTGCACGCCGCCCGTCCGGTCGAGAAGATCGGCATATTGGGTGCGGGCGGCTGCCGCGTCGGCCGGCTTGTCGCGCGGATCGATGCTGATCGCGACGAGCTGGTAGTCGCGCCCGGGCTCGAGCGGAATCCGGCCAAGCGCATCGGTGACGAGATTTCGCAGGGTCACGCCGCAAAGCGAAGTGCAGCGCAGATAATCGAGAACGAGGATCACGGGCGCGTTCGTAAAATAATCGCCGAGCGTGACGGCCCGCTGCTGTTCATCGACGAACGTGGTGCTCAATGGCAAGCGGTTGCCGGGATGCGGGCGGAAGGCGAGACTCTCGGCGTCGCCCGCGGCTGCGGCCGGGCGCGCGACACCGGGGAGCGAGAGCAACGCGAGCAGGGCTCCGGAGCGGATGAGGAAGCCGATCCGATCGAAGGTCGCGCGTTTCATTGTTGCGCCTTCGGAAAGTCGGGGATGCCGGTCGATACGAGCTGCTGCATCGCCTGCTCGATCGGGATGTGCACGACCCCTTTGTTCTTGTCGACCCAGTAGTAGCTGTCGAGGCGCTGCTCCTCATTGGCGCGGAAGCGGCGCAGGTCGGCGGGGGCGTTGGTCTGCAGGCGCGGCCCGGGCGGCGCGATCCGCAGATTGCGCCCGACGTCGGGCAAGGCCGTGGGATATGCGGCCATGAGCACGAATGCCGAGATGACCAGCAGCACCAGCAGGCCGATGTAAAGGGCTGCGACCGGCGCCAGCGGCCAATCGCTCGGCTCGTACGCAATGTTGGGATTTTCCGGGCCGCGTTCAGCCATGATCCGCTCTCCAGACCATTGCGCCGGCCGGAACCAGCCGATGCGCGTTGCGCAGCGCGAAGCCAAACAGCACCACGATCGCGCCGCCCAGCGCGAGCAGCGCCGCGAAATCGAGCCACAACGGTGTAGCATCGGTGAATTCCGGCATGATCAGCAGCCATGTATGGGCGACACGGCTGATCAGGATGCATCCGCAGACCACCGCGACGACGGAGCGCATGCGCTTGGGCGGGGCCCACAGCAGGACGAAGAACGGGATGACAAATCCGAGCAGCACAGACACGTCGAGTGCCGGATACCAGGCCGACTGGAGGCGCTTGAGGTACCAGGGGATCTCGGCTTTGAGGTTTTCTTCCCAGATGATGAGGAACTGAATGAATTCGATGTAGGCCCAGAAGATGATGGTGGCGAGCAGGATGCGCGCGAGGTCGGCCATGTGTGCGCGGCGCCCGCCTGGCGGCCAGCCGAGCAGGGCGACGGTCATCAGGACGATCGCGAGCCCCGTATTGAACCAGCTTGCGGCCTGCGAATAGGGAAAGGCGGACGACCAGAAGGTCGGCTCGAGCGACAGAATCCAGTCGATCGCCGCGAAGCTCGCCGAAAGGGCGAGAACCACGAGTCCGATTCCACTCAGCCAGGAGAGCGCGGACGGAATCGGCAGCTTTCCGTCGCGCGGCATCCACAGCGCGAACGCCGCCAGCAGATTCCACACGACCACGTAAATTCCGTAGCGAACGAAGAAGAATGTGGGATTGAGGTAGAACACGTTGGCGAGGCCGGCCGGCGGATCGGCCCAGGAGTAGAGCCCATGCAAGCCGATGAAGGCCGGAATGCCCGCCAGGCTCGCGACCGGCATGGTCGCGATCGCGGCGTCGAGGACGGGCCGCGCCGTCGCCATCCAATCGCCGCCGCTGAGATCGTGCACCAGGACGAGCGTCACGCCGGCGAGCGGGAGACCGAGCCAAAAAACGAAGCCGCACAACCAGGCGCGCTGGAATGCCGTCGGATCGATGATCGCGCCGACCACGCAGCCGATGATGCCAAGGACCCAGAGCGCCACGGCGCTGATGGCGAGCCATTGCGGGCGGCGCCTCATTGCAACGCCCCCCGCTTGTCGGGTGGAACGGTCGACACGGTCGCGGCGGCGCTCGCCTGCAGGGCGCGGATATAGGCCGCGATCGCCCACCGGTCGGCCGGCTCGACCCGATCCGCATATGAATACATGACGCCGTAACCGTTGGTGATCACGTCGTAGAAATGCTTGCTCGGCACGTTGCGCAGGCGGTCGATGAAATAGGAGGGCGGGTGGGGAAATCCGCGCTGCACGATCATCCCATTGCCGCCGCCGTCGCGCCCGTGGCAGGGCGCGCAATAGATGTCGAAGCGCTGCCTTCCGCGTTGGAGCAACGCCATGGTGACCGGAGGAGGCGAGGGCGGGCCTGCGGCGTCGTTGCGCGCGATTGTGTTTGCCGCCGGCTCGGCCGGCCAGTTCTCCTGCACGCCGTACGGCAGCTCGTACGGATTGAGTTTCGGCTGATTGGCCATGTTGTCGCACGCCGCCAGCACGAGGGACAGGCTCAAGGTCACAATGGCCCGGGCCCGTCTCACGCACGCACCTCCTCGATCGTCTCGGCGCCGAGCCGCTCGAAGGCACTTCGGACGGATGCGGGATCGAAGGCCGGATCGCTTGCCTCGACGCAAATGACGAAACGGTCGCGCGACGCGCGTTCGAATGCGTCGGCCTCGAAAACCGGGTGATAGAGCTTCGGCAGCTTCGATTTCGCCAGCAGCCCGAAGAATCCCGCGGCCACGCTGGCCAGCAGCATGAACTCGAAGGTGGCAACGACGAAAGCCGGCCAGCTGTTGTACGGGCGCCCACCGACATTGAGCGGATAGTTCAACGCCTCGTCCCAGTACTGGATCCAGTAACCCCAGGCGGCTCCCAGCACGGCCGCAGCGAACATGAGCAACGGCAGAAAAAGTTGCGGTCCCGGGTGGATGATGTGATCCAGCCCCTCGATCGGGTACGGCGTGTACGCCTCGAATCGGCGAAGCCCCGAGTCCCGCAGGCTGGCCGCCGCGCGCTTCACCGCATCCGGGGTGGCGAACACCGCCATGAGGCCGAAGAGCTCTTTCATGGCGCTCTCTCTTCCTCGACGATCTCGCGCACCTCGGCGATCGAGACGATCGGCGCGAACCGCAGGAACAGGAAGAACATCGTGAGAAAGAGGCCGATGGTGCCGGCGAGGGCGGTCCAGTCCCATGCCGTCGGATAGAAGTGGCCCCAGTAGGACGGCATGTAATTGTGCGCCAGGCTCGAGATCGTGAAGACGTAGCGCTCCTGCCACATGCCGAGGATGACGCCGGCAGAGATCATCACGAGCAGAGGCTGGTTGCGGCGAACGACGGGAAACCACAGCAGCTGCGGGACGACGACCGTCAGGACCTTTTCGGACCAGAACACGGGCGACGTGAAGCCGAACATGCGCTGATAGAACTCGGTCTTCGCCGCGACATCACTGCCGTAAAGCGGGCCGAAGGCCTCCCACACATAGGCATAGGCGAGCAGTAGGCTGCCCACGAGCATCACCTTCGCCATAGCGTTGAGATGATATTCGGTCAGCACGTTCTGCAGACCGTATCCCCAGCGCACCAGGATCGTGAGCATCATGATCACGGCTGTGCCGGAGACCACGGCGCCGAAGAAGAAGTAGGGAGGGAACTGGGTGTCGTGCCAACCGGGCGTCAGCCCGCCCGCATAGTCGAGGCCGACCACGCTGTGCACCGATATCACCATCGGCGCCATGATCGCCGACATGATCGCGTAGACGATCCGCTGGTTCTGCCATTCGGCGGTCGAACCGCGCCAGCCAAGCGCCAGGATGCCGTAGAAGATCCGCTTGGCGCGGGTCTGCGCGAGGTCGCGCACGGTCGCCAAATCCGGCAGGATGCCGGCGTAGTAGTACATGATCGACATCAGGATGTAGCAGAGCAGGCAGATGAAGTCCCACCACAGCGGGCTGCGCGCCTGCGGCCAGACGCCCATCACGTTCGAATAGGGAAACAGCCAATAAAACAGTCCGGGCCGCCCGAGATGCATGATCGGCATCAGGCCGGCGCACGGAGCTGCGGAGAGCAGCATGCTTTCCGCGATCCGGTTCGTGGCCGAGCGCCACGGCGAGCGAGTGAGGAAGAACAGGGCCGAGACGATCGTGCCGCCGCTCGCCAGCGCGATCCACCAGACGTACTCGAGAATGGCAAATGCCCAGGCGACCGGAATAGCTACTCCCCAGACTCCGATGCCGTTGACGAAGAGCCATCCCATCTGCACGAGCAGCGCGATGAACAAGAGAAAGGAACATCCAAAGCCGATCCACCACCAACGCGGGGCGCGATCCATCAGGACGCGGCTGCTGACTTCCTCGCTCAGTGAGGTCAGGGTGACATCGGGCCCCACGACCGGCGCCTCGGCTGGTAGCTCGCTCTGCAGGGTGGTCGACATCGATCATCCGTCAACGGTCAGGATTGATTGCCTTTGATCGCGGGATTGGGATTTCTGATCAGCGCGCTGTAGCTCGTGCGCGGGCGCGTATTGAGCTCCTCGAGCAGCACGAAGTCGATCGGCGTCGCCTTGCGCTTGGCGACCGCGCTTTCGCGATCATTGCGGTCGCCGAAGATGATCGCCTGGGTCGGACAGCTCTGCTGGCAGGCCGTCACCACCTCGCCGTCGCGCAGCGGCCGGTCGTCCCGATTTGCGGCGATTTGCGTCGTCCGAATGCGCTGGATGCAATAGGTGCATTTCTCCATCACGCCGCGATCACGCACACTCACCTGGGGATTCCACGACTGCGCCGGGCGGTTGTTCTGCGACGTATAGGGATAGAAATTGAAACGGCGCACCTTGTAGGGGCAGTTGTTCGAGCAGAACCGCGTGCCGACGCAGCGGTTGTAGACCATCACATTGAGTCCTTCGTGATCATGCACTGTGGCGTGCACGGGACAGACCACCTCGCACGGCGCGTTCTCGCAATGCATGCAGGGCATCGGTTCGAACGCAACGGTCGGCGCTTCGGGCGGACCCGAATAGTAACGGTCGATCCGCAGCCAATGCATGATCCGCTCCGCGAGGACCTGGTCCTTGCCGACCACCGGCACATTGTTTTCCGCCTGGCACGCGATGGTGCAGGCCTGGCAGCCGATGCAGGAGTTGAGATCGATCGCCATGGCCCAGGCGCGATCGGGATATTCGAACGGCGGGTAGAGCGACGCAGGCTTCTCTTTTTTCACGATCGAGCCGGGATCGTTTTTGAACGTCTCGAGCGTCGCCTCCCGCACGAGGTCGCGCCCGAGAACGCGGTCCTGACCCTGGATGGTCGCGAGCCGGTCGACCTCGCCGGTCTTGCGTACCGAAGCAATCTCCGCGATCCACGGATCGGCCGCGCGACGCAGCCGGTAGACGTCGAAGCCGACGCCCGCGCCGAGGCCGCCCGCGGCTCGCCCCCAGCCCAGGGGCAAGGTCATGCAATCGGGCGCCTGGCCGGGCAGCACATACACCGGCACTGTCAGCTTCACCTCGTTGACGGAGATCTCCACCAAGTCGTGCGTCGCCAGGCCGAGCCGCTTTGCGGTGCCCGGCGCAATGAGCGCGGCGTTGTCCCAGGTGAGCCGCGTGAATGTTCGGGGCATCTCTAGGAGCCACGGATTGTGCGCGTAGCGTCCATCCCACGTGCCTTCGTCCGGCCGGAACAAGGCCCGGATTCCATTCGCCGGCGCCATGGGTGAAGGCAATCCGGTGACGGCATCGCCGCGCGGCGTAGCGCTGATCGGCGGCTCTGCGGTATTGGGCACGACGCCGCCGCGCACGGCGTCGTGCCAGAACGCGGCGAAGTCTCCCCGGTTCTCTTGCTGGGCCCGCTGTTGCCAATACTCGCGCAGCAGCGTGTGGTCGTCACCCGATCCACCGCCGAGCAGGATCCCAAGAACCTGGTGGGCGGAATGGCCGCCGTAGAGCGGTCGGGCCTGCGGCTGCTGAATCGTGATCGTGCCGTCGAAGGCGCGCGCGTCGCTCCAGATTTCGTACTCGTGCGCTGCGGGCAGCCGCCACGTCGAGGCGAGCGCCGTCTCGTCATCATAAAGAGCGAGCGAGACCGAGAACGGAACGCGGCGCAGCGCGGCTGCAAAATCGAGATCGGCAGGCGCGTCGTAGACCGGGTTGGCGCCGAGCACGAGCAGCGTGTCGACCTTGCCGGATCGCATGTCGCCGACGAGCTCGGAGAGGGACTGCGCTTTTGCGCCGGCGCTCGCCTCGACCGGTGCGACCAGCCGTACGGTCTTGCCGAATGCACCTAGCGCGCCATTGATCGCGTCGACCAGGACATGGACCGTCGCGCTCTGCTCACGCCCGGCATGCACGAGTGCGTTCCCCTTGTGCTGCGCCAGATCATCGGCCGCAGCCTTCAGCCACGCCGCCTGGGCATTGTCCTGCTGCGCCCACTCCTGCGGGCCCGCCCCGAGGAGTCCGGCGAGGTAGCGCAACGATGCCTCGATTTCGTCGGGCCGGAGGCCAAGACGATGGTCGGCCTTGGCGCCGAGCAGCGTCGGCGTGCTTTCGATGGCATAGGCTCGGCTCATCTCGCCGCCGGTTTCGGCCGGCCGACGTTTTGCCGCGAATGCGCGGGCGTAGGCCAGCCAACCGGGCGTCGCCGCAATGAGATCGCTTTCGATCCCGAATATCCGGTCGGCCGCGCTCAGGTCGAACGTTCGCCCGACCGGGCGGCCGAAGCTGCTTTGCGCGGCCGCGAGCTCGTTGTCGCGATGCAGTGGCTGCCACTGATGCCAGCGCATGGCCGGAAACTGTTGCTGAAGGCGCGCGAGCTGGGCGGCCAGGAACGGCGAGGTCACGGCGCCGGTGAGGACACGTAGCCCGTCCCCCTTGCGCGACAGCAACGCGTTGCGGCGATCGTGGAGAGCGGCGACGAAACCCTCCCAGGTCGCGATCTCGCCGCCGCCGACCAACGTTTGCGCCCGGCGCGGATCGTAGAACTCGAGAATGCTCGCCTGCATGATCGCGCTCGCGCCACCGAGGCTCGCCGGATGGTCCGGATTGCCCTCGACCTTGATCGGGCGCGCCATTTGGTGCGCGATCAGCACGCCGGTCGCGTACCCGTCCTGGGTGGTCGCGGTCGCGTAGTAGCGATTGCGCCCCGGGATGACGTTTGCGGGCTCTTGCACATAGGGGACAAGCTGGCGCGGATTCGGTTCGGTCCCGCACGCGGATAGACCGCCGAGCGCCATCGATGCCGCCATCAACTGCAGGAAGCGCCGGCGGTCGAATGCATTGACGACGTCGCGGAAGCGCGGGAGCTCGCGCTCGACCAGCGCAGCGAACTCCGGCATCTCAGCCAGCTCTTCCAGACTGCGCCAATAGGTGCGGGCGGGCTGCGTCATCGGTGGCATATTCCGCAATCGGACAGGTGGGCGGTGCGCACGTTATATTGGGCCATCAGCGTGTCGCCCGACGCGGTGGAGGGCGTGCGGCGCCAGTGCGGATTGAAAACCTCATCGCGCGGACGCAGACGCGGGGCGGGATCGCGATGGCACGAGAGACACCAGCTCATGTAGAGCGTCGTCGCCTTCCAGGTCAGATCCATGTCACCGATCTGCCCGTGGCACTCGGTACATCCGACGCCTTTCGCGATGTGAATGCTGTGATCGAAGAAAACGTAGTCCGGCAGGGTGTAGACACGGGTCCAGCGCAGCGGAACTTTCTCGGCGAGACTTTGCTGGTCCGGCCGCAACATCGCTGCGTTGGTCCACACCTGGGAGTGACAGGTCATGCAGATCGCCGTCGACGGCATGCCGGCGCTCGAGGATTTTTCCACCATCGTGTGGCAGTAGCGGCAGTCGAGTCCGAGGCCGCTGACGTGGTGATTGTGGCTGAAGGGAATCGGCTGTTCGGGAGCAAATCGCTCCTGCGTGTTGTACCCGATCACCGGAACGACCCAGACCGCCAGCAACAGACAAGCTCCGAGGCCGACCGCCCCGATGAGCGTTGCATTCATCAGCAAATTCGCGCGCGGCCCAAAGATCGCCACTGTACGCCTCGTATGGCCCCGCTCACGAAACCCCTTTAACCCCCAGCGTTCTCAGGGAAATGCGATGCGGAAACTCGTGACCGTATTGATTAGTTCCGAACGCGCGCATGACGGAGATTCGGCTCGGTGGCGTACGTAAAACTGTGGTCAGTCTGTGCGTTGACGGCGCTCCGCAGTGCGAGGCGCGCACGCGCCGACGCGCTGGGACGTGAGCGTCTGTCGGTTCTCCGACATTGTGAGGCGGCCACTGTGAAGCCGACGCGACTGGGAGACCGGGCACGGCGATCGGGTCGAGACCGAGTCGCCGATCGCGGTCCCTCGGCTGAGGTTCGGCGCGCCGGAGAACTGGCTGTTGGAGAGATTGGCCGAGCTCGACGGCAGCATCATCGAGCCATTCGCGGCGCGCCGAGTTAGCGTGAGCAAAGAGGCCGAGCCCCTGGCCAGGCGGCATCGAGGCGCCGGCTATCGCGCCGGAGCACGAGCGCGAGGAGATGGAAGGCGGGCGAAGGGCCGAGCCGATGATATCCGCTCGCAAGCGGTGCGCGGATTATCTTCCCCTGATTCAACTCGTTGATGGGTTTGACGATCGCGCTTGCTGGTCGCGACCGCGGGGCGTGACACCGCGTTATTTGGGATTATTCGGCACGAAGGCTCCTTACCGGGGGACAAAGGCACGGGATACGGGCTAGTCTCGATCCGTCAACGTATACTTGTGTCCCGGCTCAAGAACCCCCGCAAACGGCCATCTTTCGACGCCTCCGCCTCGACAGGAGACGTGAATGTCGTTCACCGATCCGCAACAGATTGAAATTGTCAGCCGCCTGAAACTCGCGATCGAGCTGCATCAGCGGAGCCAAATCGCAGATGCTGAGCGGGAATATTGCGAAATCCTGCGGCGCTTCCCGGCACAGTTCGATGCGTTGCAGCTCCTGGGAACTGTGAAGATACAGCAGGGCAAGTTCGAGGAAGCAGCCGACCTCATTTCCCGCGCGCTGCAGATCAACCCCGGTTCGGCCCGCGCGCTATCGAATTTGGGACATGCACTCGCGTGCCTGGATCGCGATGAGGAGGCGGTTGACAGCTTCGAGCGCGCCCTGCGATTGCAGTCCGAATATCCCCAAGCCCGCCAGGGGCTTGCAACATCGCTGTTGAAGCTCGGGCGATACGAAGCGGCTCTCACAAACTTTGACTGGGTCCTGAGCAGACAGCCGACCCATGCCGACGCTCACACGCGGAGAGGGGTTGCGCTGGCCCATCTCGGCCGCGAGTCGGAGGCCCTTGATGCGTTCGATCGTGCATTGGGGCTGCGTCCCGGTGATCCTGAGATCCTGAACGGCCGGGGCAACGTCCTGCGATCGCTCCATCGCGATGAGGAGGCTCTAGCGTCTTTCGATGCTGTCCTGGCGCGAAACCCCCACAGCCCCGGCGTATTGTGCAATCGCGGCGCGACGCTTTCCGATCTTCATCGAACAAACGAAGCGATCGCATGTTTCGATCGGGTGCTCGCCATAAAGCCGGATCTGGCCGAGGCTCATTACAATCGCGGTAACGCGTTGCGCAATGTCGGCCGCATCGACGATGCACTCGCAAGCTACGATCGCGCGCTTGCGGTCGATCCGAACTATGTCGATGCGTTGCTCAACCGCGGGTCCGCGCTTCAGATTGTGTTTCGTTTCGAGGAGGCTATCGCCAGTTACGAGCGCGCTCTTGCGATCCGCCCCGACGACACGTTCACGATCGGTCAATCTGCGTTCTGCCATCTCAGCATCAATGACTGGGACAAGGCATATGCCGTCAAACGCTCTGTCGACGAACGGCTCGACGCAGACCGCGGGGACGTGGAACCAGGCATCCTCGTCGCCTTCGGCGACGCCCCAGCGACGCAGCTTGCGCGCACGCAAGCCTATGTCCGACGGCGCTTTCGCGCGAAGTCGACTCCCAACGCCGTTCATGCACAGAATGCATCAGGCAAGATCCGCCTCGGCTACCTTTCCTCGGATTTTCGCCAGCACGCGACATCTTTTCTGATGGCGGAGCTGTTGGGGCTCCACGACCGGAATCGCTTCGAAGTCGTCGGCGTCTCTTTCGGTCCGGACGACGGGAGTGCGCTCCGCACTCGGGTCCTCAATGCGTTTGACCGGTTTTTGGACGCCCGGGCGATCGGAGACGACCAGGTGGCCGCGCAGATGGTTCACATGGGCATCGATATCGCGATCGATCTCAATGGCTACATCGGCGGCAATCGTATGGGAATTCTCGCGCACCGGCCCGCGCCCATTCAGGTCTCCTATTTGGGATATCCGGCGACGACCGGCGCCCCGTTCATTGACTATGTTATTGGCGATCGCTTCGTTACGCCCTTTGACGAGGCAGAGTTCTTCACCGAGCGTATCGTGCAGCTGCCAGATTGCTATCAAGCAAACGATTCGACACGCGCGATCGGCCTGAACGGGCCGACGCGTGCTCAAGCGGGGCTCCCGGAAGATGGATTCGTGTTTTGCTGTTTCAACAACAACTACAAGATCACGCCGCCCATATTCGACGTTTGGATGAGACTTCTCGGAGCTGTCGATAAGAGCGTTCTCTGGCTCTTGGTCGGAGAAGATATGGCGCAGAGAAATCTGCGAGCGGCCGCATGTCACCGCGGCATCGATCCGGACCGCTTGGTGTTTGCGGAGCGCGTAAGCCCTGACGAGCACCTTGCACGGAATTCGCTCGCTGATCTCTTTCTGGACACCTTGCCGTACAACGCACACACGACAGCTTCCGAGGCGCTATGGGCGGGACTTCCAGTCATCACCTGCCTGGGAACCACTTTCGCGGGGCGAGTGGGTGCGAGTTTGCTGCAGGCTGTCGGGCTGCCCGATATGGTGACAAGAACGCTGGAGGAGTACGAAGGCCTGGCGCTCAAGCTGGCGCGAGATCCTCTGATGCTTGGGACGGTCAAATCGCGCCTGCAGTCCAATCGGTCCACTCATCCACTGTTCGACAGCAAGCGGTTTGCAAGGCAAATTGAGGCTGCGTATCAAACCATGTGGGAACGCCATCAACGCGGCGACCCACCTGAGAGCTTCTCAATCCAATAAGCGGCCTCGAATTGAGGAAGCTCACTTCTCCAGTGTTTCTTTGATCTCCGCGTCGCTCTGGGGGTCGCCAGTGGTAAGGCTCCCGTCCTCGAGTCCGGCCCCAAGATAACCGGCAACAACGACGTGCGCTGCCTCAAGGTGTGGGTGGATGCTCGCACGCGCGAGGTCTTTTCGTTCCAGCCGCAGATCGTGCCGGCCAATCGCACGGCCGTTCCGGCACCCTGAGAGTGCCGAGACGACAGACTGCAAACGGTGCCGGGTCGCAGCTCTCGCTGCGGCCCGGAGTGGCGGGCCGCTCTGCTCCGCTACGCTCGTGGCCTAATAACGTGGCTGCGACATGACCCAGTCCGGACGACCTGCTGATCGGCCGACAGTGGCTGCGCGATACGGAGCGACGCGGGTGGCGGTCCAAACCCCGGCGCAAGTCCCGGACGGCCCCTGACCGGCCCACTGGCCACCGCCCTGGAGTCTGCCAAGGCGTCCGGCCCCACTGGCAGACCGCGGGCCGGCCGCCACGTTCACGCGGATCACCCCGGACGGCGAGACGCGGCCTGCCATGCTCACGGGGTACCCCAATGCATAGCCCCCCGGGTAGTAGACCATCCCGCCGCGTATCGCGATGTTCCAACGGGTGGTTCCGCAATGGTCGGGGCTCTGCACCAGCAGGCTCCAATCCCCATCGAATGGCGCTGCAAGTGCGGATGGAGCAGCAGCCATCACTGTAAGACCAAGAGCGGCTTCCATAGCGAGGACGCGCAGGTGGCGATTGGCCATGGGCTCCTCCTTGTGGTGCTCGACGGCGGCCTCGTCACTGACCAAGTTCGCCGCCTGCCGGGAGGCAACCTTGCAGGAGAGAAGTCGTCGCGCCTGAGAGTCTTATCTTAGACGTTGAGCGAGAGCGGGAATTGTATTCACGTGCGCTGCGTTGGCGTTTCGTGGCGGACCGCCAGGCCGCTGCCGTACTGGTGTGTGGGAAGCTCTCGGAAAGTCGTTTGATGAGGCGCTGAAAGGCCCAGCTGCGTGAAGCCATATCGCAGCGCCAACGCTGTCACGTCGATCTCCTCGCCTGAGCGGCACAACTCGGCGTGGGCCAGGCGCACGACATCCGGCACGGAGATGGCTGCTCCCGCGTTCTCAGGGATGTAACGCGCGGCGCGCCGGACCAGTCCGGGCGCGCCAGGCTCGGCTGTCGCGGAATGAATGGCGGCGCTGCGGCCACGCGCGGCGGAATTATTCTGCGCAGCCGAAATGTCTATTCGCCGCCGCGCCAATTATTCGGCGGAGAAGCCAGTCGCACATTGCGGGCGTGGGACAGGTCGGGCGCGCCAACGCGACCATCGGCCGCTCGTCCCGACAGGAGAGAGAAATGTCCCGGTCCGCATGTTATTCGCTCGCGCTTCTCGCAGCGCTTACCGTGTCCTCCGGCGCGTACGCGCGCACTCATCACGACAGCCCGCTTCACCCGGGTGCCCACGCCAGCGCGGCGGGCACCTCGCAGGCAGACATCCGGCAGCAATGCGCTGAGGAGGCGCGTGCGCGCTGGGGCACCAACAGCCAGGATATGCAGACGCCGCGCGATTTCGCCTACCGCAGCTGCATGTTTGATCGCGGCATGCGCAACCCATAAGTCACGTACCGATGACAATGCCCCGGACGACGCACGCGTCATCCGGGGCACATCGATTGGTCGGGCGTGCAGCTTCAGCGTGGTGTCAGTTCGCCGCCGATTCGGCGGCCGCGAGGAGCTGAACGACGGTTCGCGCGCGGCCGCGCATCAATGCCGTTCGACACCGCGCTCTCGACGCTCGCCTCGACACGGATCGGGCGCGCCACCGGCTCGATGTTGCCGGCCTTCGAGAGCGTGGCTTGCGTCGACCCTTTGGCTTTCAGCAGCGGACACGCGACAGCAGCAAGTGCCTGCGGGATGTGCTTCTTCAGCATGTCCACGAACACCGTGGTCTTGGTTGGCACAAGCCCGCGATGCGGGTAAACGGCGGCAATCGGTCTTCCGATGGTATTGTACCGCTCCAAAATCGGGATCAGTCGCCCGGCCGCCAGCGAAGCGGCCGCAGCATATTGGGGCAGTACCACGATTCCCAATCCGCGCTCGGCCGCGTCGCGCAGGGCGAACACGCTGTTGGAGCTGAAGTTGCCGTGAACGGAAAGGCCGCCGTCCGTGAAGATCGGCCAGCGGTCCCCCGTGCCGGAGTCCGTGTAGATGAGACAATTGTGATTGACCAGATCGGACGGTTTTTCCGGCATGGGCCGTTTGGCAAAGTACTTGGGGGACGCGCAAACGACGAGGTGGAACTCGGCTAATTTGCGCACGATCAAGCTGCCGTTGCTCGGCACGCGATGCCGGATGGCGAGATCGAATTGCTCCTCGATGAGATCGACCTCGCGTCCCGACATGATCATCCGCACCGACACCTCCGGGTACTGCTGCGTGTAGTCCGAGATGACCGGCGCGACGAGATCGATCAGGGACAGTGACACGTTGAGGCGCAGCATCCCGCGCGGGACCGCCTGCATGGATTGGACGTAGTCATCGGCGACCTCCAAGCGCTTGAGGAGGTCGAGGCATCGCTCGTAATAGGCCTCGCCGACTTCGGTCGGCTTCACGCTGCGCGTGTTGCGGTTGAGCAGACGCACGCCGAGCTGCTGCTCGAGCGCCTGGATCTGGGTTGTCACCACACTGGGCGCTACCTGCAGGTCGCGCGCCGCGGCGGAAAACCCGCCGAGCTCCACCACCCGGACGAACGAAGTGATCTGTGCGAGCTTATCCATGGAATATCCTCGGGGGTGCGGTCCACCGCGTCACTTCCCGCCTCTCGCAACACCGGCGCCTCGTGCCGTGGGCATTCGCCGGGAGACGAACGGGACCATTCACCGCCATCAGATAATTCGAGTCGTGTCCTCCGCTAGTACAAATGCCGGCATCATCTTACTCCCGTGCGGCAAAAGAAACGGCCGGCTCGGGAGCCGGCCATTCTCGCGCCAATCGTGACATGTCTGCGATCAGCGGCCTTGGAGCTGGAAGTCGTAGCCGATGGTGTCGTTCACGGTCGCGTGACTCGCAGGCGCCAGCGCCGACGCATAGGCGGAAGGCACCCGCGCCGACGCGTAAGCCGCCGGGCCCGCCATCCGAAGGCTGAGGGCATAACCGGCCGCTTCGTCGCTGCCCTGCTGCTGTGCATTCGCTGTGGCGACGCCGGCGATCAGGGTGGTGAGGGC
>Ga0075436_100000972_pt1 | contig 19220 bp, 18 predicted proteins | sample RhiMethybrSRZTD5_FD_75303 | JGI IMG/M metagenome (GOLD analysis project Ga0075436, IMG submission 75303) | Populus rhizosphere microbial communities from Tennessee, USA - Rhizosphere MetaG P. TD hybrid SRZTD5 | ecosystem: Host-associated > Plants > Roots > Rhizosphere > Soil | place: USA...
GTTGACCTCGGGCACGACCAGCGGCACGTCGGCGTCGTAGCGCCAGCACGAGGAGTTATCGATCACCACGGCGCCTTCCGCAGCGATCTTCGGCGACCACTCCTTCGACACGCTCGAGCCCGCCGACATCAGGCAGATGTCGATGTCGGAAAAGTCGTAGTGCTCCAGCGCCTTCACCTTGAGGGTCTTGTCGCCGAACGAGGCCTCCGTCCCCTGACTGCGGCGCGACGCGATCGCCACGACCTCGTCGGCCGGGAACGCGCGCTCGGCCAGGATATCGAGCATCTCACGGCCCACATTGCCGGTGGCGCCGACGACCGCGACCTTGAACCCCATGGTGTATCTCCGAGAAACAACCGTCTTGGCCCCTATATGGGGACGCCCGGCGCGGCCCGCTTCTAGGCCGGAAACCTCGATATTTCAACGCTACGCGGTCGGGGCCGTTCATGAATTTACCGGCAGCCCGCCATCAGCCATGCAAATGGTTGCGTGGTCGGGGAGGGCGCGAAAGCGCCGCTCCGTTCGATGCCACCACGCCGTTAACCAATCGCGGTCGCGCTCTTGATCGGGCTCGACGCGCTCAGCTGCCGTAATTCGCCTTGAGATAATCCTTGATCGCCGCCGCATCGGCGTCGCTGATCGGAGCGCCGTAGGCCTTGATCATCTTGGTGACCTCGGCATCCCAGGTGGCGGCGTTCATGAACGGCGAGTTCATCTGGATGTAGTCGAGGCTGTGGCAGGTCCCGCAATTGGCCTGGACCTTGTCCAGGCCGGGCGCCTGCTTGAGTGCGATCGACGCCTCGTCGGCGAACGCCGGCAGGGCGAGGGCGGCGGTGACGATGGCGATGGTCAGGGTGCGCATGCGTGCCTCCCTCAGCCGACGTTGAGCGTCACGCTGTGCATGACGTTGTGATGGTAGCCGGCCGGATTGGGGATCAGCGCCGCCGTCTGGGTCTGCCCGATCGCATTGATGGCACGCGCCGTCACTGTGAGCTTGCCGCGCTGCGCCGGGATCGAGAGGCTGAACGGCCGGAACGCAAAGCGCCCGAGATCCTCGCCGAGCGTGGCCTCCTTCCAGCTCCTGCCGCCGTCGGTCGACATCTCGACGGTGCGGATGCCGTAGCCGCCGTCCCATGCGATCCCGCCGACCGTGACGGTGCCGGCCTGCACGCTGGCGCCATCCAGGTGGCTGGTGATGAGCGAGTTGACCACCATCTCGGTGATCGGCGTGTTGGCGGCGGTCTCCTGCGAGATGAAGCGCGCCACCAGCGGGAATTTCCCGACCGGGATGCGATAGGCCGCGGCCATCCAGAAGTTGGTGTCCGGCTTGGTGACCGCCTTGATCGAAACGATGTGCTTCATCCAGTAGGTGCCGGTCCAGCCCGGCACGATGACGCGGGCCGGCGCGCCGTTGAGATGCGGCAATGGTGCGCCGTTCATCTCGTAGGCGATCAGCGTCGCCTCGTCGGTCGCTTTCCACACCGGGATGCTCTTGACGAAGTCCGGCGTCGTGTCGACGACCGGACCGTCGGCGCCGTCGAGCACGATCTCGATCGCCTCCTTCTTGAGACCGACCTTGTCGAGCACGTCCTTGAGGCGCACGCCCTTCCAGCGCGCGCAGCCCATGGCGCCATAACCCCATTCGACGCCCGGCACGTGCGGCTGAAACAGGCCGCGCCGGTTGCCGGAGCACTGGTTGACGGCGACCACCTCGGCGGACGGCATGGCCTTGAGGTCGTCGAGGCTCAGCGAGGCTTGCCCGTTAGCGCCGTCACCGCCGACCTCGACGCGCCAGCTCTTCGGATCAATCGTCTTGTCGTCCGCCTCGGGAATGCCGGCGAGGTGGTAACGCACGAAGAACGCGTCGTTCGGCGTGATCGGCGCGCGGAAATACTCGATCGGCGTCTCATAGTTGGGCGGCCGGTACGCGAGCTTGATGAGCGGTTTCTTGCCCGGCAGGGCTTCGAGGGTGGCTTCGCTGCGCGTGCCTGATGGCAGGGCTTCGGGGAGCCCGGGAATGGCGGCCTGCGCGAATCGCGTCGCACCCAAGCCGGCGAGCACAGCGCCCGCGTGTTCAACCAGGCGTCGTCGCGTGATCATTTTTGCTTCCTCCTGGTTTTTGTCGTTTCGGCCCTTTGTCGGCCGTTACCGCCGAGGTCAGCACAAGGACGACCCGCAGGCCACATTAATCCCGCGCGGGAGCCCCGTTTACGGAAACGTCATTTTGTCACGGCATGGAATGGAAGAAATTCTGTCCCGGCGGTCCCGGGCGCGGGGGAGCCGCACCGTGGCCCTGCCGCCACAGGGCAGCCGGGAACCGAAGTGGGGGCCCCGTTGTTCCTTGTGACGGGAGCCCGGCCTCTGTAGACTCATGGTCAGCCTGCAATCGTGTGAGGAATCATGCGCCTGGTGACGATTGCCGCCGTCTCGGCGGTCTCGCTTGCGGCCCTCGCGACCGTTCCGGTCAGCGCGCAGAGCCCTCGTACCGCGTACCGGAACCAGACCGAGTCGATCACGGTCACCGACCAGTACGGACGCCGCACCACCCGAATTACGGTGCGGCCGCGCTCATTCCTCGATCCGGGCACCGCCCAGGTCCATGCGTTCGAATATCATTATCACGACTACGCGGTCCCGCCGCAGACCTATCCGGGCGAGTACTTTTCGGATCCCACCTTCCGCACCGACTGGAAGGCCAGCTGGTCGCGCATGCCATTCCCGACCTGCTTCGACGCGCCGGGCATGTGCCGCTAGCCTGCGGCAGCATCCGCGCTCAGGTCTGCAGCAGCTGGCGCAAACGGTCGGCGAGCCTGTGTCCCTGGGCGGATGATCCGCCCTCGGATCTGGCGCCGACACCGAGATAGCGGTCCGCGACCTCCTTCGATCGCAGCAAGTCCTGCCCGCTGCCGCTGAGCGCCACTTGGCCGTTCTCGATCACATAGCCGCGGTCGGCAATCGCGAGGCTGAGCCGCGCGTTCTGCTCCGAGAGCAGGATGGCGAGCCCCTGGTCGCGCAAGCCCCGCACCAGCTCGAACATCTCGCTCACCAGGCGCGGCGCGAGTCCGAGCGAGGGCTCGTCGAGGATGAGGAGTTTCGGGCCGGCCATCAGCCCGCGGCCGATGGCGAGCATCTGCTGCTGCCCGCCCGACAGGTTGCCGGCGAGTGCCGAAAGCCGCTCGCGCAGCACCGGAAAGCGCGCGCCGACCTCGTCGAGCCGCGTGGTCGAAGCCTGCCCGTGGGAGCGGTGCACATAGGCGCCGAGGACGAGATTCTCGTTGACGGTCAGGCCGGAAAAGATCTGCCGGCCTTCCGGCACGTGTACGATGCCGAGCCGCATGCGCGCCGCGGTCGAGAGCGTGTCGATGCGGCGACCTTCGAACATGATGCTGCCGGCGCGCAACCGCACCAGGCCGGAGATCGTCTTGACCAGTGTCGACTTGCCGGCGCCGTTGGCGCCGACCAGGGTCACGATCTCGCCCGGCGCGACCGCGAGGTCGACGCCGCGGATGACGTCGACTCCGCCATAACCCGCCGACACATTGCGCAACTCCAAGGTCATGACATTGGCCTCTGCTCGGGCCCCTGCTCGCGTCCCAGATAGGCCTCGATGACGGCGCGGTCGTCCTGGATCGCCTCCGGCGAGCCGCTTGCGATCAGGCGGCCGGCGTCGAGCACGAACACCTGGTCGGCCACCCCCATCACCAACGTCATGTTGTGCTCGACCACCAGGATGGTGGTTCCGGCGTCGCAGATCGCGCGCAGCAGCGCCGCGAGCTCCGCGGTCTCCCGATCGTTGAGACCTGCGGCTGGCTCGTCGAGCAGCAGCAGTTTTGGCCCGGCCATCAGCGCGCGCACGACCTCGACGAGCTTCTGTGCTCCGATCGGCAGGTCCGCGGTCGCGCGGTCGCGGGCGTCGCGCAGACCGACCATCTCGAGCAGCGCATCCGCCTTGGCGGTCAGCCGGCGCTCTTCCTCGCGGGCGGTCCGGGCCCAGAGCATCTGCGAGAGCGGCCCGGCGCGCACGTGCAGGTGCGCGCCGGCGAGCACGTTCTCGAGGGTGGTCATGCCGGGAAACACGCGCGCGGTCTGGAACGTGCGGATCACGCCGTCGGCCGCGATCTGGTGCGGGCTGCGTCCCGCCGCGCTGCGGCCGAAGAACAAGACGTCGCCGGAGGAGGGCGGAAACAGGTTGGTGGCCATGTTGAACAATGTGGTCTTGCCGGCGCCGTTCGGCCCGATCAGGGCGCACAGGCTGCCGTCCCGCACCGCGAAGCTCACGTCCTCCACCGCGCGCACGCCGGCGAACGACTTCGACACCGCCCGGCATTCGAGGGCGTTCGTCATGGCGCCACCCCGGTGCGCAGACGCGGCATCCGCAGGGCGCTGTGTTCGAGCCAGATTGCGAGCCGGCCGAACAGACCCTCCGGCATGGCGAGGAAGATGACGACCAGGATGGCGCCTTCCACGGCGGTCTTGAACACCGCGAAATCCTGTACCAGCGTCGGCAGCAGCGTGAGCACGAGCGAGCCGAAGAAGCCGCCGATCAGCGTTCCCTCGCCGCCGAGCACCAGCATGGCGATCATCTCGAACGAGCGCGAGGTCGATACGATCTCGGGCGAGAGAAAATGGAAGTTGAAAGCATAGAGGCTGCCCGACAGCGATGCGAGCGCAGCCGAGATGCAGAGCGCCACGACCTTGACCCGGCCGACATTGACGCCGAGCGCCGCGGCGGCGAGCTGATCGGAGCGCACCGCCTTGAGGGCGCGGCCGAACCCCATGCGCATCCCGCCTTCCAGCATCACCACCAGCACGACCGCGAGCGCGAGCGCGAGATAGTACATGCGCAGCGGCGTATCGAACGCGAGGCCGGCCGCAGTGAAGGCCGGGATGCCGACGAGGCCGGAAGGGCCGCCGGTTAGGTCGAACAGGCCGACCGCGAGCGAGTCGATGAGAAGCCCGAACGCCAGGGTGGCAAGCGCGAGATAGTGGCCGCGCAGCTGGCGGGTCGCAGCCGCGAGCACGAGCGCGCAGGCGACGCTGAGCACGAGCGCGACGAGCGTGGCGGCGAGCGGCGGCCAGTCATAGGAGGTGGCGAGGATCGCGGCCGCGTAGCCGCCCACCGCCATGAAGCCCGCATGGCCGAGGCTGACCTGGCCCGCATAGCCCATCAGCACGTCGAGACCGAGCACGGCGATGAAGAGGATCAGGGCGATGACGAGCGATGCCAGCAGTCCGCCCGGCAGCGGCAGAAAGGGCAGCAGCGCCAGGACCGCGACCAGCGCCACCGCGAAGCCGATCGCGGCGCGGCCGCGCAGGCGCACCACCGGGCGGTGGATGCGAGCATCATCGCGCACGTCACTGCGGCGCGCCGGCCCGCTTGCGAACAGGCCGGACGGGCGCAGGATCAGGACGATGAGCAGCAGCAGAAGCGCGAGCGTGTTGGCGAACAGCGACGAGACATAGAACGCGGCGAACTGCTCGGCGATGCCGAGCAGCAGGCCGCCGACGATCGATCCCGCGAAGCTGCCCATGCCGCCGATCGCGACGGCGATGAATCCCGAGATGGTGAAGAACTGGCCGCTGTCGAACTGCAGCGACATGATCGGCGCGACCAGCACGCCCCCGGCGGCGCCGATCAGCGCCGCCAACGCGAAGCTCAACAGCATCATGCGCGGCAGGTCGATGCCCATCAGCCGCGCCGCGACCGGGTTCTCGGCACAAGCACGCAGCGCCCGCCCGAGAGTGGTCCGCTGCAGCAGCAGCCACAGGCCGGCGATCATCGCGGCAGCGATGGCGGCGAGCCACAGCCCTTGAGTCGGCAGACGCAATCCACCGATCACGATGGGCGCCTCGCCGGAGAACGGCGGCAGCGAATAGGGCTGATTGCCCCACACCACCAGCGTCACGCCGACGAAGAAGGTCAGCAGTCCGGCGGTGAGCACGAGCGCGCTGCTCGCCGGCAGCCGCGACACGGCCGGCACGAAGGTGACGGCGCCGACAACCAGCGCGAACACGGCCGACGCCGCGACGGCGGCGATCGCGGCCGGCAAAATCGGCCAGCCGAACTCGAGCTGGAAATAGTACATCCCCATCGCGCCGAGCACGCAGAAGGCGCCCTGCGAGAGGTTGACGACGTTGGTCACCCGGTAGACGAGCGAGAAGCCGAGCGCGACGATCGCGAACACGCCGCCTTGCAGCAGACCGCCGATGACGATCTGGACGAGCCCGGACAAGTGGCGCGACCCGCGCCGTTACTTGTTGGGGAGCGGCGTCCCGGTGGGCGCGCTGACCACTTTCCACGTATCGGAAGCCGGGTCCCAGCGCGACACGAGCGCGTTCTTCACCGTGAGGCCGCGCTGCGGGACGGACTTGAAGTCGTAGATCCCGTTGATGCCCGGGAACGCGCTCTGGCTGTCGAGATAGCCCTTGATGTCCTTGGCGGTCGCCTTGGTGCCCACCTTGCGCAAGGCCGCAACGATGAGGTTCGCGGGATCCCAGGCGAGCGCCGACATGTTGTCGGGCTTCACGTTGGCCCCCTTGAACGAGGCGTAGAACTTCTTCTGCTGCTCCTCGACCTGCGGGTCGAGCTGGAACAGGCCCTCGTGCGGCAGGAACACCGAGGTCGGGATGTAGAGCTGCTTCGGCAGGAACTCCTTGTACTGGTTCATCTGCGCATAAGTCTGGTTGCCATTGGTGGTCGCGAACGGCACGTCGAGACCGGCCTGCAGCATGGCCTTGAACACGGTCGCGATCGGCGCGCCGGTCGACCAGGCGATGAAGGCCTGCGGGTTTGCCGCCTTGATGCGCTCGATCTGCGCCGAAACGCTGACGTCGGTCGGGTTGAAGCGCTGGCGCTCGACCACCTGGATGGCGGAATTCTCCGCCAGTTTGGTGACCTCGTCGAAGCCGCGCTCGGCGTCCTGGCCGGATGCGTCGGTGCTCGACATGAACGCGATCTTGGTCAGGCCGCGCAGGCGGAAATAGCGCACGATCGCTTCGATCAGCGCGTGCGTGTCGGTGCTGGTCGAATACTGATAGCTCCCCGCCGCCGGATGGACCCCGGGCGAGAGGCAATAGTCGAACGGTCCTTCGCGCAGAAGCGGCGCCATGGCGCTGCACATCGCGACGATGCTGGAGCCGACCATCACGGCGGGCTTCTCGGGCAGGATGCCGTTCGTGATCTGGACCGTGGTCTGCGGGCTGGTCTGGTCGTCGTGGTAGACGAATTCGATCGGCTGGCCGGCGATGCCGCCCTCCTCGTTGATCAGCTTCTCGAACAGCTGCAGGGCCTGCTGCTCGCCCTTGCCGAGGAATGCCGCGCCGCCGGTCAGGGGCAGGATGGCGTGGATCTTGTAGGGGTCGGCCGCAGACGCGGCGCCGACGCCGAGCGCCAGCATGCACGCACCGAGCGCAAGTGTCCGCTTGAACACGTTCGAGATCGACATCGTTTCCCCCGGGGTCCTTTTTCTTTCACGCGGTTGAAGCGCGCGAAGTCTAGGTCAAATCCAGCGGGCGGGCTACGCGGCGGCAAGCCGCGTCAGCTCGGCGATGACGGCATCGCCCATCTCGGCGGTGCCCACGAGCTTGCAGCCTTCCGACTTGATGTCGGCCGTGCGCAGGTTCTTGGCGAGCGCCGCCGCGATCGCCTGGTCGATCAGGTCGGCCTCGCGTCCCATGTTGAACGAGTAGCGCAGAGCCATGCCAAACGACGCGATCATGGCGATCGGGTTGGCCATGCCCTTGCCGGCGATGTCGGGCGCCGAGCCGTGCACCGGCTCGTACAGCGACTTGCGCTTCTTGGTCTTGGGGTCGACCTCGCCGAGCGAGGCCGACGGCAGCATGCCGAGCGAACCGGTCAGCATGGCCGCGATATCGGAGAGGATGTCGCCGAACAAGTTGTCGGTGACGATCACGTCGAACTGCTTGGGCCAGCGCACGAGCTGCATTCCCCCTGAGTCGGCGAGCTGGTGCTCGAGCTCGACGTCCTTGAACTCGCGCGCATGCACCTGGGCGACGACCTCGTTCCACAGCACGCCGGTCTTCATCACGTTGCGCTTTTCCATCGAGGTCACCTTGTTCCGCCGCTTGCGGGCGAGCTCGAAGGCGACGCGCGCGATGCGCTCGATCTCGTAGGTGTCGTAGACCTGCGTGTCGACCGCGCGCTTCTGGCCGTTGCCGAGGTCGGTGATGGTCTTCGGCTCGCCGAAATAGACCCCGCCGGTGAGCTCGCGCAGGATGATGATGTCGAGCCCGTCCACCACGTCGCGCTTGAGGCTCGAGGATTCGGCGAGCGCCGGATAGCAGATCGCCGGACGGATGTTGGCGAACAGGCCGAGGTCCTTGCGCAGGCGCAGCAATCCCGCCTCGGGCCGGGCGTCGTAAGGCACCTTGTCCCATTTCGGTCCGCCGACCGCGCCGAAGATCACGGCGTCGGCGGCCTTCGCCTTGTCCACCGTCTCGTCGGTCACGGAGACGCCATGGGCGTCGTAGCAGCTGCCGCCGACCAGCCCGTCATCGGTGCGGAACGTCCCCATCCCGTGCCCATTCATCCAGGCGATCAGTTTCTTCACCTCGGCCATGACCTCGGGGCCGATGCCGTCGCCGGGAAGGAGGAAAAGGTTGTAGGTGGCCATGATCAGTGCCTTGCATTGCGTCGTCATGGCCGGGCTTGTCCCGGCCATCCACGTCTTGCGCAGGAGCGTTCGCCAAGTCGTGGATGCCCGGCGCAAGGCCGGGCATGACGGAGGTTCGGGTCGGGCGGATTGCTAGTGCGCGCGCCTGCCCTTGGCAAGGCGGCATGCCGGCTGGACTAAGAGGGGCCGCCCGGCGAGACTTGGGGCCGTCCCGCCGATCCGGCGGAAGCCGACAGGGGAAGCGCCATGGGGAAGATGACGTTCACGATGGTGATGGGCCGGTGCGCGGCCGCGGTCGCGCTCGGTGCGGTTTTCGCGATTGCTCCCGCCCGGGCGGTCGAGCTCGATCCCAAGGCCGTGATCTACAAGCTGCCCGATCAGATCGACTGGAAGGGCACCGGCGGCAACCGCAGCGCCGTGCTGGTCGGCGATCCCGAGAAGCCGGGCCTCTACGTCGTGATCAACAAGTGGCTCAAGGGAAACAATTTCAGCCGTCCGCATTTCCACCCCAACGACCGTTTCATCACGGTCCTGCAAGGCACCTGGTGGGTCGGTTCGGGCAACAAATTCGACCCTAACGAGACGGTGCCGATGCGCCCCGGCACATTCGTGACCCATTTCGGCAAACAGGTGCACTGGGACGGCGCCAAGGACGAGGACGCGATCATTCTCATCGTCGGCGAGGGGCCGGCGACCAGCACACGCCTCGAAGAGGCGAAGTGACGTTGGCCCCGCTTGTAGTCCGGATGGAGCGACCCGCCTCCGCTCGCCTCGCGAGCTTTGTCGGGTCCAAGTCCGCCGAAGCGCCTTGCGCGAAGAGCGGAAGCGTAATCCCGGATAGGCGGGTTCCGCATTCCGTGGAGCCTGTCCTCGGGCTCGCCGAAGGCGAGACCCGGAGGCTCCATGCGGGCTACGATGGCAACCGATGGCCGATCCTCGCCCCCGCGTCGTGATCGTCGGAGCCGGTTTTGGCGGCATCGAGGCCGGCAAGGCGCTCGCGCGTGCGCCGGTCGAGGTGACGATCATCGACCGGCAGAACCATCACTGTTTCCAGCCGCTGCTCTATCAGGTGGCGACTGCGGCGCTCTCGCCTGCCGATGTGGCCTGGCCGATCCGCCACATCTTTCGCGACCAGGAGAATGCGACGGTATTGATGGCCGAGGTCCGCGCCATCGATACCGAGCGGCGCATGGTGTGGACCGATGCAACGGAGATTCCCTACGACTATCTCGTGCTCGGGACCGGCGCGACCCACTCCTATTTCGGCCACGACGAATGGGAGGCGGACGCCCCCGGCCTCAAGCGCATCGAGGATGCGACGCGCATCCGCCGCCACCTGCTGATCGCGTTCGAGCGGGCCGAGCTGGCGCGCGACGACCAGGAACGCCGCGCTCTTCTCACGTTCGTGATCGTCGGCGCCGGTGCCACCGGTGTCGAGATGGCCGGGGCGATCGCCGAGGTCGCACGCCAGACGCTGGCGCGTGATTTCCGCCACATCGACCCGCGCACCTCGCGCATCGTGCTGATCGAGGCCGGCCCGCGTGTGATGCCCACCCTGCCGGAGAAGCTGTCCGACTACGTGCATCGGACGCTCGTCGCCAAAGGGGTCGAGGTCATGACGAATACGCGGGTGACGGGGTGCGACGCGCGCGGCGTCGATCTCGCGTCCGGCCGCGTCGATGCGGGCACGATCGTGTGGGCGGCCGGCGTGGTGGCGTCGCCCGCGGCGCTATGGCTCGGCGCCGCGCACGACCGTGCAGGGCGGATCGAGGTCGGGCCCGATCTCACCGTGCCAGAGCATCCAGAGATCTTCGCGGTCGGCGACACCGCCGCCGTCAACGGCCCGGACGGAAAGCTCGTGCCCGGCATCGCGCCGGCGGCTAAGCAGATGGGCCGCTATGTCGGCCGGGTGATCGCGGCGCGGGTCAGCCATGCGGCGGCGCCGCCGCCGTTCCGCTATCACCACGAGGGCGATCTCGCGACCATCGGCCGCGGCGCGGCCGTGGTGAAGCGCGGCCGCCTGGAGCTCACGGGATTCCTGGGCTGGGTGTTCTGGAGCCTCGTCCACATCTACTTTTTGGTCGAGGTGCGCGAGCGCTTCGTCGTCGCGTTCAACTGGCTATGGGACTACATCACGTTCCAGCGCGGCGCCCGACTCATCACCGAGGTGCGCCGCGACGATCCGCGTGAGCGAGCTAGAGGCCGCTGAACCAGTTGTAGCCGCGGTCTTCCCAGTACCCGCCCAGGTCCTTGTTGGTCACGTTGACGGCTGTGACGTGCTTGGGGTTCTTGAAGCCGAGCTTGGTCGGCATGCGGATCTTGATCGGATAGCCGTACTTGCGCGGCAGGATCTCGTCCCCGAACTTGAACGACATCTGGGTCTGCGGATGCAGCGCCGTCGGCATGTCGATGGTGTTGGAATAGCCGTCCGCACACTGGAACCAGACGTATTTCGCACGGGTGTCGGCGCCGACCCGCTTGAGGAAATCGGACAGACGCGCGCCGGTCCACGAGCCGATCACGCTCCAGCCCTCGACGCAGACCAGGCGGGTCACCTGCTTTTCCTGCGGCAGTGCGTAGAGCTCGTTCAGCGCCCACGACTTCTTGTCGTCGACCAGGCCGCCAACCTCCAACTTGTAGGTGTCTCCGTCGATCTCCGGGGCTTCGTCCTCGTCATAGAAACCGTTGAACGGGAACGGCCTGGTGACCATGCTGTCCGGATAGGTCGGCGCGAGCTTGTTGGGGTTGAACAGCAGCGCCTGGACGCGGTCGTTGAAGCGCGAGATCTTCAGCAGCGCGTCCTCGGCTGCGTTGCTGTCGGTGATGTCGCAGCCGGTCAGCAGGGTGATGGCGCCGAGCCCGGCGGCGCTGCGCAGGAAGAGGCGTCGCGACGGATCGGGCAGCAGCCTGGCGGCATCTCGGATCAACAGCTTTGCATCGACGCCCGGAACGGTTCTGCGGATACGCGACACTGTGGTCTCCTGCTATTTCCCGATGATCATCGCGCGCAGGCTCCTGGGAACGATCAGGGCCAGAATGACGTGCACGATGAGGAACGCCACGATCGTCGCCATCGCGAAGAAATGCACATAGCGCGCGGTGTCGTAGCCGCCGAACAGCGCGGTGAGCTCCTGGAACTGAACCGGCTTCCAGATCGAAAGGCCCGAGAGCACGATCACGATGCCGGCGCAGATCACGCCGAGATAGAGCAGCTTCTGCACCGCGTTGTAGGCCGCAAGATCGTCATGGGCGAGCCTGCCGCGCAGCGCCGCGCCGAGATCGCGCACGACCTCGCGCGGCCGGATGGGAAAGAGCTTGGCGCGGAAGCGGCCGGTGGCGAGCCCCAGCGTCACATACACGAGGCCGTTCACGACCAGCAGCCAGAGGGCGGCCAGATGCCAGGCGATCCCACCGGCGAGCCAGCCGCCGAGCGTCACGGCGGATGGGAACTCGAACTTGAACAGCGGCAGGGGCGAGGCATTGTAGATCTGCCATCCCGAGCCGATCATCAGCAGCATCGCGATCGCATTGACCCAATGGGTGATGCGGACCCACAGCGGATGGATCGTGGCAGAAGTCTCGCTCGCCGGCGTGGCTGGCGCAGTCATCAGTTCCCTCGGGCTCCCTCGCATTGAGCGCTGCCTACCAAATGGGCCGCTCACTGTCGTCTCACAATCGCGTCACGCGGCTGCGACAGTGTGGATCAGGGACCTGCTGCGCCCAAAGTGTAAGCCGCGCGCCGCGCCCGGACATGTTAAGCAAACCGGGTTGACCCTTTTCCATTTCCAGCGGTTGCATTCGCATGAGCAAGTCCAATCCCGGCAATTTCTTCGAGGATTTCCGCCTCGGCCAGGTGATCCAGCACGCGACGCCGCGCACCATCACGGCGGGCGATGTGGCGCTCTACATCGCGCTGTACGGACCGCGGTTCGCGGTCCAGTCCTCCGACGAGTTCGCCCGGGGGCTCGGCTTTCCACGTGCGCCGCTCGACGATCTCCTGGTGTTCCACATGGTCTTCGGCAAGACGGTGCCGGACGTCTCGCTCAATGCGGTGGCCAATCTCGGCTATGCGGAGTGTCGCTTCCTCAAGCCGGTCTATCCGGGCGACACGCTCAGCGCGACCTCCGAAGTCATCGGGCTCAAGGAGAACTCGAGCCGCAAGACCGGCACCGTCTATGTGCGCTCACGCGGGCGGAACCAGCAGCGCCAGGATGTGCTCGAGTATGTGCGCTGGGTGATGGTGCGCAAGCGCGACGAGTCCTCGCCCGCGCCCCCCGAATGCGTGCCCGAGCTGCCCGCATGCGTCGAAGCGGCCACGCTCGGCGGCGCCTGCCCGATCCTCAATACGGCGGCCTATGACGCGACGCTCGCGGGCGGCACCGCGCGTCTCTATGACTACCAGGCGGGCGAGCGCATCGATCATGTGGACGGCATGACGGTCGAGGAGGCCGAGCATCAGCTGGCGACCCGGCTCTACCAAAACACGGCGCGCGTGCATTTCAACCAGTTCACCGAGGGGCAGGGCCGTTTCGGCCGGCGGTTGATCTATGGCGGCCACGTGATGTCGCTTGCCCGCGCGCTCACCTTCAACGGGTTTCCGAACGCGTTCCAGGTCGCCGGGATCAATGGCGGGCGCCATGTCGCGCCGCTGTTCGCCGGCCAGACCGTGTTCGCCTGGTCGCAGGTGCTCGCGCGCGCCGATCTGCCCGGCCGCGAGGATGTCGGCGCCATGCGGCTGCGCACGATCGCGACCAAGGACCGGCCGTGCGCGGATTTCCCCGACAAGTCCGGCAAGGATTACGATCCCGCCGTCATCCTCGACCTCGACTACTGGGTGCTGATGCCGCGATGAGGGCGGGCCCCTCGTGAGGTCGCGCGATTGGCCGGGCCTACGCCGGCTTGAGTCCGGGGCGAAAGCGGATGATGGCCAGAGCGCCGCAGACGACGAAGACCGCCAGGAGCACGAGTTGTGCGATCACGAACGGCGGCTCCGACTGGGTCGGGGCGAGCGGCTGCAGGACCGGCAGCTTTTGGAACGCCTGGACGACGGCGACGAAGCAGTTGAGGTAGAGCGCTGCGAGCGCCGTGCCGACGTAGATCCACCGCCATGGTCCGGCGAGGTGGAAGACATAACCGGCCGCGATCGCGATCGCCAACAGCACCAGGGACAGGATTCCGATCATGCGCGGCGGATCGAATCCATAGGGCCCCAGCGGAAATCCGCTGACGCTCGTGAGCACCGTGGTTGCGAGGAACACTGCGGTCCAGCCGGGAAACGCCCTGCCGGTGAGCAGGCCGTAGAGGACAATCAGGCCCGACGCGATGCCGACCAGGCTGATGACGACGTGGAACTGAAGCAGCCAATTCGAGGTCATGACTGAGCTCCATTCGCTTGGTTCTGCATAACGGACGCCCGGCTCACGGACGATAACATCGCCATCAACCGTTGTCCGCGGCAGAATTAGGCTCGCGCGCGTTCAAGGCCGGCGATCCGGCCTGTTGCCGGCCTCGCCGAGCCTTGTAGTCTGTCAGCCGGCATGGACGAGCGGGGACGACCATGAGCGACACGGAGACGTTCGACTACATCATCGTCGGCGCCGGCTCGGCCGGATGCGTGCTCGCCAATCGTCTCACCGCGTCCGGCCGTCATCGCGTGCTTCTGCTCGAGGCGGGCGGGCACGACCGCTACTTCTGGGTCCACGTCCCGCTCGGCTACGGCAAGCTGTTCAACGATGCGCGGGTGAACTGGCTCTACACGACCGAGCCCGAGCCGGAGCTCGACAACCGCCGCATCATCCAGCCGCGGGGCAAGCTCTTGGGCGGCTCGAGCTCGATCAACGGGCTCCTCTACGTCCGCGGCCAGCACGCCGACTACGATCACTGGCGCCAGCTCGGCAATGCGGGCTGGAGCTTCGAGGACGTGCTGCCCTATTTCCGCCGGGCCGAGGATCAGGAGCGGGGCGAGGATGCGCTGCACGGGGTGGGGGGACCGCTCTCCGTCTCCAATGTCTGTGAGCCGCATCCGCTGTGCGAGGCCTTCATCGCGGCCGTGCAGGAGGCCGGGCTGCCGCGCAACGACGACTTCAACGGAAAGAGCCAGGAGGGCGCCGGCTACTTCCAGTACACGGCGCGGCGCGGCCTGCGCCGGTCGACCGCGGTCGGCTACCTGCGCCCGGCGCGGCGGCGCCCGAACCTCAAGGTGGTGACGCGGGCGCTCGCGAGCCGCATCCTGTTTTCGGGGCGGCGGGCGGTCGGCGTCGCGTATCGCCGCAACGGCGCGCTCCATACAGCGCACGCGAACGCCGAGGTGATCCTCGCCGGCGGCGCGTTCAACTCGCCCCAGCTGATGCAGCTCTCCGGCCTCGGGCCGGCGGAGCTCCTGCGCCGGCATGGCATCGACGTCATCGCCGACATTCCCGGCGTCGGGGCGGACCTGCAGGACCATCTGCAGGTCCGTTTCCAGTATCGCTGCACCGAGCCGATCACCATGAACGACGTGGTGCACCACTGGCGCCATCGCACCCTGGCCGGCCTGCGCTACTTCGCGACGCGCAAGGGCCTGCTCGCGATCGGCGCCGGCTATGCGGGCGCCTTCCTGCGCACCGGGCCGCATCTCGCGATGCCCGACGTGCAGCTGCATTTCCTGATCTTCAGCGGCGACACGGCGGGTGCGGCGCTGCACACCTTTCCGGGCTTCATCGTGTCGGTGTGCCAGCTGCGGCCGGAGAGCCGCGGCTCCGTCCGCATCATCTCCGCCGACCCGGCGGTGCCGCCCGCGATTCAGCCGCGCTACCTCACCAGCCCGAACGACCGCGACACGCTCTTGGCCGGCATGCGGCTCCTGCAGCGGATCATGCGGCAGCCGGCGATGCGCCGCTATGTCGCCGAGGAGCGCGTGCCGCCGCCGACGGCGAGCAGCGACGAGGACCTGATGACCTTCGCGCGCAAGACCGCCACCACGGTCTTCCATCCCACCAGCACCTGCCGGATGGGGCCCGATCCGACCGCGGTGGTGGACGAGCGGCTGCGGGTGCGCGGCATCGAGCGCCTGCGCGTGGTCGATGCCTCCATCATGCCGGCGCTGGTCTCCGGCAATACCAATGCGGCCACGGTGATGATTGCCGAGAAGGGCGCCGACTTGATTTTGCAGGACGCCTAAGGAACGGCCGCGAACCGCAGGCGCTATTTCGCCCCGGCCCGCATGTGCTCGACGAGCTCACGCGCATAGGGCGGCAGCGCCTCGACATCGCGCACGCAGATCGTCAGCTCGCGCAGCGCCCACGGGTCGGTCAGCTCGACGGTCTTGATCGCCATGGTCTTGGCGGCCCGGCGCGCCGTGGTCTCCGGCACGATCCCGACGCCGACATTGCCTTCCACCAGCCGGCACACCGCGTCGAAGCTGCGCAGCTGCACCCGCAGGCGCAGCGGCCGGCGGATGCGCGCCGCCTTGTCGGCGAGGAAGCGCTGCAGCGCGCTCGCCCGGTCGAGGCCGACGAAATCGTAGTCCAGCACCTCGACGAAGCCGATCCGGGCCCGCCGGGCGAGCGGGTGATCGCGCGAGACCACCAGCACGAAGCGGTCGCTGCGGAACGGAAAGGTGACGAGATCGCCGGCGTCGACCGTTCCGGCGACGATTCCGATGTCGCCCACGCCCTCGACGATCAGCCCGACGATCTCGTCGGACAGCCGCTCCTCGAGGTCGATGCTGACCTGCGGATGGCTTGCCAGGAAGGCGCTCAGCGTCTCGGGCAGAAACTCGGTCAGCGCATTGGTGTTGGACAACACCTTGACCTGGCCGGCGAGACCGCCCGCATAGGCGGCGAGGTCTTCGCGCAGCCGCTCCGCCTGGCGCAGGATGGCGCGCGCATGCTGCAGCAGTGTGCGGCCGGCGGGAGTCGGCGCGACGCCCTGACGGCGACGCAGCAGCAGGGGCGCGCCGAGTGTTTCTTCCATGTTGCGGATGCGTGTCGAGGCGGCCGCAAGCGCAAGGTGTGCGCGCTCGGCGCCGTGCGTGATGCTGCCCGCCTCCACGACGTGGCGAAATAGGCTGAGATCCGCGAGGTCGAAACGCATAGGAGAGGCTTCCCTTCGCCATCAGCGAAGGGAAGCTACACCAATGACCGATTGCGCGCCAGGTTTGCGCCTCTCATATTTCGTCCATGGCGAATGCTGATGCGCCTGTCCGGGTGGGCGGTCCGCGTGCCGCGCAACGCCTGCCCGGCTCTTTCGCATTGCCGGGCGAGGCGAGTTTCGCTAGGAACGCGAGCGCCCCCCGGATTCGACGTCGCTGGAGACTCGCAATGGCCGAGACGCAGGCCCCGGTTCAACGGCCTTTGTCGCCGCATCTGCAGATTTATCGACTCACGCTGTCGATGCTCATGTCCGGTTTGCATCGGATCACCGGCCTCGCGCTGTGCGCCGGCATGGTGGTGCTGGCCTGGTGGCTGCTCGCTGCGGCGACAGGCCAGAACGCCTATGGGACATTCGAGGGGTTCGCGACCAGCTGGATCGGCCGGCTCATCCTGTTCGGCTTCTCCTGGTCGCTGCTGCATCATCTGCTCGGTGGCCTGCGCTATCTGATCTGGGATCTCGGCTACGGCATGGAGCCTGCCGAGCGCGAATGGCTGGTGCGGGCCAACATCATCGGCTCGATCCTCCTGACCGTGCTGCTGTGGGTGATCCTCTGGGTCTCCGGGATGCGATGAGGACGATCTGACATGACCATGCGCACTCCGCTGCGTCGCGTCCTCGGACTGGGCTCGGCCAAGACGGGCACCGAGGAATTCTGGCTGCAGCGCATGACGGCGATCGCCGCCATTCCGCTCACCCTCGCCGGCCTGGTGCTGGTGATCTCGCTCACCGGACGAAGCTATCCGGCGGTCAGGCAGATCCTCGCCTCGCCGCTCATCGCCGTGTTGATGATCCTGTTCGTGCTTGCGACAACGGTGCACATGAAGATCGGTGTGCAGATCGTCATCGAGGACTACGTGTACGACAAGACGCAGAAGTTCACGCTGCTGATGCTCAATGTCTTCTTCGCCTGGGCAATCGGGCTCGCGTGCGTCTTTGCGATCCTGAAGATTTCGTTCGGAGTTTGACCTGATGGCTGGCAACGGCAATGGCAGCGCTTCCGCCGTGAATGGGCGCGCCTATCCGATCGAGGACCACACCTACGACGTCGTGGTGGTGGGGGCCGGCGGCTCCGGGCTGAGGGCGGTGGTCGGCTGCAGCGAGGCGGGCCTGCGCACCGCCTGCATCACCAAGGTCTTCCCCACACGTTCGCACACCGTGGCGGCGCAGGGTGGCATCTCGGCGGCGCTCGGCAACATGGGCCAGGACGACTGGCGCTGGCACATGTACGACACCGTGAAGGGGTCAGACTGGCTCGGCGACCAGGATGCGATCGAATATCTCTGCCGTCAGGCGCCGGCCGCCGTCTACGAGCTCGAGCATTGGGGCGTGCCGTTCTCACGAACCGAGGAAGGCAAGATATACCAGCGCCCGTTCGGGGGCATGACCACCCACTACGGCAAAGGCACCGCGCAGCGCACCTGCGCGGCGGCCGACCGCACCGGCCACGCGATGCTGCACACCCTCTATGGGGCGGCGCTCAAACATTCGGCCGAGTTCTTCGTCGAGTATTTCGTCATCGATCTGATCATGGACGACGAGGGCGCCTGCCGCGGGGTGGTCGCCCTCAAGCTCGACGACGGCACCATCCACCGCTTCCGCTCCCGCATGACCATCCTGGCCACCGGCGGCTACGGGCGGGCGTATTTCTCCTGCACCTCCGCCCACATCTGCACCGGCGACGGCAACGCCATGCTGCTGCGCGCCGGCCTGCCGCTGCAGGACATGGAGTTCGTCCAGTTCCACCCGACCGGGGTGTACGGCGCCGGCGTGTTGATCACCGAGGGCTCGCGCGGCGAGGGGGGCTACCTCACCAATTCGGAAGGCGAGCGCTTCATGGAGCGCTATGCCCCCTCCGCCAAGGATCTTGCGTCGCGCGACGTGGTCTCGCGGGCGATGACGATCGAGATCCGCGAGGGCCGCGGCGTCGGGCCGAAGAAGGACCACATCCTGCTGCACCTCGATCATCTCGATCCCAAGGTGCTGGCCGAGCGGCTGCCCGGCATCTCGGAATCGGCGCGCATCTTCGCCGGCGTCGATGTAACGCGCGAGCCGATCCCGGTGCTGCCGACCGTGCACTACAACATGGGCGGCATCCCGACGAATTATCACGGCGAAGTGCTGACCAAGAAGAACGGCAGCGACGATCACATCGTGCCGGGCCTGATGGCGCTGGGCGAAGCCGGCTGCGTGTCGGTGCACGGCGCGAACCGCCTCGGCTCGAACTCGCTGATCGATCTCGTGGTGTTCGGCCGTGCCGCCGGGCTGCGCTGCGCCGAGCTGATCAGGGCGGGCGAGGAGCAGCCGGAGCTGCCGTCGGACTCGGCCGAGCTCGCGCTGACCCGGCTCGACCGGCTGCGCCACGCGAACGGCGGCACCCCGACCGCGGCGATGCGCGACAAGATGCAGTCGGTGATGCAGAGCAACTGCGCCGTCTTCCGCACCGGCGAGGTGCTG
>Ga0075436_100000974_pt1 | contig 19201 bp, 17 predicted proteins | sample RhiMethybrSRZTD5_FD_75303 | JGI IMG/M metagenome (GOLD analysis project Ga0075436, IMG submission 75303) | Populus rhizosphere microbial communities from Tennessee, USA - Rhizosphere MetaG P. TD hybrid SRZTD5 | ecosystem: Host-associated > Plants > Roots > Rhizosphere > Soil | place: USA...
AGCTTCACGACGACGTAGTCGAGGGCCGGCTCGAAGCACGCCGTCGTGACGCCGGTGACGCGGTTCTTCAGCTCGGGGAGCGTGTGGCCGAGCGCGAGCTTCGCGGCGACGTACGCGAGCGGGTAGCCGGTCGCCTTGCTCGCGAGCGCGCTCGACCGGGAGAGCCGCGCGTTGATCTCGATCGCATAGTACTCCTCGTTCTCCGGGTTCAGGCTGAACTGGATGTTGCACTCGCCCACGATCCCGCACGCGTCCACGGCGCGCAGCGCCGCGCGCCGTAGGAGCTGGTACTCGGCGTCGGTGAGCGTCTGCGACGGGGCGATGACGATGTTGTCCCCGGTGTGGACGCGCATCGCGAGGACGTTCTCCATGTTGCAGACCGTGAGCGCGTTGCCCGCCCGGTCGCGGACGACCTCGTACTCGAGCTGCTTGAACCGCCCGACGTAGCGCTCGAGCAGGATCTGGCCCACGGGGCTCGCGCGCAGGCCGCGGCCCGCGACCTCGCGGAGCTCCGCGCGGTTCGCGGCGACGCCGCCCCCCTTCCCGCCGAGCGTGAACGCGACCCGGATCATGGCGGGGTAGCCGAGCGCGTCGGCCGCGCGCTCGGCCTCCTCGATCGAGTAGACGGCCCGGCTCGGTAGCGTCGGCACCTTCGCGCGCGCCATCGTCTCGACGAACTTCGCGCGGTCCTCCGTCGCGCGGATCCCCGAGAGCGGCGTGCCGAGGACCTCGACCCCGTGGCGCTTGAACGCCCCGCGCTCGGCGAGGGCGATCCCGCAGTTGAGGGCGGTCTGGCCCCCGAAGCTCAGCAGGACGCCGTCGGGATGCTCCGCCTCGAGGATCGGCTCGACGAAGTCGGCGGTGAGCGGCTGGAAGTAGACGCGCCCGCGCTCGGGCGGGTCGGTCTGCAGCGTCGCGATGTTCGGGTTGACGACGACGGTGTAGATGCCCTCCTCCTGGAGCGCCTTGAGGCACTGGCTCCCGGAGTAGTCGAACTCGCCCGCCTCGCCGATCTTGAGCGCCCCCGAGCCGAGGACGAGGACCTTCGAGAACGACCGGGCGGTCACGCGGCCTCCTTGCGCACCCGCTCGGCGAACCGGTCGAAGACAAACCCCGCCTCCTGCGGACCCGGATGGCCCTCGGGGTGGCCCTGCAGCGCCAGGACCCGCCCTCGGGTGTCGCGGAGCCCCTCGAGGGTCCCGTCGTCCGGGTTCGTCGCCCACGGCCGCAGCCCGGTCGACTTGACCGAGCTCGGGTCGACGGCGTAGCCGTGGTTCTCGCTCACGATGAGGGCTCGCCCGTCGGTGAAGCAGACCGTCTTGTTCTGGCCGCGATGGCCGAACTTGAGCTTGAACGTCGTGCTACCGCGGGAGAGGGCGAGGAGCTGGTGGCCGAGGCAGATCCCGAGCGTCGGCAGCGCCCGGTTCGACGGTCGCCCAATCTCCGCGATCGTCGCACCGAGCCGAGCGGGGTCGCCCGGGCCGTTCCCGACGAGGAGCCCACGGACGCGCCGTCCCGCCCAACGCGCCGGCACCTCGTGGTCGTAGGGGAGGCGCAGAACCGAGAGCCCTCGGTCGAGGAGCGCGCGGAGGATGCTCACCTTGACACCCCCGTCCAGGACCGCAACGATCGGCCCGCGCGGGGCCCGGTAGAGCACCGGCCGTCGGACGGAGACCTCGCCGACGAGCGGCTCGTCGGCGTACGCCGGCGCGGAGCGGATGCGTTGGGCGAGCGACTCGGTCGAGATCGGACGATCGTCCGGACCGACGTGGAGCACGCCGCGGACCACCCCGTGGGATCGCAGGTGCTGGGTGAGGCGCCGGGTGTCGATCCCCGCGATCCCGGGAACCCCTTCGTCGTTGAGCCACTCCTCGAGCCGCGTCGTGAGGGCCCAGTGGTTCGGGCGCGTGAAACCCCGGACGACGACGCCTCGGACCTGGACGCCCCCCGACTCGAGGAATTTCGGGAGGCCGACCGGGTCGACGGCCTTGCGGTCGGGGACGCCGTAGTTCCCCAGGAGCGGGTAGGTGAACGTCAGGATCTGCCCGCGGTACGACGGGTCGGTCAGCGACTCGGGGTATCCGGCCATGCCGGTCGTGAAGACGACCTCGCCGACCCGCTCGGTCGACGCGCCGAACCCGACGCCGTCGAACCGCGTGCCGTCCTCGAGCAATAGGGTCGCCCGGAGCTCGGACCGTGTCGCGTCCGTCGGCGCCGGCGTTGAATGACCCAACGGTTCCGAGGAGGGGTGCGGTCCTTAAGATTTGCGCCGGCGAGCGGCGCATTTGCGACGAATCCGCGCCCTGCGTCGGGACAGCGCGCCGTTCCGGCCGCCCGGGGCGAGAGGCCTAATGGGCGCTAGGGCTCGGTCGGCCCTTGCCCGGTTTCCCCCGCCTGCGCGACGCGTACGACGTGGTCGTCGTTGGCGGCGGCCACGCCGGCCTCCAGACCGCGGTGAAGACGGCCCTCTTCCACTACACGGCGGCGCTCGTCGACCGCGGGCCGAAGTACTCGCGCTCGTACTACGCGCCGCGGATGTCCAACATCCCCGGGTCCGCCGACGATATCTCGGGCCACACCCTCCTCGACCGCCAGATCGCCGCGGTCCGGCGGTTCGAGGACCGGATCGGCTACTTCACGCCGGCCCGCGCGGTATCGGCCCGGCGCACGGACGTCGGTTTCGAGGTCGAGTTCGATTGGCTAAAGCAGCGCTCCGTCGCGCGGGGGAAGGTGCTCGTCCTCGCGATGGGCGTCGTCGACCGGATCCCCCTGATCGGGGGCGAGATCAAGACGATCTTCCCGTGGGCGAACTTCGGGATCGTCAACTTCTGCCTCTTCTGCGACGGCCACGAGCTCTCGGGCCACTCCGTCGCGGTCCTCGGCCACGACACGTACGCCGTGCGGTCCGCGCTCGACATCCGGCACTGGGGACCGACGTCGGTGACGCTCCTCACCCACGGGGAGCCCCTGCTCCCGGGGATCCCCGACGCCGACCGCGCCCCGCTCGTCGCCGAGCTCGCGGCGGCGGGGATCCCGGTCGGCGAGCTCGAGATCGTGGGCGTCGACGGGATCCGCGAGAACCTCCTCACCCTGCGCTTCTCCGACGGCTCGGTACGAACGTTCGACAAAGCGTTCTCGGCGCTCGGTTGGTACGACATGAACCAGACGATCCCCAAGCAGTTGGGCGCCGCGTTCGACCCGGAGGGGTTCGTGCTCACCGACGAGGACTGCCGGGTCCTCGCCGCGGGCTCGAACGAGGCGATCCCGGGGCTCTACTGCGTCGGCGACCAGCGGAACGGTTGGAACCAGATCCCCGAGGCGTGGGCGACCGCGGAGCGGGCGGCCATCCACGCGTACGCGAGCTACCTCTAGGCCGGGGGAGCGGTAGTCCCGGCCTCGGCCGACGCCCGCAGTCCAAGGTGCTGGGCGAGGTCGGTCAGGTCGCGCGCGACCGCCTTGGCCCCGATGGCGAGGAACCGGTCCACCGTCATCGCGCCGGGCGCCTCCGGCTTCGGCGGAAGGACGCCGTAGAACCGGACCCCCGCGCGGGTCGCGCATTCGGCGTCGATCGCGTGGTCGCCGACGTAGAGGGCGCGGTCCTTCGGGACGCCCATCGCCTCGAGGATCAACAGCAGCGCCTCGGGCGACGGCTTCGCCGGTCCCGGCGAACTGCGGCTGCGGAGGTAGGCGAAGTACGGGGCGAGTCCCGCCTTCTGGAGCGCCGCGCGGGCGAACCCCTCCGAGCTGCGCGTGAGGACGCCCAACCGGAACCCGCGGCCCGACAGCTCCTTCAGGAGCGGCACCGCGCCCGGCCGCGCCTCGGTCTTCGGCAGGGCCTCGAGCTCGATCGCGTCGATCATCGCGTGCGTGTCGACCTCGAGGCGCAGGATCTGGCCCTCGGGCACGCCCTGGTGGACGAGCTCGCTGCGGGCGATCTCCATGATCTCGTGGATCCGCTGCGTGACCGAGAGCTTGCCCGGCACGACCCCGTAGCGCTCGGCGAGCCGGACCGCCTCGCGGCGCATCCGCACGAAGTCGTGGTCGCTCTCGACGAGCGTGCCGTCGAGGTCGAAGACGACCCCGAGCAGCGGTTCGAGGTACCGGGGCGATGCGTCCGACGGCGGCACGGTCCCTACCCCCGACCGGGGAGGTCGACCGCGGGGACGTAAGGGTTTGCTTTCAGTGGAACGGCGCGCTCACGGGGTCGACGGGTGGTGGTAGGTGAGCCCGTACCACGCCGAGCGGGAGCGGTCGTACGTCGTGCCGCACTGGTAGCAGAAGAAGATCCGGACCGGCGGGTCCTTCGGCTCCCCCTCCATGGCGGACCCGCACGCCGGGCAGTGGAGCTTCTCCCCGATCTCCGGCAGGCCGTACCACTGGGCGCGACGCTGGTCGTAGACGACGCCCTCGGCCGCGCAGACGAACATCGGGTACGGGACGCGGGGGTTCGACGGTCCGACGAGCGCGCGGCCGCACGTGGGGCAGAACATCGACCCTACCATCGTGCGGCGAGAGAAGGAACCTTCGGTGGCGGCTCAGGCGGCCGAGCGCGGTTTTTCGAGCGTGATCACCGTTTCGCGCAGCTGGAAGCTGCGCCGCTGGCCGGAGCGCCGCGAGCGTGCCACCTCGACCGACACGATCCGGAACCCGACCGAGGCCCCCATCCGCGCGAGCAGCAGGTCGCCCGGTACGTACGTGCCGGCCAGGAGCGAGTCGCCGACGACGAGCACGAACCGCCCGCCGGGGACGAGCGACGCGTGCACGCGGTGGAGGACGGGCAGGAGGTCTGCGAAGTAGCGGAGGACGATCCCGTGCACGTCGTCGCGGCGGTACGTGCCTTTGCGCGCGACGTTCGCACGGATACCGCGGAGGATCTCCGGGAGCCACGGGTCGGGGGTCCGGTCCGGGGACAGGTACTCCGCCGTCGCGCCGCGGGGCAGGTTGTCGCAGGCGACCATCGCGGTCCGCAGCGCGACGAGGTCGCGGTACGACGTCGCGTAGCCGAGCCACGCGAGGTCGAGCTTGTAGTTCATGACGTAGTCCATCCCGTTCACGTACGGCGGGCTCGTGACGGCGAGGTCGACCGAGCCGCGACGGAACGGGAGCGCCCGCGCGTCCCCCTGCCAGATGGTGGGCGCAGCGCCCCATCGGTCCCGCTCGGACCGGAGCAGCTCGAGGTCCGCCTCCATCGCCCCGAACGCCCCCGCCATCTCCTCGAACGGGTCGGGCAGCACCGCCGGCTCCGGTCCGCCGTACCCGAGGCAGGGGGATCGGCGCAGTCGGCTGACGGGGATGAGGGTCCGGCCGAACGCGACCCGAACGGCCCGTCCGACGTCCGTCGTGTCCTCGGGCAGGGCGTTGCGCAACTGCGTAAGGGCGCGGAGCACGGGCGGCGCGAAGTGGCGGGCCGTCTCGCGAAGGAACGGCGGCGCTCCGGCGGGCCGCGCCCGCGCGCGCCGAAGGAATCGGGCCGCTCCGGCGCGCAGGTGCCTCGGGTCGAGCTCGAAGCGGGTCTTGACGCGCGCGGCGAGCACCGCGGGGGGCAGGATCTCGGCGCCGAGGGCCCGGTGACCGGCCCGACGGACCTCGACGGCCGTCGTCCCGCTCCCGGAGAACGGGTCGAGCACGGTCGCGCGACGCGGCAGGTCCGACGCGGTGAGGAGCGCGGCGACGAACTGGGCGGAGTACCCCTGGACGTACGGCCACCATCGGTGGACGGGGGCCGACCCGTTGTCCGAGGAGGTGATCGCTCCCCGGTACGTTCCGAGGGCGCAGCCGTCCTCCCGCTCGAACCGCTCGTTGTACGCCGTCGGGTCGACGAAGTCCGACCGCTGGTCGAGCTGCTCGAAGGCGCGCAGGATCCAGAGGCCCCGGCCGATCCGCACGACGCGGCCGTCGACGGAGAGCGCGGCGAGGTGCCGTTCGACGTCGACGCGCGGTCGCTCGACGCGTTCGGCGAGCTGACGGACGGTGGACCCGATCGCCCCGGTCTCCGCGAGCGCCTCCAGGAGAGGAGCGCCGGAATCGTCGCGCGCGGGACCGGCCATCGTCCGTCAATGGCCCGGACTAATCAAAGGTGCGCGCTCCGGGGAATCGTACGCGCGGGCGACCGCGGGACCGGACCCTCGAACGTCCGATCTCTGTCGCTGAGCGCAGAATCGACGGCCGCGGACGCGGGCCGCTGGGCCCGCCGCGTCGCCCCCGGCCACCTGAAGTAACCGGCCGACGTGGCACGGCCGTGCACAAGATCGACCGACAGCGCATGGCGATCAACCGACGAAAATGGGACGAGGCGGTGCCACTTCACGTCGCCTCCCCCTCGTACGATGTCCCATCGTTCCGCCGCGGGCGTTCGACGCTGCGGTCGCTCGAGCGCGAGGCCGTCGGTCCCGTCCGTGGGCGGTCGCTCCTGCACCTGCAGTGCCACTTCGGCCTCGACACGCTGTCGTGGGCTCGCGCCGGCGCGACCGTCACCGGCGTCGACTTCTCCGCCGCGGCGATCCGGGCCGCGCGCCGCCTGGCCCGCGAGACCCGGATCCCCGCGACGTTCGTGCAGTCGAACGTCTACGACCTCCCTAAGGTGCTCACGGGGTCCTTCGACGTGGTCTACACCGCGAAGGGGGCGGTCTGCTGGCTCCCGGACCTCGTCCCGTGGGCGCAGGTCGTATCGCACTTCCTGAAACCGGGGGGCCGGTTCTACCTGTTGGAGGACCACCCGGTCGCCGACGTCTACCCGAACGAGTCGTACGTGACCCGCCTCGAGCTGAAGTACCCGTACTTCGGCGGACGTCCGCAACGCGACGTCTCCGACGGGACCTACGCGGCCCAGGAGGCGAAGATGACGCACCGGATCAGCTACTCCTGGGTCCACCCGGTCTCGGAGACGCTCAACGCCCTCATCCGCGCCGGGCTCACGATCGAAGAGGTGCGGGAGTTCCCGTACAGCTACTGGCCGAAGTTCCCGTTCGCGCGGCGCGGCCGAGACGGGTGGTACCACCTCCTCGAAGGCGATGGGACGGTTCCCCTGATGTGGTCGGTCCTCGCCCGAAAGTAACCGGAGGTCGTCGGGAACGATGTCGGGGATCCCACCGGGGACCGTGGACGCTGTGCTCGCCATCCTGCACGCGGCTCCGGGGCCGATGCGCCGGCGCAAGATCCTCGCCGAGCTCGAGGCGCGGCACCACCGCATCTCCCTGGCCGGACTGAACCGCATCCTGGACCACTGCGCTCGCCGGCAGTTGGTCCGCGACGGGCCCGACGGGGTTGGGCTGGTCCCAAGTTCCCCTTGACCGTCCGGCGCCGTTCGTGAACCGGGTCCCGCCGGAGCGACCCGCGCAACGGGCGGCAGAGCACGGTCGCCCGCGCCGACGGTACCCGCGGAGCGATAGTGTTGGCCCCGGCCTACAATTGGGCGCACTCGTTGATGGGCGCGGTGCCCGCGCCCCCCACGACGCACAGCCCGAAGGACAACCCCGAGAGGAACGGGGTCGCGACAACGATCAACGCGGAACCGTTGGCGATCGGCAGGGAGGACGGCGGCGGATGAAGGACGACCCAGGCCTGGGAGTAACTGAAGTAGGCGACGTTCGCGCCGTTCGGGTCCTGGAGGACGGCGTACCATGTCGGGGACGCCGTCGGCGGGCTCCCGGCGCAGACGTTCGACGCGGTGACGAACGGAGCCGGCGCCGGTCCGCCGCTCACGTCGCCGTCGAGCAGCTCGACGATCTCGAGGAAGATGTCGTGCGTCGACAACGGGACGCGCGAGCTCTCCCAGGGCACGACGACCGTGGGGAACACGGTACCGTCGCCGCATGTCGCGTTCTGCACGGTCGGGGTCCCGAAAGAGAGGTAGGCGACCCGAGCCGGCGCACCCCCCGAGGAGGTTCCGCCGCCGTTCACCGACGGTGGTGCCGCGGGGGCGAAGGCGCTCTGTCCGTAGTAGATCGCAAACGTCACGACGACGAGGAAGATGTACGAGACCGCCCCGAGCCGGTACGGACCGCGCCGTCGGTCCCGGCGTCGACGGTACTCGCGGGCCACGGACCGTCGAGGCTCGGGGGGAAGGGCGGACCCGGACGCGGGTCCCGTCGGATCGGCCCCCGTCCCGTCCCGATCCCCGGCGGCGCTCGCTCCTTCGCTCACGGCGCCTCGACGCGCTTCTCCGCGACGATCTCCCGATAGGCGTCCTCCAACGTCGGCACCGCCGGCGAGTAGCTCGCGACGGGGCCGATCCGCAGACACTCCTCGATGAGACGGGAACGGGTCGCCTCCGCCCCATCGAACCGGAGGCGGTACCTTCCGTCGCTCAGCCGCGTCACCTTCCGGACCCACGTACCGAGCGGCGCCAGGGCGGCGTCGTCGACCGGTTGAGCGAACTCGACGACCATCGACCGCGCGTGGACCCGACGGGAGACGTTCTCGACCGAGTCCTGGAGCAGGACCGACCCGTGCCCGATGAAGACGAGCCGGTCGCAGATCTCCGCGACGTCGCCGATCAGGTGCGAGCTCATCAGGATCAGATGATCGCGTTTGAGCCGGATGAGGAGCCGGCGGACCTCCATCCGCTCGCCCGGGTCCATCCCGTTCGTCGGTTCGTCGAGGAGGAGCACCCCTGGATCGCCGAGGCACGCCGCCGCGAGGACGACCCGCTGACGCTCGCCCTTCGACAGGCCCCCGCACCGCCGCTCGAGGGGCGGCAGGTGGAGGCTCTCGTGGCACCGGTCGATCTCGGAGTCGATCTCGTCGGCGTCCAGGCCGCGGAGCTGGCCGACGCGCTCGAGTGCGTCGTAGATCGTCTCGGCGGGGTACGGCTCCGGGTTCTCGATGACCGCGCCGACGTCCCAGAGGGCGTGTCGGCGGTCGCGCATCGGGTCGAAGCCGTTCAGGGACGCGCTACCCTTGGACGGGGCGAGCAGCCCGACCAACAGCTTCAGGGTCGTGGTCTTGCCCGCTCCGTTCGGACCCAGGAAGCCGACGGCCCCGGAACCCTCCTCGCGGAACGTGAGGTCGTCCAGTACCGGCGCGCCGGGGTAGTACCACTTGGTCAGGTGGTCGACGACGATCGACCGCATCGGCTACCCTCGCGACTCCTTGCGGTCGTAGAGCCGCCACGTGAGCCCGAAGAAGACGACGAAGTACGCCGCCATGATCGTCGCTCCCTCGGCGGCCGTCGCCGCCCACGACTGGAGGAAGAGGCCGCCCCCGATCGGGATCGTCTGCTGCGCGACGAACTGCCAGTCGAGGACGTTCGCGATCGCGCCGCCGGCGTAGTTCAACGACCACCATGGCTCGAACCCCGCCCACTGGACGACGCCCTCCACCGTCGTCATCGCGACGTAGAGGACCATGATCGTGAGGAGGACGCCGGCGTCGGGCGCCTTGAAGAGGGCGCTGAAGCAGAACGCGACGCTCACCGCGGCGAGGGCGAACAGGAGCGAGAGCCCGAGCGACGCGGCGAGACCGCTCCACGGGATCGATCCCGGGCCGAAGACGTACGTCGCCCCGAGGATGCCGAAGACGTCGTACCCGAGGACGACGCCGAGAGTGACGGTGAGGGCCGAGGCGTAGCGCCCCGCGAGGAGCACCCCCCGGTCGACCGGCAGGACGAGCGTGTAGTAGCCGGTCGGGCTATGGAAGTCGACGCTCAGAGCGTCGCCGCCGAAGAACGCCGCCGCGAGGACGATCCAGAGCGGCACGCTCGCTGTGTAGTCCTTGAGGAACTCGGACGTCGAGTCGAGGAAGCTCAACTGGACGAGTCCTCGCCCGGAGGCGATCAGCAGTACGAGCCACGAAGCGGAGACGACGGCGACGAACGCGAGCAGGCCGAGGAACCGGTACGTCCGCACGTAGTGGAGGATCTGCCCGCGCGCGACGACAAACCACTGCGACGACCGCGGTGGCAGGGCGCGGTCGGCGCGGCCCAGCACGCCCGGCAAATCATCGGTAACGGGCCATAACGGTTCCGTACTCCGGGGGGATTCCGGTCGCGCGACGGTGGGAGCGGAAGGGCGCCTCGGGGGGTGGCGAGGACCCCGAGATCGCGCGTCGGAGGAGGGGGAGGGGTGGGGGCCCGGCACCGGGACACGATCGAGTTCCGGCCCGGCTGCGTCCGCGCCAGCGTGCCGACCACCGGCTGGATCGCTTGGGTGAAGAAGTGGAGCAGGTACCGGGAGTGCCGATTCGACGGCTATCCGGGCCATTATCAGGCCCATCGCGCTCGCCGATTTCCACCGCCCCGCTCAAGCGAGGCGATCGGAGGGCCGATGTCCCAAGCGGTTCGGATCGATGTCGGCGACGATGGGGTCTCCATCCGCGACGGCGCCGAGGTCCGGGGTTCGTTCCCATGGGGCTCGGGCGAATGGAGCCTTCGGATCACGGACACCCGCGTCGGGGCGCGCCAGCCGCCGATGGCACTGACCGGCAAGCTCGTGGTCGGCGTCCCGACGGAGCACCCCCGGGTCACCTCGCTCGACCGGAAGGGCCGGGACCAGGACCGGGACCTGCTCGGGCTCGCGGCCGACGATCTCGCGGACCCGGTGCTCCTGACGAACCCTCGCCTCGACGGGGACCTCAAGCTCCATTACGGCCCCCTGCACGCTCACGCCCTCACCATTTCCGACGGCGACGCCACCCGATTGATCACCGAGGCCTTCCGGCGAGGGTTCGAGGTGCGTCGCTCCCTCGCGCACGTCGACGGGGTCGGCGCGTCGGAACTGATCACCGAGATCACGACCAAGCGCGCCGCGGACACGCCGGAGACCGTCTCTTCGCGGTAGCCCGAGCGGTCCCTGTCGCGGGGCGCGCAGCTCGAGCTAACGCGTTGGAATGGGTTCGCTCCCGACGGTCCCTCCCCCGCGGTGGGGCGGGCTTACGCCCACCCCTCCGCTGAGCCCGGCGATACGGAGCCGCTGGGGTGCGCTTCGCTCGTCCTCAGACGACGGTGACGTCCACCATCGGGGAGTGGAAGCTGTGGATCAGAGAGTCGTCGGACTGGAACCAGCGGAACGAGACGCCCGCGTTGATGCAGTGGGTCCCGACGGTGGTGAACCCGAGGCTTCCCGTCGTCATGTCGACGGTGAAGCTCAGCGACTGGCCGGGGTGGAGGATCACCGCGCTCGCGCCTCCGGTCAGCTGGAAGACGTACTTCGTGCACCCGACGGTGCTGTGGGTCATCCAGAGCACCATCGACGTCCCCTGGTAGTTCTTGAAGATGCCCTGGGCGCCCGGGCTCCCGCTCGGGTCGATGATCTGCTCGCAGGTGAACAGGTCACGGACGCCGGTCTTTCCCACCGTCAGCAGGCTCGAGTGGGCGAGGATCTCCATGTCGAACCCGTTGCCCGGCTGGTTCACGATGACGTAGGTGTAGTGGATGTGGAGCACGGTGTTCCCGGGGACGGTGAGGGGGGTCTGGGAGTACGCCTCGTCCACGATGATCGACTTGCACACCGCGTCGCCGTTGCAGAGCAGCGGGGTCGAGTTCGACGGGTAGACAAAGCATGTCTGGGACCCGTCGTTGTAGAGCCCGTTGCACATGTTCGCGTCGTTGATGTGCAGGATGATCGTCTGGTTCGACGGCGCGCCGAACGTCCACGACGCGGTCCCGATCAGGGTGTCGTGGGTCCCGTCGAGCGGAAGGTTCGTGGGGTCGCCCTGGGCGCGGCCGTAGCCGAAGAAGCCCTGGACTGAGCCGAAGGCGGCCTCGAAGGGGGTTCCGTCCGCGCCGACGGCCGAGACCGTCGTCGAGTTCGGCAGTCCCGCCTGGGGGTACACGCAGTACTGGATGAGGCCCGGGATGCCGCCCGTCGAGTTCTCGTTGACCCACGAGCTGAACAGGTAGGTCGTGTCGGTCGCGTTCGACGTCCACGACGCCCCGACGTTCGAGGCCGCGAGGAAGTTCCCGATCGCGTTGATGTCCGGGCAACCGCCGTTGCCGCCGCCGCCACCACCGCCGTTGGACTGCACGACGATCGAGTGCGAGGTCGTCGAACGGCCCATCGACCCGCCCGTCCCGCTGAGGGCGAACCAGAGTCCCAATCCCGACACCAAGAACACGGCGACTAGCGCTACGGCCCCGAACTTCTTCCCTGTCTGCATTTCGACCACCCGGTGGTCGAGCGGCGACTAGAGTCCCACTATTTCAATCGAGGTCCGAAAAAGCACGTCGTTCCTGATTCGACGCCAAAATTGCGACCCCTTGGTGATGCGGGTTTGACCCCCGCGGGCGCTCCCTAACCGACCCCGCGAGGCCCTAGGTCCGGGGCCGGCACCCACGGCGGCCGCACGGAGACCCTCAGGGGGGGTGCGCCCGGAGCCCGGACCCGCTGACCCAGCTCGACCCCTCAACGGGGGCCCCCTGGAGCTCCACTCGGGGGATCGCCTCCGCCTCCGTCGCGATTCCACCGGCTCCGGCGGGGTCGTCGGGCGACCTTCAACGCCGGTCAGGGATGCGTGGCCTTCGGGTCGAACCGAACGTATATCCGCGAGTTCCCGCGAACGAGCGGCATGCAATCGGGCCCGCCGACCCCGGTGACCCCGCCCCCACTCACGCCGAACCAGATGGCCTCCACGACCGCGTCCGGCGGTGGTGCGGGGCGATGGCTGTCGATCGTCGCCCTCCTCCTGGCCGTCGCCGCCGTGGCGATCGCCATCGTGGTCCCTGGCCCGATGGGCCCGGCGGGACCGCAAGGCTCCACCGGCGCCGCTGGCTCGACCGGTTCGACGGGTCCCGCCGGCAACCCCGGCGCGCCTGGGTCCGCCGGCGCGCCGGGCTCTCCCGGAATCCAGGGACCCCCGGGCCCCCCCGGCCCGGGCAGCCTGATGGTCGAAAAGACGACCGGCGCGACGACCACGATCGGGACGAACTGCACTCCCTACTTTGGCGGCAATGTGACGATCACCGTGCCCGGCGCCGGCGTCGTGCTCGTCCACGCCCAGGTCTGGGTCAAGCTCAGCCACACCGTGGGCTCCCTCGACTTTGGAACGGTCTCGGTCGCCAACGTCTCCGGGTCCACGGGTTGCACCGGAGTCTTCTACCAGTGGCCCATCGAGGTACTGTCGACCGAGGCGAGCGGGACCTACGACGTCGGGGCGTACGTCGAGCGGCCCTACGCGGTGACGGGCGGGAACTACACGTTCTACATCGACGGGATCATGTCGGCCGGCCAGGATGCGTTCGACGAGTTCTGGTTCGCGAACATGGACGCGGTCTACTACCCGAGCTGACGTCGGTCCGACGGGCGCCGACCCGTCGCTCGGCGTCGCGACCACCGCCGCAGCGTGGAAGGGCCGCCGGGCGAGCGCTCGGATCCCCTCACTGGGTCCGAGTACCTCTCGGGGGGCGGCCGGTGGGGAGCCGGGCCGGGACGGTCCTCGCTCGTGCCGGTCTGGTCCGGCAGACGGTCGCGCGCCCGGTAACGGAGACGTCGGACCCCACGGTTCTCATACGCTCTAATCGTCGGAATAGGAAACCGGGATGACCCCCTTCCTCCGTGGATTCAGAAAGGAGCGAAGATGGTCGGGAGTGTCGCGGCCGCCGGGACGAGACATAGAGGACGGTCGAGGCGATTCGGCTCGGGAGCGAGTACCATCGGACTCGTCGCCCTCGCCGCGGGGCTGCTCGCGGTGGCCGTCCACCCCGGAGCCGTGCCCCCGGTGAGCGCCGGAGCGTTCGTGGCCGCCGCCACCTCCAGCCCGGTCTGCAACCCGGCCTCGGTGAGCCCCTCTGCCGTATCGATCCCTGCCCCGAACCCAACCGGTTCGGCCCAGGTCAACGGCACCGTCGTCGTCGCGTACGAGATCGCGGTCCTGAACTACACGACGAGCCTCGGCAAGATTACCGTCTACATGCCGAGCGTCTTCGGCAGCTTTGCGCTCCTTCCCTCGGGGACCCTCCAAGCCTACATCGGGCCGAAGGTCGTGAACATCTCAAGCACGGGTTGGACCGACGCGAACTCGACCGGAACGACGACGACCAAGACGCTCACCGCGGGCGTCAACTTCAGCACGACCGGTACGGCCCGGCTCTCGAGCCAGAAGATCGCGGTGATGGCCGGCGCGTCGTACGCGGGCTCGCTGACGCTCGAGTTCCGCTGGCAGTGGGCCCTCGTCGCTGCCCCGGGCGGCCTGCCCGTCTACAGCGCGTGGACCACCCCGTCGACCTCGGCCGCGAGCCCCTCGCTACCGAGCATCTTCTACCCCGCCCCCTACGTCTCGTTGGTCGGGACCGGCAACTGGCCGGCCCCGATCGGCTCCAACTACTCGGTCCGGCTCGGAGGCGCCGTCGCGTCGACGTCGTTCCGGATGGTGCTGGAATGGCCGTCGAACGGCACGGAGATCCGCTCGACGGTCGAGAACACGACGTCGGGCATCACCGTCTTCCCGGGCTGGGTCCTCCTCTCGCCCTCCGGCGCGGGCCAGCTCGGTCCTGGCACGTACCTCATCCACGTCCACGACGCCTGCGGAGCGATCACACACAGCTTCTCGGTGGGCACCACGAACGAATCGGTCCTCTGCGGCGCCCACACGCTGAGCCCGTCGGCGATCTCGATCCCCGCTCCCAACCCGACCCACTCCCTGAAGTCGAAGTCGACGGTCCAGGTCTACTACCAGGTCCAGATCGTCAACTACACGTCCTCGCTCGGGAAGGTCACGGTCTACCTGCCCAGCAGCAAGGGGGTGTTCCCGATCCTGCCGAGCGGCACGCTCAACGTCAGCGTCGCGTCGAAGAACCTGACGCTCTCGAGCGGCGGCTGGTCGAGCCAGTTGAGCGGAACCTACACGACGACCGGGACGCTCGCGTTCAACACGAGCCAGGTCGCGCACTTCTCGACCTCGAAGCTCGCCGTGATGTCGACCGGCAGCTACAACGGCAAGGTCACCCTCCAGGTCCAATGGAAGTGGAAGATCTCCGGGCAGGACGGGTCGTGGAGCAAGCCGTCGTATAGCTATTCGAGCCCCTACCTCCCGAGCATCTTCTACCCGGCGCCGTACACGCCGGTCCTCGCGACGAGCCCGACGGCGATCGCCGGGACGAACTATACCGTCGAGCTCGGCGGGGCTGTCGCGCACACGATGTTCCGGATGGTCGTCGAGTACCCGTCCAACGGGACGGAGTTGCGCCACACCGACGAGTACACCTCGCCGAACGCGACGACGTTCAACGCGACGATCCTCCTCTCGAGCATGACGACGCAGCAGCCCCTCGCGCCCGGGTCGTACCTGGTCCACGTCCACGACGTCTGCGACGCCATCACCCACAGCATCTCGATCACGGTCACGGCCTCCGGGAACGGATCGAACCAGGGCCTCTGGGCCGGCGGGGCGCCGGTGGCGGCCTCGCCGGGGACGTCGCATAGCGCGATGCCCGGGGCCACGGTCCCTACGATGGCTCGCGTGGCGGCGACCCCCGCCCGGCGCGCCGCGCTCTGACGCCGACGGTTCGGAACGCGCGACCGCTCACGCTGCCGGGGGTCGGCCGCGCCGTCCGCCCGCGGCACGTAGGGAAGGGATCGCCCAGGTTACCGCGGCCCCGCGAGAGTGGGGGGGCACCCCCCCACACCCCAACCGATCCTCTTCGAAGGGCGCCTCCTTCGGGGAGCGCCAGAATGGGCCCGGCCCGTTCGGTCTAGCCGATTGGGACGGTAGTACCCGCCGACGAAATGTGGGCTCGGACGGCGCCGGGTGCGGGGCCCGGAACCGCCGGCAGCTTGGAGAGAGCACGGAAGAATCCAGCCGGGGAGCGAATCGTCGGTGGGGAGACCAGCCATCTTCGTCCCCAGACCTGCAGCGAATCGATGACGGGTTTTAGTTCCATCCCCTTCTCCGTCAGCGAGTACTGCACCGTGAACGGCTGGGTGCTCAGAACGTCTCTTCGTGCGATCCCTTCGGCGACGAGATATTTCAGCACTCGAGAGAGGCTTTTCGGGTCGATGGTCTCGATCGTTGCCATCAACTTGTTGAATCGCATTGGCTGATCGATCAAGTACCGGATGACGACAAGTCGCAGCTCGTTCCCGACCTTGCCGATCGACTTTACGGCAGGACAAATCTGGTGATCATCTCTCTCGCCGCTCCGACGGCCCGAGGTTCCTCGTCTAGCTGGCATCCGGGTCACTTGCTGGATGAGCTGCCAATAGGATATATTAACTTGCCTTTTACTACCCGCTATCATGTGTCCATCTGGGAGTGATCCCGAGGCGAACAAGAGCGTGGTCCGGTTGTACACCAAGAGGATGTTCAACGATCACGCCCCCGACAGCGCAACCGACCTGCTCGCTTCCGGTGCCAAATGGCACGGGGGCAATCTTGGGAACGTAGAGGGCGCGCAGAACATCGCCGGATTGTTTCGAGCCGTTCTCGCCGCCCTTCCCGACCTGAAGAACACCGAGCAGGACGTGATCGCCGAAGGCGATACCGTGGTCATTCGGTCGATCGTAGAGGCCACCCACAAGGGGAATCTTCTCGGGTTCCCGGCGACGAACCGGCGAGTACGCTGGGACGCCATAGACTGGTACAGAGTCCTGGATGGCAAGATCGTCGAGGAATGGGCCAGCGAGGACGCTCTCAAGATTCTCGCTGACATCGGCGCGTACACTCCTCCCTGGATGAAGAAGGGAGATTGAGAAACCGGGGAGGCCGACCGGTCCCGCTCCCTGAGGTGTGTAACTACCCTAGGGAATGGCCTGTAAGCATGGACGCGGATAGGCCCCAGTGGATGTTTCGGAGGAGCCGCGAGTGACGAGTCGTCCTCGCCCGATACTCATCTGAAAGGATCTGGCCGTTGGAGGACTCCTTCCACGGCCATCAGGCTGAAGCCGCAGCCGGGCCGTAGCTCGCCGTGCTCAGGCGGTGGGTACGCGGTCTGCGGGCGGGAAATGAGGCGCCCGGCGTCCCTGGGAAGGACGAACGTTTGGACCGCCCTAGTGGGGCCGTCAAGGGTTCGATGGACTCGATAGGCGCTGACTACGAGAACGTGGCGGACCCGGTTACCCTGACGGTCCCCGGCCTCAAGCGACCCGTCGAATTCCACCCCGTGTCTCTGGGGCCTCTCGGCATGACCTACCTGACGGATCACCAAGGCAACGACGGACCATCCAACTTGAAGGGCTTGGGGAAAGGAGAGGGTTGCTTCTTCGGGTCCGAGGGAGGTAAGCCCGACCCCCAAGCCGGCCATGCTGGACTGCTGGCTTCCGAGCGGGGGAGGGGTTCTGAGGAGGGGTCGAGGGCGCAGAGCCCGTCGAGTCTGTCGATTTCTGGGCGGGCGCCGAGACTCCGGGTGGGGCGAAGAAGCGGCCAAAACGGCGCAAACGAGTTGTCGGGTGTGGGGGAGTCCCCGCCCAGCGAGAGTGGGCCGGGACGGATTTGAACCGTCGACCTCCGCGTTGTAAGCGCGACGTCATAACCGCTAGACCACCGGCCCGGGGTCGGGAGAGGGCCCCTCGGTCATGTCGATGTCGGTGGAGCCGGGGCGAGCAACCCCGGCACGCGGTGCCGGACGTTCACGGCGAGCCCGCGACGGAGCTCGGTCATCAGCGGTCCCGGGAGCGTCGCCTCCCCGACCGCGAGCAACGCGCCCGCACGGACGAGGACCACCGCGTCGCCGACGCGTATGGCCGGGTCCGCGCGCACCACGCCCGGGGCGAACAGGTCGCCTCGCAGCTCGACGTGCGCGTCGACCTCGACTTCGAGAGGGTGCGCCGACAGCATCCGCGCGGCCCCCGCCACCGTGAGGTGGAACAACCCACGCATCTCGCGCCATGTCGCGAGGTCGGTCCCGGCGCCGTCGGTGACGCGCTGGAACCACGGGCGCCCCGCGAGGCGGACCGGTGGCGCGAACAGCCGCTCGGCGGCCGCACGGCCGAACTGGAAGGCCGCGACCTCGGCGAGCTCCTCGCGCACGACGGTGAGGGGTCCTCCCGCGACCGGCGGGCGCCCCTCCAACGCGTCCGATAGGGCCCGTCGGAGCGACCCGAGCGCGGCGGGCGAGGTCGACCGGTGGTCCGCGAGGGTCCAGACGGCCGGCGCGTCGACCTCGCGGAGGAACCGGTACTCGTCGGGATCGAGGTGGAAGATCACATGGCGGTAGCGGCCGTAGGTGAGCACGTGGCGCAGCGGCGCGACCACCGACGCTCGCTCGTCCTCGTCCCACTCTCCCGTCACGGGGATGTCGTAGTGGCGGGCCGGAAAGGTGTCCTCGAGCTCCTTCGGGACGAGTCCGAGCGGCGACGTGACCGACACAACATGGAGGCGTTCGAGGGACGTCAGTCCCTCCGCGGCCCCCATCATGCGACGGTGCGAGCGGGAGTTCCGGTACGGTTTCGTCCTCGAGCACGGAACGACCAGCAGAACCTCCTTGGAACCGGGCGGACGGTACCGCTCGAGCAATCGCGAGCGAAATCGGCGGATCTCGGGTCGGCGGTGGGATTCGCGGAGCACGTAGCTCCTCGAGCCGGCTCCGACCACGGGGATGCGTTCGTCCAACCGAGGCCCGAGCACGAGGTCCGCGTAGCGCAGCATTTCGGCGAGCAGCGGCTCGGCGGTCAACCGCGCCTCCACGAGCTCGCGGAGCCGGCCCGACCGCGCCGAGGCCCGGACGAGCCGGAGCTCGTCGAGGAGCAGCTCGAGCGCGTGCGCCTCCCGCGATCCGGGCGGGTCCGAGCGGCAGGCGGGGCATCGGCAGGACTCTTCCTGACGGGCAAGTGCTTCGTCCGTCTCGCCGAGGACGCGGTCCAGGTATGCGCCCGATCGGGACCGGGCGATCGCCTCGGTCGCGTCGAGCAGGTCTACGCCCAGGTAGGCAAGCAGGGCGAGACGATGGGGTAGCGCGACCCGCGGCGCCCACAGAAGGGCGCCCGCCCCGGCGAGCGTCCGGAGCTCGGCGAGGGATTCGACGAACGGTCGTCCCTCCGCCAACAGCGCGCGGGCGTTCCCGAGGACGACCAGCTCCGGACGCGCGGCGCTCAGGCGCACCGCGTCGGCCGGTGCGAGGGGCCAATGGACGAACCAGATCCCCGGCCCCGCCTCCTCGGCGGCGCCGGGAACCCCGCTGACCTCGGGCGTCGGGATGGCGAACTCGATCGCGACCCGTCCCGCCCGGTCCGATAGGTAGAGGGCGCGGCGGCCGGGGCGCTCGGACCTCGCCGGCTCAACGGTCAGGGCGAACCCTTCGGGCATCGGCGCCCCGACGTCCGGTCGGGGCAGCAAC
>Ga0075436_100000975_pt1 | contig 19197 bp, 28 predicted proteins | sample RhiMethybrSRZTD5_FD_75303 | JGI IMG/M metagenome (GOLD analysis project Ga0075436, IMG submission 75303) | Populus rhizosphere microbial communities from Tennessee, USA - Rhizosphere MetaG P. TD hybrid SRZTD5 | ecosystem: Host-associated > Plants > Roots > Rhizosphere > Soil | place: USA...
CGGCGGCATGGCGGGTGCACATCGCTCCCTCCGAATCACTCGTCAGTCGCGGCACCCGCCCTGCCGTGGGAGCCCGGCGCGGAGGGCGGCTTTTGCAGCTTAGAGTGATCGCGTTAGGCGGGCAGGAGAGTTCCACTCACGCCAGAAAACTCGCTGCAAAAACTTCTTCGCACTTCGAAGGCCAGATCGAGGCACTCTTGATCGTCCATTTTCCCACAATTATCATCAAGCACCGCCGTCCCGTAATCAAGAACCTCTTACGGGTCATTTCCAGGCCTCAAGGGCATATCGACAAATATTCTATCTCAGTAATTGACGCAAGCTTGGTCGCCATCACGCCGTCGAGCTCTGACGGAGTGTTCGGCCGGCGACCGACTGACAAGCCCTGCGATCGGCTATAATCTCATGAAAATGGCACATCACGTGTTTCTCTCGTATGTACGCGAGAACGCCGCTCAGGTTGAACAGCTGGCGTCCGACCTCGCAGCGCGTGGTATACAAGTGTGGCTGGATCGCCAAACCTCACGCCGGCGAAAGGTGGCGGGAGGCGATCCGGAACGCTATTCGCGAAGGCGATCTCTTTGTCGCGTGCTTCTCGCAGGCCTATTCTCTCCGTGACCATTCGCATATGAATGAAGAATTGACGTTAGCGGTTCGACGAAAACAGCCTGCGCGTGCTCCCGTTTCCATCCACCTCGTAGGGCAGTCTCAACTACGGAGACAAAGGAGCATCTATGGGATGCGTTATCATAATCGTCGCAGTGTTGGCGGTGCTAGTTTACACCCCGCTGATTTTCGTGGGAATTGCGGCGCTCGTAGGGTACGGAATCGGTTATGCAGTCGGCGCTAGCACGGGGAAAGAGAATGCCGTGGTCGGCGGCGCCATTGGAGGCTTGATCCTCGGCGGACTTGCAGTCGTTTTCCTGGCCTGCAAGATCTTCGGCGCAATCGGATTCATCCCCGGACTAATCCTCATCGCCATCATCGTCCTTATCATCTACAACATGTAAGCGGGCCCATACCGCCACGTGCGAACAAGCAAGCACTAGGAAAGCACCACGCGCCCTAGAGTGCTTTCCTAAATCATGAGTTCATGGACGTGTGCGCTGCATTCGGCATCAAACTCGAGTGATCAAGTGTGTGTGTCGGTTTTAGGCCCATAAGGTCGATGCCGCCTAACGATCCTCACAAGCTGACAAAAGCCGCCGGTCCGTTGGCCCGGCGGCGGAGCCGCCTCGGGCGGCTCCAACTGCACGCACGCGGCACGTCGGCTGCAGTTCGCTCCTGCCACTCCGTGTTAGTCGCGGCAGCCGCCGCGCCGCTCCCGGGGCAGGCACGGGAGGCGGCTTTTGCAGCTTAGAGTGATCGCGTTAGGCCGCCGAAAATGGCAGCGATTGCCCCCCAAATCCTGTAACCCGGGACATTCTCGTCGATTTGGACCAGTATGAGAGTCATTCTGCGCGCGTTCGTAACCTCTAAGCGTCTATTTGGGAATGAGATAGGCGTAGACTTTCAGAGGTGTTGCCACTTGAATTCGTAACGTTCGGAACGCCTATCTCGGCTCAGGGCTCGTCAGAGTCGAAACGCCTTTGGAAGCAACGAGTTCGGCAAGCCGCCTACGCGACAGTCCCCATCGGCATGGCACCAACCGTCGACTCAGTGGTGCTTCGGGTTGCTTACTTCTACGTGTATGCTCCAGCTGCGGATCTGGACAACATCGTGAAGCCGATCCAGGATGCGCTGAGAGGAATCGCATACGTCGACGACGTGCAGGTTATTGATCTTGTAGCGAGTATGCGCCGCAAGAGCAATGGTGAACGGATTGTCGTAACCACCATTCTAGCGAGCGGCTTTGCCGGCGGCAGTGACTTTGTGCATGTTGCCGTTGATCATTCATCCGCAATCGAGGTGTTCAGATGAGCCCAGCAGACGAAAAGATTGAATCGATCGCCGCCGAATACCGAGGTAAGGGATATTCGGTTATCGTGCATCCGAACCGGCAAGATCTTCCACCTTTTCTGACGGCCTTCGAACCCGAGATTGTTGCCAAATCAGCAAGTTCTAATGTCGTTATCGAGGTGACGCCGTCAACGAAATTCGACGCCGACTACACAAGCGAATTAGCTAAAGCGGTTGAGAATGAGCCGGGTTGGAAATTCGAACTCGCTTTGATCAGCCCTCCAGTTGCTCCCGATGTGCCGGCAGAAGAGGAGCTGGCGGCAGACGAGCAAGTTAGTCGAATGTTGCGCAACGCAGAGGTTCTCGCTCACGAGAATCAAGATGAAGCAGCGGCGCTATTGGCGTGGTCGGCTCTCGAAACAATTCTCCGCAGACGCGCTCAGTCGAGTGCACCGGAAGTTGAACGCCAGAGCTCCGCTCGCGTGCTCAAGCACCTATACTCGCTAGGATATATTCCACCCGAAATTTACGAGAATCTCTCGCGCCTGCTGGAGTTCAGAAATGCTGTTGCTCACGGTTTTAAACCGCGAACGAGCGCGCCCAGCATTCCCGAAATCGTGAACGACATTCGTCATCTGCAAGCCGCGGCCTAACGATCCTCACAAGCTGACAAAAAGCCGCCGAGCGTTGGCTCGGCGGCGGAGCCGCCTTGGGCGGCTCCAACTGCTTGGCGTCACGCCAGCCGCACCTCGCTCCCTCCGAGGCAAGCGTCAGTCGCGGCGGCTGCCGTTCCGCTCTGAGGCAGGCTTGGCAGGCGGCTTTTTGCAGCTTAGAGTGATCGCGTTAGGCTGCCCGAATACCGAGCGATAACGCTCTCAAAATAAAGTTCGCTGACCTTGGGAAGTTGAGTCGACAGAACTTTCTTGCAACGCGCGTCGCTCAATTTCGTCGATGAACCTTACTTGGCCGCGCAGAATCTTGCGGCGAGCTTGGTCGACATCAAACCAGGCAGCTCGATCAACTTCGGGGAAATCACGTTTCGTACCTGATCCAGGCGGCCACTCGAGCTCAAACGTGTTCGAACGCAATGTTGAAGGATCCCACTCGCCGTAGAACGCCCAGACGATTACTATTTTTCCGCTTGGCTGTTTCACGGATCCTAGCGACTCGAAGGGTCCGGCAGGCGCAATGCCGGTTTCCTCGTTGAACTCTCGTATCGCAGCGCCAAGAGGCTCTTCATCTTCCGCAAACTCGCCTTTCGGCACTGACCAAGCGCCCTCGTCCTTCCGCTCCCAGAAGGGTCCACCCGGATGCACCAACATAACTTGCAGGAGGCGTCCCCGGTAGCGATACATTAGGAGGCCTGCACTCGTCTTTCGCATACTATATATTCTACTATCTAGGGTGCGAATATGAGTTCTTCTCCGACTGTTGAATGCGAGATTTCTCCCGGCAACACGATGGAAGTCATAGTAACTGCGCCAGTTACGGTTACCGGTCGGCCAGACATTGTCCGTGTCTCCAGCATCCGAATCCAGGGGCCAGCTCGAGTTGCTTTCACTCGTGAACCGCCCCAGGAGTTGCGCCTCACGGTTCTGATGGCTGTGCTATACCATGTCTTCTACGCGCTCGAGCGGCTATCCATCGCGTTCTACGTCCGGAACGCGTTGGTCAGGCGTGTCTCACGTTGGGCGTCTGCGCAATTCATTGACTCCTATATTCTAAGCTGGATCGCGATCGAATTGCTCTTTATCGGGTATGCCTCCAGTATCAAGTTGAGCGTCGTGCTCTTTGTGGCGACATACCGCTTGGTCGAGCTCACGCAGGCGTACACAAACATAGTGATATTTCATCGGCTGCGCCATGACACTGTTGGGCTAGGTGCGTATCGCATTGTTTCGCACTGGCGCACATTTGTTATAGGAGTCATTAATTTAATTGAAGGCGCGCTGCTGTATGGCTTATTGCAGTATGTTATGGCCAAGACGATCGGAGGATTAACTCCCAGCATTTCGAGCGCTTGGGATGCTTTGTATTTCAGCTTAGTCACCATCACCACGCTAGGCTATGGCGATATACAACCCATTCATCTAAGCAGGCCGCTTGCCGTAATAGAGGCAATATGGGGCCTGCTCTTTGGGATCGCTCTTCTTGGCCGCTTTGTCGCTGCACTGCCGGCGGACCGTGCGCTCGACGAGTCCGGCACCTGAGAATCAATTGCCCTGCAGCCTAACGATCCTCACAAGCTGACAAAAAGCCGCCGAGCGTTGGCTCGGCGGCGGAGCCGCTGCGCGGCCCCAACTGCACGGCGTCACGCCAGCCGCACATCGCTTCCTCCGAATCACTCGTCAGTCGCGGCGGCTGCCGTTCCGTTGTGAGGCAGGCATGGCAGGCGGCTTTTTGCAGCTTAGAGTGATCGCGTTAGGCGCACGAAAGAAGCTGGCGAACCCCAAGCTCATCGCCAGGTTGAGACAGAATCAATCCTGGTATGCGTGAAAGCTTCGCGCGTGCCGCACTACGGCCCTGTTCAACCGGTCGGGATCGCACGAACTCAGCATCAAGCAGCACGCCGTTGGATGTTGCTTAGCGGCACAACCGGCGTATGAGCACATCGCTGCTGAACCTTGCGCCGATCCTCAGACGGTCGCCCTACGATACGCCAGCTTTCGGTCGTCAACTTAAACGCGATAAGCTGTACGCGTGAAGCCAAGCGTCTACGTCGAAACCACGGTTATCAGCTATCTCGTTGGTTGGCTAAACCGAAACGACCTGCAAGTCGCAGCGCATCAGGAGATTACGCGTCGCTGGTGGGCCACCCGGCGGCAGGATTTTGAGTTGTTCGGGTCAGCGGTCGTCGTCGACGAAGCGGCTGATGGTGATCAGTCTCTGGCTGCAGAGCGGCTTCGGTTTTTGAAAGACGTGCAGATGTTGCAAGTACCTGATGAAGCGTATCGACTCCGAGATGAGCTGCTCCGGCGGACACCAATTCCTGCGAAAGCCGAAACTGATGCGTTGCATATCGCGGTGGCAACTGTCCACGCCATGGATTTTCTTGCTACTTGGAACTGCAAACACATCGCAAACGCGGTGACGTTGCCGCTGATCTATGATGTCTGCCGTGAAGTGGGGTATGAACCACCGCTTGTATGCACACCGTATGAGCTCTTGGGAGACACTGATGAGCAAGAACTTTGATGATCCGATCGTGGAAGAGGTGCATCAAACGCGAGCAAAACTGCTCAAGAAGTATGGCGGCTCAAAGGGCTACGCTGACCATATCCGAGAACTCGAAAGTCAATTGGTCGATCGCCTCACGCATCGTAACCCGCGACCGCCAGTGAAAACGCATCGCAAAGTGTCGTAAATGGCGGCGGCGCCTAACGATCCTCACAAGCTGACAAAAGCCGCCGAGCGTTGGCTCGGCGGCGGAGCCGCCTTGGGCGGCTCCAAACTGCACGGCGGCATGGCGGCCGCACATCGCTCCCTCCGGATCTTTCGTCAGTCGCGGCGCCCGCCCCGCCGCGGTGAGGCCGGCGCGGTAGGCGGCTTTTGCAGCTTAGAGTGATCGCGTTAGGCAGCCCGAATCACTGTGGAAGGAGACGAAGATCGAGTTCGAAACGCTGTCCAGGCGAGATCGTTACATGCTTGAAATCTCGGTGCGCGGGGTTCAACAGGTAGTTACTGTCGGTCTCGATGACAACGCTCGGAACCCGCAGAATAGCTGAACTTTGATTTGCGATCCACTGATCGCCGAGTACCTTCAGAGATGGCGGTCCAGGAAACGTTCGCCAATTGTCAGGCAGTTGTGTAGTGTCGAAATCATCGACCAGAGTCTCTGAAAAGCTGCACGAGAAAATCAAGTATTCCTGTAAGCTTCGACTGCGTCCCATGTGCACTAACAGCTCTAGCGTCGCGAGCGCTGCGCTTTCGGACGTGTAGATTACCCGATTGCCTTGTGAGTTCCAACGGCCGCCAGCTATAGCAGCGCTCTCACCGTCAAACGCCGTCTCGGCGTACTTTGCTTTCACGATGCGCCACGCCGTAATCACTATGAGTACACACCGTGCTCAAGCCGATATGTAAGTGTCTCTACCTCACGAGCGCCAATTTCAGTTTGAGCCATCTCGAAGGGTATTGCACCACCCAATGCTAGTTGCGGTTTGCTCAACCACTCCAACGCAGCATCGCGATCACCGTCAAACAGAGATAAAGCGCTTGCGACGACGCGTGCAGCACGAAGCAATCGATCAGACTCATCAGCTGAGAATCGACCGCTTGATCTTCGCCGCAAAAGAGTACGCCGCGGAATATCAAGGAATTTCAGAAGTCGCTCAGCCGGCATGCCGACGCTTCGAGCGAACCGCTCGTACGTCCGGTACGGTAGCCCTCGCTGCACTTCTCGGATCAGCGCTGGGAGTTCGAATGTACTCAAGCCCAGCAGAACGACATACGCCAACGGTCCAGGGCTACCTGCGCGCAAGAATTCTGAGTACTTGGCTACATCCCTGGTGGGGTTGTCCGTGTGTTTCGCTGTTGTGTCGGCCATGTTCGTGCACCTGGCGCGAAGTTTAGCGCCAAATGCCCAAGCTAGTCAAGCAAATGCTGCCTAACGATCCTCACAAGCTGACAAAAGCCGCCGAGCGTTGGCTCGGCGGCGGAGCCGCCTCCGGGCGGCTCCAACTGCACGCGGGCGTCACGTCGGCTGCAGTTCGCTCCAGCCGCTTCGCGTTGGTCGCGGCAGCCGCCGCGCCGCTTCTCGGCGTAGCCATGTGAGGCGGCTTTTGCAGCTTAGAGTGATCGCGTTAGGCGGACTGGTGGATGCCTCCAGACTCACCAGAGTACAATCTCCGCCGAAATGTGGTTCTTGCCGTCACGCCTACAATGGAGGAAGTGGTCGCTTCCCAGCAAGCTTACCGCGGTCGGCGCATACATCGGCATCGTCAGTATCCCGCTGGCCATCGGCCTTTTCGCGCTATCCATTCACTTTCAAGCACGCCCTACTGTCGAAAGACCACCCGAACCACAGCTCCGGTCTAATCCGGTTAACACCCAGACGTACGGGCTTCGCGATGCGCACAATAACTTAGTATCGCCTGCGACCGATACCCAGCATGCCACGCGGTTACTCGGTGCGTCCCAGCAGTCCGCCAGTACACAACGTCCAGTCGGCGTGTCCGCGCATGCGCCGAATTCCCACGCCGACAAGCAACCACCGGAAAGGCAGAGAACGCCTGGCCAATACTTCACGCGTAGGGCTGTCGCGCGGTGGGAAATTGAGCGGAACCAATTGATCGACATGTCTCTGGAATCGATTGAGAATGACCCGGAAAGCTATCTCAAATTCACATTTCTGTGTCGCAACTCATCCGATCGATCTGTTCTTCTTTCTCTGCAGCCTTTCGGTAACCTCTACGCAGATAAACGCAACATCCTTACGATGGATCCAATGGCCTCACTCACTGACGATCTCGGTCAGCGCTATTCAATCATGCATGATCATCCGGATGATCGGCTAGATCTCGGAAACGCGTTAGTCACGATAGAACTCTTTCCACACACTGAGAGTGAGTTTCACCTATATTTCACGCCGATTAAAGATCTCCGTCCAAAGGCGATCAGCTTGGCCGGCTCATTCTTTCTCGGGCTCGACAAACTTCCTCATCCGATTCGCATACCCGATATTCGCCTTGCTTTCCTGCGCTGAAACTGCGCGCGGGTGCCGCCTAACGATCCTCACAAGCTGACAAAAGCCGCCGAGCCTTGGCTCGGCGGCGGAGCCGCCTCGGGCGGCTCCAAACTGCACGGCGGCATGGCGGCCGCACATCGCTCCCTCCGAGGCAAGCGTCAGTCGCGGCGCCCGCCCTGCCGTGGGGAGGCCGGCGCGGAGGGCGGCTTTTGCAGCTTAGAGTGATCGCGTTAGCCCGACCGAACGGCCGCGGTAGCCAAAAATGAAGATCCTGGGTTATGATTCATGTATGACTGCTCCGAAGTTACGACCGATTCGCACGATGCCTCGGCATGCTTCAGTTACGCGGCGTGAAGTTGCAGCGGCTGTGAAAGCCGTCGCCGCAGCGCGCGAGAAAGCTTCTGGGGCGCCACGGCAATCGAAGCGTCTCTCCCCAGCTCGCCGTCAGAAGGGGAATGGCTAACCGCCGACAGCGTTTCGAGTATAGCGTCTTCATCAACTGCCCCTTCGATGACGCCTATAAGCCACTTTTTGAGGCAGTCGTGTTCGCAGTTCACGATTGTGGCTATCTCGCTCGATGTGCGCTTGAAGTAGCCGATGCCAGCCAGGTACGAATCGAGAAGATATTGGAGATAATTTCGGAATGCCGATTTGGCATCCACGATATCTCTCGCACAGAGCTTGATCCCGTCACAAACCTGCCGCGCTTCAATATGCCGTTCGAACTCGGCGTGTTTGTTGGCGCAAAACGGTTCGGAACTGGCAAGCATCAGCACAAGACTTCACTCATACTCGACGTCGAACGTTACCGTTACCAAAGATTCCTTTCCGATATTGCAGGTCAGGACATCGTCGCACACGAAGGAGATCCGCTCAAAGCGATTCGGGCTGTGCGGGATTGGCTCAGTGCAGCCTCACCGACGTCACTGCAAATCCCGGGCGGTGCCGTTGTTGCTCACCGCTATGCCAGTTTTCGAGACGATCTTCCGGGCATGTGCGCACGGTTGCGGCTTCAGGTATACGAACTTACTTTTAACGAGTATGTGCTTCAAGTCGAAGAATGGCTCAAGGCAAATCAGCTAAAATGGACGAGTCGCTGAATAAATGCCGTGTGAATTCATCCCTTGCGCACGCTTGTCGTCGCGTGAAAACCGCTATTCGGTTCGCAATGCCAGACATGGCTGATATTTCGGTACCGAAGGCGAACTGTGGTGAGGCGGGGGGGCGGGCTAACGATCCTCACAAGCTGACAAAAGCCGCCGAGCGTTGGCTCGGCGGCGGAGCCGCCTCGGGCGGCTCCAAAACCCGCGGCGGCATGGCGGGCGCACATCGCTCCCTCCGAGGCAAGCGTCAGTCGCGGCGCCCGCCCCGCCGCGTGAGGCCGCCGCGGAGGGCGGCTTTTGCAGCTTAGAGTGATCGCGTTAGGCCGATGGGAACGCGGGCCGAGATATCGTAGAATTCGATGACGACAACCGATTATGCCGCAGAGGATAAGGCTACACCCGCGTCAAACGCCAGACTGGTGGCCACGGATAGCGATCGTTTCTGGCTTTCTATCAGGCGTTGTTATCGCGGCGATAAGTCTCATCACGTCCGCCTCGCTCCAGCGCGCGCAGATGCTCTTGACGAAGCAGAGCGCCGATGCTCAGATCGAGATGTCTCGGCGTAAGGCTGAAGACGACAAGCGTATTCAAGAAGGACAAGTTACCGCTCAATTTGTGCAGCACCTAATCGGTAAAGACGCAGTCCAGCGGGAGATCGCTATTATTTCATTGCGTACCACCATACCCGATGTCAGCGACAACATACTCGACGTCATGGCTCGCCGAGATGCTGACCCTGATGTTCGTGCCCTTGCCATCGAGCAGTTGTCCCGCTCAACCTCTGCAAAGGCAGCAGCAACGCTGAATAACATAGCGCATGACGCCTCGCGCCCGCATCCGGAGCGCGACTTAGCTGCAGCGTCCAATCTGCAAGTCGCCATTCGCCAAACTGTTGCGAGGACTGCGGCGGACCAGAACACTTTCGTGCTTGCCGCTACTAGCGCTACAGACGTCGTGCGTGATTCTAGTGAGTTCACAGACGCAATCATTCGAGGATTGAGCGGCGCGGCCGATGAAGATCACGACGGATTGGTGTCAGGTCCCGAGCTCGGTCGATACGTCGCCGTCACGGTCGCCACAATGGCGAATTGGCAGGGCTTCTCACAACAACCCATCTGGCTTTCGCGCGGTCCCGCTGATGTTATTCTGGCAGGCCGCACTTCGACTGGCCTGTCGCGGTACTACAGCAAAACTGCAGTGTTGGTAATCGCGCCTTCGCCCGGAGAGTTGCGTCCTCTCCCGGTCGCCGCTCATGAAGCGCGCGAGTTCGCGACTGCTCTTGAAAAGCGCGGCGCGCTTGTTGAACTACTGACGGGAACACTTGCTACGCGCTCGGGAATCGAAAATGCAGTCATTCGTCTGTCAAACGCGATAAATAGCACTGACCTTTTCATGCTCTACTTCGTCGGGAATACCTCCGTAATGGCAGACGGTCAGATTCGCTGGTGGCTGGCGGGCTCTAAAGAATCACTGACGCCCGCTGATTTAAACCGTTTGATCGATCGCATCGCAACAAAAAACAAGGCGATCTTCATTAACTCATGTTATGCGGGAGCAGTCGTTCGGCAGTAGCCTTGCTCAACACGGCCTAACGATCCTCACAAGCTGACAAAAGCCGCCGAGCGTTGGCTCGGCGGCGGAGCCGCCTTGGGCGGCTCCAACTGCACGCGGGCGTCACGTCGGCTGCACTTGGCTCCTGCCACTGCGTGTTCGTCGCCGCAGCCGCCGCGCCGCCCGGTGAGGCCGGCGTGGAGGGCGGCTTTTGCAGCTTAGAGTGATCGCGTTAGGCGGATCGATGCAATGCGACTCGTATACCGTAAAAAGCAGATAGGTTATAATTTTTGGGGCGTAAGGAGCGATATAAAATGGGCAGATGGCCGCGCAACCAAAGCACGGGGCCTGGCGGTGGGCTTTCGAGAGGTCCCGGCGGCGGTCTGTCGACCGGCCCCAGTGGCGGCGCATCTATCGGCCCTGATGGCGGGATGTCGACCGGTCCGGGCGGTGGTATGTCCACCGGTCCCGGCGGCGGATTATCCACAGGTCCGGGCGGCGGTCTGTCCACGGGGCCCGGTGGTGGTCTATCCACAGGTCCTGGTGGTGGTCTTTCTACCGGGCCTGGCGGAGGCCTGTCGACCGGACCTGGTGGAGGAATGTCGACGGGGCCAACACCCTATCTGAGCAATATCCCGCTGTGGCCAGTTTTCATAGATGAACTCGAAAAGCGCGGAATGCATCAATACGCGCGGCAAATACAAGCTCACTTAGAAGCGGCGCACGGCTCCGCATGGCGACGCACATGTGGCGGCTAAGCATATGCGTGCGTTTGCCGGGAAGAGTTCGTACGCACGTAACGTGAAGACGATTGGACTTACGACATGCCAACATTAAAAGATACGATAACCATACTCTTGGAACGTGGCAACGCAATGCAGACATTCTGGGGCTTCTACATCAGTGTTTCCGCTGGTCTGCTCGTCTTCTTCGGTAGCGCGCACCGGCGACCGGAGACTTTTTTTGCCGTTGCTGTTGCCTTTTTAGCATTCGCTTACGTTAACTGCGACGGTATGTTCGACATTGCAAAGCAGCGCCAGCTCTTTCATGCCCATTTAGTCGCCATATCGCGTCACGAAACGCCGGCCGCGGCACCACTATCGGGCGACGAACTCGCAAAAGCCACCGAGCTAGCAAAGGCCGTCGCAGATATCTCCATCCCGCCGAGCCCACGTAGTGTTTTGCGCTTCCATATGCTAGCGGACGTTCTGGTGCTTGCAGCCATCGCACTATTGACGTTTTTGCCGGCGAAAACGCCCGAGGTTACACACCTTTCGAGCATTACGGAATACATCAAAACCGCCTAACGACGCTCACAAGCTGACAAAAAGCCGCCGAGCGTTGGCTCGGCGGCGGAGCCGCCTTGGGCGGCTCCGAACTGCTCGGCGTCACGCCAGCCGCACATCGCTCCCTCCGAGGCAAGCGTCAGTCGCGGCGGCTGCCGTTCCGTTCTGAGGCAGGCATGGTAGGCGGCTTTTTGCAGCTTAGAGTCGGCCGTTGGGCGGGCAGCAATCCGGTGTCGAAACCCGCCGATCTACTTCGAACACACTCCGATCTGTAGAGTTAGCAGCCGCGAAGCATCGCGGGAATCCCGCTTGGTGATCCCTTGTTGCCTCCGCTGCGCTTTAGCAAGCGCGCCGGAAACGGCGCGGCAGCGGAGGCAACAAGGGATCACCAAGCGGAGCTTGCCGCCGTGCTCACGTTGGAGTACCCTGCGAATGTCTCAACTCGAAGGGGTGCTTGCATGGCAGCACGGAAACAGTTTCAGTCTGGTTTGACCGTACCGGCCGAGCTCCGCCGTTTGCTCGAAGAAGCGCGCAACCGTGAGGTCTCGGAAGAAGAACTCCGGGAACAGCGCATTAGCTTCGCCTTCGGCAATGCACCGCAATCTGACTTGATCACGAAAGAATCAGTGAGGCGGTCGTCGCAGAACATCAGACTGAAATAGCGTAACGGAACGGCACAGAATGTCCGTCCGGGAAGCCGACGATCCAGAACTTTTCGCCAGAATCCAAGAGCAGAATCTTCTCCGCCAGTACGACCTGCTGGCGAACTGTGTCGAAATCGGCCTGAAAAAAGGAATCGAAGCGTTCGACAAATACACGCTGTGGTCCCTTAACGCTGCAGCGGTTGCGAATATCGCTCAATTCGGAGGCCGCTTCAGAGAACAGCCAATCTACGTCGGTAACCACACTCCTCCGCATTTCAAAGATGTTCCTCACCTCGTTGATCAATTCATTTCGGTCATTCATGAAATTTGGATGATCGAGACACATCCTACGGTGCTGCCCGCGTACGCTCTTTGGCGGCTGAACTGGATACATCCTTTCATAGAAGGGAACGGGCGCACAGCGCGCGCCGCGTGTTACCTGTTGATGTGCTTGCGACAGGGCACGCTTTTGCCGGGTAAGAAAATCGTGCCCGAACGAATTCGCGAAAACCGACAACCGTATTATGAGGCCTTGCAGGCCGCAGATCGTCACTGGGCAAATGGCGATTTCAACGTTGAGGATCTTGCCAAGTATCTCGAGACGTTGCTGACCGCTCAACTTAGAGAGTGATCCGGCACCAAAATGCCGCCCAACGATCCTCACAAGCTGACAAAAGCCGCCGGGCTTTTGGCCCGGCGGCGGAGCCGCCTTGGGCGGCTCCAAACTGCTCGGCGGCATGGCGGCCGCACATCGCTCCCTCCGAATCATTCGTCAGTCGCGGCGCCCGCCCTGCCGCGGAAGGCCGGCGCGGTGGGCGGCTTTTGCAGCTTAGAGTGATCGCGTTAGGCCGACCGCATGAGAGGCTCACAACAGCTAAAACGCGATAGCCACAGGTCGTCAGGCGTCACGTTCCCCCCTCGCAGCGCCGCAACGTGAGGAGCGGCCCGCAAGCAGCTATGGCTCACCTCCCGCGGCATTTTCAACGCCCGCCCATCCTCCACGGCACCTCAGCGACAAAAATTGCCGCTGCCCCTGTCCTCGCCTCGCTCCTTGCGGGCCGCTCCTCACGCGCCGCCCACCCTGGCGGGTTCGGGCCACCCTGTTGCCTGTCGCGCCGCTCGCAAATCGCGCCTTATTGCGGTTGCGCCTGCGGAGCGGCGAGCGTCGCGCCAGCGAACAGCATGGCCCTCGGCGCGCCCCGCCGGCGCCGTCGCTGCTCCCCCTTGTTGATAGATGAGATAGCCCGGTTAGCGCTCGGGTTAGCACCGCTACTCCGGTTCTCGCTGCGGGCGGGTAGGGAAAAACCTGCCCAGTGTCACTCCTTGTATGTGTAGAACGGGCCGGTTCATCTTCGCCGGCACGAGCTGCTTCGCGACATGCATAGTAATAAAAGACAACTCACGTTACCAGCCGGACCGAAAGGAGACACCTATGCTTTCAAGTCCACAGCGCCCTGAAATCAACCACCGCACTATGAAGCTGATAGTTGGAGTAATTGCATTATCTCTTGCTAGCGTGACAAGCTTCTTAGCGAAAATCCCCCTCAGGTCGATCAGCGAATCATATTACGACACAGGCAATTGGTCGCGAAACATACTTGTAGGCTGTCTATTCGCGATCTCAGCATTTATGTTCGCGTATAACGGATACTCCACGGTTCAAATGGTGTTGAGTAAAATCGCGGCTATCGCAGCCTTAGGCATTGGGCTATTTCGGTGCAAATGCGACGACGCCAGCCATACTGAGATTATTCCTCACGTGCACAGCTTATCAGCGGCCGTGATGTTTGGGATCCTGGCCTTCTTTTGTTATATATTCTATCAACGCGCGATCAACAAGGTGCACCCCCAAGCGAAGAGCCGAGCAGTTATCTACGCGCTCTGCGGTCTCACAATAGTTGCATCAATTTTAATACTCGCGCTCGACAATCTGCTAGGAGGTATCATAAAAGCCAAAGTAGGGCCACGGCTTACGTTTTACGGTGAGAAAGCTGCTCTGGTAGCATTCGGCGTCTCGTGGCTCACGGCCAGTCACTGTCTCCCCATCATTACTAATAAAACTGAAAGGTTTTCGCCATTCAGCTGAGAAGGTCCAGGGCGCAGCGTCGACGTCAGGCTTGACCAATGAACTGCATGCGAAAATGCGGCCTAACGACGCTCACAAGCTGACAAAAAGCCGCCGAGCGTTGGCTCGGCGGCGGAGCCGCCTTGGGCGGCTCCAACAGCTTGGCGTCACGCCAGCCGCACATCGCTCCCTCCGAGGCAGGCGTCAGTCGCGGCGGCTGCCGTTCCGTTCTGAGGCAGCCATGGTAGGCGGCTTTTTGCAGCTTAGAGTCGGCCGTTAGCCGGATCGCCGCGATTGGCATCTCAACGAAAGCCTGAATGCTGAGCGGCTGCGAGGTCTACTCGGGTTCTATTAACGCCCAGTCGATCGGCTTTTGTCGAACATGCCGAATGGCAAGAACGGAATTTCGCTCCGTCAACCGCTTAAATATGACGTGATACGGAAAGTTCGGAACAGGTAGCTGCCGAATAGTCAAATCCGCCACTCCGAATACTGGTGAGCCGACGTGGGGAAACCGTTCAAGCAACGCAAGCGTGCGAAAGACCTCATTCAGAAAACGGTCGGCAAGGCCAGGATCGATCTTTCGATACCTGGTAACGGTCTTCCGAAGCTCCAGCTTCGCCCTTTCTCGGAGGCGAACAGGTTTCACCGAGATAGCACTTCCTGTTCAATCTCACTGAGTGCAGCCCGCCAATCTTGCTCGGCCTCGGGATTTGCCTCGGCGTCGGCAGCACGTCGTACGATCTCGGCAGCCCACGCGGCGTCAACTTCTTCCTGCTGCTCATCCAAGCTTGCCAGAAGTTCAGCAGCGATCATCGCGCGGTCGCTTGGCTCGAGTTCCAGGGCTTGTTCCAAGACGGTGTGAGCGCTTCTTGTCATGAAACACATATTAGCACACGCTGTCGGGGGCCGGGCGCCTTTTCTAAGACGCTCTTAAGTGTTCAAATCGCTCAACATGACGTGGCTCAGTCACTTTTGGGTTGCCGTTTTACTTCTGCATTGACAACCGGAACCCGGACGCGTTTTGTTGCTGAGCGCCTGTGAGAGCAGCGCTTTGGTTGTGACGTTGTCGCGATCCATACTGGCGTTTCCGATTGGCCGCCAGCTACAAGCGCCCACAGCACTGTTACAACCTAAGCGGAACGCGAAGCCGGCAAAGACGCAATTCATGTTACATAAGGTATTCGGAACCCCGCTGTCCGCAGTTTGCGTTTCGAGTTTCGCATTAGAGTTGCCCATGGTGCCCGAGTTGCAAACTGCCCATTCCGTCCGACTCTTTTTGGCGTCTTCAGCCAAAACCGGCTAACGATCCTCACAAGCTGACAAAAGCCGCCGAGCGTTGGCTCGGCGGCGGAGCCGCCTTGGGCGGCTCCAAACCCCGCGGCGGCATGGCGGGCGCACATCGCTCCCTCCGAGGCAAGCGTCAGTCGCGGCGCCCGCCCTGCCGCGGTGAGGCAGGCGCGGAGGGCGGCTTTGCAGCTTAGAGTGATCGCGTTGGGCGGACTGGACGAGCACTTCCACGCAGTGGGCCTGAGTTAGCTCATTTCCTGATTGATGCAACCGTTGCTGGCGACCAGAATGTCCGCTCGTGGGTTGGGCATCCCGGATACATTCACAAGCTACTCGCCGGCGAAACGGTGCAGCTCGGGCCACGCGGTAGTTCAATGTCGCCAAGAATCAACTCCGGAGATCTTCGCACTGTTGAGCCGATCGATGCCAAGGCCATTCGTGCGGGTGACATCCAGGCATCACGCAAATTCGTGCAGTACGATCGGAAGCACCTTCGCGAAATGCGTGAAGTCCACGTCGCTGGTGAAAATCGAGAACTCGTTTCTCGTGGCAATCGCGCAGATCAGAAAATCTGTGTTTGATCCCTGTATCCCTTTGCCACGGCATTGGTTATAGAATGACGCGGCCTCCTCGTAGTCCTCCGAAATGATCTCAACATCAGGGAATGCTCGCAGATGTTCACGTAAGCGCTCGAACTGCGCGCGTTCTCTGATCCCCGACAACACCTCCTGGCGAATCGGGCCGATGATGGCCACGCGAGCATCTTCAACCAGGAAGGCGAGCTCAGCTCGCGTAGGCGAGTTCTCAGCACGACCTCTCCGGCGCAAGGCCAACGACCAAATCGGCGTATCGACTAGCACTTTCATGGCTTTCGGCGCTGTTTCTTGTAATCGTAGTTCGGGTCGAACTCAACCGTTCCGAATAGCTCCAAGATCTTCGTCTGCTTCCGATGGCGGATGTATTCGTGAAGAGCTTCGGTAACGGTGGCCTTTTTGGTTCTGTGGCCACCGATCCTTTTCGCTTCCTCAAGAAGTCGATCGTCTATTGCAAGATTCGTCGGCATAACGGTATTCTACACAGTTACGTGTGTAGCGCAAGGTGTGTACCCGCGCATGCCGCCCAACGATCCTCACAAGCTGACAAAAGCCGCCGAGCGTTGGCTCGGCGGCGGAGCCGCCTCGGGCGGCTCCAACTGCACGCGGGCGTCACGTCGGCTGCATTTGGCTCCCGCCACTGCGTGTTGTCGCCGCAGCCGCCGCGCCGCCCGGGGAGGCCGGCACGGAGGGCGGCTTTTGCAGCTTAGAGTGATCGCGTTAGCCGCACCTGAAAAGTCCGGCACAGAGAGACAGAGAAAACGGCACGACCCCTCCCGAAATCACACTCCGGATCGCCGCAGTTGTTGAGAAGAGCAGTTTGATCGGTAGGCAATCTCCCACTTCCCCGGACGAATTCGTCGTTGGCTACTTTGCATCGCAGGCGAGCCGAATCTGAAGACTCGTCTCAAACCGCGCCGACACCAGCTCGGCGCGGCAGGAGAAGGCTGTGTGGGTAGCCTGTCGAGCGCCAAGCAAGCGAGAAATCGGGCAGTATTCCCTTGTCGGCGTTTTTCGGCTACGGTAGCGCGATGGCACCCCGTTTGTACCTCGAAACCAGCATGATCAGTTATCTGGTCGGCAGGCCAAGCCGTGACGCCATCACTCAAGGGAATCAACAGCTTACACGTGAATGGTGGGCGACGCGACGCTCAGAATATGAACTCTTCGTTTCGGAACTCGTCGTTCGGGAAGCCGAGATCGGCGATCTGGGCCAAGCGCGCTTAGCTATCATCGAGCCCCTCACCATTCTTTCCATTCCAGAAGAGGCCGAACGTCTTGCGCCCTCCCTGTTGCGTGCTGCTGGCCTCGCGCCGAATGCCGCCACGGACGCCCTGCACATCGCATTGGCGGCCGTTCACGGCATGCACTTCCTGGTCACATGGAACTGCAAGCACATCGCGAATGCGGCGATCCGCCGCGGTGTTGAACGCCATTGCCGGCTGGCTGGTTACGAGCCACCGGTAATTTGCACACCTCAAGAACTGCAGGAATGGTGAACATCATGTGGGAAGATCCGATCGTTAAAGAAACCCGGGAAGCGCGCGAACAGCTTTTTGCACGTTTCAACCATGATCTCGCGGCGCTCTGTCGGTTCTTGCGAGAGAAAGAACGCGAACATCCAGACCGTGTTGTGACGCTAGAACCTCGTCGTCCTGAGCCAGAAGAACTCGCCGCAAAATAGCGGAATGCACGAGGGCGGCTAACGATCCTCACAAGCTGACAAAAGCCGCCGAGCCTTGGCTCGGCGGCGGAGCCGCCTTGGGCGGCTCCAAACTGCACGGCTGCATGGCGGGTGCACATCGTTCCCTCCGAGGCAAACGTCAGTCGCGGCACCCGCCCTGCCGCGGGAGGCCGGCACGGCGGGCGGCCTTTTGCAGCTTAGAGTGATCGCGTTAGCCGCACGCAAGCACAGATGACGCGAACGGCGTCTCCGAAGGTATACTTCCAGAGCCTGGCAAATTTTGAGATGATTCAAGCAGAAAGAACCATGTCCAAGCGATTTGATGGTGGCCGCGAAATCATCACCGATGATGATGCTGCGTCAGCAGACCCGACGCTTCCGGCATTTCTCGCCCGGCCCGCCGCTGCGCCTGTCTACAACGGCTTTCCCCTTATTGAGCAAACTCGCACTCCCGACGGCTGGTGCTTCGGAGCTATCACAAGATTCGACGATCCCGCGGGCTGTGACGCCGGTGATGCTTTCGTCGTGGCACCAGATGGTTCACGAGCAGGAATTGTTTGGCAGGTTGGCGAAGGCGAATTCGCAGAGGTGTGCTCTCCAGAAGGCGAGCGTTGGGGTGTGTACGCGCTGTGGTTTCGCACGCCGATTCGGACCCTCGAAGAGTTCAAAAATGAATTGCACGCGGCTCTTCCATGCCTTCGAGAGATTCACGCTCTCGTGCGAAGCGCCACAGATGTGAAGTTTCGTTAGAACAAGGTAGCCCGGATTTGGCGCATTGCGATCTTGGATGTCGAATGGCCAGTAAACTACGATCGATGTTAAGCAGAGCCGCACTCACCGTGCCGGTGGCTGCCGTTCTTTCTTGCACGTCTGGTGTTGTCAATCCAGCGGCGGCGGAAGCGGTCGCCCGCGTCGAGCTGCTGAGCATCTCTCCAGTAACCGAAGCAACTGTCACACGAGACACTGTTCTTGTTGCGGACATCAAATACTCCATTCAGAATTACCAACAAGGCGTCGACTACTACATCGCTCCGCTATTCGCATCAAATCGGGGATCAGGCCAGACCTTCAACGAACTTGATAGAATCGCTCAAGCAACACGGGTTACAGCGCCTGAAGGCACTATTCGCGTTCGCTACGGCATCGCGCGCGAACTGCAAAGCACTCAGCTCGAGCGTCCAATAAGAGTCTGGTTCTATCTGATGGAACGTACCGGCGCGCACACGACTCGCGTGATAGGCAAAACGGAACAACTCCATTACAACGTCGGCGGCGGCTAACGATCCTCACAAGCTGACAAAAGCCGCCGAGCGTTGGCTCGGCGGCGGAGCCGCCTTGGGCGGCTCCAAAACCCGCGGCGGCATGGCGGGCGCACATCGCTCCCTCCGAGGCAAGC
>Ga0075436_100000976_pt1 | contig 19195 bp, 16 predicted proteins | sample RhiMethybrSRZTD5_FD_75303 | JGI IMG/M metagenome (GOLD analysis project Ga0075436, IMG submission 75303) | Populus rhizosphere microbial communities from Tennessee, USA - Rhizosphere MetaG P. TD hybrid SRZTD5 | ecosystem: Host-associated > Plants > Roots > Rhizosphere > Soil | place: USA...
CGGGCGACCGTGCACCGGCCCGGCTACCTCGACTACATCGGCGTGAAGCGCTTCGATTCCTCGGGCCGCGTGGTCGGCGAGCATCGCTTCGTCGGCCTCTACACCTCGTCGGCATACCACGACGACCCGCAGGACGTGCCGCTGCTCAGGAGGAAGGTGGCGCAGATCGTCGAGCGCGCCGGTTTTCCTCCCGGAAGCCACGCCCACAAGAATCTGCTGTCGGTGCTGCAGGAGTTCCCGCGCGACGAGCTCTTCCAGGTCGACGAGGACACGCTGCTCGAGACGACGCTCGGCATCCTGAGGCTGGGCGACCGCAGGAAGACGCGGGTCTTCATCCGGCGCGACCTCTTCGGGCGCTTCTATTCGTGCATCGTGTACATGCCGCGCGAGAGCTACAACACCGACGTGCGCGTGAAGATCCAGGAGATCCTCAAGCGCCACCTCAACGGCACGTCGGTGGAATGGACGGTGCACCTATCCGACGCGGTCCTCGCGCGCCTGCACATGCTCGTGCGCGCCTCGCCGCGCGATGCGGTGAGCTACGACATCCACGCGATCGAAGCCGACATCGTCAAGGCGGCGCGCCGCTGGGAGGACGACCTCAGGATCGCGCTCATCGAGACGCTGGGCGAGGAGGGTGCGACCGCGGCGATGCGCAGCTACGCGCGCGCCTTCCCCGTCGCCTACCGCAACGACGTCTCGCCGCGCGGCGCCGTGCGCGACCTCGCTTCGATGGAGAAGCTCGACGCGGCCGCGCGGCCGTACGCGGTGAACCTCTATCGCCCGGCCGACGCCGGCGAGCGCGCGCTCAGGCTTCGCGTCTTCCGGCTCGCGGCGCCGGTGCCGCTGTCGGGAAGCCTGCCGGTGCTGGAGAACATGGGGCTCGAGGTCCTCGACGAGGTCTCCTACGAGATCCGCCGCGAGAACGCCGAGCCCGTGTACATCCACGATTTCGGGCTGCGCACGGCGCGCCCGGTCGCGGACGTCGAGGCGATCAAGCCGCTCACCGAGGAGGCGCTGCTGCGGGTGGCGCGGCGCGAGATCGAGAACGACGGCTTCAATCGCCTCACGCCGCTCGCCGCGCTCGCCGCCGACGACGTGGTGGTGCTGCGCGCCTACGCGAAGTACCTCAAGCAGGCGGCCTTCACGTTCAGCCAGGCGTACATCGAGCAGACGCTCGCGGCGCACCCGGACATCTCCTCGAAGCTGATCGCGCTCTTCCACGCGCGCTTCGATCCGCAGCTGGGCGCGCGGCGCGAGGAGCTGCAGAAGGAGCTCGAGGCGGAGCTGAAAGCGGCGCTCAACGCCGTGCCGAACGCCGATGAGGACCGGATCCTGCGCCGCTTCCTCATGCTCGTGAAGGCGACGCTGCGCACCAATCACTGGGTCCGGACGAAGGACGGCGAGCGCAAGCCCTTCGTCTCGTTCAAGCTCGCCTCGGCCCAGGTGCCCGAGCTTCCCGATCCGCGGCCGCTGTTCGAGGTGTGGGTGTACTCGCCGCGCTTCGAGGCGATTCACCTGAGGGGCGGCAAGGTCGCGCGCGGCGGGCTGCGCTGGTCCGACCGGCCCGAAGACTTCCGCACCGAGATCCTCGGCCTCATGAAGGCCCAGATGGTGAAGAACGCGGTCATCGTGCCCGTGGGCTCGAAGGGCGGCTTCGTGCTGAAGAGCGCGCCGCCCGCTTCCGAGCGAGAAGCGTTCCTCAAGGAAGGGGTGGAGTGCTACCAGAACTTCCTGCGCGGGCTCCTCGACGTGACCGACAACCTCGTCGCGGGCAAGGTCGTGGCGCCCAAGGCGGTCGTGCGCCACGATCCCGACGATCCGTATCTCGTCGTCGCCGCCGACAAGGGCACCGCGACCTTCTCCGACATCGCCAACGGCATCTCGGCCGAGTACGGCTTCTGGTTGGGCGACGCCTTCGCCTCGGGCGGCAGCGCCGGCTACGACCACAAGAAGATGGCGATCACCGCGCGCGGGGCATGGGAGAGCGTGAAGCGCCATTTCCGCGAGATGGGCGTGGACACGCAGACGCAGGACTTCACCGTCGTGGGCATCGGCGACATGTCCGGCGACGTCTTCGGCAACGGCATGCTCCTCTCGCGCCACATCAAGCTCCTCGCCGCGTTCGACCACCGCCACGTCTTCATCGACCCGAGTCCCGATCCGGAGAAGAGCTGCCAGGAGCGCGAGCGGATGTTCCAGCTCGCGCGCTCCTCGTGGGACGACTACGACAAGTCGCTCATCTCGGCGGGCGGCGGCGTCTTCCCGCGCGCGGCGAAGTCGATCGCGCTCTCCGCCGAAGCGCGCGCCGCGCTCGGCATCGAGGCGGCGGAGCTCACGCCGCCGGAGCTGCTGAAGGCGATCCTCAAGGCCCCCGTCGATCTCCTCTACAACGGCGGCATCGGCACGTACGTGAAATCGTCGCGCCAGTCCAACGCCGAAGTGGGTGACCGCGCCAACGACGCGATCCGCGTGAACGGGCGGGACCTGCGCTGCAAGGTCGTGGCCGAGGGCGGCAACCTCGGCTTCACGCAGCTCGGAAGGGTCGAGTACGCGATGGAAGGCGGCCGCATCTACACCGACGCGATCGACAATTCCGCGGGCGTGGACTGCTCCGACCACGAGGTCAACATCAAGATCCTGCTCGGGCTCATCCAGTCCGACGGCGAGCTCACGGAGAAGCAGCGCAACAAGCTCCTCGCCGAGATGACCGGCGAGGTGGCCGCGCTCGTGCTTGCCGACAACTACTACCAGACGCAGTCGCTTTCGGTCTCGGGCGTGCGCGCGGAGAAGCTGCTCGACGCGCAGGCGTCGTTCATCCGCACGCTCGAGAAGGCGGGCAAGCTCAATCGCGCGGTCGAGTACCTGCCCTCGGACGACGACATCGCCGAGCGGCGCGTCGCCAAGCACGGGCTCACGGCGCCGGAGCGCGCGGTGCTGCTCGCGTATTCGAAGATGGTGCTCTCCGACGAGCTCGTCGCGGGGACGCTCGTCGACGACGAGTACGTGGCGGGGAGGCTCATCGGCTATTTCCCGACGCTGCTGCAGAAGCGTTACGCCGACGTGATGCCGCGTCACCCGCTCAAGCGCGACATCATCGCGACGGTGGTCGCCAACACGATGATCAACCGCACGGGGGCGGTGTTCATCCAGCGCATGCAGGAAGAGACCGGCGGCCTTGCGGAGGAAGTGGCGCGCGCCTTCATCCTCACGCGCGACATCTTCGAGCTCGAGGCGCTGTGGCGCGAGATCGATTCGCTCGACAACCGCGTCCCCGCGCAGCTGCAGTACGAGATGCTCACCGACGTCGGGCGCCTGGTGGTGCGCTCGACCCTGTGGTTCCTGAGGCGCAGGCGCGAGAAGCTGCCCATCGCGCAGGTCCTGGAAATCTTCCGCCCGGCGCTCGCGGCGCTGCGCCGGCAGCTGCCGGCGGTGCTCTCGCCCGACGACCGCATGGCGTGGAACAAGTCCGTGCAGCGCCTGACGACGCAAGGGGTGGCGCGCGAGCTGGCGGAACGCTACGCCGCGCTCGAGGGGCTCTACGCGGTCCTCGACGTCACGGAAGTCGCGATGGAACAGGGCAAGGCCGTCGAGACGATCGCTTCCGTCTATTTCGCGCTCGTGGGCGAGCTCGAGCTGCGCTGGTTCGCGGAGAAGATCACGCAGCTCCCGACCGACACCTCGTGGCAGGCCCTCGCGAGGAACGCGCTGCGCGACGACCTCGCCACGCAGCAACGCGCGCTCACCTCGAGCGTGGCGAAGCTCTCTGCCGCGGAATCGGATCCGGCGAAGATGCTCGCGGCGTGGCAGGAGCGCTACGGCCCGGCGATCGCGCGACTGAAGGCGATGACCGAGGAGCTCAAGCGCGCCAAGACGCTCGACCTCGCGGTGCTCTCGGTCTTGCTGCGGGAACTGCGCGCGCTCGCCTAGACGATCAGCGCCGCGATCACGTTGCGCCCCTCGGCGAGCAGGATGTTGAACGTGCGGCACGCGGCGGGCGTGTCCATCACCTCGACGCCGACGCCCGCCTTGTAGAGCGGCGCGAGCAGCGCCGGCTCGGGAAACGCGAAGGTCGCGCCGGTTCCCAGCAGCACGATTTCGGGCGCCAGCGCCACGAGCGCGGCGATATGGTCGGCATTGAGCAGCTGCACGGAAGCGGCAGGCCAGTCGAGGAGGAGCTCATCGCCGCCCACGACGAGGCTGTGCGCGTGGCGCACGCGATTCACCTCGACGTAGCCCGCGCCGTAGCCGGTGAAGCGGTTGCCGGCGGCGCCGGCGTCCTGCGCGATCTTCATGCTGGGCTTCCCGGGCGCAAATCCATTAAAATCAAGTTCTTTCGCGTCACTTATTGCGCTGCACCATCGAATGAACCTGAACGATCCCTTGAAACCGATCGTGGTCCCCGAATTCTCGCGCATCAAGCGCCTGCCGCCGTACGTGTTCAACATCACGAACGAGCTGAAGATGGCGGCACGCCGCGCGGGCGAGGACATCATCGACCTGTCCATGGGCAATCCCGACGGGCCGACGCCGCGGCACATCGTCGACAAGCTCGTGGAAGTCGCGCAGCGCGAGGACACGCACGGCTACTCCGTTTCCAAGGGGATCCCGCGCCTGAGGCGCGCGATCTGCCAGTGGTACAAGCGCCGCTGGGACATCGACATCGACATGGACCGCGAGGCGATCGTCACCATCGGCTCCAAGGAGGGTCTCGCCCACCTGATGCTCGCCACGCTGGACCGCGGCGACACGGTGCTGGTTCCGAACCCGAGCTATCCGATCCACATCTACGGCGCGATCATCGCCGGCGCCGATATCCGCTCGGTGCGCATGACGCCGGGCGTGGACTTCTTCGCCGAGGCCGAGCGCGCGATCCGCGAGCTCATCCCGAAGCCGAAGATGATGATCCTCGGCTTCCCGTCGAATCCCACGGCGAAATGCGTCGAGCTCGACTTCTTCGAGAAGATCATCGCGCTCGCCAAGCAGCACGGCATCCTCGTCGTGCACGACCTCGCCTACGCCGACATCACCTTCGACGGCTGGAAGGCGCCCTCGATCATGCAGGTCCCCGGCGCGAAGGATGTCGCGGTCGAGTTCTTCACCATGTCGAAGAGCTACAACATGGCGGGGTGGCGCATCGGCTTCATGGTGGGAAACCCCGAGCTCGTCAACGCGCTCGCACGCATCAAGAGCTACCACGACTACGGCACGTTCACGCCGCTGCAGGTCGCCGCCATCGCCGCGCTCGAGGGCCCGCAGGACTGCGTCGAGGAGATCCGCGCGAAGTACGAGAAGCGCCGCGACGTGATGGTGAAGGGGCTGCACGAAGCCGGTTGGCCGGTGGAGAACCCGAAGGCCTCGATGTACGTCTGGGCGCAGATCCCCGAGCAGTACCGCGCGATGGGATCGATCGAGTTCACGAAGAAGCTCCTGCGCGAGGCGAAGATCGCGGTGGCGCCCGGCGTCGGCTTCGGCGATTTCGGCGACGACCACGTGCGCTTCGCGTTGATCGAGAACGAAAGCCGGCTGCGCCAGGCCGTGCGCGGCGTGAAAGAGATGTTCAGAAAGGACGCGCAGGGCAAATGAGCGACGTCGTGGTCGTGCCGGTCACGAACGCCGCGCGCGATATCGTGAACCCGGATCTCCTCGCAGGCTCCGAGCGCGTGCACCGGCAGCTTCGGCCGCACCTGCCCGCGGCCTACGTCGAGCGCATGAAGGAAGTCTTCGCCGGCGGGGCGGAGATGGCGGTGGCCGTCATCGACGGCGAGGTCGCCGGCGTGACGGTCTTCCGCATCCTCGAGAAGACGCACTCGGGCCGCGACCTCTACTGCGACGACCTCGTCACCGACGAGCGGCGCCGCTCGGGCGGCGTCGGGCACGCGCTCATGCGCTACATGGAAGGCGTCTGCCGCGAGCGCGACTGCGACAACTTTTCGCTCGACTCGGGCACGTGGCGCCAGCAGGCGCACAAGTTCTATTTCCGCGAGGGAATGACGATCACGTCGTTCCACTTCGACAAGAAGCTCTCCGCGCGGTCCACCGGCGTCAAGGTTTCGTGAAACCGATCCACGTCGGGCTGCTCGGCCTGGGCACGGTCGGCAGCGGCACCATCGAGGTGCTGCGCCGCAACCGCGAGGAGATCTCGCGCCGCGCGGGCCGCGAGATCGTCGTGAAGGTGGCCGGAGCGCGCGACCTCACGAAGGAGCGTGCCGTCTCCCTCGAGGGCATCGAGGTCGCGGGCCGCGCCGGCGAGATCGTCGCGCGTCCCGACATCGACATCGTGGTCGAGCTCATCGGCGGCGAAGCCGACGCACTCGAGCTGGTGTTGAAGGCGATCGACAACGGCAAGCACGTGGTGACGGCGAACAAGGCGCTCCTCGCCAAGCACGGCACCGAGATCTTCGCCCGCGCGCACGCGAAGGGCGTGATGGTCGCCTTCGAGGCCTCGGTGGCGGGCGGCGTGCCGATCATCAAGGCGATCCGCGAGGGCCTTTCCGCGAACCGCATCGAATGGATCGCCGGGATCATCAACGGCACGTGCAACTACATCCTCTCGGAGATGCGCGACAAGGGGCTGCCCTTCGACATGGTGCTCGCCGAGGCACAGCGCCTGGGCTACGCGGAGGCCGATCCGGCCTTCGATGTCGAGGGCATCGACGCCGCGCACAAGCTCACCATCCTCGCCGCCATCGCCTTCGGCATCCCGATGCAGTTCGACAAGGTCTACACCGAGGGCATCTCGAAGCTCACCGCGATCGACATCAAGTACGCCGAGGGCCTGGGCTACCGCATCAAGCTCCTCGGCATCACGCGCCGCACCGCCAAGGGAATCGAGCTGCGCGTGCATCCGACGCTCATCCCCGCGCGCCGTCTCATCGCCAACGTCGAGGGCGTGATGAACGCGGTGCTGGTGAAGGGCGACGCCGTGGGGCCGACGCTCTATTACGGACGCGGGGCAGGTGCGGAAGCGACGGCGAGCGCGGTCGTGGCCGACCTCGTGGACGTGACGCGCATGGCGACCGCCGACCCCGAGCACCGCGTGCCGCACCTCGCCTTCCAGCCCGATCGCCTGTCGGATGCGCCGATCCTCGCCATGGATCAGATCGAGACCGCGTATTACCTGAGGCTGCGGGCGCTCGACCGGCCGGGCGTCCTGGCGGACGTCACGCGCATCTGCGCCGACCTCTCGATTTCCATCGACGCGATCTTCCAGAAGGAAGCGGGCGAGGGCGAGGAGCAGGTGGACGTCGTGATCCTCACGCACCGCACCGTCGAGAAGAACGTGAACGCGGCGCTGCGGCGCATCGAGGCGTTGCCGACGATCCCGGCGCCGGTGGTGCGCATCCGCCTGGAAGAGTTGCTCTGAAGTACGTCAGCACTCGCGGCGGCTCGCCCGCACAGGCGTTCAGCGGCATCCTCCTCGAAGGCCTTGCGCCCGACGGCGGGCTCATGGTTCCGGAGCAGTGGCCGCGGCTCATGCGCGCGAAGCTGGATGCGATGCGCGACCTCGCGTATCCGCGCCTCGCCTTCGAGATCCTGCGCTTCTTCGCCGACGATTTCCCCGGCGCCGACCTGAAGCGCATCACCGAGACCACCTACACCGCGCAGACCTTCGGCACGCCCGAAATCACGCCGCTCACGACGCTCGAGCCCAACCTGCACCTGCTCGAGCTCTCCAACGGCCCGACGCTCGCATTCAAGGACATCGCGCTGCAGCTCCTCGGCAATCTCTTCGAGTACGAGCTCGGACGCGAGGGACGCGGCCTCAACGTGCTCGGGGCGACCAGCGGCGACACCGGCTCGGCCGCCGAGTACGCGCTCAGGGGCAAGCAGGGCGTGAACGTCTTCATGCTCTCGCCCCACGGGCGCATGAGCGCCTTCCAGCGCGCGCAGATGTACTCGCTCACGGACGCGAACATCTTCAACATCGCGATCGAGGGGATGTTCGACGATTGCCAGGACGTCGTGAAGGCGGTCGCGTCCGACCTCGGCTTCAAGGAGCGCCACAACCTTGGCGCGGTTAACTCCATCAACTGGGCGCGCATCGTCGCGCAGGTCGTCTACTACTTCAAGGCGTATTTCGCCGCGACGTCCTCCAACGACGATCCGGTATCGTTCGCGGTCCCCTCGGGAAACTTCGGCAACATCTTCGCCGGCTACGTCGCCAAACGCATCGGGCTCCCGATCCGCAGGCTCGTGCTCGCGACCAACGAGAACGACGTGCTCGACGAGTTCTTCCGCACCGGCCGCTACCGTCCGCGCAAGCCCGCCGACACCTACGCGACCTCGAGCCCGTCGATGGACATCTCGAAGGCGTCCAACTTCGAGCGCTTCATCTGGGACGTGGTCGAGGGGGATGGCGACAAGGTGGCGTGGCTCTGGAAGCAGCTCGAGGAATCCGGCGGCTTCGACCTCTCGACCGACCGGGCATGGGAGCGCGTCGAGGAGGACTCGGGCTTCGTCTCCGGCCGCAGCACGCACGCCGACCGGCTGGAGACGATCCGGCTGGTGAAGAAGCGCTACGGGCAGGTGATCGATCCGCACACCGCGGACGGCGTGAAGATCGCGCTGCGCGTGCGCGAGCCGCGTTACCCGATGGTGTGCCTGAAGACGGCGCTCGCCGCCAAGTTCGAGGAGACGATCGTCGAGGCGCTGGGCGAGCCCGCACCGCGTCCGGCGCGCTTCGAAGGCATCGAGCGGCTGCCGCAGCATTTCCAGGTCATGAAGCCCGATCCCGAGGCGGTCAAGGAATTTATCGCTCGACCCCGCGCGGCGGTTCTGTAACAATTGCGCGCAAAAGGAGCATGAAAGTTCGCGCGATGGGGGGACGTCTGCTGCAGGCGGTCGTGGCGGTGGCCGCGCTGGCCGTGGCCTCGGTCGCGCACGCTCAGACGCTGTACTCGGCGAGCATGCGCAGCTTCGCCAACGCGGGCTCCCAGATCGTGGTGGGGAACCTCTTCACGATCAACATGGCGAACACCCAGGCGAACCTGATCGCGCCGATTCGCCTCGAGGGCAACACCGCCGTCGGCATCACCGGGATGGCGGTGCATCCGGCGACCGGCGTCTTCTACGGGATCACCTCGGGACTCTCCCCCGACCATCCGCACTCGCTGGTGACGATCGATCCCGAAACGGGCAACGCGTCGCTCATCGGTCGCCTCACGATGGCCGGATCCGATATCTCGTTCGACGCCGGCGGCACGCTCTACATCTGGGTGCAATCGACGCGCCAGGTCGGGGCGGTGAACCTCGCGACCGGCGTCGTGACCGCGCTCGGCCAGGTGGGGCCGCCGACCAGCGCCGGCGGGCTCGCGATCGACCCCAAGGACAACGTCGCCTACATCAGCCCGGGCGGCGCCGCCGGCACGCTCGACCGCGTCGACCTCAAGACGGGAATCATCACGACCGGCCCCCAGCTCACCGGCGCGCCGTTTCCCGCGGCGATCAACGCGATGACGTTCACGCCCTCGGGCCTGCTCATCGCCGTGAACTCCAACGCGGGCGTCCCGCAGAGCACCTTCCTCGTGAGCATCAACACGGCGACGGGCGTCGTCTCGCCGATGGGGACGCTTCCGGACGACACCGACGCGCTCACTTTCTCCGGCAAGCACGGGCTCGACCCCATCGCGCTGCTCAGGACGCTGAGCGGCCGCGTGCTCGCGTTGATCGCGCTCTCGATCGGCTGCGTCGTGGGGCTCATCGTTTACGCGATCTGGTCGCGGCGGCAGAAGCGCAGGAAAGCGCCTAGCTCTCCCTCAAGCTAGAGGAACACGATCCAGGCGACGATGAGGGTGAGGAGCATCCCCCCGAGCATCGCGCCGAAGATGATCGCGAGCACGCGCGCGTCCTGCGCCTGCTGGCCGGCGAGGTCGTCCTGCGCGAGCGCGCGGCCCTTGCGCCGCTCCCGGAACGCGACGCAGATCACGACGACCAGAATCGCGAGGAACGCGAAGAAGACGAGCGCGAGCTTGCCTCCCAGCGTCACGTCCGCCTACTTGCCGGCCGGCGCCTCGTCCAGGTCGTCCTTCTCCGGCGGCGGGTGGCCGTCGTACACGGCGTTGCGGCGGCGCTGCAGCCACAGGTCGCGCACGAACGTGTACCGATCGAGCGCCGCCTGCTCGAGCACGGTCTCGGCCTTGAGGAGGTTGGCGCGCGTGCGCACCTTGTCGACGCCCCACCACGTCCAGTACCAGTGGTTGGCGCCGTACTCGTAGGTGTAGTACCAGGACGGCTCGACCGCTTTCGCCGGCGCGTCGCGCACCGTGCTCGGGCCGAGGAACGGGATCACGAAATACGGGCCCGGCGGCACGCCCCACCAGCCGAGCGTCTGGCCGAAGTCCTCGTCGTGCTTCTCGAGTCCCAGGGGTGTGGCGATGTCCCAAAGGCCGGCGATGCCGAGCGTGGTGTTGACGACGAAGCGGCCGGCATCCGAGAGGCCTTCGGCGACCTTGCCCTGCAAGAGGTTGTTGAGGCTGGTGCCGATGTCCTCGATGTTCGAATAGAAGTTGTTCACGCCCTCGCGCGCGAACGCGGGCACCACCTTCTCGTAGCCCTGCGCGACCGGCTTCATCACCGCGCGGTCGAGCGTATCGTTGAAGGCGAAGGTGTTGCGATTGAGGCCTTCCCACGGATCGCGCGGGTCGCCGCCTCCGGTGGATGCGCAGCCCGCGAGCGCGAGCGAGACGACGAGAAGCGCGAACGGTCGCATGATGTTTTTTCCTGTCTGGTTAAATGGGAATAGCTTGCTGCCGGGTGAATCTCTCAATGGAATAGCTTGCTGCCGGGTGAATCTCTCAATGAACGAAGCGCATCGACAGGTCGAGCGCTTTCACGTCCTTGGTGAGTGAGCCGATGGAGATGCGGTGCACGCCGGTCTCGGCGATGGCACGCACCGATTCGAGCGTCACGCCGCCCGAGGCTTCGAGCTCGGCGCGCTCGGCGGTCACCCGCACCGCCTCGCGCATGCGCTCGAGGTCGAAGTTGTCGAGGAGGATCAGCTTCGCGCCCGCCGCCAGCGCCTCGCGCAGCTGCTCGAGCGACTCGACCTCGACCTGGACCATCGTGGCGGAGCCCGCCGCGTGCAGCGCCGCTGCGAGCGCCGCGCGCACGCCGCCGGCGGAGGCGAGGTGGTTCTCCTTGATGAGGATGCCGTCGTAGAGACCGATGCGGTGGTTGGTGCCGCTGCCGGTGCGCACGGCGTACTTCTGCGCGAGCCGCAGCCCCGGAATGGTCTTGCGCGTATCGACGATCTTCGCGCGCGTGCCTTGGACCGCGCGCACGAACATCCGCGTGCGCGTCGCGACCCCCGAGAGCAGCGCCAGGAAATTGAGGCCGGTGCGTTCGGCGGTGAGCATCGCGCGGGCGTTGCCCTCGAGCTCGCAGAGCGAGCTGCCGGCGACGATATCGTCGCCGTCCTTGTGGTGCCAGAAGATCTCGACGTCGGGATCGAGCTCGTCGAAGGTGCGGTTGAACCATTCGGCCCCGCAGAGCACGCCGTTCTCGCGCGTCATCACGCGCGCACGTGCCTGGCGCTCCGGCGGCACGAGCCGCGCCGTGAGGTCGCCCGTGCCGATATCCTCGGCGAGCGCGCGCGTCACGTCGTTGGTGACGGTCTCTTCGAGCGCGTGGTGGAGGTCGGGCATGGCGGGGCGCGGGAAAGAATACCATCTGGCTTGAAACGGCTCCCCCGGACCCACATCTAACGTCCAGGGAAGGGTTGACCCCGGCCATGGGGACCACATGAGGATCGACAAACTCACCACGAAGTTCCAGCAGGCGCTCGCCGACGCCCAGAGCCTCGCGCTCGCCAACGACAACGGGTTCATCGAGCCGCAGCACCTTCTGCTCGCGCTCCTCAACCAGGAGGACGGCGCGACGGCCTCGCTCCTCCAGCGGGCGGGCGTCAACGTGCCGCCGCTCAGGAAGGCGATCGACGATTCGATCCGCCGCCTTCCCAAGGTCGAAGGCACCGGCGGCGAGATCACGATCTCCCGCGACCTGAACAACCTCCTCAACCTGACCGATAAAGAGGCAACCAAACGCGGCGACCAGTTCATCGCCTCCGAGCTCTTCCTCATCGCCGCCGCCAAGGACAAGGGCGAGACCGGGCGGCTCCTGAAGCAGCACGGCGTCAACGACGCGGCGCTGAACGAGGCGATCACGGCGGTGCGCGGCAACGAGACCGTGCACAACCCCGAAGCCGAAGGCCAGCGCGAGGCGCTCAAGAAATACACCATCGATCTCACCGAGCGCGCGCGCCACGGCAAGCTCGACCCCGTGATCGGCCGGGATGAAGAAATCCGCCGCGTCGTGCAGGTGCTGCAGCGGCGCACGAAGAACAATCCCGTCCTCATCGGCGAGCCCGGCGTGGGCAAGACCGCCATTGTCGAAGGGCTCGCGCAGCGCATCGTGAACGGCGAGGTGCCCGAAGGATTGCGCGACAAGCGCGTGCTCTCGCTCGACATGGGGCTGCTGCTCGCCGGGGCCAAGTACCGCGGCGAATTCGAGGAGCGCCTGAAGAGCGTGCTCAAGGAGATCGCGCTGGACGAGGGCCGCACCATCGTCTTCATCGACGAGATCCACACCATGGTCGGGGCCGGCAAAGCCGAGGGCGCGATCGACGCCGGCAACATGCTCAAGCCCGCGCTCGCGAGAGGCGAATTGCACTGCGTCGGCGCCACGACGCTCGACGAGTACCGCAAGTACATCGAGAAGGACGCCGCGCTCGAGCGCCGCTTCCAGAAGGTGCTCGTCGACGAGCCCTCGGTCGAGGACACGATCGCGATCCTGCGCGGCCTCAAGGAGAAGTACGAGGTCCACCACGGCGTCGAGATCACGGATCCTGCGATCGTCGCCGCGGCCGAGCTCTCGCACCGCTACATCACCGACCGGTTCCTTCCGGACAAGGCGATCGACTTGATCGACGAGGCCGCCTCGCGCATCAAGATGGAAATCGACTCCAAGCCCGAGGTGATGGACCGGCTCGACCGGCGCATCATCCAGCTCAAGATCGAGCGCGAGGCGGTGAAGAAGGAGAAGGACGAGGCGTCGAAGAAGCGCTTGGGCCTCATCGACGCCGAGATCAAGCGCCTGGAGAAGGAATACGCCGACTTCGAGGAGACGCTGAAAGCCGAGAAGGCGCGCGTGCAGGGCTCCACCCACATCAAGGAAGAGCTCGAGCGCGCGAAGCTCGCCATGGAAGAGGCGCGCCGCAAGGGCGACTGGCAGAAGATGAGCGAGCTGCAGTACGGGCGGGTCCCGGAGCTCGAAAAGCAGCTCAAGGCCGCCGAGGCGAGCGCGGAGTCCAAGGAGCGGCCCACGCTGCTGCGGACACAGGTCGGCGTCGAGGAGATCGCGGAAGTGGTCTCGCGCTCGACCGGCATCCCCGTCTCGAAGATGATGCAGGGCGAGCGCGAGAAGCTGCTCTTCATGGAAGAGCGGCTGCATCGCCGCGTGGTCGGCCAGGACGAAGCCGTGCGGCTCGTCTCCGACGCGATCCGCCGCTCGCGCGCGGGCCTCGCGGACCCGAACAAGCCCTACGGCTCGTTCCTCTTCCTCGGTCCCACGGGTGTGGGCAAGACGGAGCTGTGCAAGGCGCTCGCCGAATTCCTCTTCGACAGCGAAGACCACCTCGTGCGCATCGACATGTCCGAGTACATGGAGAAGCATTCGGTCGCGCGGTTGATCGGCGCGCCGCCGGGCTACGTCGGCTACGAGGAGGGCGGCCACCTCACGGAAGTCGTGCGCCGCAAGCCCTACTGCGTGATCCTCCTCGACGAGATCGAGAAGGCGCACCCGGACGTCTTCAACGTTCTGCTGCAAGTGCTCGACGACGGGCGCCTCACCGACGGCCAGGGACGCACGGTGAACTTCAAGAACACCGTCATCGTCATGACGTCGAACCTGGGCTCGCAGATGATCCAGTCGATGTCCGGCCAGGACTACCAGGTCATCAAGCTCGCGGTGATGGGCGAGGTGAAGACGCATTTCCGGCCGGAATTCGTGAACCGTCTCGACGAGATCGTCGTCTTCCACGCGCTCGACGAGGCGAACATCGCGCAGATCGCGCGCGTGCAGCTCGCAGCGCTCGAGAAGCGCGTGCAGGCGATGGACATGGAGATCGAGTTCTCGGAGGCGGCGGTCGCCGAGCTCGCGAAGGCGGGCTTCGATCCGGTGTACGGCGCGCGGCCTCTGAAGCGCGCGATCCAGCAGCAGGTCGAGAACCCGCTCTCCAAGGCGATCCTCGAAGGCAGGTTCGCGCCGAAGGAGCGCATCCGCGTGGACGCCCGCAACGGCGTCTTCACCTTCGACAAGGCGAAGGCCGCCCAGAAGAAGGCGGCCTGAGCCTCTCTACTGCCAGCACGTTGTCAGGAGGCATGTCGCCTAATGGGCGCGTGCAATCCCGCACGTCCCGACAGGAGAACGTCATGGCCGCAAAGAACGCCGCGAACGTCGCCGTTTGGTTCGAGATTCCCGCCGCCAATTTCCAGCGCGCGGTCGGCTTCTACGAGAAGGTCTTCGATACCCGGCTCATCAAGGACAAGTTCGGCGCCGCCGACATGGCGGTCTTCCCCTACGAGGGCGACGTCACGTCGGGCGCGATCATGAAGGGCGACGGCTACGCGCCGGGCGCAAGCGGCACGGTGGTGTACCTGCGCTCGAACGTCGACCTGGACGTGCCGCTCGCGAAGGTGACCGGGGCCGGCGGACGCGTGGCCACGCCGAAGACCGCGCTGCCGCCAGGGATGGGATACTTCGCGCATTTCGTCGACAGCGAGGGCAATCGCGTCGGGCTGCATTCGATGGAGTGACCCGACCGCGGGGAGGAATGACGTCGTGCGCAGGGCCGACCGCCTGTTTCGCCTCGTGCAGGTGCTGCGCGCGCGCCGCTTCGCGACCGCGCGCAGCCTCGCGGAGGCGCTCGAGGTCTCGGAGCGCACGGTCTATCGCGATGTGCGCGACCTGTCGCTCTCGGGCGTGCCGATCGAGGGCGAGGCGGGCGTCGGCTACGCGCTGCGCCGCGACTTCGACATGCCGCCGCTCATGTTCGACTACGACGAGATCGAGGCGCTCACGGCCGGCGCGCGCATGGTGCAGGCCTGGTCGAGCCCGGAGCTCGCGAAGGCCGCGCAATCCGCGCTCGACAAGATCGCCGCCGCGCTGCCCGCGGACAAGCGCATCGCGATGGATCGCACGCGCCTGTACGCGCCTACGTTCCACGTCGACCGCGAGCTGGGCAAGGTTCTCGACACCATGCGCGAGGCGATCGTCGAGGGCCGGCGGCTCTCGTTCCGGTACGCCGACGGCGCGGGCCGAGCGAGTGAGCGCAAGGCCCGGCCACTCGGCCTGTATTTCTGGGGCCAGCGCTGGACCCTCGCGGCGTGGTGCGAGCTGCGCGAGGATTTCCGCAACTTCCGCCTCGACCGCGTCTCGGGCGCCGCCATCGGCAACCGCTTCCCCGACGAGCCGGGAAAGCGACTGGACGATTTCCTGCGCGCGATGGCCGACTGAGCGGCCAGGGCGCGTTCGCGCGAGCTAGGCCTTGCTGGCGCGGTCGAGCTCGTCGAGCGATGCGTGGTCGAGCGCCACGCGCGCGGCGGCGGCGATCTCGTCGAGCTGCGCCACCGAGGTGACGCTCACGATGGGCGCGGCGATCGGCGGCTGCGCCATGCTCCACGCGATGGAGACCTGCGCCGGAGTCGCGCCGAGGCGCGCGCCGACCTTGTCGAGGGCGGCGAGGATGCGCAGCCCGCGATCGCCGTCGAAATACTTCTTCAATCCCGCCGCGCGCGGCCTGCCGTCGATGTCGGCGATGCTGCGGTACTTGCCGGACAGGAATCCCTTCGCGAGGCCGAAGAACGGAATCACGGTGAGCCCGTGTTCGACGGCGAGCGGCTGGTAATCGTGCTCGAAGACCGCGCGGTCGTAGAGATTGAATTCGGGTTGCAGCGTCTCGTAGCGGGGGATCCCCAGGCGCTGGCTCGTTTCGAGCGACTCGCGCAAACGCGCCGGCGAGTACTGCGAGGCGCCGATCGCGCGCACCTTCCCGGACTCCATGAGCGCGGCGAGCGCCTCGAGCGTTTCCTCGACCGGAGTCTCGGGATCGTCCTTGTGCGTCTGGTAGAGATCGATGCGGTCGGTCCCGAGGCGCCGCAGCGACTTCTCGACCTGGCTTGCGATCTGCGCGCGCTTCAGCCCGCTCCCGCCCTCGACGGCCATGCCGACCTTGGTCGCGATCAGCACGCGGTCGCGCTTGCGGCTCTTCGCGAGCCACTTGCCGATGATCGTCTCCGATTCGCCTCCCACGTGTCCCGCGACCCACGTCGAATAGCTGTTGGCGGTGTCGATCAGGTTGAAGCCGAGGTCGACGAAGCGATCGAGGATCGAGAATGACGTGGGCTCGTCCGCGGTCCAGCCGAAGACGTTGCCGCCGAGCGCGAGCGGCGCGGCGTGAAGGCCGGAGCGGCCGAGAGACCTCTTGTCCATGGTGGCGGTCGATTAGTCCGTTCGGATCATAACGTCAACACGGCGGGCACCGCACCGTTGAGCGGAGATGCCTCGCCTTCCGCTCCTCGCCGGCATCGCGCTCGCCGCGATCGCCACCTCCACGCAGGCGCACGCCTACTGGGTCCGTGCCTATCCCCGCTATCTCGTCTATCCCTATCCATATGCGATCGCGCCGGGATATGTCGCGCCGGTCGTTCCGTACACCTATGTTCCCCGACCACCTGTCCTGGTCGAGCGCTATTACACGCCGGCGCCGCAGCCCGCGCCGCCGCAATATCGCTACGGCGAGCGCTCCGAGCTCTCGCGGGCGCAGATCCTCCCGCCGCAGGCATCGGTCCGCCCGGCGATCGCGGAGCGCATCACGCTCTCGGCGAAAGAGCTTTTCGACTTCGACAGCGCGAAGCTGCGCACACCCCAGCCGCGCCTCGACGAGATCGCCGCCGCCCTGAAGGACAATCCCCAGGTTGGGAAGGTGCGCATCACCGGCCATACCGACCGCATCGGGACCGACTCGTACAACAAGCGGCTCTCGGAAGTGCGCGCGAACTCGGTGAGGAATTACCTCGTGGCGAAGGGCGTGGCGGGAGATCGCCTGGTCGCCGTCGGCAAGGGCAAGTCGGATGCGCTCGTCGAGTGCCACGACAAGAATCGCGCCGATCTCATCCGGTGCCTCGAGCCCAACCGGCGCGTCGAGATCGAGCCGATCACCGTTCCGAAGCGATAGCGCTCACGCGGCGGGCTTGCCGCCGCGATCCCACGCGAGGTTGCCGGCATCGGTCCCGGCGACCGAGTAGAGCGCGCCCGGGGCGTTGCGCGTCTTCTGGAATTCCTCGAGCGTCTGGCCGCGCATCGCGGCGTAGATGTGCAGGTTGGACACGCCGAACACCGCGCCGAGCTTCTCCAGCATGAAGAAGATCACGCCGTAGTGGATCATGCCGCGCCAGTCGCGGCGGCGGACGAGGTCGCGCTCCTCCTCGCTGAGGCCCGCCTTCTCGAACGCCGCCTCGGGATCGGCGAGGAATGCGGCGCGATGCGAAGGCTCCACCAAGCGGTGCAGGAAATCGTTGAGGCGGTAGGCCTTGCGGCTGCGCGCGAAATCGAACGGATAGGTGCCGGAGAGCTTCTCGATGCCGGCGAGCTGGCGCGCCGCCGCCTCGCGCGTCTTCGCAGCCGCCGCGGCATCGACCGCGGGGCCGTCGTCCTCGTAGATCGCCGTGGCGATGCCCGCCATCGAGGGCAGGTAGTAGCTGCGGTGCAGGCACTTCACGCGCAGCGCCATCGCCCCGCGCATCACCAGCCACATGATGACTTCCGTGCCTTCGAAGCCGCCGCGCTCGGCGTATTCGGCATGCGTCATCTCGACGAGGCGTGCCGGATCCTTCTCGATGAGGTCGAGGAATTCCCGGTCCCACTGCGTGTTGTTGAAGCCGGCGCGCTCGCCGTGCACCTGGTGCGAGAGCCCGCCGGTCGCGACGATCGCGACGCGCAGGCTCTCGTCCGGATAGCTTTCGATCGCGCGGCGCAGCGCCTGGCCGAGCTTCCAGCAGCGGCGTGCCGTCGGAATCGGGAACTGCAGCACGCCGACGAGAAGCGGCACGAGCGCGGCGGGCCAGCCGGGCTCGTGCGGCAGCATCATCGACAGCGGCGAGAACGTGCCGTGGTCGAGCGGCTTGTGCTGGAAGACGGAGAGGTCGAATTCATCCGCCATGAGCGAGGCGGCGAGATGCGCGGCAAGCGCCGGATGCCCGCGCAACGGCGGCAGCGCGCGCGCCCCGCCGCCTTCGTCGGCGACCGGCCAGTCGTCGCCCATGCCGAGCGCGAACGCCGAATAATGATCGAAGAAGAACGACGTGACGTGGTCGTTGCAGACATAGACGAGGACATCCGGTCTCTTCTCCGCGAGCCAGCGCGCGACCGGCGCGAATGCCTCGAAGATCGGCGCCCACACCGGATCGTCGCGCTTGTTCTTGTCGTACGCGAAGCCGATGGTCGGCGTGTGGGAGCTCGCGACGGCCCCGACGATGGTCGCCATGGTGGCCCCTAGCGCGAGGAGAGGAGCTCCTCGATCTTCGCCACCAGCTCGGGCGATTCGGGCTCGACCTTGGAGGGGAAGCTCACCGCCGTGCGACCGTCGCGGGCGATGAGGTACTTGTGGAAGTTCCACTTCGGGCGCTGCCCGGTCGCTTGCGCCAGGCCATCGAATACCGCCGAGCCGCCCGCGTCTTTCACCGGCGTCTTCGCGAACAACGGAAATTTCACCGCGTAGTTGCGATCGCAGAACTCGCGGATCTCCTTCGCGCCGCCGGGCTCCTGCTGGCCGAAGTCGTTCGAGGGGAAGCCGAGCACGACGAGCCCCTGCGACCTGTACTTGTCGGCGATCGCCTGCAGGCCCTTGTACTGCGGCGTGTAGCCGCATTCGCTCGCGGTGTTCACCACGAGCACGACCTTGCCCGCGTACTGGCACAGGTTCTCGCGGCTGCCGGAGAGATCGGCGACGGTGTGGTCGAGGAGGGCGCCGCAGGTCGCGGCGGAAGCGGAGGTGGCGGTCATGAGGGCGGCGATCGCAAGGAAGGACTTCATCTGCATCCAGTCTAAATCAGGACGTTCACGATGGCGTTGCCGATGCCCATGAGGGCGGAGCCCGAGATGAGCCCGGCGCAGATCGGCTCCAGGCCCTCGACCCAGA
>Ga0075436_100000982_pt1 | contig 19125 bp, 14 predicted proteins | sample RhiMethybrSRZTD5_FD_75303 | JGI IMG/M metagenome (GOLD analysis project Ga0075436, IMG submission 75303) | Populus rhizosphere microbial communities from Tennessee, USA - Rhizosphere MetaG P. TD hybrid SRZTD5 | ecosystem: Host-associated > Plants > Roots > Rhizosphere > Soil | place: USA...
GAAACGAACGAGGCCGTGGTGGTCATGGAAGAAGGCACCAAGGAAGTGGAAGGCGGAGCTTCCCTGGCCGATCAGGCCGGACGCGCCCTCGACGCCATTTCCAACGTCGTCCGCCAGTCGGCGGAGCTCGTCCAGGAAATTTCTCTGGCCTCCAAACAGCAGGTGCGCGGAACGGAAGGCGTGGCGCACGCGATGCAGATCATCTCGAACATTACGCGGCAGACGTCACAGGGAACCCGCGGCACGGTGGCTACCGTAAGCCAGCTCGTCAAATTGTCGGATCACTTGAACGAAGCGCTGGCGCAATTCCGCGCAGGAACCAAAGTTGGCGCGTCGGCGCCCCCGGAACTTTCCGATCGGCCCGTACCAGCGGGAGCGGTTCGTTAGTCGTCTACTCTCCAGCCAGCTTTGTAGAGCAAGCGAGAGTGTAGCCCAAGAGAAAACGGGAGAACGATGAGCGAGCGGCAGGGACCAGGCCACGGGCTGAGCGAACACGAATTGAGTGAGATCCGCATGCTAATCGAAGAGCGGACGGGGATTTGCTTCGATGAATCGCGTGAGCGGTTCTTCTCCACGCGTGTGCGCGAACACTTGCGCGTGAAGGGACTTAAGAGTGGCACGGATTTACTACGCAGCATGCGCAAGTCCAACGTGGATTACGAAGCTCTTCTCGAAAGACTGCTGACGCAGGAGACCAGCTTCTTCCGCTATCCAGGTGTGTACGAAGCTTTTGAAAAGCGCGTTCTGCCGGAGCTGCATGTAAAGAAGTTCTGGAAGAACCCAAGAACGCTGCGCATCTGGAGCGCGGGCTGCTCTACGGGCGAGGAACCGTACTCCATCGCCATCACCATTGCGGATTCGCTTTCGTTTGCGGACTCCTGGAACGTGGAAATTCTGGCCACGGATGTCGGCCGGCAAGCGCTGAAGCATGCGGAGCGCGGCGTTTACGCAGGTCGGAGTATCGCTAGTGTGAGCGAAAAACAACTCACGAATCATTTCTCGACCGTGGAAGCCGGACAGCAGGTCAAGCCGAGACTACGGAAGATGGTTTCCTTCGCGCAGATGAATTTAGCGTCTCCCGTATATCTCGGACGCATGGATGCCATTTTTTGCATGAACGTACTGATCTATTTTTCCGAGGAGCGCCGCCGCGCGGTGGTGCAGCGCTTCTACGAAACCTTGGAGCCCGGTGGATACCTTTTTCTTGGACACTCGGAATCGATTTCCAAAATGCCGGTGAAGTTCCAGGCCATCGTGTTGAACGATTGCATTCTGTACCGGAAGCCTACCGCGGAGGAATTGCTGAAGCCCGAACTGGTAACGGAGGGACGCGCGTGAGCATCCCCGAGCGCGAAGCCGTTGAAGTCTTCCTACAGGAAGCCGCCGAGCACCTGCAGTATTTGCGGGAATACGTCGGTGTGTTACAGGATGTCGCGCCGCAACACGAGGATCTCGAGCGTCTCTACATTGCCGCGCACACACTGAGCGGAACCTCCGCGAGCTACGGTTTCCCTCGATTCTCCGAGATCGCAGGAAAGCTTGCGCACGTATTTCAATACGCACTGAATGCGCCTTTGGGCGAGGACCTCCACGGGCCGCTCACCGAATTCCTTTCCGACGGCATTTCCCTCCTTGAAACCGACCTTTTAGAAATCAGCGACACGGGAAACGAAAGCCTGGAAGACATTGCCGCTTTCAAGGATCGGTATCGGTTCGCGTTTCCCACCGAGCCGCCACCGCTTAATCTTGTACAGGCGCCGGCTCCCTCGCAAATTGTCGAGGAGGAGACGGAGGAAGCCGTTGCCGCTGCACCAACGGGCTCGTACTTCGATGCGCTTCCAGTGGACGACGAAGTGCCCGACGAGATTTTGGAGTTTTTCCAGCCGGAAGCCGAAGAGCATCTGCAAGTCGTCAGCGATTGTCTGATCTCCCTCGAAGGAAACAACAATCCGGAAGAAATCAACAAACTGTTCCGGGCGATTCACACGATAAAAGGTTCTGCATCGCAGGTCGGACTGAAGCGGCTTGGCGGCATCGCGCACCGCGTCGAAGACCTTATCGGACGCCTGCGCGACGGCGAAATCGAGCCATCCCCTGCCCTTGTGGATTTGTGCCTCGAGTCGGTGGACGTGTTGAAGAAAACACTTCACCACCAGTGGCCCGACGAAGCCGAAATGCGCAAAGGAGTCGATTCCCTGCTGGGGCGCATTGCGGAATTTGCTCCGCTCGAGCCCGAAGAGTCCGAAGCACAACCAGAGGCTGCGGAGGCGCCGGAAAGCGACGGCCAACCTGCAGACAGAGCGGCCGTGGCGCAAACCGTTGCACAAGTCAAAAAGTCAGCAAAACAAGCTCCCTCCTCGGCTTCCTCGGCGAAATCCGTTCGCATCGCCCTCGGCCGCCTCGATCGTATGATGAACACAGTCGGCGAATTGGTGATCAACCGCACCCGGATGGTGGGCCGTGTCGGCGAATTGGAAAAGCTCGTCGAAATGCTGAGTTTCTCGAAAGAACGATTGCAGGGGAAAGTCGGAGAGTTTCAGGAAAAATACGAATTCAATCGTATCAGCCCCAACCGAAATGCGGTGCCGTGGAGGCCGGAACCCGCCCCGAAACTGCTTTCCAGCGCTGCAGCGGGCGAGACTTCCTTCTGGTCTGAGTTTAGCGAACTCGAAATGGACCGCTATGACGACGTGAACATTCTTTCGCGCTCCATGGCGGAAATTTCAGCGGACGTGAACGAAGTGCTCTCGCAGCTCGAAGGGTTTATCGGGCGCGTCGAAGGCGACATTGACGAATTCACCAAGCTCGCCCATCACCTTCAGGATGAAATCACCGCGGCGCGCATGGTACCTATCGGAACTCTGTATTCGCGCCTGTCACGCGCCGTACGCGATGCGGCAAAGTCCACCAATAAGGAAGTGGAGCTCGAGCTCACGGGAAGCGAGACCGAACTCGATAACAACATCATTCAGCAGATTTCTGATCCGCTCGTCCATCTTGTGCGCAACTCCGTAGCCCATGGAATCGAGCTTAGCAGCGATCGCGCTGCATCAGGCAAGCCTGCCAATGGGAAGATCACGCTCCGCGCGTACCATCGCGGCAACCACATCTACATTGAAGTCGAGGACGATGGCCGCGGCATTGATTACCAGCGGGTGAAGCAAAGCGCCATCGAGCGCGGTCTGGTCTCTGTGGAAACGTCTGATCGGCTCACCGAACGCGACATGCGTGAAATGCTCTTCCATCCCGGATTCTCGACTGCTCCCGTAAAGACTGAACTCGCAGGCCGCGGCGTGGGCCTCGACGTAGTGCGCGCGAATTTGAATGCGTTGAACGGTGAAATCGAAATCCAGAGCATCACCGGTCAAGGGACAAAGTTTACCCTCAAGGTTTCCCTGACGCTGATCATCTCACCCGCACTTTTTGTCCGTTGCGGCTCGACGAATTTCGCGCTGCCGCTGGCCGTAGTCGAAGAAATCCGCCGCCTGCGCGCCGACGAGATCGAGGACGTCGGCGGGAAATTGCTGACAAAAGTGCGTGACGTCGTCACGGAAGTCATTCGCTTAGACACCTACCTTGGCCTGCCGCCACTCGAGCCGGTAAATGGTTTCTTCCGCATGGTCGTGGCCAACGCCGGAAACCATCAAATTGGTTTGGTGGTTGAGGAAGTTCTCGGCAAAGACGAAATCGTCATCAAGAATCTGGGCGAATATCTCCGCCGCGTAAAGCTTTTCCCCGGAACCACAATTGCCCCGGATGGCAGCTTGATTCTCCTGATCGACTTGAACCGCATGGTCGCCGCGGAACCGAGCGAGCATCGGCCGCTTCAGGCGAACGCCAGTGCGGCGCGTATTTTTGCGCCGGGCTCAGCCGCTGTAGCGCGCGGCACGATTCCTTCCGAAGCCATCGATCGCGTCGAGCAGGAACGCGTCATCGTCGTGGCCGACGACTCCATCAGCGTGCGCAAGTTCGTGGGACGCATGCTGGAGAAGAACGGCTACCGCGTGAAGCTGGCCGCCGACGGCCTCGAGGCGGCTGAACTTGTGTCACAACACGGCTGTCACCTGGTCATCACCGACCTCGAAATGCCGCGCATGACCGGCTACGAGCTGATGGTGCAGCTGCGCCAGAGCCCGTCCACGCGACGCATTCCGGTGATGGTCGTGACTTCGCGTGCGGGTGCGAAGCATCGCGACCGCGCGATGAAGGAAGGCGCTTCGGCCTTCTTGACGAAACCAGTACAGGAGGATCAGTTGATTGCGGCCGTAGAACAACTCATGGGAACGGAGGTGCCACGCCCGGTCGCGCCAGTGGCGTAGGAAAAAGATGGCAACCCCTTCCAAAAAAATCCGCGTCCTGGTTGTGGACGACTCCACCTTCATGCGCAAGGTGCTGGAAAGCATTTACAACGGTGACGAGCAGATGCAGGTGGTAGGAAGCGCCAAAGACGGCCGCGAAGCGGTCTCGATGGCTGAATCACTGAAGCCTGACGTCATCTCAATGGACATCAACATGCCGCACGTGGACGGCCTCCAGGCGACTGCTGAAATCATGACCACGAATCCGAAGCCCATTGTCATCGTGAGCTCCGAATCGCGCGAAGGCGCGGCCAGCACACTTCGCGCGCTCGAACTCGGCGCCATCGAATTTGTCGCCAAGCCATCGAGCGGCATCGACCTGGACATGCAAAGCGTGAAGGAAGAGCTTCTGCGCAAAGTGCGTATGGCGGCAAAAGTTCGCGTGGTGCGCACAGCCACACGCCTGGCTTCCAGCATTCAGAGCGCGGGAAGCAATGCGAAGCCGGCCTCCGCTCCGAAGGCCAGCCCTCGCCCAGCAGCAGGAAGCTCCAGCGACCAACGGTTTCCCGTTGTCGTTTTGGTAGCCTCAACTGGCGGGCCGGCAACGGTCATGCGCATTGCTCCCGGCTTCACGCGCGACTTCCCTGCTGCGATTATCCTGGTGCAGCACATGCCGGCGACGTTCACTTCGCAATATGCCGCACAGCTCGCCGAATTCACCGAAATCCGCGTGAAGGAAGCGGAATCCAACGAATCGCTCGCCCCCGGCACGCTCTACATTTGCCCCGGCGGACAACATCTCCGCGTCACACCGACAGGAAGAATTCAGCTCGACGGCGCTGCGGGCCGCGTCAACGGATATCTGCCCAACATGGACGTTACCATGGAATCGGTTGCGGCTTACGCGGGTCCCTTGAGCATCGCCGGAGTGCTTACCGGTATGGGCAACGACGGAACCAGCGGAGCGAGAGCGATTAAGAACGCCGGCGGGCTCGTTCTGGCGCAAGACGAAGCAACCTGCGTAATTTTTGGCATGCCTGCGGAAGCCATCAAAGCCGGAGTGGTGGATCAAGTGCTCGGCATTGATGACATTTACCAAGCCATTGAAAAGCGCGTCGTGGGGATCTGCAAGCCGACCCCTGCGGGAGTCCGCTGATGCCCATGGCAGCGCCAACCAAGTCCGGCCTTCTGCGCTCGGAGCAGATCATTCTGTTTCGCATCGGCGAGCAGCTCTTTGCGTTGTCTTCGTCCTCCGTTCAGGAGGTGCGCGGCGCGGACAGCCTCTCCGGTGGTGCTCACGAAATCAGCGCGCCAGGCATCGACAAGGTTCGCCAGTTCGTTAGGCGCGGCCCCAATACTCTTTTTCTCGTAAGTGGCGCTGCACATTTTGGCCTTTCCGCGCCCGATGGAATTCTAGCGTTTGTCCTTCGTAACACGCGGACGGCGTTGCTCGTCGACAGTATCGAGAAAATGACCGCCATGACGCGCTTGCAGGCTCTGCCTCTTTCGTTCTGTCATGAAGAGCAGCAATGGTACCGCGGCTTGACAGCGCTCGACCAAACCGTGGTTCCCGTCGTACGCCCCGAAGGCTTTCTGTCGGACGATGAATTAATGATGTTAGATGCGGCGCTGCCTCCGCCTGAGGTTCCGGGCGAAGACACCGAAGTTGAGGCAGACGACGACTTCGGAACCGAATTGAATTAAGAGCATGGGTTAAGACAACGAACTAAGGCCATGACCGTCTCCACCGATCTCGAACTGAAGTCCTTCGTCCTCCTGCGACTGGGGGAACGGCGATTTGCCGTTGCTGCCGGCGGGACCGCCGAGCTGGTGGCGCCGAGCCGCCTTTTTCGCTTTCCTCACAACACGGCGAAGATTGAGGGAGTAATCCTGCGTCGCGGAAGGATTGTTCCGGTCTGTGACATCGCAGAAAAGCTGATTGGAAAATATCTTTCGTCGCGCCGATTTTACCTCATTGCTCTCCGCCATTATGGGCAAAGGACCGAGTGGGTGGCCCTGCCGGTTACCGGCGAATGCGAATTGATCAACGCGGAGCTGACGCCGGCGAGCGCGTCTGACGAGCCGCACGTGGCCGGCTGGCTTTCGCATGGCGGCGACGTCATCGAAGTGCTGAATTTGGACGCACTAACTCCCGGCCCTAATGAGTTGCCGCGTCCTGGCGTCCCAGAACGGCTTGGTGCGCGTCCTGCCCATCCGGCCGAAGCGGAGGCCAGGCCGTGATTCCCGCCGCGCGCCCCATCAAGGTTCTGCTGATTGACAGCAACGTGTATTTTGCAAAGCGCCTTGGCGACGCGTTGAAACGCGAAGGTTTTGAAGTGACTACCAGCACACAGGCCGCTTATGCCCTGACAGCCCTCGAATATGACGCGCCGGGTGCCATTCTCTGCGCCACGAATATGCGCGAGATGGGCGCTCTCGAAATCGCCCGTATCATTCGCTCGGACGCCAAGAATTCCAATCTCCCGATCGTGGCGCTGGGCGACGGAAGCCAGCGCGCGCTTATGGAAGCGTTCCAGGCCGGATGCGACGATTACATCGACAGGAGCCGCCAGCCCGGCGTCATCGCCTCTCACGTGAAGCAAATCATCGTCAGCAAGATTGAGGGCTTCCAGCCCACACAAATGCTCACGCAGTCGGATACGAGCCTGAGCGGCAACCTGACACATCACGACCTTACCGGCGTCATGCAAATGCTCGGGCATGCGCACCAGACCGGCGCCTTGCACATCAATGCGGGAGAGACGGACGCTGTTCTCTTCTACGAAGGCGGAGAAATCTCGCACGCCGAATGCGGTTCGCTGTTTGGCGACGAAGCCGTGATTTACATCCTGAAGAACTGCGTCAACGGAAACAAAGGTGTTTACAAATTTGTTTATGGCACGACCTCGACGCAGCGCACCGTGCTGCGCTCGGCCACCGATCTGATGCTAGATGCCATGCGCGAAGTCGATGAAAGCTCCCGCGACATGGCGGACAAGGAAGCTCTATGAGCGAAGCCATGATGCTCCCCCCGCTAGATGAAGCGTCGGAGAAGCGTGTGCCAACCGTTTATTTCATCGACGACAGCGCCACCATGCGCGAAGTCATCAAGATTGCTTTTCGCCGCGAGAATATTCAGGTAATCACCTGCGCCGACGCCGCCTCGGCCCTCGCGCAATTCGAACAAACGCGCCCGGACGTGGTCATCACCGACGTCATCATGCCGGATCAGGACGGCTATTCCGTATGCAGCCAGATCAAAGAGAATCCCGATCTCAGCGCGACTCCCGTCCTGCTCATGTCGGGCGTTGTGAACAAGAGCGTCGCCGACAAAGCCGTCTCGGTCAAAGCAGATGAATTGATTCGCAAACCGTTCCAGCCGCAGGAACTGATTAATCGAGTGAAAGCGCTACTCGAGCCTAAGAGTGCCGCGCCGACTCCGTCAGCAGACCGCGGGGCCGCAACAAACGCTCTGAGCAATCTTTTTGCGCCTGCCCCAGCCGCTCCGCGTAGCATGGCACCTTCGTCCGCTCCGCCAGCGGCGCAGGAGCCGGCTTGGCCTCGCGCCCTTGCCGAAGCGTTTTCGCCCCGTCCGGCCGCGCAAGGACCAGTGGATTCTCAGCCACCCGCAGCTCTCGAGCGGCCAGGACTTTCGGCCTCTAACTTGCAAAAGGTACGCGCGGAAATTGCGAGGTTGGAGTTACTCGTCAAAAAGCTCCAAACCGAACTTCAAATCGAGCGCCAATACAACCAGGCGCTGGAAACCCAGATCCGCACCCTCACCGAAATCGAATAACGCCTGCTCAAATGCAGCGGCTCGCTTGAGGCCGCCCTAAAAACACATTGCCCTCTTGACAATCAAGAGGAGAGGCGTATCCTCCTCTTGATCCTCAAGAGGAAGCGTTCCATGACAGAGAAACCGAGCGATCTCGTCCAGGGCACTCTGGACATGCTCATTCTTAAAACGCTGGCGCTCGAAGCCATGCACGGATATGGCATTGCCGTCCGGCTTGAGCAAATGAGCCACGGTGTTTTCCGCGTCAATGCGGGTTCCTTGTTTGTCGCCCTCCAGCGACTCCAGCGTGCTGGGCTGATTAAGAGCGAATGGAAAGCCACCGAGAACAGCCGGCGCGCAAAGTACTACGCACTAACGGAGCCGGGACGAAAGAGACTCAACACTGAAAAGCAAGAATGGGGGAGACAAGTGGCAGCCATCGCCAGAATTTTGGAAGCGTCCTAGTCATGTCCTTGTTGCGAAACATAACGAGCGGGCTCCGGTCGCTGTTCTTCAAGGAACGGGGCGAAAAGGAGTTGGACGAAGAGCTGCGCGGCTTCCTCGAGATGGCGGCCGGGGAGAAGATGAAGCAGGGAACGAGCCGCAAGGATGCGCTTCGCGCCACGCGTTTGGAGCATGGCAGCGTCGAAATCGCGAAGGAAGAAGTTCGCTCCTCCGGCTGGGAATCCTTCCTGGAAAATTCCTGGCAGGATTTGCGCTTCGCCAGTCGCGTGCTGCGCAAGAATCCCGGCTTCACTGCCGTTGCGGTCCTAACGCTTGCGCTCGGCATCGGCGCGAATACCGCCATCTTCAGCTTGGTCAACGGAGTCTTACTGCGGCCGCTCCCGTACCGCAACCCAAACCGCCTTACGATGGTGTGGGAGAAAAGCCGCGACGGCTCCCCAGAAAACGTCGGATACGCCACGTACCTCGACTGGAAAGCTCATAACAAAAGCTTCGAACAACTCGCCATCTACAGTTCCTGGCAGCCCGTGCTGCAAGTCGGCGAACCCGAGCAGCTTAGTGGCCTCCGCGTCACCAGCAATTATTTCCGCACTCTTGGCGTCCATCCCGAAATCGGGCGAGATTTTCTGCCTGAAGAAGATGCTCCCAACACTAACAAGGTAGTGATGCTCAGCCACTCCTTGTGGCAGCGCAAGTTTAACTCCGATCCCGACATCGTCGGTAAACCCATTAACATGAACGCGACGCAATACATCGTGGCCGGCGTTTTGCCCGCGAGCTATCAATCACTGATGAACCAGGATCCCCGCGGCGGCGCGGTCAAAATTTGGCGCGTGCTCGGCTACGACATTTCACAACCCTGGGCTTGCCGCACCTGCCATCACTTGGTGGCCATTGGTCGACTGTGCGACGGCGTAGCCATCACCCAGGCCAACGCCGAGATGGACACAATTTCCGCCGCGCTGAGCAAAGCCTATCCGAAGGAATATGACGATATCGGTGTCATTCTCACTCCCATCCGCGAGCAACTACTCGGCCCGGCCAGCACGCCGCTCTACATCCTGCTTGGGGCCGTCTCTTTCGTCTTGCTGGTGGCGTGCGCGAATCTTGCCAACTTGGTTCTTGCGCGCGCCACCGACCGCGAACGTGAGGTTGCCGTGCGCACCGCGCTGGGAGCCACGCGCGGCAGGATCATTCGCCAACTGCTTGCGGAAAACTGCGTTCTCGGCCTCCTGGGCGCTGCAGCGGGACTCTTTCCCGCCTACTGGATGCCTAACGTTCTGGCCAGTATCGGCGCGGGCGACCTGCCGCGCCTTGATCAAGTGCACCTCGACTGGCGCGTCTTGTTATTCACCGCTGGAGTTGCGCTGCTCGCTGGGATCGCCGCGGGCCTTGCCCCTGGGTATCGCTTATCGAAAAACAACAGGCACGATTCTTTGAAGGAGGGCATGCGCGACAGCGGGAGTGTGGCTAGTCGCCGCTTGCGCGGGCTGCTGATCGTTTCCGAAGTCGCGCTTTCCCTGACGCTTCTGATCGGCGCAGGTCTCCTGCTGCGCAGCTTGAGTCGGCTGCTGGTAGTTTCGCCGGGATTCGATCCCGCCAACGTACTGTCCATGCAAACTTCCGTTATCGGCCAACGATTCAACGACAACACGGTCGTGCGTCAGTATTTTGCCGATGCCGTCGAACGTCTTCGCGCGCTTCCCGGAGTGCAATCTGCCGCTGCCGCCAGTCAGATTCCGCTGGCCGGAAATATGGACAAATACGGCTTTCACGTCGAAGGTAAGATACATGCCAATCCCGAAGAAGACCCGAGCGCCGAACGCTACTGCATCACTCCGGGATTCCTCGAAACGATGCGAATTCCGTTGCTGCGTGGCCGTGACATTTCTCCCGCCGACACAGCGACTGCGCCACAAGTCCTGCTGATCGGAGAAACCACCGCGCGCCGCATGTGGCCCGGTGAAGATCCCATTGGCAAGCACGTTAAGCTCGGCGGCATGGATAGTCCCTGGTGGACAGTTGTCGGCGTCGCCGGAGATGTGCACCACGTTGGCCTCGACGCTGGTCCCGACTTGCAAATGTACATTCCGCACCAGCAATGGCCATTCCCCGACGGCCTGATGGTCTTTGTCATTCGCGTCGCAAGCACTCCTGTAGCGATTTCCTCCGCCGCACAACGTGCTATTCACTCCCTCGATGCAACGCAGCCGATTTCGCGCATCACGCCGCTCGAAAGCTACGTGGGCCTTTCCGTGCAAGGGCGGAGATTCGCCTTGATTCTCATCGGCGCCTTCGCCACGATTGCACTGGCGCTCTCGATGGTCGGAATCTATGGCGTTACGGCGTATAGCGTCGCACAGCGCACCCGTGAAATCGGCATACGAATCGCCCTCGGTGCCCCCCGCGGCGAACTCCTCGGATTGTTGCTCCGCCAGGGAATGCTGCTGGTGGTTTGCGGCGTAGCCGCCGGTGTAATTGCCTCCGTTGCACTCACGCGGTTCTTGGGCACGCTGCTCTTCGACGTGCAGCCCACAGATCTACTGACATTTGCCAGCGTGGTGCTGCTGCTCGTTGCGGTATCCGCTGTGGCGTGTTTCCTTCCCGCGCGCCGGGCGATGAGCGTGGATCCGATGGTCGCCCTGCGCGACGAATAGCGGACGAGAATCTTGGAGGCGTCGTAACGAACAGTTTATGTCATTCTTTTTGAGAATCGCGGATGGGCTCCGGAACTTGCTTCGGAAGGAGCGCACTAGCCGGGAGTTAAGCGAAGAGGTAAACCACTTCCTTGATATGGCTGCAGAGGAAAGAATCAATCAAGGTATGGGCCGCAAGGAAGCTCTTCGTGCCGTGCGTTTGCAACATGGCAGCCCCGAAGTCGCGAAGGAAGAAGTTCGCGCCGCAGGCTGGGAGTCGTTTTTGGAAACCTCCTGGCAGGATTTGCGTTTCGCCGCCCGCATGCTCCGCAAGTCTCCCGGATTCACCGTCGTTGCCGTCCTAACGCTTGCTCTCGGTATGGGCGCCAACACCGCCATTTTCAGCGTTGTCAGTGCCGTCTTGCTTCGGCCGTTGCCCTACGCGAATCCGGCCCAGTTGGCCTTTGTGTCCGAAGCAAAGCCGGAGGCGGGAATCTCCGGGCTTGGGATGTCTTATCCCACGTTCGCTGAACTACGGGACCACAACGGCGTATTCACCGCAATCGCCGGATTGGGTATCCACGCTCTCGTGCTTACTGGCTATGGAGATCCTTCCGAAATAAGCACTGCTGCAGTTACCTCCGAATTCTTTTCGGTCCTTTCGCCCAAACCGCTGCTGGGCCGCGTGTTCGCTCCTGACGACGGCAAGCGTGGTGCCGCCCCTGTCGTGGTACTCAGCGAGAATCTATGGCGCAACCGATTTGGAGTCAACCGGTCAATCATTGGACGCTCGATTAACCTCGACATGCGCCCGTACACCGTGATCGGCGTGATGCCCGCGAGCTTTCACTCGCCTTTCCTCAATCAGGCAAACCAGGTATGGATACCGCTTGCGCAAGACCCACTCTTCAGCGTCTGGATGACCAAACCGCCCCAGGAGCGCTGGATGGCGGTGATTGCGCGATTGCGTCCTGACGTTTCCCCCGCCCACGTGCACACGGAATTGGAAACAATCAGCACACGGCTGGCCGGGGCATTTCCCACGGAAAAAGGATGGGCGATTCGAATTGAACCCCTGCAGCAAACCATCACGGGCGACGTGAAATTGCCGCTGCTCCTTCTCCTAGGGGCCGTCGGCCTGGTGCTCTTGATCGCCTGCGCGAACGTTGCAAATCTCCTTTTGAGCCGCGCCACGGCGCGATCGAGGGAAATCGCCGTTCGAATCGTGCTGGGCGCTGGCAAGATCCGCATCGGCCGCCAACTGCTCACGGAGTGCGCCATCCTTGGCTTGCTTGGCGGCCTGATCGGAACATTTGTGGCTTACTGGGGCGTAGCCACTCTCGCGCCGCTCCTGCCTTCCAGTCTGCCGAAGTTTCATTCGATTAGCGTAGATGGCTGGGTCCTTGTCTTTGCCTTCTCTCTTTCACTGGCCACTAGTCTCGTGTTCGGACTGGCTCCCGTGCTTTCTGTGGCCAGCTCCGATCCGCAAAAGGAACTTGGCGAAGGCGCGCGCGCGGGAGAGTCGGCAGGTCCGCGCCGTACCCGCGCTGTTTTGGCTGTCGGGGAAATTGCCTTGGCCATGGTTCTTCTTACCGGAGCCGGCTTGCTGATGCGCAGCTTTGCCCAGCTCACTTCCGTGAATCCCGGCTTCGAACCGAATCACGTCGTGAAGGCCATGGTTTCCCTCCCACAATTTCAATACTCAACCCCGGAACAGTGGGCCGCTTTTTCAGAAGAACTCATGACGCGTCTCCAGGCCCAGCCCGGGATGCACGATTCGGCTATTGCCGGTCCGCTTCCCATTGTCGATTGCTGCGTCACTCTCGCTTTTCAGATTGTCGGCCATCCGCCGCTGCAAGCCGGAACGTCGGACACGGCGAATTACGTCCCCGCCAGCCCGCGGTATTTCTCCGTGATGGGAATTCCGTTGCTTCGAGGCCGTTTGTTCAACCAATCGGACTCCCCTTCCTCGGCGCCCGTGACGCTGATCAGTGAGACTCTAGCCAAGCGCTACTTTCCTAACGAGAATCCGTTGGGCAGGCATCTCACCTTCGGCTTTCCTGTCAACGGCGTGTTCTCCCGCGAGATTGTTGGCATCGTTGGGGACATCCATGACGTTTCCCTGGGCAAGGAGCCGGGGCCCATGTTGTATGTGCCATTCGCTCAAGCGCCTCTTTATGGAGGCGAAGTGGTGGTCAAGAGCACCCTGAGCGCTTCAGCCATCGTCGGCGCAATCCGCTCCGTAACCCAAGGTTTAGACAAAAACCTGCCCGTGACAGATATCGCGCAACTCTCCGATGCCCTGAACGCTTCTCTGGCACAGCCCCGCTTTCGCACTTTACTCCTGGGCTTGTTTGGGACAATCGCGTTGATCCTCGCCGCGGTCGGGATTTTTGGAGTGATGTCTTATTCCGTCTCTCGCCGGACGCATGAACTGGGAATTCGCATGGCGCTTGGTGCGCAGCCTGGCTCAGTTCTGGGCATGGTATTGCGCGAGACGCTGACGCTTACGCTGGTTGGCATTGCGGTTGGCGTACCCTGCGCTCTCGCTGCCGCGCGCCTCACCAAGGGCCTGCTCTTTAACGTGACCCTGTACGACCCGATCACCCTGGCGCTGGTTCCTCTGGTGCTCGTCGCTATCGGCGCGCTGGCCAGCTACGTCCCGGCGCGGCGCGCGATGAAGGTCGACCCTATGATCGCCCTTCGTCACGAATAACTTCGCCGTTCTCTGCCAGGGCCGTTGCGCCGGCATCCTCGCGACGCCCTTTCGCGATTACATGGCATGGGGAATTTCGTTGTTCGTTGCTGAACTGTTCGCCGGGTCAGGTTGACGCTCGCAGTTGGATTCTGTAGCCTCACTCTACGCCGTTCGAATGCACTTCTAATCTGGGGGCTTCTCGATGAGCGCTAAGAATGGCTCTGCGATTTCGCGACGTGAGTTTGCTCGCCGTGCCGCCTTTGTTTCAGCAGCTGCTTCTCTTTCGCCTGCCGAACTCCTCACGCGCGAATCCGTTGCTGCGGTAATCCCGCCATTACAAGCGCCCACGACTAGCGGGCCAAGGCTCTCACCCGAAAGCCAGGCAGAAATGGAGTCGCGCCTTCAAACAGTCTTCTCCCAATACGGCTCGCGGCTCAATGATGCGCAAAAATCGGACCTTCGCCGGATAGCCGCCGAGGGCCAGGCCGCACTGGATCGTCTTCGCGCTTTTCCGACAGATAACAGCGACGGGCCCGCTCTCTATCTGAAACCCTTGATGGAGCGCGAGAAAAAGCCCGCCGTGCCCGCAACCGGCAAAGCAGCAGGCACGCCGAAGAAATCCTGAGGAGCCTCCCCGATGCCCGGCGAAGAAATCTTCTATCTTTCGGTCAGCGAGCTCGCGAAACGCATCGAATCAAAAAAGCTGTCCCCCGTCGAACTGACGCAGGTTTATCTCGACCGCAGTCAGAAGTTCGGTCCGCGCTTCAATGCCTACGCCATGCTCACTCCGGAAATTGCCCTCGAGCAAGCCAAGGCTGCCGAAAAGGAAATCCATCGCGGGCATTACCGCGGCCCTCTTCACGGCATTCCTTATGCCGCAAAAGACCTTCTCGCTGTGAAAGGCATTCCCACCACCTGGGGAGCAAAACCCTACGCGAATCAAGTTTTCGATTACAACGCAACGGTGATCGATCATTTGAAAAACGTTGGCGCGGTGATGATTGGCAAGGCTTCGATGATCGAGTTGGCCGGCGGCTCGGGATATCGCTTCGCTTCCGCATCCTTGCAAGGCGAAGCCAAGAATCCCTGGGATCCCACGTGCTGGACCTGCGGTTCTTCCTCAGGCTCCGGGGCCATAGTTGCCGCAGGCCTCGCCGCTTTCGCCATCGGCACGGAAACCTGGGGCTCCATCATTTGTCCTTCGGCGTTCTGCGGCATCAGCGGCCTGCGTCCCACTTACGGCCGCGTCAGCCGCTACGGCGCCATGGCCCTTGCTCCTTCCATGGACAAGATCGGCCCCATGGCTCGCAGCGCCGAAGATTGCGCGCGCATCTTTGCGACCATCGCCGGGCACGACCAAAAAGACCGCGGCACGATTGCCATCGACAAAGCCGCTTTCACCTACTCGCCCTCTGTCGAATCGCGCAAGCTGCGCGTCGCGTGGCTTTCGAATGCCTGGAAATCGTTCGAGGGAGGAGCGGCCAAACCAGTTGCGGCGGCGAAAGCTTCTCTGAAGAAGATTTTCAGTGGCATCAAAGAGGTTGCCTTGCCGGTTGGCCCATGGGAAGACGCTGCCTCCCTCATCGTGCAAGTGGAAGCAGCCGCATCTTTCCGTTCGCTGATTCGTTCTGGAAAACTCAGCGAGTTGACGGACCCGCTTGCGCAGATCCTCGGCTATTTGAATGAGCAGTATTCTGCCCCCGACTACCAGCAAGCGCTAAAAGTTCGCGAAATCCTGCAGAAAAAAATGGACGCTATCTTTGAAAGCTTCGACGTGGTGGTGGCCCCTTCGCAGCCGGTCCCCGCAACTCCACTCTCGCTCAACCTGGAAACTGGCCTGGCGTTCCCGGATCCTCAAGGCGCCATTGGCAATCTTTGCGGCTTGCCTGCGCTTTCAGTCCCTTGCGGCTTCACGGAAAAGAATCTTCCTATCGGACTGCAATTCATGGCGGGAGCGGGAGACGATATCGCCGCCATCCAGGCCGCGCGAACCTTCCAATTACACACCGACTGGCACAAGCGCCATCCGCGTGTTCATTGAGAGGATTCGCTCAAAAGGCAAGGACCTCCAGGTTTCGGCTTAATTCTTCTTCAATAACTCATGCACTGTGCGTAGCAGCGCGCTGCGGCTGAATGGTTTTGCCAGCAAGCGCACCCCGGGCTCCGCCCGCAGCGAATCCGCCGCTGCTCTTTCGCTGTACCCCGACATGTATAACATCCGGAGTCTCGGCCGTTGTTCTTTCAGACGTGCGGCAAGTTCCTGGCCCGTCATCCGCGGCATCACCATGTCCGTAATTAACAGATCGATGGCGCCCTCGTGCTTCTCCACCAAGCCAAGAGCTTCTATCCCGTCGCGCGCTTCAATGACTGTATAACCGCCGGATTCGAGAAACTCGCGTGCCACTTCGCGCACATCACGCTCGTCCTCTGTTAGCAAAATGGTCTCGGCCCCGCGCGGCGCTTCGGAATAGGCTGGTGCGTGTTCCAGCCGATCCACTGGTTGATCAACTCGCGGAAAATAAATCTTGAACGTCGTACCCATTCCTAGTTCGCTGTAAACCCAGATGAATCCGCCGCTCTGCTTGACCACCCCGTAAACCGTGGCCAGGCCCAGGCCCGTGCCCTTGCCTTGCGCCTTCGTGGTGAAGAACGGCTCAAAAATATGCGCCTGCGTTTCCAAGCTCATTCCCGTGCCGGTATCGGATACGCAGAGCAGCACGTAGCGGCCTTCTCGAACGATGGGATGCTTTTCGTTGTAAAGACGGTCCAGATCGATGTTGGAAGTCTCGATGATCAGCTTCCCCCCATCCGGCATGGCGTCGCGAGCGTTGACCACCAGGTTCATGATGATTTGTTCCATCTGGCTGCGGTCGGCGCGAATGGCGCCCAGATTCTCCGAAGGACGAATGCTGAGTTCGATATCCTCGCCAATCAACCGCGGAAGCAGCCGCCCCATATCCGCAACCGCATCGTTCAGATTCATCACCTTGGGCTGCAGCATTTGCAGGCGGCTGAAGGCCAGAAGCTGCCGCGTCAGGCCGGAAGCGCGATCCGCCGCGCGCTCAATTTGCTCAATTTTCCGGGAGTATTCGTCCGCGGGCGGCAGCACGTTGCGAAGAAGCTCGGTGTGGCCCTTGATCACCATCAACAAATTGTTGAAATCATGGGCCACGCCACCTGCTAGCCGGCCCACCGCTTCCATTTTTTGAGATTGCCGGAGCTGTTGCTCCAGAATGTGCCGTTCGCTGACGTCCTGCGCAACTATCAGGTGGACCTTCTTTCCTGAATACTCCAACTCATGGATGGTAGTCTCCACCTCGATGGTTTTCCCATCTTTTTTCCGGTGCTTCCAGTGCCCACGGTAGAGCCCGTCTCCGCGATTTTCCTTGAGGAGGTCGAGCATCTTGATTTTTTCGTCTTCTGTCTGGAAATCAAGGATCGTCATGTTCTTGAATTCTTCCAGCGAGTATCCGTAAGCGCGAACGGCCGCTTCGTTCACTTCTAAAAACTTCAAAGTTTCCCGGTCAATGACCCAGGTGGGAAGAGGATTGTGGCTGAAGAGCAGCCGGAACATCTCTTCTTTCTTCCGCAGGGCGTCCTCAGCGCGCCGCCGCTCAATGGCCAAAGCGATGTGCCCGCCCACCGAATTCAGGAACTCCAAGTCGCGCTGGTCATACGCCTTTTCGTTCTCATAGTGTTGCACCACGAGCACACCAATCGTCTCGTTCGGCGTCTGAAGTGGAACGCCCAGCCAGCCAGGGGCTGGGGCTCCGACCAGCTCCACTTCCCCTGCCCCCGCAAGCCGGTCAAATTCGCTTTGCGGAATGAGCATTGGGAGTCCCTTGCGAAAAACGTAGGCGGTGCAACTGTGCCCAACTTTTTGCGGCGGAGGAGGCGCAACATCTACTTCATCAACAAAAAATGGAAAGGAGAACGTGTCGGTCACAACATCGTGCAACGCGACAAAGCAATTTTCCGCGGGAAGAACTTTTTTCAGCGCTTGGTGTATGCCGGCCAGCAATTCATCCAGGTTCGCGGTCTGATTCAGCGCATGAACAATCTCGGCAATAACCCGCCTCTCCGACTCCATTCGGTGTAGTAAGGCAATGAGCTGCTCGGGGCTGATCGACGTGCTTGCCTCAGGAATGAGGGGCTGGGCCATAGGATTGTCGCTCGCGACGCGCTCCTCACACCACGGGCGAGAATGCGTGATTCGTCCTCCGAATGCTGTTCGTTTGCCGATCCGTCCTTGCTGATGGAGGGACTAGCTCCTTTCATGGTACGGGGTTTTCGCTTCCTTGTGCGGCAACGATGCGATTCCTGTCACCTATGAATGACTGCACAAGGCTCCAGCTACTACAATTCACTCCCCTGAAAGGGAAAAAGAGCGACCACTTCTTAACAGTTCCTTTTGCTGCCAACTTTTGGTTTGTGCGATAGTGGGTCGTAACTCTTGGAGGAGGATCCCGCGCCATGCATGACATTTGGAAAGATATGTTTGTCCTCGGAATCCCGCTGCTGGAGAAAATCCTGCGCCCCGTCGTGATTTACGCCTTTTTGGTAATCAGCCTGCGCTTGTCAGGAAAACGGGAACTCGTCCAGCTCAATCCCTTTGACCTGGTCGTTCTGCTTACCCTATCCAACACGGTTCAGAACGCTATCATTGGCGATGACAACACGGTTCTTGGGGGAATCATTGGCGCCACTTCCCTGCTCGTCACCAACTATCTCGTCGTCCGCTTTCTCTACGATCACCGGAAACTCGACCAACTGGTCGAAGGACGCGCTGACCTCTTAATCGAAGACGGAAAAGTCCGAACGCAGCACTTGAAGAAGGAACTCATCGCCATGCCACAGTTGCAGGCTGCGGCTCACAAGCAAGGATTCGCGTCGCTCTCCGAAGTCGACCAGTGCGTTCTTGAGCCAGGAGGAACCTTGACATTTATCGGCAAGAAACCCGGGGCGGAAGACGTGCGCCACCAGGAATTGCTCGGCAAGATGGAGAGTCTTGCCCACGAAATCGCGCTGTTGCGCGGCTCGCAGCCGTCCGCCCGCGCGTAGGTCTGTAATTAATGTAAAAGAAAACCCGTTGCGGCCAGCGCGATACCGGCTGCACCGAAAAACACGCCCGCGAGCCAGAATATTTTGCGCTTTGTAAGCAGAGTGATGGAACAAATCACGAGACCGATTTCCAGGATAGCTTCGCCGCCATCGAATCGGTCCGCCTTACGGGCGGCAAGGTCTCGGTCCGCT
>Ga0075436_100000983_pt1 | contig 19120 bp, 18 predicted proteins | sample RhiMethybrSRZTD5_FD_75303 | JGI IMG/M metagenome (GOLD analysis project Ga0075436, IMG submission 75303) | Populus rhizosphere microbial communities from Tennessee, USA - Rhizosphere MetaG P. TD hybrid SRZTD5 | ecosystem: Host-associated > Plants > Roots > Rhizosphere > Soil | place: USA...
CGCGCTGAAATACGCGATGCAGTTTGCGCGCGACATGGAAACCGAGCTGGCGGACCAATTCGTCGGCATGTACGTGAATAAGTGGACGCTCGGCTACGGAGAAAAAGGAAAGGCTGCCGTAACAGAACTGATCGAGCGCGGAACAAAGGCGGGATTGCTACCCAGCCCCGCAATGGTCGAGTTCCTCAGCTAGAAATAAGCTGCTTCTTTTCACGCAGATAGCACCCTGTACCAAAACTTCTAAAGTTTTCACCGTTGCAGCCGATAGACCTTGTGGGGAACTGTCGAGGTCGCATGGCGCTAATCGGGTTGGTAAATTTAGCTGAACGGCTATTCAGCCAAACGCAGGGAAATCCAAACGAGGATTCGGGGCTGACGACCAAATCGCCGAAAGGCAATGGGTCGGAAGCGACGCAATTGAAACCGTCGGACGAGTTTAAGCCGTCGAACGGAAACGCGGCAAACGAAGCCGGACTGTTTCACGTGAGCCAGGCATCCGGGTTCACAACAGCTGCAACGGTACTGCTGGTGCAGCGCGAAAACATCGCACCCGCTGCAAACAACGCGACAACTCCGGCGGCTACGACAGCGAATCCGGCTGCGGACGGAACAACAAATTCGGCGGCGGCACCGGCACTCGCGGTGGCCACAACTGGCCCGACGACCGGCGCGGCGCAGATTCAGACCGAACTGCAAAGTCTAAATGCGGCTTTGATTTCGCTGGGCCTAAGTGCGGATGAAATTGCGGCAATCGACCGCGTGGCGCAGTTGATCAAAAATTTTAGTCCGGCAGCGTTTACAAGTCTGGTGAACCAATTGAATGTGCTGGCGCAAGACACGGCGCAGCCGGAGGCGACAACCACAACGAACACCGCGGCTACTACTTCCGCGACATCGAGTGGAACACAGACCGGTGCGTTCTCGATTCAAGCATTGTCGATCAACTTTTCTGGAATCAACGAAACCGTACAGCATGGCAGAAACACTTTGCAAATCTCGGCGTTTCAACTGCAGGTGAGCGAAGTGAATTTGACGCTCACTAACGCGACGACGGGACAAACGGCGCAGATCACGGCGCCGCAGACGGCGACCGCGACACCGGCCGCAGCAGTACCTCTGGCGAAACCGGCTGCAGCGTAAAATCTAAGACCGACGAGAAAAGCTCGGCAGCCTCCTACGTCGAGTAGTCTTAGGGCCATCTCTGCGCAAGTTTCTCGAGCAACGTTGCTGGTCGAGTGCGGGCGTTTGCAACGAACGGTGCTTCTTGACGCGGCGTTTTTAATCCCTTACTGTTTTTTCGCCACCATGAAAAACGCCCGCTTTTTCCGTTTGAGCAGTTCCCTGCTTGCATTGTTTTCTTCTTTTGCCACTTCCACCCTTGGACAGAATGCCGCGGAGTACCGCGAACGAGCTGACACGGAGAAGTCCTGGCCGAAGCAGGCGGTGCGCGCTCCGCATGGAATGGTTGCGACAGATGAAGAACTCGGCTCGCGCGCGGGCGTAGAGATTTTGCAAAAAGGCGGCAATGCCGTAGACGCAGCAGTGGCGACGGCGTTTGCGCTCGCTGTCGTGGAACCGGCGGCGGGAAATATTGGCGGCGGCGGATTCATGCTGGTGCGTCTCGCTAGCGGCAAAACGACATTTTTCGATTACCGAGAAGTGGCGCCGGGACGCGCAACACGCGAAATGTATATCCGCGCTGACGGAAAGCTCGATCCGGAAGCTTCGACCATCGGTTACAAATCGGTGGCAGTCCCGGGAACGGTCGCGGGGCTGGAACTCGCGCTGAAAACATACGGCACGATGAAATTGGCGGACGTGCTGGCGCCGGCGATCCGGCTGGCGGAACAAGGTCTCCCGATCAGTCCGAAACTTGCGAGGGAGTTTGCAGAAGAGCGAAGGGACTTGCAGCGGTTTTCGATTTCGCGCCGGATTTTTTTGAAAGATGGAGCGATGTACCACGAAGGCGAGACGCTGCAGCAACCGGAACTGGCGGCAACGCTGAAGCGCATCGCGAAGAACGGCGCGGCGGATTTTTATCGCGGCGAAACGGCGCGAATGATTGCGGATGACATGGCGCGGCTCGGCGGGCTGATTACGAGGGAAGACCTGGCGAGCTACCAGCCGAAGGTTCGCGAGGCTTTGCACGCACACTACGAGCTGGACGGCCACAAATGGGATGTACTGGCTGCGCCGCCGCCGAGTTCGGGCGGCGTGGCGGTGATTGAAGCGCTGAACATGCTGGATGGCGTTCAGTTGAAAGGGTGGGACGACGCGGCTAGCGTGCACCTGATGGCGGAAGTGATGCGGCGCGTCTTTGCGGATCGCGCGGCATATCTGGCCGATCCGGATTTCGCAAGAGTCCCAGTAGATGGATTAACAAGCCCGTGCTACGCAAAGGAAATTCGCGCGACGATCAATCCGGCGCAGGCGACATCGAGCAAAGAGATTGGCGCGGGACAGCCGCACGTCTGCGGAACGGAAGCGAGCATCGCCGTACCGCAAGAAATCAGCGCGAACGACGGACCGCACACGACCCATTTTTCCGTCGTGGATGCGGCGGGAAATGCGGTGGCGAGTACGTTTACGCTGAATGACAGTTACGGCTCGCATGTTACTTCGAGTGCGGGATTCTTGTTGAACGATGAGATGGACGACTTTACGACGCAGCCTGGCGTGCCAAACGCGCTGTTCGGCTTGATTCAATCCGATGCAAATGCGATTGCGCCGGGACATCGGCCGCTCAGTTCGATGACGCCGACAATTCTGGTGCGCGACGGGAAATTGAGTTTTGTGACCGGATCACCGGGCGGGCCAAGAATTATTTCGGCGGTGTTATTGTCCATCGTCAATTGGATGCGGCTCGGAATGGAAGCGCAGGCGGCGATCAACGCGCCGAGGTTTCACCATCAATGGTTCCCGGATCGCATCGTGATGGAGAATCAAATTTCGCCGCAGGTGCAGAACGCATTGAACGCGATGGGGCACACGACGAGAAGAATCGGCCATATCGGCCTTGTAAATGCCATCGGAATCGACGTTACAACTGGGGAACGTCTGGGTGCGCCGGACCCCCGCGACGAGGGCTCAGCCGTGGGATACTAGGGGCCTGCAACTACTAAGGACGACCGGGCTCGAGGCATGCAAAGAATCCTATCCACTTATCTGTCCGTTTCGCGCAAATTGACGCCGGAATTTCTCGCTCAGGTTGCGGAGAACGGCTTCACGGCTCTGGAAATATTTTGCTCGCGCGCGCATTTCGACTACTCCTCCAAACCGGATATTCAAACTCTAAAAGGGATGCTGGAGCATCAGAAGCTGCAATTGGTATCGCTGCATGCGCCGACGAGCAAAGATGCAAGTGCAATGCGCGAAAGCGGCATCCCACTTTCGGTTTGCGAAGTGGAGCGCGTGCGGCGCATTGAAGCGATGGACGAATTCAAGCGCGCCATCGACGTTGCCGAAGAGCTTCCGTTTTCGCGGATGGTGCTACACATGGGCGGTTCACGCGAAACGGCGGACCCGCGGAAGCGCGATGCAGCGTTCAGCACGCTGGAGCATCTGGTGCTGCATGCAAAGCACGTCGGAGTAACGCTTTGCGTGGAGAATACGCTGAGCGAACTGGGCCAGCCGGAGTATTTGCGAGCGTTTGTGGATGAAACGCGGTTGACCGGTTTACGTTTCAATTTTGATATCGGCCATGCGTTTTTGGGCGACGGCGAAGAAGCGGAACGCATAGCAAAGGCATTCGAGCCGATGCGGGAACTGGTCGCAAGCGTCCACTTGCACGACAATCATGGCGAAAAAGACGAGCATTTGCCGCCCTACGACGGTTCGATCGGTTGGGAGCATGCAATTTCCGTCCTGAACACAGCACCAGAAAAGAATCTGCCAATCACGCTAGAACTGAAAGAAAAGACGGGTGCTGACGCGCCCGGGATGACGGAACAGCTCGCCGCCGCGCGAACGGCGATGGATAAATTCGAGAAGGCCTGGGGTTAGATGATGACACATCCTCCAGGTTGTCTATCCGCTAGCGCACCGGAAGAATTTGGAATTGCTTTCGGCCATCGACGCGATAGGTGGAAAAGTCCCTGTGGTCAATGGTGAGGATTGTGGTGAGCGATTCCCGCTTGGCGAGTAGAACGAGCGTGGCGTCGGCATAGTCCATCGGGCAATCTGCATATTTGGTCATGAGCGCGTGCAGTTCCGAAAGATCGCGCGTCAGTATCTCTCCTAAGACCAGCGCACCCGAACGGACAAATTTCCACGCCACTTCCATCTCCCGAGGTGAATCACCGACAAGATGGAAGAGTTCGGTCAAGACGACTTGGGACGTCAGAAGCGGAAGGCGAAGTCGGCGAAAGGCTGTGACGCAAGGCTGATGCCAGCGATCTTTGCGATCAAGCAGAGCGAGAATCGCTCCTGTATCAATCAAAGCGTTAGCGGACATCTTGCCGGCGGTTGATCCGCTGCCGAACTAAAGCACGAACAGATTCACTCCGCCGAGGGCTGCCACCCGCGAACGCACCCAGACACGGGGCAACCGAAGCATGAAGTTTGGCCTGCCGCCCGCGGTCGCCGGCACGATGGGCAGATTTGTTGAGCCATTCCGTGACGGCCAAATCCAACAGCGAAGAAACAGAAAGGCTACGGAGCCGGGCTTCGCGCTCAAGGTCCGACTTTAGGGATTCGGCAAGCCGCCAGCTGTAAACGCGGGTCTTCATGCACTACAGTGTAGTGCATTGGCTTCGTCGTTTGCAAGGATAGTTTTTCAAAAGCCAGCGGGGCGCTCGTGGGCGAAGGCGAAGGCGCGTTCGAGGGCGATGCTTACGGTGTGGAACTAATTCGCCGCCGCGCACTTCTTACGCCTCCGGTATCTCCAGTGGTCCAACAACCAGCCTAAAAAGTGAAACCAAGCTGCGATCAGAAGAGGCGTAATCGCGAAGAAGCTGCAGACCTCATTCACGCCGATTCGAGCGAGCCCATGGACGAATCGAGCCGAAACGAAAAATGCCGGTAGCGCTGATACCAGCAACGCTTCCAAAACGGGCCCGGGGTCGACGATGACGTCTCGAGCGGCCCACCACTCAGAACAGTTCGGAACAGACTGCGGACACGGAGTCGGCGGAATTTTGCCACGCGGGTCAGTTCGAAGGCGGAAGGTTCCCCACAAATATTCTTTTCTCATTCGGTTTCGGTCGGCAAGGTCGCTATTCGTTCGCACCGACCCATAGGTCTCCCAACCGAAAAACACCAAACCTATGAACGGATGAATCCATCGCCAGCGAATGGGCATGGGAGGCTTTGACATGCAAAGTCGCTCCTTGTGCCCACAAGGGTCTTAGTTCAGTGCCGAGCATCTTGACTATAATTTTGACTATAGTCTATACTTTTGACCATAGAGACTACTACCGTGACTGAAGTTTCCATATCGGAATTTAAGGCAAAGTGCCTGGCTCTGCTGGAGCAAGTCCGCAAGACGAAGCAGCCGCTGCGGATAGTACGTCATGGAAAGCCAATCGTCGAAATTGTGCCTGCGACTGAAAAGATCGATCGCATGGAGTGGATTGGTTCCATGAAAGATTCAGTGGAGATTCTCGGAGACATTATTTCGCCAGCGACAGATGAAGACGATTGGGAGGTATTGCGAGATTGAGATTACTGCTCGATACGCATATCTGGCTTTGGCTGATATCCGATCCGGCGAAGCTAGGGAAACACGCGCTGGCCGAACTCGCGACGCCACAAAACGAAATCTGGATTTCACCGGTAAGCACGTGGGAAGCTTGGATGCTTCACGCGAAAGGACGAGTCCACCTAAGCGGAGACCCAGACGCATGGCTCGCGCGAGCGACAAGGTCAACAAGAATGGCGCCCCTCACTCACGAAATCGCGATGGCTGCAACGCAACTCTCCATGCACCGCGATCCCGCCGATCGATTTCTAGCGGCGACCGCAAAGGTATTGGATCTGACGCTCGTTACCGCCGACGAAAAACTGCTCGGACTCGGGTCGATTCAATCTCTCGCCAATCGATGATCAATTTTAGAAACCGACAGGACGCTCATGGGCGACGGCGAAGGCGCGTTCGAGGGCGATGCCTGCTGTGCAGAGGGTGCCTTCTTCGAAGAGGCGGCCGATGAGCGTGACGCCGTGCGGAACGCGGCGAGGCGGATTGAATTTTGGCAACGGGTTTTTGGGATCGGGCGCCCAGTCGCTGCGGGCTTCTGAAACGTTGACGAAACCGGCGCGAAGAGTGAGCGACGGCTGGCCCGTGAAATTGGTGATGGTGAGCATTTCGTCGCGGAGCGACGGGACGAGCAGAAGATTCACCTCAGAAAAGATGCGAGCCATTTCTTCGGCGACTTTGCGGCGGAAGCGATCGGTCTGCACGAAATCGACGGCGGAGAGAAATCGCGATTGGCGGAAGAGATTTGGCCAGGCGTCGGGAACTTGCGCTTTGAGCTCACGCAAGCCGCCTTTGAGCGTGAGCTCTTCAAATGCGGCAGCGCCTTCGGCAAAAAGAATGAGCTGTAACGAATCGTAGGGCCAGTCGGGGAGCGAAACTTCGACCGGCGTCATGCCGAGTTTCTTAACGGTTTCCAGAGCGGCGCGGTCAACGTCGGTGGCGGGCGGTTCCTTCATCCATTGCGGAAAATAGCCGACGCGCAAATTTTTGATGGGCGCGTTTGCGTCGAAGTCTAGTTTGCTCGGGACGCTGGAGAGGTCGCCGGCATCGGGGCCGGAGATTGCTCGGAGCACGAGAATCGCATCTTCGACGGAGCGCGTCATCGGGCCGAGTTTGTCGAGCGACCAGCAAAGAGTCATGGCGCCGGTACGCGGAACGCGGCCGAACGTGGGGCGCAAACCGGTTAGACCACAGCGCATGGAAGGGCTGACGATGCTGCCGCCGGTTTCGCTGCCAATGGAAAATCCGACGAGACCCGCGGCGGTCGCGGCACCCGGGCCGGCGCTGGAGCCGGACGCGCCCTCTTCGAGCAGCCAAGGATTCATGGTTTGGCCACCGAACCAGATGTCGTTCAACGCGAGCGCGCCGAGGCTGAGTTTGGCCAGGAGCACAGCGCCCGCTTCGCGCAAGCGTTTGACGACGGCGGCGTCGGCGGAGGGAACGCGGTCGCGAAATGGTTCGGCGCCGTAGGTCGTACGAATGCCGGCGGTATCGAGCAAGTCTTTTCCGCCCCAGGGAATGCCGTGGAGCGGCCCGCGATATTTTCCGGTGGCGATTTCGGCGTCGGCTTGTTTGGCTTGCGCGAGGGCGAGATCCTTTGTGAGCGTGATGGTGCAGCGGAGCTTGGAGTCGAAGCGTTCGATGCGTTTCAGATAAATCTGCGTCAGGCGTTCGGAGGTGAGTTTGCGTTGTTCGATCCAACGGGAGAGTTTGGTGAGTGGCGCGAAGGCGATGTCGTCGTCTTTTTCGGGGAGCGGGCCAGGATCGGTCTTTGAGCGGACAAATGTTTCGTGGGCGGGGCCGGTTGGTTTGCCTGGAAGGATCGGATTCCATTGCGAGTAGGGGGCAACCGCTGATTCGATGGCAACTTTTCGCGGGCCGACGCGGCGTTCATAGACAGCCGCGAGATTCGAACGCCAGGAGTCCGCGGCTACCGTTCGTTCGCTAGGCGTCAATTCAAATTGAACAAGTTTCTCCGCTTCGGTGAATGTGTTCGCGGAAACCGGAGGCCCGACAGCAGGACCCGCGCCGAAGGCTGGTGGCGCACCGGCGGTAGGCGCCGTCGGTTCCTGCGTAGGAATTGACGTTTCGTGCTTTGGAAGTGCGGCCGCGCCGAGCAGTCCGATCGAAGTTGCAGCGATAAAATCCCTGCGTGATTGCGATGAGTGCGACATGATTCCCCCGGGGCGGACATTGTAGCTCAAGCGCCACGAGATTCGAGTGTCGGCGGTACTCGGTGCCTTACAATACCTACATCGCGGCAACCGAGAACTTCTCTATGACTGGCAGGCACCTCGTCGAATATTTCTGCGGGCTGAATCTCGCAATAGCGATGCTGGCCTTATTCTATTGGTCCCGCGATTTGGCAGCTCGATACAATGCTTGGACGTCCAGACTTCGCAGCAGGTCTAAAATTCTTTCATCCTTGAGCGGAACATAACGGTGATTATGATTCTGATAAGAATCGTCGCCATGGTCGTCCTGTTGACGACGATTTGGGCCGCAATCTTTTAGAAATAGTCTTCTCCTGAGATGCCTCGCTGCTCGCCGCGACTCATTCTTTTCTCTGATAAACTGATGGATTGAAATAACAGCAGAGAAACGGGCTATGACGACGATCACGATTGAGCAGGCGGGAAAATACGACGGGCAGGAAGTGACGATCAAGGGCTGGCTCTACAATTTGCGGGAGTCCGGCAAGCTGATCTTTCCGATTTTTCGCGATGGCACGGGAATTATCCAGGGCGTGTGCGCGCTGAAGGAAAGCCCGGAAGCGTTCGAAGCGCTGAAAGGGCTGACGCAGGAATCGAGCGTCATTGCGACGGGAAAAATCCGCGCGGAGCAACGTGCGCCCGGCGGATTTGAAATGGGCGTCAGCAAAATCCAGGTTGTACAGAAGGTGCCGGAGAGTACGCCGTTTCCGATTCAGCTGAAAGAGCATGGCGTCGATTTTCTGCTCGACCACCGGCATTTGTGGATGCGCACGCCGCGGCAGGCGGCGATTTTGCGGATTCGCGCGGAAGCGATTCGCTCTGCGCGCGAATATATGGATTCGCAGGGCTACACGCTGACGGACGCGCCGATGTTTACGCCGGCGGCGTGCGAAGGCACTTCGACACTTTTTGAAGTGAACTACATCGACGACCAGAAGGCGTACCTGACACAGAGCGGCCAGCTTTACATCGAAGCGACGGCGATGGCGCTGGGCAAGGTATACACGTTCGGGCCAACGTTTCGCGCGGAGAAATCGAAAACGCGGCGGCACTTGACTGAATTCTGGATGCTTGAGCCGGAAGCGGCATACGCGGAATTGCCGGACATGATGAACCTCGGCGAGGGGCTGGTCAGCGCGATCGTGCAGGGCGTGGTGAAAAACAAGTCGCGCGAACTGGAAGTGCTGAAGCGCGACATGACGAAGCTCGAAAACATCAAGCCGCCGTTCCCGCGCATTTCGTACGAAGACGCGATCGATGTTCTGGTGAAGGCCGGTAACCCCGCGAAGTTCGGCGACGACTTCGGCGGCGACGAAGAGACGCTGATTTCGAAGAACTTCGACAGGCCGGTGATGATTCACCGCTATCCGAGCGCGATCAAGGCGTTTTACATGCAGCCGGACCCTGACCGGCCGGATTTGGCTCTGGCGTTCGACATGATTGCGCCGGAAGGCTACGGCGAAATCATTGGCGGCAGCCAGCGTATTCACGACTACGATTTGCTGGTTAAACGATTGAAAGAACACAACTTACCGGAGCAATCGTTCCAGTGGTACCTGGACCTCCGTCGGTACGGGAGCGTGCCCCACGCAGGCTTTGGACTGGGCTTGGAGCGCACCGTGGCGTGGATTTGCGGAACCGAGCACATTCGCGAAGTAATCCCCTTCCCGCGCATGATTTACCGAGTCTATCCTTAGGCCGTAGCGCGGTGTATCCTTAAGGTTCTACGGAAGTTAGGAGTGGCGGGCTGGGGATTTGCCTGGGGCGCGGGTAGCGCTTCCGGTGGCTCCGCAACGGGCCTTGCCGCCGAATCTGGAAAGCAAAATGTCTCAAAAAGTGCGAATCATTGGTGTGCCCATGGACCTGGGCCAGAGCCGCCGTGGCGTGGACATGGGGCCGTCGGCGCTGCGTGGCGCGGGGCTGCAGGCGGCGATTAAGAAGCTGGGGCATACCGTCGAGGACATCGGCAACCTCGAGGTGAAGCAGCCGGAAGAGATGCCGGTAGGCGAAAAGCGCGCGAAATATCTGCAGGAAATCGCGGAGACCTGCCAAGACATTTCGAAGACGGTGGAGAAGTCACTCACGGAAGGATTTTTGCCGCTGGTGCTGGGCGGCGACCACTCCATCGCAGCCGGAGTTGCGGCGGGAGTGGCTGGACACTTTCGCAAAGAGAAAAAAGAAATTGGTTACATCTGGCTGGATGCGCATGGCGATATGAACACGCCGGAGTCTTCGCCGTCGGGCAACGTGCACGGGATGCCGCTCGCGGCCATTATGGGATATGGCGCGGATGAGCTTGTGAATCTGGGCGGGTTCAAACCGAAGGCCGAGCCGGGCAATATTGTGATTGTCGGCGCGCGCGATCTGGATGCGCAAGAACGCAAAATCGTGAAGAAGTCTGGCGTACACGTGTTCACAATGCGCGATATTGACGAGCGCGGAATGCGCGACGTGATGAGCGAAGCGCTGAAATACGCCATGGACGACGCTGCAGGCGTCGCCGTCAGTCTGGACATGGATTTTGTAGATCCAACCGACGCACCGGGAGTTGGCACGCCGGTTCGCGGCGGCGTCACCTACCGCGAAGCGCATCTCGCAATGGAAATGATTGCCGACACCGAAGCGATGGCATCGCTCGAAGTGGTGGAGATTAACCCAATTCTCGACGAGCACAACCGCACGGCTTTGCTTGGTGTGGAGCTGGTGCTCTCCGCGCTGGGCCAGAAAATTCTGTAAGTCGAATGACTCCGTTGAGGTGACGCACGGGGCAAGCATCCGACTCTTCGGGCGATTCCTGCATCTCTAGCGGAATAGGTTTGGCATCCTCACCAGACCGCGATACCGTATTCCCGTCGAGGAGAAGAGGGCACTTCCCATGAACAAGCTCGTTTCCCGCCTTGTGGCGTTCTTGATGGCACTTCTACTTTTGCCGTTGCCGAGCCTGGCGACATGCGGCGGCGGGGGCGGCGGAGGAATGGGCGGGATGCGTGGGCCGGGCGGTGGTGCCGGCGGAGACGCACAGGTATATCAAGTGCCCTGGAAAGTCGTGAAGCCGGAAGAGGCGCTTCCGGCGGGCAGTCTTGCACTTTATTGGTTCCCTTCCTCCGTGGAGGAATTCAAGAATTCCAGTTTGCGCAACTCGCGCTCGCTCTCGCTGCTCGCGGCGCAGTGCGTGAACATGATCGTTTCCGACACGCAAGCGCCAACGATGCAAAAACTTGTCGGCGAAGAAAAGCTGCCCGTGGCGGTGCTCGCCAGCAGCGACGGAACGGCGATTGGAAAAGCGCAAAACGTCAAAGGCTTCCTCAAAGTCGACCAGGTGGAAAAGCTGGTCGAATCGGAAATGAAGCAGCGCGAAGAAACCATCAAACAGCAGATGAAGGAAGCCAAGGAAAAAGCAAAAGCCGGCGACAAAGAAGGCGCGATTCCACTTTTTAAATCCGTGATGGAGCAGAAGTGCCTCTTCCCAGGCAAAGCGAAAGACGCTTCGAAGGAACTGAAAAAACTCGGCGTGGAAGTGGGACAGGTGTCTGACGCGCCGGTGATGGATCGCGCGCAAAGCGCAAAAATCGAAGCCGTGATGAAGCGCGGCCTGCGTGCCGAAATGGACGAGAAGTACGAAGCGGCCGAGAAGCTTTATTCGCAGGCTCGCACGATGGACCCAGCCGATCCTGCGCCGCTGCGTTACCTGGGCGAACTCTATCGCCATCATCTCGGCGATTGGGACAAGGCGCGCACAACGTTCGATGCGATTCTTGCGATGCCGGCGGATCCACTCTCGCGCGCTGTAGCAATGCACGGGCTTGGCAAAATGACAATCCATGAAGGCGACTTCCAAAAAGGTCTGCACCTGATGGAAGCTTCGGTGAAGGAATATCCGCTCGCGCTCGCGTACCGCAATCTTGCGGTCTATTGGAACTCCGAAGGCGACAAGGCGAAAGCTGACGAGTACACACGCGAAGCAACCAAGATCGACCCAACCGATCCCTACAACCTGATTTTTGCAGCGGCGTTTCTTGCGGGCAACGGGCACGGCGACGAAGCGTTGAAGATTGCCAAAGAAAACGAAGCGCTGCTGCCAGCCTCCTACAATTTGGCTGCGATCTATGCGCAAGTGGGTCAAAAGCAAAAAGCGCTCGACCTGTTGAAGCGACATTTCTTCCAGTACGAACGCTATGAAACGGTCCGCACCAAAGAAATGATGGAAGCGCGTGTGGATGAGGTTTTCGCGAGCCTGCGCGAAGATAAGGATTTCCTCGCACTCACCAGGGGTGCCGACGGCAGGCTGCCGATGCCCAAGGCAAAAATGGCAACCGGCGCGCCATCCATGAACTGAACCTGTCCGGGTAGACAGGCACAGTTCGTCTTGGAAACAAGCCGCGGATACCCGCTTCTGACGCAGTGGCTTTTCTGGAAAAATACTCTTCGTGGCTCTAGAGAAGAAAATCCTGCGTGTAGGCGTTCTATTCGGCGGACGAAGCGGCGAACACGAAGTCTCGCTGGCTTCCGCTGCATCCGTGATTCGTGGCCTCGACCCTGATAAATATGAAGCCGTGCCAATCGGCATTTCGAAGGAAGGCCATTGGCTCATCGGCAGCGCCGCCCAGAAATTGCTGCCGGACGTTTTGCGGGCCGGTCAACGTATCGTCATGGCAGCCGATCCCACTGACGCCGCCATCATTCCGCTCGACCGCAGCGGCGGCGGCCAGCGCATCGACGTCGTCTTTCCGGTCATGCACGGCACTTACGGGGAAGACGGCACGATTCAAGGCTTGCTGGACCTTGCGGGATTGCCATTCGTCGGCGCCGGTGTTCTTGGCTCGGCCATCGGCATGGACAAGGACGTTTCGAAGCGCCTGCTGCAAGCCGCGAAAATTCCGGTAGTGCCCTGGATCACGGTTTATCGCACCGACTGGGAACGCGATCCAAAAGCGATCCAGAAAGAAATCGAGAAACAATTCAAGTATCCGGTTTTTGTGAAGCCCGCTGCGCTTGGTTCATCTGTCGGCATGACGAAAGTTCATTCCCGTGCTGAACTCGGCCCGGCGCTGAATCTTGCCTCGGAATTCGCGATGAAGATTCTCGTGGAGAAATCCGTCAGCGCCCGCGAAATTGAAGTCTCCGTCCTCGGTAATCACGATCCGAAAGCTTCCGTTCCCGGCGAAATCGTGCCGCACCGCGAATTCTACGATTACACCGCGAAGTATCTGGAAGAAGGCACCCAGCTTTTGATTCCGGCAAAACTCGAAACGTCGCAGGTCAAGAAAATCCAGAAGTACGCCATCAACGCATTCCGCACGCTCGAACTCTCTGGAATGGCGCGCGTCGACTTCTTCCTCGAGAAAAAGGGCGCAAAGTTGTACTTGAACGAAGTGAACACGATTCCAGGCTTCACCTCCATCAGCATGTATCCAAAACTTTGGGAAGCAAGCGGAATTCCCTTCCGCGAACTTATCGACAAGCTGATCGACCTCGCGATGGAAATTCACCGCGAAAAAGCCCGCACAAAATATCAGATTGAACTGCCCGCCGGCGCCGGTGGCGCGCTCGAAGCATAGTGCCCAGACAAATTGAGACGCATTCATCGTCGGCGCTAACTTCATTTCTTCTCATCGGGAAACTTTGTTACGCTTTTCGGTGTCTAACCGAGTAGCTGGAGACTTCGAATGACATTGCTTGACCCACCTGCCGAGCCGCAGAGCAAGCTACATGCCGGAAAATTTACGCTGATTGCGCTAGTCCTGGCTGCCGTCATCGGCGGCTGGTTTCTGTTTCGCTACTATCCGGAGAAGCGCGCTGTGGATCATTTTTTTGATGCGCTCGTCGCGGGCGACACCAACCGCGCGTACCAACTCTGGAAGCCCGGTCCAAGCTACCGGATCGGAGATTTTCTGGCCGACTGGGGGCCCGAAGGATACTACGGCCCGGTGAAGAGTTACGAAGTTATGCGCGCCAGACAATGCAAGCGATCCAATGGAGTGACCGTCAGCGTAGCCGTCAGTCCGTTTTCGCCAATGCCGGGAATGAACGACCAGGAAAAAAGCCGGCGCACGAAAGTCATCCCCCTCTTTGTAGATGCGACGAAAGCGATGAGTTTTTTTTCGTGCCCCGACGATGAATAGATACGGTTAACGCGCCAAATCGTCTAGCGCATGAGTCAATTCCTGCGGACTGACGCTGGCCGTTCCCAATTTTCCGACCACGACTCCCGCCGCCGTATTGGCCAACACTGCTGCATCGGTCAACGGCGCGCCCGCCGCCACCGCGGCCGCCAGCACGCTCAACACAGTGTCGCCCGCGCCGGTAACATCGAATACTTGGCGGCCCGTTGCGCCGCGCTCGATTCCCACTTGACCCACACGGGCGTAAGTCACTTCAAAACTCGTTGCGGGAATGTGTAAAGCTTTCTTTGCCCCTTCTTCAAGCAAACTCATGCCCTCGGAACCACGCGTAATTACGACGGCGCCGCATCCGAAATGCGCCAGTAGTTTTCGGCCAGCGTCTTCGACCGATTTTTCATCGGTTAACGAACTCGTGATAAAAAAGCCCGCTTCCTTTGCATTGCATACAATCGCTCGCGCGCCGCGATACGCATACAAGCGCGAAGTTTTTGGCTTCACAAACACCGGCAGCTTCAGTTTGTGACACGCGCTCAGCACGCGATCGGCTAAATCATCGTTGACGAGCCCTTTGTCGTAATCGGAAAGCACCAACGCATCGAGCTTCTTCGCAGCCGTAAAAAGGCCGCGCAGCAGCTTTTCTTCTGTCGCCTTCGTAAGCGGTTCGCGCCGCTCATGATCGATTCGGACGATCTGCTGGTGCCGCGCAATGACCCGCGTCTTGACCGTCGTCACGCGCGAGGGGTCAGCAAGGACGCCTTTGTCGCCAATGTGCGCTGCCCGCAGACACACGCGCAATGCAATTCCCGGTTCATCGTCACTCTTGCCGCGCGCGCCGACCACGCCGAACATTTCCACGTGTGCGCCAAGCGCCGCAATATTCACTGCGACATTTCCCGCTCCGCCCAGGCATTCGCTCTGCTCGACAAAATCCACGATGGGCACGGCTGCCTCCGGCGACAGCCGCGACGCAGTTCCCCACAAGTAGCGGTCCAGCATCACGTCGCCGAGGACACCGATGCGCTTTCCCGCAATGCGCGGAATCAATCGTTTGAGATTTGCGATGGAGGCAGGATTCGACCGGGCCATGGCACGCAGCCGCGCGATGTTACTCAGGCGCGATTTGCGCCTCCTCGGCAAGCATCACGGGGATATCGTCGCGAATCGGATAGACGCGCCGGCACGATTCACACTTTAAACCGCTTTTGTCCGATTGCAGATGGACGCGTGCTTTGCATACCGGGCAACGCAGAATATCGAGCAGCTCTTGCGGAATGGCCATGGATCTCTCGAAAGAAATATCGCTGACTGCCTCGAATGTAGCAGACGTGTCCTTCGCCAGCAACCCGCACCGGCAACCGCACCGCCAACCGGCGTCAAAGTCCTTTTGCTTCGCGGAACTCACGCACTACGGCACGGACGTCTCGCTGGCCTGCATCTACGGCCGCATTCATCCCGCGCATCTCTTCGGCAGAAATTTTTCCTGCAAGGTCGCCAAGAGCCGCGCGCAATGCGGGATTTTCTTCCAAAGCTTTGCGGCGCACGATTGGTACCGCGTCATACGGCGGAAAGTAGTGCCGGTCGTCGCGCAAGGGAACAAGATGCAACGTAGCGATCAGGCCGTCCGTTGAATTGCCTGCCACGATATCCGCTTGATGCTGCGTCAGCGCGCGATAAAGAAGCCCAAGATCCATGACCCTCGGCGTTTCCGCAAATTTCAGCCCGTAGGTCTTGCGCCAGCCCTGGTAGCCATCGGGACGCTCTAGGAATTCGTAGCCGACCGCGGCGTGCCACTGCGGCGCAATCGGTTCAAGGTCCGACATGTTTTTTAGATGCAATCGCTCCGCATCGTCCGACCGCACCACCATCGCAAACGTATTTTCGAAACCGAGCGGTTCGGTCACTTCCAGCCCGAAGCGCTGCGCATACTGTTGTTTCACCCGCTCGTAAATCATCTGAGCATCGCCTTTGGGGGATTCTCCCAGAACTGCCGTCAGCGCCGTTCCCGTATATTCCACGTACAAATCCAAGTCTCCGGCCAGCATCGCTTTGTGGATTAGAAGCGTGCCGCCGAGATTCGTCTTCCGTTCGACGGGAATGCCGGTGCGTTTCTCGATGTGCTGCGCCAGCAATTCCGCCAGCACCACTTGTTCCGTAAAAAATTTCGAGCCGATAACCAGCTTCTTCGGCCCTTTCTTACACGCCGATAAGAACCCCGCGGCAACAACGAGCGAAATCGTCACGGCAATCCATCGCCGCACGCTAAACCACCTTCAACTTTCGTTCGAGCAAGCCAAGCGCCGCATCCGCCCCCAGCGCCAGCAACGCCGCAGGAATCGCTCCGGCAAGAATCACCGCATCGCTCACCATCGCCACGCCGCGAAAAATAAATGTCCCCAACCCGCCCGCGCCAATCGCCGCCGCAATCGTCGCGACGCCGATGGTAATTACCGTCGCCGTTCGAACGCCTGCCAGCACAACGCTCAGTCCCAGCGGAAATCTCACCCTCATTAGAATCTGCGTCTCCGTCATGCCCATCGCTTCCGCCGCTTCCAGTACCGCTGGATCAAGATTCGTAAGCCCTACCACCGTATTCCTCAAAATTGGCAACAGCGCATATAAAACGAGCGCGACAATCGCGGTGCGTGTGCCGATTCCACCAAGGAATGGCAACGGAATCAGGAATCCAAACAGCGCCAGACTCGGTATCGTCTGTAGGACCGAAGCAAATCCAAGAGCCATTGCACGCAGCCGCGCGCGCTTTACAAGAATCATTCCGAGCGGCACGCCGATTGCAATCGCAATGGCCATGGATACGACGACCAAGAACAAATGAGCCAGCGTCGCCTGTAGAATTTCCGCGCGATGGCTCGAAAAAAAATCCAATAAATTCATGCGCGCGCCTCATTCGGCATCGCAAACGAGGCCGCAAACGCGCGCACTTCCGGGTGTTCCACCCGCAGAAACTCCTCGCGTCTTGCGTCGGCAACAATCTTCCCTGCCGCCAGCAAAACGATTCTCGAACCTACGCGCATCGCCTCGCGCAAATCGTGCGTCACAAATAAAATTGTTTTCCCAAGCCGCTGCGCCAAATCCGCAAATTCATTCTGCAACTCCGCGCGTGTGACCGGGTCCAGTGCTCCAAACGGTTCGTCCATTAACAAAATCTTGGGATCAGCCGCCAGTGCCCGCGCCACGCCCACTCGCTGTCTTTGTCCACCGGAAAGCTCGCGCGGTTTGCGACCCCCGTATTCGCCCAGCTCAAGCCCGACCAGCTTCATCATTTCCGCGATGCGAGCATCGATTCGATCCCGTCCCCATCCCTCCAGCCCCGGCACCAGCCCTATATTTTCGGCGACCGTATAGTGCGGAAATAGCCCGCCCTCCTGAATCACATATCCGATGCCGCGCCGCAGTCGAATCGGGTCCATCAGGTCGGTCGGCTGTCCATTGACAAAAATTTCGCCCGCGCTCGGCTTCAATAATCGATTTACTAGCTTGAGTAAAGTCGTTTTCCCGCTTCCGCTTCGGCCTAAAAGTGCCACCGTCTCGCCTCGCCGGATTTGCAATGTAATGTCGGAGAGAATCGGCGTCGCAGTGTGATTAGGCGCACAGTATTTAACCCCCTGAAACCCGAGAGTAATCTCGCTGTGGTCTTCTGCTTTCGCATTCATTTCGATTGACACCCTGGCGGCGGAGAGTGACCATCGTAGCGTAGGTAAGCCCTCTCTGCGTCTGATTTTCGGCGCATCTTTCTCCCGTCTACCGCATCCAACCGGAGGGGTAAAACTATGGCAGCGCCCGCCGCAGTTCGCATTCGTCATGAGCTTCAAACCCGGCTGGTCCGTTCGCGCGCTCGCACGGACGAGATTTTTTCGCTCATCCGCGAAGAAGCCTTATACGACCGCCCAATTGCCGAACGACATCGCCTGATTTTTTACCTCGGCCACGTCGAAGCCTTCGACTGGAATCTCCTCGGCCGCCGCGCTTTCGGTTTGCGCTCTTTCCGGCCTGCCTTCGATCAATTATTCGCGTTCGGCATCGATCCTGTCGGCGGCGGCCTTCCGACGGACGGCCCGCTCGACTGGCCGACGCGCCGCGAAATCAGTCTCTACAATCAGCGCCTTCGCGAAGAACTGGACACCGCCATCGACGCCGCGCTCGAGCACCCCAGCGAAGGACATCCCCAACTTTTGGAGATGCTCGAAACGGCGATTGAACATCGCCTCATGCATGCCGAAACGCTTGCGTACTTGCTCCACCGCGTTCCTTACGACAGCAAAATCGCGAAGTCTCTAACCCTCCGCACGCACGGCAGGCCGCTCAAGCCGGACCTCGTCGAAATCCCGGAAGGCGAAGCCACGCTTGGCCTGAGCACAGCGGACCAGGAGACATTTGGATGGGACAACGAGCGCGGCGAGTGCGTTGTCAGCGTTCCCACTTTTGCCATCGAGCGCCACAACGTCACCAACGCCGATTTTCTCCGCTTTGTCCAGGCTGGAGGCTATCAGCATCGCGCGCTTTGGACCGATGACGGTTGGGCCTGGAAAGAATCTTCGGGCATCGAGCATCCCGTCTTCTGGATTCGCAACGGTAACATGTGGATGGCGCGTACGATGTTCGAGGAAATTCGCCTCCCGCTCGATTGGCCGGTTTACGTCAGCCACGCCGAAGCCACCGCATACGCCAACTGGCTCGGCCGCCGCCTGCCAAACGAGGAACAATTTCACCGCGCCGCCCACGGCAGCTCACAGCACGCCACTGAACGTCAATATCCCTGGGGCAACGACGAGCCCACGGCAAAACACGGCAACTTCGATTTCGCGAATTGGGATCCCGTTCCCATCGGTTCACATCCCGCGGGCGCAAGCGCCTTTGGCGTACACGACCTCGTCGGCAACGGTTGGGAATGGACGCGCACCATCTTCGGTCCGCTTCCCGGCTTTTCCGCCATGCCGTTTTACCCCGGCTACTCCGCGAATTTCTTCGACGGCCAGCACTTCGTCATGAAGGGCGGCTCGCCGCGCACCGCCGCGAGCATGCTTCGCCGCTCCTTCCGCAATTGGTTCCAGCCACACTATCCGTACGTTTACGCA
>Ga0075436_100000985_pt1 | contig 19101 bp, 6 predicted proteins | sample RhiMethybrSRZTD5_FD_75303 | JGI IMG/M metagenome (GOLD analysis project Ga0075436, IMG submission 75303) | Populus rhizosphere microbial communities from Tennessee, USA - Rhizosphere MetaG P. TD hybrid SRZTD5 | ecosystem: Host-associated > Plants > Roots > Rhizosphere > Soil | place: USA...
CCTCTAGCTGTGTAAGCATGACTTGCGTTCCTAAAGAAGGAGCCCTGCTATTGACGTTTTAGATTCTTCTGGGAACCTGAGGCTTCAGCCCGACACTGCAAGGCCTTTCCATTCTTTGATTTGTTACTTCGGTACAGTGTACTCGGCAGTTGGGACATTGCCTAATGAAACCTTTCATCCGGCCAACCAACCGTATATCCTCTGGTTAAACCCTTTGCTTATACTGAAATGATATCTGGATTCCAGGAATTGAAGGGGCTAGTCCGCCTGCGGTCGTTACTCGTCGCGCTGATCGTGGCTGGGGGTCCGGCAGTTTTGTCTTCGGTGGCGCTGGGGCAATTGCCTGCTGCACTAACGACACAGGAGCTTCTCCCGCCAGGAATTCCTGGAGTCGTTCGCACCAATGAGCCGGTAAGCGTCGGGGTTCCGGTCGCCAACAGTGCAAATATTGCTTCGGTGTCTCAGCTAGGTTGCTCTGGGCCATCCTCGGTTTGTCAATTTCGCACTATAGCTAAGTGGCCGGACACTGGAAACATTAAATGGGTGCAATTCGACTATTTAGACTCAGTAGCTCCCAATGGCTTAGAGAAAACGGAGTCCTTGGCTACCGGAGCGGGGAATGTTGGGGCTGAGATGGCCTCAGACAACAACGACTGTACCGGTCCGAACAGTGGCTACATCTGCATCAATACGGGTACAGGCGGCGCTTTTTTTACCATTCGTAAGGCAAACTTTGATGTGATCCATGCTGCCATGGTGAATGCAACAAGTTTGGTAGGCACCACAAATAATTGCGGCGGACCGGCAGCAACCGCGGGCTGTTTGGCCGTTATGGCAGGAGGATTCGGTTCGAGCCCTATCGCAACTTGTACGATGGGGGCAAACTGTAGCACTCTTTACTCTTCAGCAAACGACTCCGCGTCCACTTGCGTCATCGAAGAACATGGGCCGGTCCGAGTGGCTGTTAAATGCTATGGCCGTCTGCTTGACTACGCCGGCAACAAGTACATGGGATTCTTGGTGCGCTTGCATTTCTTCTATGGCAACAAACGCGTAAAGGTCGTAGTCACCTTAAAGAATGCCGATGACGGGGCTAGAGGATCATTTGCGATCTCGCACAAAGGCTATGAGACATTCGAGTTACGCCTAGCTACGGCTCTGCCTGGGACCAACAATTGGGCGATCGGAAACGAGACGACTGCTCCCACAACAGGGAACTTTGCTGCTGGAGTACAGGCTTACATCTACCAGGGATTTGCACAAAACTTCCTGGATAACGGCTATTGTTCTGTTTCCGTTCCCGACGCCACATCCGACATCCCGCGTGTTGGGGGCAGCACCGGAACCTGCACGTATGGGCAGTCGGGTTACTTGATTGTCAGACCCGACGCAAGCATCGCAACAGGAACAGCATCAGTAAGCCCGGCAGGTTGGGCGGACGTTAAGGATTCGACCACTGGTCGTGGCGTTGAATTTGGTATCGAACACATGGCTGCCACCTTCCCCGGCTCGCTAGAGATCCTCAATTCGGGCCGAGAGATTCGTGTCGGCATTTCTCCCGACCAGGCACTGTGGACCGTGGCATGTCCCGCGCAAGTGCCCAATTGCCGAAAACTCTACTATCAAGCATGGCCGCAATACAAGATTTCAGACGTTGACCTTATCTTCCATGATTCGGATACGAACGGATACGGCGAATTCGCAGCAACCCGCGAAACCAATGATTTCTTGCGAGGGCAGTATTACCTTATCGCTAGGGCTAGTCCTGATTATTACAACAGCACGCAGGCTCTTACCTATCCCATCATCGACGGGAATGCTGAAGATTCGTACTGGCACACAGTTAATGCATCCAAATTTCCAGCAACCACCAATGCCATCCCTGATGCTACGTATAACGTGACAAACCCATGTAACGATCTTCAGGATGTTAATCCTGCATGCCTGTACTTCAAACGAAATTATCCCCGGGCCCAGGGTGGTGATCAAAACCAGCTCAATACCCGTTACGCCGATCTTATTTCCCGCTGGATCGGCAGGGGACAAACCGGACGTTATCTCAAGGTTAAATGGTGGGAACGTTCGGAAGAAATGCAGGGCTGGCCACGCGCCGATCAAGCAGGAGATGGCCCGATTTGTCCTGCTAGCGGACCGTTAGCTGGACAAGCTAGATGGGCGTGCCATTTCCCGGTAACGGATCTTGATAGCAATGATGGTTATCCTACTGCCTGTGAGGGTGGGTCGGGGAGTTCGACAATTTGTGGCAACAACGGTGGTATGCTACCCAACAATTCAACTCTCGCGTATGTCAGTTATGTCGGTGTCAACGAGAACTTCTGGTCACATGCGCACTGGTGGGAACTGATTTACTACTATTACATGACGGGTGACGAAGATGCAAATGACTTGTTGAAAGATGGTGTGATCACCGAGTTCACCGCTGTGCCCGGGGTGGGCAATCGCACAACATATTCAGCGACAGCGCTCCCCTGGAACGGGGCGCCTCCAACGTGGCAAGGCACGCCACAGCAAGGAACGGGTGCTGCTAGTTTCAATGGCCTTGGAGCATCCCGCGCTATCAGTTCTCACTTGAATGGAGCTATTCGCTATTGGCAGTATCTGAACGAGACCAGTGGTCTACCAAGCGGCAGTCACGTATCGAGTGATGCACCTACAGTCCGTTCCGTTGTGAGCAACAATCTTGGGTTAATTCTGAGTGAATCCTGTGCCACGGACGCGAATGGCAATGTGTATCCGTCTGGGTGTGTGCCGCGATATGGAGCGCAGGGGGCGAGTGGCGGGACGGTAGCAAACAGTCCACAAGTGCGCGGCATGAGCATGTACCGTGGACATGCGAATGGCCCGGTGGCTTTTGCTAATGAGGGGGGACGGGATCAGGTTACGACTGCCGATGTTTGGTCCTCTAACTGTAACTCGGCAAATAATTCGCAGTGCTCCCGCCGTAAGGCCAACTTCTTTGAAGCATTGACCCTCGATAGCTTGTGGACCTACACGCATATCTTGCCCAGTACCGATGCTAGCTGGCAGCAGGTATGGGACGCAGCGTACGGTATAGCACTTAATACTGACCACGAGATGTACCGCTACAATTTAGGGACCGCTCCATCATCCGACCAATTGCTGTACGTATTCAGTGAAGACGCGCCCAATAATGTCAAATACGACTGCGGCGGACAACCGTGTAACCCACTCATTCCTGGATCAACTGAGAACCGAGATGACCAAATTGCTGCTCCTTGGATGAATTTGTACTTGATTGTAGGCGCGTACGCAGGTACTCCAGGCCTTCCATGTGCAAGTGATAGAACTAACTGGCTGTGCCATTTTGAGAGTAATTTTGAAAACAAAAGTGCCGGATACGGAGCAACTGACTATGGCAGTTATCTTTCTGCAGCAGTCATTTATCAGACCTTACACTCCAACAGCCCGACGTTGCAGACGGTCGGAGTTCACGCGGCTAATACGGCAGCTGGCACTGATTCCGGAGCACTCGTAACGTCCTACTCGGCTGCACCAGTGGGCAGCTGTGCGTCTTCTTGTTGGACGCTGAGCTGGACAGCTCCAGCCGCAACTCAGGAGTATCTCCTCAAAGAGCACGACACGAAAACCATCGTAGAAAATATTGGATGGGATGCGAGCACAGGAAACCCTATAGGTGATCCGGTCAACACCCGCAATTGGTGGGCAAGCGGGCCGGATCAGCCAGCCTATGCAGCCTCACAGCCGTCGCCGGGGTCAACATCTCTGGTGATTTCGGCTCCATCCAGTGCAAGTTTTATGCTCAAGGCACTGACTGGAGGAACGGGAGGGGGAGGAGGAACGGGAGGCGGAGGAGGGACTGGCGGTGGAGGAGGAACGGGAGGTGGTGGTGGATCCGGTGGTGGGCCGCCGGCATGGGAACAGAGTTGGCGTCAGACTTGGGGGCAGTCACCAATGTCTAACAGTCCGGCGTCTCCCAGTACACTGCAGACAGTGAATCCATCTAATGGCTCAGTGCCATCTTGGCTGGAGCCGATTGGTTGGGCCTCGCAATCAGGATTGGTGGTCGTCCCTGGCGGCACTTGTACAATCACCGCATATTCGGGCGATGGTGCACATGCAACCTACAGCTGCATTAACAGCTTCAGTGCGGGGCAAACAGTTTGGATTTCCGGCTTGGGCGGGGCCAGCAATGCTCCCCAGTTTAACAGCTCGGGGACCTCAGGAGCAGTAATCACCAGCGCTAGTTCGACTCAGTTCCAGATATCAAACACTGCTTGTCCAAATAACGTGTGTGGCAGTACGGTATCGGGACAATATGGAGGGGCCTCACTTCCGGGATATGGTCCATTCGGCTGGGAGCTGTACCATCACGACATCGAGGTTTTTTCCAATAGCATTTTCAACTACCACTGGCAGGGCGGCCTGCAGCCGGGCAGCTATCCTCATGGACAACCGCTAGCTTATTGTAATACCAGCCTTGATGCGGCAGGCTTGGGAAGCTCTCCAGGTCCCGTTGGACAGGACCACTTCGCTTTGGCCGGGGGTTGGTCGCCGGGTGTGACTTATGCCCTAAACACCATCATCATTGACGCTAATCGCGGCATCCAGGAGGCGACCACTGCAGGCACTAGTGCTTCGACACAGCCTAACTGGAACACCAATGTTGCGGGAACGACGAGCGACGGAACGGTCGTCTGGACTCTCATTTCAGGCCCCCTGGGTGGGAACTTGGCTGGTGGCGGAATCGACGCTACTGCCACACAAGTTGCTACTGATCTCGCGACTGAAACCTTGGCCGGAACCGCAGCAATTTATGACAATAACAGTTTTCCCGTTCCTGGCGGTGGAATCACGAACGGGCCGGTGTACGCCGAGATCGATGATGAGGTTGTTCGAATAGTGAACATCGATCCTACAACTGGTATTTTGACCGTCATTCGTGGTCAGTGGGGTTCAACAGCCGCTTCCCACACCAACACGAACGACGCAAACCTAACCCTAACTACAGGGCGGTGGTCGTACACCTGTGAACATCCGTACCTGGGAGATGGCATAGGACTACCTAATCCGATCACGCAGGCCTTCCCTGGACCTGTTGTCCCACCAACCCAGCATCCCTTTCAAGGAATTGTGTGGGATTCAAACCACGGAGTGGTTTGGCTCACTGGAGCAGTTCACGAGGGTATGGAACCGCACACTACTTACTCGTACTGTCCTCAAACAACAAACGGGTACTGTTCGGGCAAACAACGCTTTAACTTCGTGACCTCGACCTACCAGCCCAGCCCAGACCAAGCTTTGGTGTGGGATCCCGACGAAGCAGTGCTAATCAGGGCTAGCGGTCAACATGCAAAACAACAGGTGATGCTGTTCTGCGTGGAAGCTAACCCGAATGTGGGATGTCCGGTCGCCAATACTTGGAGTGCTATTTCATCCTCAAGTGGCTCAGGCTCATTTACCGACATTACTGGCGGATGCTTCCCAAACCCCGCACCAGCGGCCTGCGCCAGCACAAAGTTTATTTCCAACCCTATCTCCGGTCCCACGGTGACCGCTATGAAGGGTGTATGGGACTCTGCTCACCATGCCGCAATCTTCTTCTTTGGCGCAAGTTGTACCAGTTGTGGTTCCGCCACCAACCCACCTATTTACAACACACAAATTTATATTTTGAAGTGGAGCGCAAGTTCAGGAAGCTGGACGTGGTACAGTCCCAGCCAAGTCGCAGCTGACGGTGCAACGGCCTGCACGTTCGGGTCAATATCTGCAAGCACAGGCTTTGCTGGGGGAAATACTTGTCCTACGCCTGACACCAGACCGAATGTGACATGGGACAGCAATCGCAACCGGGTTGTCTATCTCTCGCCGGAGGATAATGGCGCAAACGGAGTGAATTGCTTTACCACGCCAACAGGGCACCCTCCTTCAACCTGGCAGGGGACATGGGATGGAAACCTGCCGGGCAAGTTTACTTGGACCAATCTCAATCTTCCTGGCCCCGTCTTCCAAGAGTGCTCGCAAAATGGCCCTGCTAGCTTTACGCAGGGTAGTTTGGACTATAGCTACTCTGCGTACTGGCCTGATCACGACTCGATAGTAACAATTGGTGCAGGCATAGGGCCGCCGCAGGCGTTGGCCGCGTGGGAGTTGGCATTTAGCGGGGCGAGTTCACAAATTGCCTTCTCCCCGACAAGCTTATCCTTTGCTAACCAAACTGTAGGCACTAGTAGTCCACCACAGTCGGTTGCGCTGATTAACGTTGGCAATACCGTTTTGAACATAAGTTCTGTTGCGGTAATTGGGCCTGACTCCAGTAACTTTGTAATTGCATCTAACGCTTGTCCCACGTCGCTGAACCCGGGAGCGCAGTGCCAGGTAAGCCTCACCTTCTCGCCGACAACCATTAGGCTGTACAGTGCCAGCCTCACGTTTACCGACGGCGGTGCCAACAGCCCCCAACAAATCGGCGTTAGTGGCAACGGGGTTTCGGGAAACCCGGTGGCCACCGTCGCTCCGATCTCCCTCGCCTATGCTGATCAAGCCGTGAACAGTACAAGTTTAGCTCAGAGTGTAAACCTGACGAACAATGGTGGTTCTGCCTTGACCATTACGGGGATCGCCATCTCTGGCCCCGATCCCTTGGACTTCGCGATTGCAAGCACAAGTTGTGGCAGCTCGCTTGCGCCTGCGGCGAGCTGTTCAATCAACGTTACTTTCACGCCATCCATCACAGGCGCGCGCACTGCAACCTTGACAGTTACCGATAATTCCAGCCCAACGACCCAAACAGTGAGCCTGAGCGGTACTGGTACATCTGGCGGCGGTGGAACAGGGGGTGGGGGCGGAGGCACCGGTGGTGGATCGCAAGCGGGAAACAACCCGGCACTGCCTGTGACCGTCGACTCTCAAACCGTCTTCAGTGTTCAAGTGGACGACCTCACGACCATTTTTGCTTGTCCCGAATGCTATTTCCGCTCGACCGCAGACGTCATGCTGGGACAATCGATTGAAGTCAGATTGCGATCGGGAACTTCGTCTCCTACCGCTGATCAAGTCATATTGAAGCAGGGTACGATTGAGGGTGGAATCGTGTCGGCACAAGGGAGCAGTTTTACCTTCCTGCCATTCAGCCCAATTTTTGCAAGCAGATCACTGACCGTGCTGACCGGAGCAGCAACAGTCTTCGAGAATTTCTCGGCAATTCCGTCGCCGGCAGCTGGAGAGAAAGTCTCAGTCAGAGGCCTGTTGCTACGCTCGACGCCATGGGGCCCAACTATTGTAGCGAAACAAGTTTCTCTGGTTCCTAAGTAGAATGGAGCTTGCCGCCTCTACGGTGAGACAGTCAATGTAGCTGCTGCGGTAATCCCGTTGTAAGTGGCCGAAATGGTCACAGGCAAACTGGAGGCTACAGGCTTGGTCGTAATATTGAATGTTGGCGACGTGGTCGCTCCTGCAGCTACTGTGATCGAAGAGGGTACCGTTACACTGGGATCGCTGCTCGAAAGGCTGACCGCCGCGCCGCCCGGAGGCGCAGGTCCGTTGAGAATCACTTTGTTGTTAGCTGTGTAAGCGACACCTCCCGTGACCGTCGTCGGCGAGAGCCAGACAACCGACGGCCCAACAGGCGTCACTGTCAAAGTGGTCGTTTTCGTCACACCGTTGAGGCTTGCGGAAATCGGAACTCCCTGACTGGCGGAAACAGCAGTGGTGATGATGCTGAATGTCGAAGAAGAAGTGGCGCCTGCGGACACGGTGACCGATGCCGGCGGGGTTGCAATTTGGGGATTGCCGCTCGTAAGCGCGATCGATATGCCACCACTGGGCGCAGGACCATTCAGCTTAACGTAATTCTTGGTCGTCGTGACGCCTCCCACTACGGAACTCGGCGACAAAGCGAGCAGTGCAAGTGCGGGCGGTGTAACCGTCAATGTGGCGGCTTTCGTCACACCGTTGTAAGTACCCGATATGCTTACAGTCAGGTTCGAAGAAACGGGGGTGGTTGTGATTGCGAATGATGCAGCCGTGGACCCTGCGGCCACCGTGACGGACGGCGGCACGCTCACGGTCGGATCGCCACTCGTGAGGTTTACAACTGTCCCACCCCCAGGTGCTGCGGCGCTCAGAGTGACCCGATTATTAGCCTTTACAACCACGCCACCGACCACAGAAGTTGGTGACAGCGTCACGGAGTAGAGTGTGACCGGGGTAGCCGGGGTAACGGTCAATGTGCCACTCACCGTCACGCCGTTGTACGTGGCTGAAACCATGACGGACTGACTGGTAGTCACTGCGGTGGTGGCAATGCTGAATTGTGGAGATACGCTGCTGCCTGCTGCCACCGTCACTGAGGTCGGGGGGATTACAACGGAGTTGCTGGCCGTTAGAGTTACGGTGGCGCCGCCGCTTGGAGCTGGTCCATTTAGAGATACGGTATTCGCAGTTGTTGAACCTCCGCCTATAACGGACGTTGGTGACAAATTCAAAGAGGAAAGGGCAGCCACCGAGGCAGTCGTCACGCTAACGTTCGATTTGACGGTTATTCCGTTGTAAGTGGCGGAAATTACCACGTTCGTGTTGGAGGCGACCACCGCTGTCGTAACGGTGAAAGTAGGCGAAAGCGAAGCACCAGCCGGAACTGTAACTGAACCGGGCGCGTTTGCCACACTGGGATTGCTGCTTGTGAGGGTAACGACAGCGCCACCACCGCTTGGCGCTGGTCCATTCAGGGCAATTGTATTTGCGGTACTCGAACTCCCGCCAGTAACGGAGCTGGGCGACAGCGTTAAACTGGCGATCTCCACCGGAGTTGGAGCCTGGGTAGTGGCGCTCACGGTTGGTGATCGCGCCGAGGTGTTGCCCGACGCATCATACGCAGCCACGGAATAGGAGTATGGGGTAAAGGGACTGAGCGCCGTATCCTGAAACGTTAATGCGCTCTTAACATTTCCTACCTGTACTGCTCCGCGGTAGACTAGATACCCGCTAACCCCAACAGTATCGGTAGCTCCACCCCAGCTAAGATTGATCTGGTTGGCAGAAATGGCAACCGCGGACAGACCGCTGGGCACTGTGGGAGCTGTGGTGTCAGACAATGCGCTTGCGGTTAGTTGAATCCAATTTGAGCCGTTCCATTGCTTGACGTAAATGTTGCGCAGCGAGCCAAAATTGACTTCGCTCCAAGCTGCTACCGGCGTACCATTTAAGAGGGCCAGACTAACTCTTTGTGCACTGCCTTGTACCGAGTCAACGTTCAGCACACCTCCCAACGATACCCATCCGCCATCATTGTATTTTGACACGAACACTTGTGATTTCCTTCCTAATGTTGCCTGTTCTGTCCAAGCAACATAAAGACTGTTAGTAGCAGAATCCGCTACTAAGGCGGGGTGAAAAGCCCATCCGGTTACGGGATTTTGATTCAGTGTGCCAGAACCAACCAACGTCCAGTTTGTCCCATTCCAGGTCGCGACGTAAAGTAACGCATTGCCACTTTTCGTTCTCTCTACCCAGGCCGCATACGGCTGGCCGCCGAGATAAGTAACGGCAACGTCGTAGGCCCAGTCGGAGCTGGCCACATTAAGTGATCCGCCCAGAGCAGACCACTGGCTCCCGTTCCAATGAGACACATAAACCTGGGGAGGAGTCCCAGTGTCACCACCTTGCGAGTCAGTGCCACGGACGTATTCGGTCCATGCTACGTACGGAGCTGTTCCGTCGCTTGCAATTGAGATCGAGGCAGCGGTTGACCCAGCTCCGCTGCTTTTGTTCAACGCTCCGGTTCCTTGCAACACCCAGGACGTGCCGTTCCAGGATTTTACGTACGCAAAAACAGACTGCGGGTAAAAGCTCCTATTCATCTCCAAAAAGGCAATGTACGGTACACCCCCTACATCTCTCAGTTGCGAGCGACCCTGGGTTGCCGAGCTCCCGACTAGCCCGATGCTGCCGCCTTGCCAGCTACTTCCGTTCCAGCTTGCAGCGAGCACCTGGGTTAGGTTGCCTGCTGGCATATTAGACTGGTACCAGGAGACCCATGGCGTACCCGCGACGACCGTCATCGAAGGGGCGTCTGCCTCAGCAACGGTTGCGCTCACGGCATTAAACGATGAACCCAGGTTTGACCATGCTCCGCCAGAATACGTGCCCACGTAAATATGCGGCCATGCGGCGCCACTTGCGTCAAAAGGAGAGCCTGTCTCCGAGGAAGCTACATAGATCGAGGTGTTCGACGCAGCAATCGCGGGATCTTTGGCCCAGCTGGTATTGTTCCGGTTAATGCCGCCCGCCGCTGGTTGAGGCGCGGTCGAGACGGCGTTTCCAGGATTGGGGCCAGTTCCGTTATATCGAAATAACCAGGTCTGGATTGGTATCGAACTCCAAGTCCCACCGAAGTAGCCGCCGGTGCCTTTGTGCGCAAGGACAAAGACATTGTGGTCGGAGTCATAGGATAACCGTGCAAAATCTGCTACGGCATTCAGCGAGGGCGATTGGGGCGGGTTCAATTGTGTCCACTTGTTAGCGGTCGGATCAAAAATCCACGTGTCACCGAACACAGCGCTCGCATTTTGGCCGCTGTATAGAAGAAAGATATTGTTCGTTGAGTCGTAGGCAAAGTTGGTTCTGTACCGCCCCGGCGGAGTGACACCATCTGCAGGATTTATTAAAGTCCAGGTGTTGCTGGAAACATCGTAGGCATACAGATTTGAGCTATAGACTGTTCCATCTTTCCCGCCGAACAGATAAACCTTCTGGGCATTACTGTCATAAGCGACCCCGGGTAATATTAGCGAAGGATCTGGCGGTGTTCCGCCCGGCACCATCGCAGTCCACTTGTTACTGGCCGGCTGGTACGTCCACGTGCCTACGAAGGATGCGCCTCCCTCGGCCACGAAGACATTGTGGGCTACATCGAACGCTCCGCCTGGCTGTAAAGAGTTAAACGGTGGCTCTGGAGAGGTTTGCTCCTCCCTCCCGGTCTGGCCTACCAGATCGTACCACCAAGTATGATTCGCATTTTCAGGTTGATTTGCGCCTGAAAGGCAACAGTGGTAGAGGAGCGTATTGTTGTTGGGATTGTAGTCAAAGTAGCCTACCGACTCACCTCCTTCCGGCATGTTCTCAGTATGAAATAGCCCACCCATATCGATTATGTCCCAGCGGTTAGTATCAAAATCGTAGCCCAGTAATGTCTCGTTAGGTTCAGTATCGAACTGGTGGTACTGGGACAGCATTATCGAGCGCTTCACCACTGATGCGTAGACCAGCTGCTCCCAATCGTTTGATTGTACGGGGAGTCCCTGGGTCAAGACCATCGTCCATGTGCCGTTTGACAGGGGAATGCCGGGCTGTGATGCTTGTGTTATGAAGGTAAAGTCTGCCATTGTTGAAATATTCCCAGAAGCATCTCTGGAAGCGACCTGATAATGATATGTTGTTGACGGGTTTAGGTTCGAGAGTGTCACGCTATGTGAGGTTACAAGAGTTGAATCCAAGAGGGTAGAAAACACGTATGAGGCACTTGTGCCGTAATTTACCTGAGAATCTGAGGGCTCATCCGTAGCCCAGAGAATCGTAGCGTTTGAGGGAGAAACACCAGATACGGACACACTGGAGATAGCTGGCCTAGCGTGAAGAGTATCTACAGAAAATAGCAGGAGTGACCAGATAAGCGCCAAGAAGGCAGCATTCTTCTGGAGATTTGCGTTCGCGAACATAGCAGATCCTCTTTTAGCCTCTCCCCTCTCAGCCGCAGTTCAGCAACGGCCCAATATGAAGCGCGAATACGTGTAAAAACTCCGTTCTGCTTTCAGGTTGTCTTCCCGACAAGTCTGGTTACTTGCTGGTCATATCGCCTTTTAGCATGTGAGCGGAAGTCGCCTGCTGCCCATTGGCATTCGGAACAGTCATTTCGCCGGGGAGCTCATGACGACTTCGGCGGTATGAGAGCACCTTTGGTTGGGCTCGTAATATGTTGAACAAACGACCGGCGATAATCTCGTGACCTTTCGCATTTGGATGACCGTCCCACTCGGTAATCCATAAAGTCCTCGGATCATAGCCCTTGTACACATCGCCGAGGTCTATCATTACGAATCCGGCCTCGCGTGCGATGGGTATGACTTCGGTCTCACCAACGTAGGCTCCAAGCCAGGGTACAAATACCCAAACCGGCTGCACACCATGTTCTTTGCACCGCAGTACAATCTGGTGGTATACCCAGAAAGTGATATCGCGTTTCATTGGCTGGAGACGTCGCATCGCAGCCGCTTCCGGCGTGCTTGGGCCTATTCCCGCACGCTTTACCACGTCCTGAAGATAGCTGTAGGGTAACGGTACTCGCTTCTGGACACATTTCACGAGGTACTGGAGCGCCCCCGTTCCTTCATGGCCAGCGGCTACGTACCAAACCGCATCTGGCTCGAAAGCCCACACCTTATCGAGAGCGACGAGCTGTTGAAGAGGCGAATAACCCGGGACCGAAAAATTCAGAATCTCATAGTGAGTCCCGTCTTTAGGAGATTCTTCCACATTCAGTCGGTGCTCTAGAACCGCTTCGAAGTTCTGGCCGTCGTTGACACCCGATCCAAAGGCGACTGAGGCTCCAAGAAGAGCAGCACGGTAGGTATTCGGAGCCGGCTGCTTTGTGTAATCCTGATCTCGCATTCCCCAGCGATTCGTTGTGATGGTCCCATACCGAGTTGCCGAGACCGAAGAGGGACGTAGCTCTCTTTCCAAGAAATCCCCCGTGAACCGATCAAGTGATGTGCCTTGTACGTCGAGCCAGTCGCCGGGCCTAGTCGAATAGACCTCCCACAGCTGTGAGTTGAACCGGTCAACCCGAAGCAGATTCTCGTAATAACCCCGCTCCATAAGCGCCGTGTCGAGCCGGCTGAGATGGCCAGAGCGAACCGAGAGGATGAGACTCGCACTGCTGGCGTTCAGATGGGAATATAGGGTTGGCGTACCCATCAATGCGAGCAACAGAAGAGGCACAATAGTCTGCGCTTTCGAGTTCCGTATCCAGGAGATCCACGGATGGAGGACCCGTCGATTTTCAATCGTTTGCCGCTGAGCCGCCGCACCGAAAACCGCGGCGCCTACAAATAGACAAGATATTGGCAATGCAGCAGACTTCAGGTTGCGCCCTGTGAAGTGCCAAAGGCTGGCCCATTCTGCGAATGATGTGCTGTTCCATAAGGACCAAAGAATCGTAATCACTGCGAAGGTCATCGCGATCCGCAGTGCGTTGGGCGTAAAGCTGGAGAAGCTCCATTCGGACGTGTTGCGCGTGCGCTTTCTTCCGTACTTCACCTCATATAGCGAGTTGGCCAGAACGAAGACGCCGAAAATAGACCAAAAAACAACATCCAGCAGAGTAATAGGGAAGTTGCCACGCAGCCAGAACCACTGATATGAATGGAGAAGCCAAGTCACGATGAACACGAACACCGTTGACCAAATTAGGGCTGTTGTGTTGCCAAATTTCTTGAGCCGGAAGTAGGCAGGATAGAAGAACACTTTCATCATGAAGTCTTTCCAATAAATATTGATTCGCCGCCAAAAGTCGGTAAAACTCGACGCAAGAAAGTATCGATGATTGGTTTCTGGCAGGTTGAAACCGAAGAGGTGAAGGATACCGACAATAACGTGAAACTGGCCGGAAACGCGCAGATAGAGAAGAAATGTCGCGAGCATGTATCGAGCGAGGTCTCGCGGACGAGTCACGTCTGACGGGCCTATCATCATGTAGTAGTACACAATGCGGTACAGAATTAGGTGAATGACACCGCGTGTTATCCAGTCGACTCCAACCTGGTATGTGTGAAACGCCGCGCCGTCATAGTAGTTGCGTCGGAAGGTCTTGAAATCAACCACCGGAAATAAAGGAAAACACACATTGGGTAGAAGAAAAAAATATGCGAGCGTTCTCCAAGCGGAAAGTGGAGCCCGGTCATGGGATAGGTCATAAAGATAGACTATGAGCCGAAACATGAACATGGACCCGAGGATCGGCCAAATCGCCGGCGACCACGGGGTGTGGAACCAGTTCACACGTAGCCCTGCCAAGCCAGCCCCGGTTACCACGAGCAGTGCAATACGCCCTGGGAGCGGAACAGGCAAGTGGCATATGCCAATTAGGACTAAGCTCAAACCGACCAGCCAGGCACCATTTACCAGCCCGAGCACAAGCCATATACCCACCAAAGACAGCAGCACGAAAAACGGTAAGCGATGCCGCAATGGGAGTACAGCGTGCACGATAAATCCCCCAAAGGCTAGAAGCGCAATTCGCAGGAAGGCGCTACTCTCGATTTGGAATTGTCGGATAACAAATGCCAGAAGCAACAGTTGTGCGATGAGAAAGACAAACTGACCGGGACGCAAGCGGTCTTCTTGATGTACCAATCGCAGGCTATCTGCATCTGATGTCATGCTAAACCATCCCAAAAGTCCAAGTATTGTTTTTCGTACACCGTTGTGAGTTTGACGAACTTTTCAGCACTACGACGTGCTCACGCGAGCACTAGCACCTATGCTGGCGTTTCGAATCGCGTGCCAGCAGCTGCCCAGGCTCGTGTTGCCGTCTGTCCGCTAGCATTTTCAATTCCGAAACCATCTTCCCAACGAATGAACCAGACTTGCTGCAACGACATATTCAAACAGCATTTCCTTCACGTTAAAGGCAAGGACTTGCTGATCATCCAGTAAGCATGACCGTGTCCAGGGAGGACTCACCTTTGGCTCCTATCCGCGGGGCTTCAGCTAAAGCGCTGTGCGTCGGACAGATCCATTCCAGCAGAGGACTGGTCATAAAAGTTGTGAACAGTGCCATAACGACCATCACCGAGAAAAGAGCAGGAGAGATAACATTAATGTCGCGACCGATGTTAAGGATCACCAGTTCCATAAGGCCACGAGTGTTCATCAACACACCTATGCCGGCTGCATCTCGTCGCGACATGCCGGTGAGGCGCGCCGCAAGCATAGAGCCGCCCATTTTGCCCAAAATGGCAACTGCGATGATGAGTATGCATGGCAACACGGAACCCCGCAGAAGAGTAATGCTCGTCCTCAGCCCGGTTAGCGCGAAGAAGGTAGGTAGCAGGAGTGCGGACGGCAGGAACTCGAGCTTATTCGTTAAATACTTCACAAAGTTCCGCTTCTTTGGCATCACCACACCGATGAGAAATGCGCCGAAGAGCAGATGAATACCCAACCATTCCGTGGCTAATGCTGAAGCAAAAACCAGCAACAGAATTCCGGCGAGCATGTTGTCGCTGAGGTAGCCTGTCTCCTCGTACAGCCGTAGAAACCAGCGCAGCACACGACTGCCTGCCAGAACCATTATTGCGACAAAAGCCAAAGAACCGCCGAAAGTGAGCCATAGCCTGGAAGTTCCGTGCTGAGCTCGTACAACCATCACGATGTAGGCGAGTACGCACCAGCCGGTTACATCGTCTACAGCTGCACAGGAGATGGCCACGGTGCCAAGTCCGCTATAAAGCATTTTTCTTTCAGCCAGGATCCGTGCCAACACCGGGAAGGCGGTGATGCTCATCGCCGCTCCCAGAAAGAGGGCGAAACTGGCGAAAGAGACGCTACTATCTGAAAATCTGGGGTAAACAAACAGAGCTAAGCAGACAGCGAGCGCAAAGGGCGCTGTTATGCTAACGTGGCTCACCAGAACAGCGGCATGGCCGTGCTTTCGAAGCTCTCTTGGGTTGACACCCAAACCTACCAGAAACATGAAGAGAACCAGACCGATTTGGCTCAATGCATTCAGGTACTTCAGGCTAGTCAATGGGAACAAAGATGCCATGATGCTTGGTGCCACCAGTCCGAGCAAGGAAGGGCCCAGCACGATGCCAGCAAACATTTCTCCTATGACCTGGGGCTGGCGAATTCTATGGAATATAGAGCCGAATACTCGTGCCGCAAGCACAATGACTGCGAGTTGTACAATCAAACGCGCTATCTCCGACATCAGAGGCGCCCTCGCGCTAATTTGGTGCGAACAGCACGGAAATTGATAGAAGTGCAGTCCCGGCATCCATGCAGGTGCAAGGCGCCGGCGAGAGTAACCGGTGTCGGATTTGCATCCAGACTAGCACTTACGGAGTATCCTCCATTTGGATCACAGCGAAGCGCGATCGCGGGAGCCGAGGCTAGAGTCGCGGCATTCAAGGCTCTGCCCCGAACCTCGCCGAAAGCGACTCTGGTTAAGATGGGATGTAGCTGAATCACCAAGTTTGGTCCGGATTGCGAGATGGTCATGGACAGTTTGGCCCACGTAGACTGGGCGCAGTGGCTGCGCGCTATATCGCTCTGATTGAGAGTGAAGATCCAAACGCCGTCAACGGCCGCTGGCGCCGTAATATTCCGGCCGAAATGAAGAACTCCCAAAAGCGCACCCAAAGGCAGTCCTACTAGCAGAAGGTACGCGATCAGAAAGCGTCTGCTTAGGGTCATGAAAGTTCCCTTACTCCCCTGACCAACTATGAAGATGAGTGACCTGCCGCCATTTGCTCCCGCAACTGTCGGACATTCCGCAGGTTGCGCAGCTCCGGGCTGCTTATGCTGCTGCCATGGCAAAAGCGTTTGCCGTGAGGTCCCCCAACAGCTTGTGCCAAACGTGGTTCGGATTCTGTTCTACTTCAGTCACGATCGCCCGCATTCGCGCCAACACCGGGGGTTCCTGCTCCTCGTACACATCGCCCTGCAGAAGTTTGAGCACGTCGAGGCGGTAACGGGGATCCTGGATAAATGCCGTGAACAACACGTTAAGGCGGTAGTACACAGAGATGAAGTTGTACCAGTTCTTCGTGCCCCGCCGGATCGTATTCTCGAAGTTGGCAAATGCGGCGCGGGTGAAATTGCCGGTTTCAAGAGCGCGAAGAATGTCGTCACTCGCGAAACGCGAGCTATTCAAGGCAATGCTGACCCCCGTGGAGAAGATGGGGTCAACAAAACGCCCCGCGTCACCTACCAGTACGACACGGGCGTCGGCCAACTGCTTCATGGCATAGCTATAGTCACCCTCTTCCTTCAGTGGACGAAGCTGCTGTGCTGCCTTGAGGGCGGCGTATAGTTCGGGCCGGCTCGATATGCAGTTCCAAAAAAACTGTTCGCGAGAATCGCGCCGGGCAGCAAAATGCTTTTTCTGCGTGACTACCCCAATGCTCGTAATGCTTTCTGTAATAGGTATTTGCCAAATCCAACTGTTTGTTATGGGCAGGAAATGGACGTAGATGTAGTTATCAAGATTATGTTTATAAGCCAGGGTTCGCCGATCGTAGCCCTCAAACCAAGTGTGGATCGCATATTGGTCAAAAACTGGGTCCTTGATGCGCCATTTCATCTGATTGCCGATCAGCGTCTTCCTTCCACTGGCGTCAACCACAAGGTCCACAGTAGTGGAAAACTCCTTTCGTCCTATCGAATAATTGACGGCTGCTCCATTACCACAGAAATCCACTCCGCTTACATTCACTCCTTCGTAGACCTTGGCCCCGAATTCGTGCGCATGGTGTAAAAGTAGGTTATCGAACTTGCCACGATCCACGTGATAGGTGTACGTCTGCTCCACACCTGGCTGTTCTCGTTCGGCAAAGCGGATGTCGACTTTGCAATCAGCAGCTAGCCCCTCCCAATCATGCTCGTACGCTTTCGAGTTGCTTGCGGCAGTCCAAACAGCGCCATATTTATAAGGAAACTTGGCTTCCTCCATCTTGGGAAGGAAATCGAGCTCCTTGAAAACCCGCGTTGACGAGGGTACAAGCGATTCCCCGACATGAGGCCGTGGGAAAATTTGACCCTCGAAAACCACACAACTGACGCCCTTTTTGGCAAGATAGGCAGCCATGCTGGATCCCGCTGGTCCCCCACCAATGATTCCTACTTGAAAATCCGCTTTGCTCATGTGAAACCCCTCATCAATTCGCCATTGTAGGCGTAGTAGAAAACTTGTCTCTCTCGTTACACTCCAAGCCAACGGGCTATGATGTTACGTTGCATTTCATTAGTGCCCGAATAGATCGTGCTTGCCAGCGAGTCGCGCACCGCGCGCTCCACGTGGTAATCGGCCATATAGCCGTACCCGCCGAAAATCTGCAACGTCGTCATAGCGGTCTTTACCAGAGCTTCGCTTACGAATACCTTTGCGATCGATGCGTCGAGCGAAGCGGCACGTGTGCGTTCGAGGCGTGAAGCAGCACGGTAAATGAGCAGACGAGCGGCCTCGAGCTGCATTTTCATGTCTGCGATACGATGTGAAATCGCCTGGAACTTGCCTATGGTCTGGCCGAACTGGGTGCGAGTTCGCGCATACTCAACCGCTTTTTCCAGCAGCCGCTCCATCATTCCCACATGGGTAGCGAATAGGCACGTACGCTCCCAATCCATGGAGTGTGTAAAAACCGTTGCGCCGGCCCCGAGCCCGCCCAAAATAGCATCCCGGCAGACGTACACCCCATCGAATGACAGCTCACTGATCCAGGATGTACGAAGGCCCATTTTGTCGAACTTCCGCCCCGCCTGAAAACCGGCCTTTTTTTCAACGAGAAAGGCCGTTATGCCGCCGTGGTAACCTTTTTCGGCATCGGTGACCGCGAAAACCAGAGCGATGTCGGCGGCTGGCCCATTCGAGGCAAAGGTTTTTGTCCCCGTGATACGGAAGCCATTCCCATCCGGCACAGCCTTGGTTGCCATGGCAAATGCATCCGATCCTGAGCCCGGCTCGCTCATGGCGTTCACCGCAATAAGAGATCCGTTACATAGCGATGGCAGGTACCGACGCCTCTGCTCTTCGGTACCAAATTTCCACACCGGGATTACGCAGGCGAGCAAATGCGCGCATATGCTGAAAACCAACCCCCCGTCCTGGCATCCGTATCCCAGAGCTTCCAGAGCGAGAGCGGTAGAAAGAGGGTCAAGCCCGCCGCCGCCGTGCTCTTCTGGTATTGCTAACCCTTGCAGGCCCATCTCCCCGCATTTGAGCCAGAGATCCCGCGGAAACTGTTGTTCCCGGTCTCTTTCGGCAACTCCCTGATTAAGCTCCTGCTGGGCAAAACGGATGATCTCCTTGCGCAGAATTACTTG
>Ga0075436_100000987_pt1 | contig 19077 bp, 20 predicted proteins | sample RhiMethybrSRZTD5_FD_75303 | JGI IMG/M metagenome (GOLD analysis project Ga0075436, IMG submission 75303) | Populus rhizosphere microbial communities from Tennessee, USA - Rhizosphere MetaG P. TD hybrid SRZTD5 | ecosystem: Host-associated > Plants > Roots > Rhizosphere > Soil | place: USA...
AGCCTCGCTTTCCTCCCCGTCATGCCCGACAGCGCGTGGAAGCCCGAGGGCGGCGCCAATCCCGTGCCGCGCATCGTGGCGCTCCTCTTCGCCACGGTCGGGCTGCCCTACTTCCTGCTCTCCTCGACGAGCCCGCTCGCGCAAGCGTGGTTCGCGCGCGATTTTCCCGGCTCGAGCCCGTACCGTCTGTTCGCCCTCTCGAACCTCGCCTCGATGCTCGCGCTCCTCGGCTATCCGTTCGTCCTCGAGCCGTGGCTCGCCAATCCGCAGCAGTCGTGGCTATGGTCCGCGGGATACGCGCTCTTCGTCGTCGCCTGCGCCGCGCTCGCATGGCGCAGCCGGCAGCTCCCGCCGATGAGCGTCGAGGGCGGCCAGCTCGCCGCCACCGTCGAGGAGCCGGCGCCGCGCGCGCGCACGAAGCTGCTATGGCTGCTGCTCGCGACGATGGGCTCGGCGACGCTGCTCGGCGTGACGAACCACCTCACCCAGAACATCTCCGCGATTCCGCTGCTGTGGGTGGTGCCGCTCGCGGTCTACCTCCTCACGTTCATCCTCTGCTTCGAGGGCCGCGCCTGGTACCGGCCCGACCTCTATCTCGCGAGCCTCGCGTGGGTGCTGTGCGCGATGGCGTGGTTTCTCGCCGACAAGAGCCTGCAGTTCGAGCTGCTGTGGCAGATCGTGGTCTTCACCATCGGGCTCTTCTTCGTCTGCATGTACTGCCACGGCGAGCTCGCGCGCCGCCGCCCGGGCGCGCGCCACCTGACGACCTTCTACCTCATCGTGTCGCTCGGCGGCGTGCTCGGCGGCGTGCTGGTCGCGATCGTCGCGCCCGTGACGCTGCCGGGATATCTCGAGCTCGAGATCTCGCTCGTGATCGTGGCGATCATCGCCCTTGCGACCAACCTCGGGCGACCCTGGCCCGTGGTCGGCATCCTCGTCGTCGTGGTCGGCTTCACCGCCTCGGCATTGGTGTGGCGCGTGCGGACGTTCACCGAGGACACCGTGTTCATCGAGCGCAACTACTACGGCGTGCTGCGGGTGAAGGAGAACCAGAGCCGCGCCGACGATCCCGACACGCGCTACCGCTCGCTCGTGCACGGCGCGATCCTCCACGGCGAGCAGTGGCTTTCCGAGAAGTACCGGCGCTCGGCGACGACGTACTACAAGACCACCTCGGGCATCGGCCGCGCGCTCGTCGCCCTCGAGGGAAAGCCGATCCGCGTCGGCGTCGTCGGGCTCGGCGCCGGATCGCTCGCCGTCTACGGCGACGCCGACGACGTGTATCGCTTCTACGACATCAACCCGGCCGTGGTCGGCATCGCGAAGACCTGGTTCACCTACATCAAGGACACCCCCGCCAGGGTCGAGATCGTCCTCGGCGACGCGCGCCTCAGCATGGAGCGCGAGCCGCCGCAGGGCTACGACGTCCTCGCGATCGACGCGTTCTCGGGCGATTCGATCCCGGTTCACCTCATCACGGTCGAGGCGGTAGGCCAGTACCTCCGGCACCTGAAGCCGGGCGGCGTCATCGCCTATCACGTCTCCAACCGCTTCCTCGACCTGAAGCCCGTGGTCCTCGCGATCGCCGAGAAACACGGCCTCGAGTACGCCTATGTGCACGAGAGCGCCGAGGATGGCGGCACCACGAGCGACTGGGTGCTCCTCACGCGCGACAAGCGCTTCATCCTGCGGCCCGACATCGTCGAGCACACCGAGCCTGTCGCACCGCGCCCCGACTGGCGCGTGTGGACGGATGACTATTCGAACCTGGTTCAGGTCTTCAAGTACTAGGGAGCCTAGGCGGGCAGCGCGCGCAGCGCGGCTGCGACCCGCTCGGCGATGAGCGCGCTCACGCGCTCGTTGGATTCCACGGTGAGGCCGGCGATGTGCGGCGTGAGCAGCAGCCGCGGCGCCCCGGCGAGCGGCGTGCCCGCGGGAAGGGGCTCGCGCTCGAAGACGTCGAGCGCCGCGGCGCCGAGGCGCCCTTCGCGCAGCATGGCCGCGACCGCCGCCTCGTCGACGAGGCCGCCGCGCGCCGTGTTGATGAGCACGGCGTTGCGCTTCATCCGTCCCAGCCGTTCGCGATTGAGGAGCCCGCGCGTCCCGTCGGTGAGCGGCACGTGCAGGGAGACCACGTCGCTCTCGGCGAGGAGCTCCTCGAGCGTGCGCGGCGGCCCTTCGACTTCGCGCCACGCGGGCGCGTCGGCCGGAAGGAGCGCGTCGTGCGCGATGACGCGCATGCCGATCGCCGCCGCCTTGCGCGCGGTGAGGAGCCCGATGGTGCCGAGCCCGATGATGCCGAGGACCTTCCCGGCGGCCTCGCGGCCCTGCGAGAGCATGAGGCGCGGCCACGTGCCCGCCTCGACGGCGCGCGTCGAGAAGAACGCGCCCCGCAGCCCCCCGAGCGCCGCCGTGATCACGAATTCGGCGACGGATTCGGCGTTGGCCCCCGAGGCCGCGATCACTTCGATGGCGCGCTTGCGGCACGCCGCCATGTCGATGTTGTCGACGCCCGTTCCGAGCCGCCCGATCACCTTGAGGCTCGCCGCGGCATCGAGCAGCCGGCCGCGCACCTGCGTGCGATTGCGCACGATCCAGGCGTCGGCAAAGGGCACCGCGGCTTCCAGCGCGCCGGTGTCCTCGACGAGGAGCGGTCGGTAGTCGACGTCGAATCGCGCCGCGAGCCCGTCCACGGCGGGCCCGTCCATGAACTCGCTGATGAGGATGCGGCGGCTCACTCGATCATGCCGATCTTGCCGGTATGCGAGCCCATGTACCAGAGCCTGCCGTCGGCCGCGATGATCATCTTGCGGATGCCGGTGTTGGTCGTGGGCAGGCGGATCACCTGCATCTTCCCGGTGGCCGGATCGAGCCGCACGACGGTGTTGCCGCTGATTTCGTCGACCCAGGGAAAGCCGGCGCCGTCGACGGTGACCGCATAGGCGCCGCCGCCGCCTCCCGAGGGGAGCTCGTATTTCTTCAGCACCTTCTGCGCGATCGGATCGAACTTGACGAGCTCGTTGGAGCCGTAGAACGCGAACCAGAGGATGGAGCCGTCGGGGGTGGCCGCGACGCGGCGCGGGCCGCTGCCGCGCGGCATGTCGATCTCGGTGACCATGCCCGTCGCCGGATCCACGCGCCCGAGGCGATCGCCCGAGAGCTGGCAGAACCATACCGCGCCGTCCTTCGAGAGCGCGAGCCCGTAGGGCCCGCCGCGCGTCTTGTATTCCTGGATCGTGCCGCTCGCGGGATCGAGTCGCCCGATGCGGCCTTCCTGCACGGTGAACCAGAAGGTCCCGTCGGGGGCCTGGACGATCGTGTGCGGCGAGCCGCCCGAAGGCGCCTTGTACTCGACGACCTTGCCGCTCGCCGGATCGAGCCTGCCGATGGTGCCGTTGCCGTTGCCCGTGTAGTACACGAGCCCCTTCCTGTCCACGACGAGGCCGTGCGGATGGGCGCCGCGCGGCAGGTCCCATTCCCTGAATTGGTGCGAAACCGGGTCGAAACGCGCGATCCTGTCGCCGAACATGACGGTGATGAAGATGCTGCCGTCGGGCGCCGGCGCCGGGTCGCGCGCGAATTTCGGCGTGGGGACGTTCCACTCCGTCACCTTGCCCGCCACGGCGCCGAGCGTGCCCGGAATGACGTTGTAGTTGGAGCCGCCCGCCATCGTGAGCGACGGGACGCACAGCGCCATTGCCACCATGATCGATCTCATGACGTCCTCCTCGGTCGTTTCCAGTGTAGCGGTTCCTTCGCCAGGTACGCGGTGACTTCCTCGCGATCGTGATAGAGGTGCTTGATACGCAGCGTATGCGGCGCGCCGATCTCCTCGCCGGCGATCGCGCGGCAGCGCAGCACTTCCTCCCAGCGCTTCTTCATCGGCAGCTTCAGGTTGAAGATCGAGCGGCGGCACCAGCCGCGGGCGATCCATTGCGCCGCGAGCCGCGCGATGCGCGACGGGCTTTCGACGATGTCGCACACCATCCAGTCCACCGGCTCCGCCGGCTGGAAATGCAGGCCGTCTTCGCGGCGGTGGCGGACCTGGCCGGTCTCGAGGAGCGCGGCGTCGAGCGCGCCGTTGTCGACCGCGGTCACCATCAGTCCCCGGCGCGCGAGCTGCCACGTCCAGCCGCCGGGAGCGGCGCCTAGGTCGACCGCGGTCATCCCCGGCGCGAGGACGCGCGCGAGCTCGCCTTCGCCGAGGAAAACGAGCAGCGCCTCGGCGAGCTTGAGCGTCGAACGCGACGGCGCCGACGATGGCATGCGCAGCCGCGGGATGCCCATGGGCCACGGCGATCCATCGCGCGCGCGCGACATTCCCACGTGACAGGCGAGGCTGCCGACGAAGAACACGTGCAGCCTGTCTTTCGCCGCCGCCTCGTCGAACGCGATGCCCGCGGCGCGCAGGCCCCGTTCGAGGTGCGGCGCGAGCGTCCGCGTGAGCGCGGCGAGCGCCTTGCCCTCGTTGGTATCCGGCATTTCGAGCCAGAGCGCCTGGAAGCTCGCCGGCCCGAGCGCCCGCGCCGCCGCGACGATCGGCGCGACGCGATCGTCGGCGGCGAGCGGCACCATGGGCGAAGCGCGCACGAGCTGGCGCGCGAAGACGAGCTCGCGCAACGCGATCGATGAGGCGAATCGCGCGGACGCGTCCGCCTCGTGGGGCTCGAAGAGCGCGAAGCCGCTCGCGGGGCGCGCCTTCACGAAACCCTCGACGCCGGCGGCTTGCGCCGCGGCCGTGATCTCCTGCGCGCACTCGCGCTCGAATCCCGCGCGGCAGTAGAGCAGGATCCGCGAGGCGGTCACGCCGGGCGCGCGTCGCGGAAGAGGCGGAAGAAGTTGTCCGTGGTCGCGCGCGCCACCGCCTCGACCGCGATGCCGCGCAGGCGCGCGATCTCCTCGGCGACGTGCTTCACGAACGCCGGCTGGTTGGGCTTGCCGCGATGCGGCACCGGCGCGAGATAGGGCGAATCCGTCTCCACCAGCATGCGCTCGAGCGGCACGCGCTTCGCGACCTCCTTGAGATCGGCGGCGTTCTTGAACGTGACGATGCCCGAGAACGAGATGTGGAAGCCGAGCGCCATGGCGGCTTGCGCGACTTCCCATGTCTCGGTGAAGCAGTGCATGACGCCGCCCGCTTCGTCCGCGCCTTCCTCGCGCATGAGGCGCAGCGTGTCCTCGGCGGCGGCACGCGTATGGATCACGAGAGGCTTCGCCGAGCGGCGCGCCGCGCGGATATGCGTGCGGAAGCGCGCGCGCTGCCATTCGGTGTCGCCCTCGACGCGGTAGTAGTCGAGCCCGGTCTCGCCGATCGCGACCACGCGCGGGTCGCGCGCCATCGCCACGAGCTCGTCCTCGGTGACCTCGCGCGCGTCGCGCCGCTCGTCGGGATGGACGCCCGCCGAGCACCACACGTTCGCGTGCGCGCGCGCGACCGCGCGCACCGCCGGGAAAGTCTCGAGCGTCGTGCTGATGGTGAGCGCGTGCGTGACGCCGTTCGCGCTCATGCGCTCGAGGACGCCGTCGAGATCGGAATGAAGCTCGGGGAAATCGAGATGGCAGTGCGAGTCGACGAGCATTGCGGCGCAAATTCTACAGGGGGTAGGAAGCGGCCGACATGCGAACCGGACGCGCGGCACTGTGCGCCTTCCCCCGCCCGCAAGATAGTGAAAGTTGCACCATCGCTTTCCCCCGGAGGACATCATGAACCTGAAGCTCACCCGAATCGCGCTCGCCGGATCGCTCGCCCTCGGCTGCGCGGTCGCCTCGGCCGACGAAGTTCGCATCACCGGCGCGCCCTATACGTACCGCGTCGCGCCCGCCGGTCCCGAATGGAACCTCGCCGCCAACGAGGGCCAATGCCGGCTGCGCGTCTGGGTGGATGACCGCGCCCAAGTGCAGCTGCGCGGCGACCAGATCGTCGTCAACACGATCACCGGCCGCCGCAGCTTCGATCAGGGCAGCGTCTGCACGCAACCGCTGCCGTTCCACCGCGTCGAGGACTTCCGCGTGACCGTCGAGCAGGGGCGCGGCCGCATCGCCGACGTGCGCTCGCCGGCGCCGCGCACCAACTTCGCCGGCACCGTGACCATCGAGGATCCGCAAAACGGCGGCGACACCTACGAGCTCGTCGTGGCGTGGCGCAATCCCGAAGGCACGCTCGGCCAGCCGCTCGCCTCGAACGATCCGTACCCGTACTTCGACGAGACGCGCGCCTGCCAGGACCGCGTGCGCCGCGACTTCCTCGCGCGCAACGACGACGGCGACGCCTACATCGAGTTCAACGGCATCGCCAACCGCGACGACGCCGGCCCGAACCGCCAGCGCATCCGCGGCTCGGCGTGGGCGCGCAATCGCATGGAATCGCGGCCGCTCGACTACGAGTGCATCCTCAACGACCGCACCAACCGCGTGCTGACCGCGTCCTACGAGCTTCGTGGACGCGCGCGCGTGAGCTCGCTGTACTAGCGTCTTAGCGGTACATCCATTCCCGGGTGAGCGGCAGCGCCGTTCGCCCGGGAAGCGTCTGGCGCGACGCGAGAACCTGGTAGATCGACACCCACCCCTGATCGAAGGCGTGGGCGCAGCCGGCGAGGTAGAGGCGCCAGGTGCGGGCGATGCGCTCGCCCGCGACCGCAACCGCCTCGTCGAGGTGGCGCTCGAAATTCGCGCTCCAGAATCCGAGGGTCTTGGCGTAATGCGGCCGCAGGCTCTCGACGTCGTGCACCTCGAGATCCTGCTCGCTCATGTCGTGGATCGCCCGATGCAGGTGGGGAAGCTCGCCCTTGGGGAAAACGTAGCGCGCGATGAACTCCCCTCCCCCCAGTCCCACGGCGCTGTTGTTCACATCCGATGACGTGATGCCGTGGTTGAGGAAGAGGCCCTGCTCCTTGAGCAGCCGGCGCACGACGCCGAAGTAGCCCGCGAGGTTGCGCAGCCCCACGTGCTCGAACATGCCGACGCTCGCGATCTTGTCGTAGATCTCCTCGCCGGCGACGTCGCGATAATCCTGCAGCAGCACCCTGCACTTGCCTTCGAGGCCCGCCGCGCGGATGCGCTCGTTGGCGAGCCTTTCCTGGTTTTCCGAGAGCGTGATGCCGGTCGCAACGACGCCGTAGTTCGCGGCGGCGTGCATCACCAGCGCGCCCCACCCGCAGCCGATATCGAGCAGACGCTCGCCCGGGGCGAGCCTCAACTTGCGGCAGATGTGGTCGAGCTTCTGCAGCTGCGCCGTCTCGAGCGAATCGTTCTCGTCGCGGAAATAGCCGCACGAATAGACCATGCGCGGGTCGAGCCAGAGCGCGTAGAACTCGTTGGAGACGTCGTAATGGTGCTGCACCGCCTCGCGGTCGCCGCGCTTGCTGTGGCGCCCGTTGGTCGGGCCGCGCGCGCGGAACAGCGGCTGCGGCATCGCGCGCGAGATGGCCTCGGCGCCGCGGATCGCCTCGCGCACGTCGCCCTCGAGGTCGGCCTTTCCCTCGATGTACGCCTCGGCGAGCGTGAGCAGGCTCGGGTGCTGCAGCGCCGAAACCGCGGTCGAATCGTTGATGCGCAGCGTGACGCTCGGGTTGTCGGAGAAGGCGACCTCGCGGCCGTCCCACAGCACCACGCGCACCGGCGCCTGCACGCTTTGCTGCAGGCGGGAAATCGCTTGCTCGATCGGCTTGTCCCAGAACATGGCGGCGCTAGATCGTATGGGTGGGACGCGAGGACTGCAGCGCCCCAGCAAGAAGACCTTCGACCTTCTTGCGCAGTTCCCGGCCGATCTCGCTGTCGTGCAGCTGCACGCCGACTCCCTGGGGGCGGTTGCCCGAAGCGTGGGGCGGATTGATCCAGGCGACGCTCCCCTGCAGCGGAATCTTGTTCGGATCGTCGAGCAGGGACAGCAGGATCAGGACTTCCTCACCCAGCAGGTGCGCGCGGTTGCTCGGCAGAAAAATGCCGCCGCCGCGGATGAGCGGCATCCACGCGGCGTAGAGCGCCGCCTTGGAGCGGATCACCAACGTGAAGACGGACGGCCGTTGCCCCGTCTCGGCGACGATGTCGGTCATTGGCGCGAATGCATGATCGTGGCGCGATTGTAGGCCATGAGCAGGTGCTCGGCGACAAGACGTGCATTGAGGGGGTGCGAGGCGAGGCCGCGCGCATCCGAAAGGCTACGGTCGAGATCGAGCAGCGCCTGAAGGTCGGAGGCTTGCGCACGGCGCCTGAGGGCCGCGTCGAAATCGGGATGGTGGCGCACCTCGCCGGCGAGCCGCGCGCGCACCAGGTCGTGCACCCAGGTCTGCATCCAGAACACGAACCGCTCGAGGTTGCCGCGCTCGATCGCGGGCGCGAACGCGAGCGTATCCGCGCCGCCGGGCTTGGCGAGCTCGGCAAGGACGCGGCGGCGCAGCTCCGACTCCTCGGGCGTGGCGAGCTCGCGCGCGAGCAGTGGCGCCCCTGCCGCGTTGTCGAGCGCGCGCTCCGGGTCGGCCACACCCTCGGCGCGCAGCCACGCGAGCGCCGGCTCGCGCGCCGGCGCGCCGAGCGCGAGCCGGCGGCAGCGGCTCGCGAGCGTCGGCAGCAGGCGCGCGGGATTGTCCGCGGCGAGCACGACGAGGCTCGCCGGCGGCGGCTCCTCGAGCGTCTTGAGCAGCGCGTTCGCGGCCGCCGCATGCAGCGCCTCGGCCGGATGGATCGCGAGCACGCGGTAGCCGCCGCGGTGCGTGCTGAGCGCGACGAAGTCCGCGACGTCGCGAATCTGGTCCACCTTGATGACGAGGCTCTTCGCCTTGTCCGATTGCGGCGCCTCCGTCTCGCCGTCTTCCGATTCCCGGCTCGTCCCCCGACCACGATCCTCGATCGCCGCTGCGGGAACGATCTCGCGATAATCGGGATGGTTTCCCTGCGAGAACCAGCGGCACGAGTCGCATTCGCCGCACGCGAGGCCGTCGCGCGGGCGTTCGCACAGGACCGAGGCCGCCAGCGCGCGCACGAATTCGGCCTTGCCGACGCCCGCCGGACCGTGCACCAGAAGCGCATGCGGCAGCCGCTCGCGCTGCGCGAGGAAGCGCGCGAGCACGTCGCGATGCCACGGCAGCGGCGTCATGGGAACGCCTGCACGAACGCGATCTCCACGCGGTCGCGCACCGCGGCGAGCTCCCCGGCGGCGTCGATCACGTGGAAGCGGCGCGAATGCTCGCGCGCGCGCTCGAGGTACGCCTCGCGCACGCGGCGGAAGAAATCGGCCTGCTCGCGCTCGAACTTGTCGGGTGTGCGGCTGCGCGCGCGGGCGCGGTCGTACGCGAGCGCGGGATCGAGGTCGAAGAGAAAGGTCGCGTCGGGCTGCAGCCCCGGATGCACCAGCCGCTCGAGGCCCACGACGAACTCGCGCGGCAGGCCGCGGCCGCCGCACTGGTAGGCGAAGGTGGCGTCGCTGAAGCGGTCGCAGACGACCCAGGAGCCCGCGCCGAGCGCCGGCTCGATGACGTCCATCACGTGCTCGGCGCGCGCCGCGAACATGAGCAGCGCCTCGGTGCGCGGATGCATCGCGCGCTCGAGCACGATCGAGCGCACCGCCTCGCCCACCGCCGTGCCGCCGGGCTCGCGCGTGAGCACCGCCTCGATGCCGCGCGCGCGCACCTGCGAGCAGATGAACTCGAGATGCGACGACTTGCCCGCGCCGTCGATGCCCTCGAGGGTGATGAACTTGCCGCGCGCGTTCGCCGCCATCAGCCGCGTCCCGCCTTCAGCTGGTATTTCGCCACGGCGCGATTGTGCTCCTCGAGCGTGCGCGAAAACTCATGCGAGCCGTCGCCGCGTGCGACGAAGTAGAGGAAGGGCGACTCAGCGGGATGCATCACGGCGGCGAGCGCGGAGGCCCCGGGCATCGCGATCGGCGTCGGCGGCAGTCCGTCGCGCGTGTACGTGTTCCATGGCGTGTCGGCGGCAAGGTCCTTCTTGCGGATGTTGCCCGCGTAATTCTCGCCCATTCCATAGATCACCGTCGGGTCGGTCTGCAGCCGCATGCCGCGCTCGAGGCGATTGAGGAAAACCGCCGCGACGAGCGGACGCTCGCCGGGCAACGCGGTTTCCTTCTCGACGATGGAAGCGAGGGTGAGCGCCTCGTACGGCGTGCGCAGCCGCGCCTGCGGCGCGCGCGATGCCCACGCGTCGGCGAGGTGCTTCACCATCGAGGCGTGCGCTCGCTTGAGGATGTCGACGTCGGCCGAGCCGGGCGGAAACCTGTACGTGTTCGGGAACAGCCACCCTTCCACCGACGGCTCCTCGATCGCGAGCGCCTCGCGCAGCTGCGCATCGGTCTTGCCCGCGAGCGTGTGGCGCACGCGCGTCTCGGCCGCGAGCTGCACAAGCCATTGCCTGAAAGTGCTTCCCTCGACGAAGACGAGCTCCAGCGCCACGACGTCGCCGCGCGCGAGCTTCTGCAGCAGCTCCTGGGTGGTGATGGGCTTGTCCAGGCGATACACCCCCGCCTGGATCGACCGATCCTTGCCGAGAGCGCGTCCGGCGATCCACAGGCTTTCGCCCTCGAAGAGCACGCCGTCGGCGGCGAGGTGGCGCGCCACCGCGCGCAGGCTCGTCCCCGCCTGCACCGTGAACTCGTAGGGCATCTGCGGCGGCGCGAGCGGCAGCAGCGCGAAATACCCGAGCCACGCCGCCGCGGCGAGCGCTACGAGGGCGAGCAGCCCCGCGGCGCGCCTACTCCGCCTCGCCATGGAGCGTCACGGTCGACGCGGCCTCAGTGGAAACGCCGGAAGGCGAGCGTTCCGTTGGTGCCGCCGAAGCCGAAGGAGTTGGAGAGCGCCGCCTCGATCTTCATCTCGCGCGCCGTGTCGGGAACGTAATCGAGATCGCACGCGGGATCGGGCGTGAGGATATTGATCGTCGGCGGCGAGATCTGATGGTGCACCGCGAGCGCCGTGAAAACCGCCTCGACGCCGCCCGCCGCGCCGAGCAGGTGGCCGTGCATCGACTTGGTCGAATTCACCGCCATCTTGTACGCATGGTCGCCGAATGCCGCCTTGAGCGCCGCGGTCTCGTTCGCGTCGCCCAGCGGCGTCGAGGTGCCGTGCGCATTCACGTACTGGATGTCGGTCGGATTCATGCCGGCGTTGCGCAGCGCCGCGAGCATCGCGCGCCGCGGCCCGTCCATGTCGGGCGCGGTGATGTGGTTCGCGTCCGCGCTCATGCCCATGCCGGCGAGCTCCGCATAAATGCGTGCGCCGCGCTTCTTCGCGCTCTCCATCTCCTCGAGGACGAGGATGCCGGCGCCTTCGCCGAGCACGAAGCCGTCGCGGTCCTTGTCGAACGGGCGCGAGGCGGTCGCGGGATCGTCGTTGCGCTCCGAGAGCGCCTTGCACGCGCAGAAGCCCCCCACGCCCGACATGTTGACGCACGCCTCCGCGCCGCCCGCGATCATCGCGTCGGCGTCGCCGTATTCGATCATGCGCGCGGCTTCGCCCACGCAATGCGCGCTCGTGGTGCACGCCGAGACCATGGAGACGTTCGGGCCCTTCGCCTTGAACTGGATCGAGATGAGGCCCGCGACCATGTTGATGATCGACCCGGGCACGAAGAAGGGCGAGAGCCGGCGCGGCCCCTTCGCGATCATCTCGCGGATGTTGTCCTCGATCATCGGCAGCCCGCCGATGCCCGAGCCCACGACCACGCCGATGCGATCGGCGTTGGATGCGTCGATGACGAGGCCCGAATCCTCGAGCGCGAGCCTGGTCGCCGCGAGCCCGAAGTGGATGAAGAGGTCGGAGCGGCGCGTCTCCTTCGGCGGCATCCAGTCGGCGGAATTGAATCCCTTCACCTCGGCGGCGATGCGCGTGGGCAGCGCCGAGGCGTCGAAGCGCGTGATCGGCCCCACGCCGCTCACGCCCTTCAGCACGTTCTCCCACGCTTGCGCCGCGCCGATGCCGACGGGCGACACGATTCCGAGACCGGTGACGGCGACTCTACGTTTGGACATGACTACAGCGCCCGCTGATTTCTGGGACAGGTCACTGCTCGATGATGGATTGGCGATCGTGAAGCGATCGCTGGGGAGACGAAGACGTGCCCTGTCCCCCTTACTGTTTCACGTGGCTTTTGACGTAATCGATGGCCTGCTGGACGGTGGTGATCTTCTCGGCGTCCTCGTCGGGGATCTCGCATTCGAATTCCTCCTCGAGCGCCATCACGAGCTCCACGTTGTCGAGCGAGTCGGCGCCGAGGTCCTCGACGAAGGACGATTCGGTCTTGATGTCGGCTTCCGCCACACCCAGCTGCTCGGCCACGATCTTCTTCACGCGGGCTTCAATGTTTTCCACGACGTTCTCCTCCAAAAAAAGCGCGCCATTCTACCACGGCGATCCTTTGATTCCGGCCTCGCCGCCAACGTTCAATCCGCTCAATCCATGTACATGCCGCCGTTCACGTGCAGCGTCGCGCCGGTGACGTACGCGGCTGCCGGCGAGCACAGGAACAGCACCGCCTGCGCCACGTCGTCGACGCGTCCGAGCCGTCCGAGCGGCACGTTCTCGACCAGCTTCTTCACCTGCTCGGCGGCGAGAGAACGCGTCATGTCCGTCTCGATGAAACCGGGCGCCACGCAGTTCACCGTGATGTTGCGGCTTCCCACCTCGCGGGCGAGCGACTTCGAGAACCCGGCGATCCCGGCCTTCGCGGCGGCGTAGTTCGTCTGGCCGGGGTTGCCGGTGAAGCCCACGACCGAGGTCACGTTCACGATGCGGCCCGAGCGCGCCTTCATCATGCCGCGCAGCACCGCGCGCGAGAGCACGAACACCGACTTCAGGTTCGTTTGCTGGATCTCGTCCCACTCCTCGTCCTTCATGCGCGCGAGGAGGTTGTCGCGCGTGATGCCGGCGTTGTTGACGAGGATCGCGACCGGGCCGAATTCCTCCTGCACTTTTTCCACGAAGGCCGAGCACGCCGCGGCGTCGCGCACGTCGAGGACGCGCCCGGCGCCCTTGGCGCCCGCCTCCGCGAGCATCTTCGCGATACCGTCGGCGCCCTTGTCGCTCGTGGAGGTGCCGACGACCACCGCGTTCGCCTGCGCCAGCGTTCTCGCGATGCATTCGCCGATGCCGCGCGAGGCGCCGGTCACGATGGCCACTTGTCCCTTGAGCATTGGTGCGTCCCTTCAACCGATGGCCGCGGCGAGCGCGGCGCAATCCTGCAGCGCGATGAACTCGACCGCCGGGGCGATGCGCTTGCCCAGGCCCGCGAGCACCTTCCCCGGGCCGCATTCGACGATGCGCGTCGCGCCCTTCGCGGCGAGCAGCTCGACCGTCTCGATCCAGCGCACCGGGTTGTAGAGCTGCTCGACGAGCGCCTGGCGGATGCGCGCCGGATCGTCGAACGCCTGGACGAAACGGTTGTGCACGACGGGAACCATGGGCTTGCGCACCTCGATCTTCTCGAGCCTTTGCGCGAGCCGATCGGCGGCGGGCTTCATCAGGCTGCAATGCGACGGCGCGCTCATCGGCAGCATCACGGCGCGCTTCGCGCCCTTTTGCTTGGCGATCGCCATGCCGCGCTCGACCGCGGCGCGGTGGCCGGCGATCACGACCTGCCCCGGCGAATTCAGGTTCGCGGGCTCGAGCACCTCGCCCTGCGCCGCCTCGGCGCAAACGGCCGCGAGCGAGTCGCCCTCGAGCCCGAGGATGGCGGCGATGCCGCCGGTGCCCTCGGGGACCGCCTCCTGCATCGCCTGCGCGCGAAAGCGCACGAGCGGCAGCGCGTCCTCGAAGGCGAGCGACTCCGCGGCGACGAGCGCGCTGTATTCGCCGAGGCTGTGGCCCGCGAGCCATGCGGGCATCGGCCCGCCCGCCTCGCGCCACGCGCGCCAGCACGCGACTCCCGCGATGAGCATCACCGGCTGCGTGTTCACCGTCTGGTTGAGCGCCTCGGCGGGGCCGTCCTTCACCATCGACCAGAAGTCGGCGCCGACGATCGCGCTCGCCTCGCGAAAAGTCTTCTCGACGACGGCGCGGTCGGCGAAGCCGTTCATCATGCCGACCGATTGCGAGCCCTGTCCGGGAAAGACGATCGCGAGTGAATTCATCTCAATACCGCACGAGGACGGAGCCCCACGTGAATCCGCCGCCGACGCCCTGCATCAAGACGCGATGACCGGGACGCACGCGCCCGTCGCGCACCGCCGCGTCGAGCGCGAGCGGGATGGACGCGGCCGATGTGTTGGCGTGGCGATCGACCGTGACGATGCATTTCGAGTCCGGAAGGCCGAGCTTCTTCGCCACGTGGCTCACGATGCGCACGTTCGCCTGGTGCGGAATGTAGATGTCGACATCGTCGATCGACATCGCATTGGCGGCGAGCGTCTCGTGCGCGTTCTCCTCCAGGACGCGCACGGCGAGCTTGAACACGGCGCCGCCGTCCATCTTGAGGGTCGGATCGCCCTGCACCGCGCCGCGCGACACGTGTCCCGGGGTTCGCAGGATCTGCGCGTAGTTGCCGTCGGCGTGCAGGTGGCTCGAGAAGATTCCGGGCTGCGACGCGCCCTCGAGCACCACGGCCCCCGCGCCGTCGCCGAAGAGGACGCACGTCGACCGGTCCTTCCAGTCAAGGATGCGGGAGAAGACTTCCGCGCCGACCACGAGCGCGCAGCGGTGTTGACCGGAGCGCACGAAGAGGTCCGCGGTGCCGAGCGCATACACGAAGCCGGAGCACACCGCCTGCACGTCGAAGGCGGCGCCGCGGCGGATGCCGAGCTTCGCCTGCAGCAGGCAGGCGCTCGAGGGAAACACCATGTCCGGAGTGGATGTCGCGACGACGACCAGGTCGACGTCCGCGGGCGTGCGGCCGGCCGCCGCCAGCGCCGCGCGGCACGCGTGCGCCGCGAGATCGCTCGTGAATTCGTCCTCCGCGGCGATGTGGCGCTCGCGAATGCCGGTGCGCTCGACGATCCACTGGTCGGTCGTGTCCACCATCGACTCGAGGTCGCGGTTGGTGACGAGGCGCGCGGGCAGGTAGCTGCCCGTGCCCGTGATGCGCGAGAAGCCCCGCGGCGCGGCGCTCATGGCGTCGCGGCCGAGGGCGTCGCCGCGTTGAGGCGCGCGATCTCCTCGCCGATGCGTTCCAGCAGCCCGTGGCGCACTTCGGAGTCGGCGCGCGCGAGCGCGGTGGCGAAGGCGAGCCGGTCGGCGGAGCCGTGGCTCTTCACCACGACGCCTCGCAAGCCGACGAGCGCCGCGCCGTTGTAGCGCCGGTGGTCGACGCGCTCGCGGAAGCGCCGGATCACCGGCCACGAGATCGCGGCGGCCACCTTCGAGAACACGCCTCGCGTGTATTCCTCCTTGAGGAAATCGCCGAGCATCTTCGCGAGCCCTTCGGAGGTCTTGAGCGCGACGTTGCCGACGAAGCCGTCGCAGACGATCACGTCGGTGGTGCCCTTGTAGATGTCGTCGCCCTCGACGTTGCCGTGGAAGTTGAGCGGGCTCGCGCGCAGCAGCTCTCCCGCCTTCTTCACCACCTCGTTGCCCTTGATCTCCTCGGAGCCGATGTTGAGCAGTCCCACGGTCGGTCTCGCCTTGCCTTCGAGGCTGCGCACGAGCGTCGCGCCCATGATCGCGAACTGCAGCAGGTGCTCAGGGGTGCAATCGGCGTTCGCGCCCAGGTCGAGCATGTACACCTGGCCCGTGCGCGTCGGCAGCACCGCGCAGATCGCCGGGCGGTCGATTCCCGGGAGCGTCTTCAGCACGAATTTCGCGGTGCCCATGAGGGCGCCCGTGTTTCCCGCGCTGACGCAGGCCTGGGCGCGGCCTTCCTTCACCAGGTCGATCGCGACGCGCATGGAGGAGCGTTTCTTGTTGCGAATGGCGCTGCGAACGTCCTCGTCCATGCCGACGACCTCGGGCGCGTCGACGACGTCGAGCCGCTCGGGACGCGCCTGGCGCGCGAGCTCGCGCGCGAGCGGCTCGGGCTGGCCAACGAGCAGCAGGTCGACGTCCGGACGGACGGAGAGGAAATCGATCGAGGCGGGCACGGTCACGCGCGGACCGTGGTCCCCTCCCATGGCGTCGACGGCGATGACGCGACGCGCGGGAATCGCCTTATTCCTTGGTCTGGATGACCTTCTTGCCGCGATAGAAGCCCGTCGGCGACACGTGGTGGCGCAGGTGCGTCTCGCCCGTGGTGGGCTCGACGGCGAGCGGCGGCTTGCCGAGGTGATCGTGCGCGCGATGCATGCCGCGCTTGGACGGCGACTTCTTGTTCTGCTGAACGGCCATGAATCTCTCCTAGTTGCGCATCTATTGCGGTCGCTTCCTCAGGCTCGCCAGCGCGGCGAACGGCGAGCCGCCGCCCTCGCGCCGCGGACGTCCGCTCTGCGCCTCCTCCAGGCCGGGCTTGCGTGGCACCATGGGAAGGGCGAGCAGGACCGCGTCCTCGACGAGGTCCAGGACGGCGAGCGGGCCATCCGCGACCATGTAATCTTCCGCGTCGTTTTCCTCTTCGATCGGCGGAAGCTGCGCCTCATTCTCGACGAGAACCAGCCGGTCGTCGATGGAAACGCCGTGCCGGAATTCTTCGAGACTCGTCTGGCACGTGAGAAAAACGAAGCCCTCAATTATACACGACACCACCTTCCGACCTTGAGCATCCAGACGCGCCGTCACCGTGTAACGCAGCTCTCCGGCGGAGCGCGCGACGACCTCGCGCAGCCGTGGCAGCCCGTCCACGGCGATCGTTCCCTCGAACACGGTCGGCTTCGCGCTGAGGCGTTCAGGATGGATAGCGGGCTCGCTCACCATTCCTAGATTTCACTTTAACTTCAAATTGTAATAAACTGATTTGCCTAGATATTCTATCACACTTGCATCGGGCTCGCCATACCGGCGCGCGCTCCTCGCGCGCTTCGGCCTCGCCTTCACCACCTGGGCGCCGGAGATCGACGAGCATGCGCTCCCCGGCGAGAAACCGCAGGCCACCGCGGCGCGACTCGCTCGCGCGAAGGCCGAGGCGGCGCGGCCGCGATTTCCCGAATCCCTCATTATCGGGTCCGACCAGGTTGCCGACCTCGACGGCGAGGCGATCGGCAAGCCCGGCTCGCGCGAGGCGGCGCGCGGCCAGCTGCGGCGGCTCAGCGGCAAAACCGTGCTCTTCCACACGGCGTTATGCCTTCTCCACGCGGGCAGCGCACGCATCCACGAGCGCGTCGTGACGACTCCGGTGGTTTACCGAGCGCTGCGCGATGCCGACATCGACCGCTACCTCGAGCGCGAAGACGCGCTCGATTGCGCCGGCAGCGCCAAGATCGAGGGCCTCGGCGTCGCGCTCGTGGCGCGCGTGGGCGGCGACGACCCGACCGCGCTCGTCGGATTGCCGCTGATCGCGCTCGCCGAGATGCTGCGCGCCGAGGGCATCGCGATTCCGTGACGCCCGGGCGACTCTTCCTCATCCCCGCATGGCTCTCGGAAGACAGCGCGCCCGAGGACGTGCTGCCCGCTGCGGCGCTCGCGCGCATCCGCGCGCTCTCGCTCTTCATCGTCGAAAGCCCGAAGCCGGCGCGCAAATTCCTCGCCGCCTGCGGGCATCCACGGGAGTTGCGCGAGATCGCGATGCTCGAGCTCGACGAGCACACGAGCCCGCGCGAGATCCCGCGGCTGCTGGAGCCCATTGCGCAGGGCACGGATGCGGGATTGCTTTCGGAGGCCGGGCTCCCCGGTGTCGCGGATCCGGGCGCCGCGCTCGTCGCCGCCGCTCACGCCGCCGGCATCGGCGTGGTGCCGCTCTCCGGTCCCTCCTCCATCGTGCTGGCGCTCGCCGCCAGCGGCCTCGAAGGACAGCGCTTCCGCTTCGTGGGCTACCTTCCCGCCGAGGCGTCCGCGCGCCGCGACGCGATATCGGCGCTCGAAAAACACTCCGCGCGCCACCGCGAAACGCAGATCTTCATCGAGACGCCGTATCGCAACGACGCGCTGCTCGGTACGCTCGCGCAGGTGTGCGCGCCGCGCACGCGCCTCGCGGTCGCCGCCGAGCTCACCTCGCCGCGCGAATGGATCCGCATGGCGGCGATCGCGGACTGGCGCGCCCGCCCCGCCACGATCGGCAAGCGCCCCGCGATTTTCCTGTTGCTCGCCTAGCTCGCCTTCGCGGTCGCGACGCGGGTCGTCTTCAGCAGCGGATAGAGCTCCTCGGAGGACAGCGGCGGGGAGAAGTAGAACCCCTGCCCGAGGCGGCAGCCCTTGGAGCGCAGCAGCGCGAGCTGGCCCGGCGTCTCCACGCCCTCGGCGATGGTCTCGAGCTCGAGGCTCTTCGCCATGCTGATGATCGCCACGACGATCGCCGTGTCGTTGGGATCGACGGTGATGTCGCGGATGAACGACTGGTCGATCTTGAGCTTCTGGATCGGCAGGCGCTTCAGGTACGACAGGCTCGAATAGCCCGTGCCGAAATCGTCGATGGCGAGGTGGATGCCCATCTCCGAGAGCCGGTTGAGGAGCTGGATCATGCCCTCGGTCTGGCGCATCACCTGCGTTTCGGTGATCTCGAGCTCGAGATACGACGGATCGTGGCCCGTGTCCGTGACCACGCGCGTCACCATGTCCAGGAACGCCTTGTCCGAGAATTGCCGCGCCGAGAGGTTGATCGCCATGCGGATCGGGGGCAGCCCGCGCCCGCGCCACTCCTTCGCCTGGCGGCAGCCCTCGCGCAGCACCCATTCGCCGATGTCGTTGATGAGGCCGGTCTCCTCGGCGAGGGGAATGAAGTCGCCGGGCATGACGATGCCGCTGTCCTCGGTCTTCCAGCGTACCAGCGCCTCGACGGCGAGGATCTCGCCCGTCTCGAGATTGACCTGCGGCTGGTAATGCAGCACGAAGTCCTGCTGCAGCACCGCGCGCCGCAGCGCCGATTCCAGCGTCATGCGCCGCTTCACGGCGATGTTCATCTGCGCCGTGAAGTACTGGTACGTGTTCTTGCCGAGCCCCTTGCCGTGGAACATCGCCGTGTCGGCGTTCTTCATCAGCGTCTGCGCGTCGCGGCCGTCATCGGGATAGAGCGCGATGCCGATCGAGCCGGAGACGTGCTGGTCGGTGCCGCCGAGGG
>Ga0075436_100000990_pt1 | contig 19052 bp, 23 predicted proteins | sample RhiMethybrSRZTD5_FD_75303 | JGI IMG/M metagenome (GOLD analysis project Ga0075436, IMG submission 75303) | Populus rhizosphere microbial communities from Tennessee, USA - Rhizosphere MetaG P. TD hybrid SRZTD5 | ecosystem: Host-associated > Plants > Roots > Rhizosphere > Soil | place: USA...
ATAGGTTGGGGCTCAGGTTTAGGTGGCGGGGTGGGGGCGGTGCCGGTTCCGGGGGAAGGTTGTGGCTGTGGTTGTGGTTCGGGGGGTGGAGGCGGTGGAGGCGGGGGTGGAGGTTTTTCCATGAGGTTAACGAACATGCATTCAGTCGTCTTGTCGGTGACGACGGTGACACCCTCGCAAGTGTTTCGCATCTGCGTCCATCCCTGAGGAATATCTTCAAAGACCGAATAGTCTCCGGGGGGAAGGCTTTGCATACTTGAACCAGCATTTGAAGAGGTGGTGATGGTGAAATCACTGGCTCCCTGGCCTTTAAGGTTGAAATGGAAGGTGCCATCTCCTCCGATGGTGATCTTTTTTACTTTGAGGGTTCCATTTTTGACGTTGGTGACCGTGCACGCTCCCGTTTGGCCGGGAGGGACGACTACTGACGAACAGGTATCTTGGGTTTTGGTCCAGCCGTCGGGGACGGTTTCGACAACGGCATAGGTATCAGCAGGGATATCTGATTGAAGAGTTGACCCCGATCCCCCATTAGTCGTAATAGTGAAACTTGGAGAAGCAAATTGCCCCTTAGCAGTAAAATTAAATGTCCCATCTCCCCCGATGGTAGTCATTTTCACCTTCAAGAATCCATTACGAGCATTGGTGATCGTGCAGAGAATATCTTGGCCAATGACGACAGTAAGATTAGAACAGGTGTCTTGGGTCTTGGTCCAGCCACCAGGAACGGTTTCAATGATTGAATATTTCCCTGCGTTAAGACTCTGGACGCTAATCCCGATGCCATTAGAGGTGGGGATAACAAAAGTATTAGTTGCTGATCCCGTGGTGGTGAAGTTGAACACTCCGTCTCCCCCTTGGGTTATCTTCTTTACGGTAATAGTTCCTTTGGTGGGAGAACCACTGCCTCCTCCGCTACCCCCGCCGCCTCCGGCGGCGAGTCTGAACGAAGCAATACCAGTTGCCCAGGTAGCACTTACGGTAGAAGTAACTCCGGTTGAATACGAACCCGTTGAAGAAACTACTCGGTCAAGAATACCAGCGACTTCGTGCCCACCGGCAGCAGAGGCATCAACCTGATTATAAATATTAAAACTATTGGTGGGAGAGGAAAACGTAGCAGGCGTACCCGGATTTTGCCCAATAGCTCCGAGAAGTAATTCATTGGCTGAGGTGGTAGCTATGGAACTGGTAGTTAGTGTCGTGCCAGAACCAGTATTCGTATTGTGTTGATCTAAGGATCCCGAGGTAGCAACTCCCGAGTATTCAGCCATAATAAGGGCTGTCGCATTTACACCGTTTACCCATCCCCATGACTGGCTTCCACTTTGCGAAGCGGCATTTTCACTATAAAACCATTTGGTGAAATGATTTGTGTTTTGAATACTATCAATTGGTGTCCAACTCGTGGCCGGAGGAACGGTAATTATTCCCGGATCGCTATTAAAGGTAAGAATTGCTATAAGAAGGTTTCCTGCAGTAGTAGCACCTCCCCAGGTAGCTGAAACAGACGTGCTCCCAGGAAGAGTGGCGGTTCCTGAAGTTGTCTGGACTTCGTTATTTATCGCATGAGCAACGTTGGGAGGTGGTACAATAAACATCAAACCAGCGACAACAGAGATAACAAGAACACCACAAATAAATATTTTAAGAGAAAAATATTCTTTTAATACCATAAAAACTGGTGGCACGTATTGCCATTTCATCATTATATCACTTTAAAGTTTTCCACAGAAGAGAAATAATCCCACACCAATTTCAAAGAGAGGCAAGGGCCTCTTTTTTATTGTGCGGCGGAGCGCCTTCGGCTGTCCTCATGGTAATAGTAAGTCATTAGCGAAATTGGTGAAGGGATTTCGCGGCGACTAAAGTAATTTATTTCACCGCTCAACAAAAAACGCCCGTTTATGGGCGATCTTTGGAGGCTCCGATTTCCCTGAGACCGTTTCTCGGAAACTATTTCTAATTTCCATGAGACGGCTTAAGATTTCTATTGAAATCTACGTGGGTACCCTCACGTTATGGCCACGGCCATAACGAATGTGGGGCTCCCTTGAGAAAGGTAATATAGAATCTTCTTTTTCGGAAAACGAAGCCGTCTTTATTATAAACCCTGAAAAAACTACGTCAAGTGTCCCCTCGTGTGGAAAACCGCTAAAACATAACGTCTTCCTCTGAGCGGGTATATGTGTGGATCTCATCGGGCGTAAACCAGTGGGAAATTTCGTGAGATGCCTCCACCGGATCACCCGAAGCGTGAACAATATTGCGAATGGCTCGTTTTCCTCCATTAGCTAATGCCGGAGAATCAACCGAATAATCTCCTCTGATGGTTCCCATTTCAGCAAAGGCCGGGACAGTTTTGCCGACGATTTTACGCACCATATCAATAGCATGTATACCAGAAATCAAGAGTGCAACCATCGGACCCGCGGTCAACATTTCAACGTTCCAATCATAAATCATTTTGCCAATCTCAAGAGGATCAGCAGTCCCTATTTCTTTAATGGGATCCTGATTGTATTTAGCGTATCCCTCGAGCGATTTATTTCCCATTCCCATCAGCCATGCGTCGGTCCCTGGGTAATGTTTTCTGGCTTGCTCTTTGGAGGCTACAATCATTTTTAAAGCAACAACTTTCAAACCACGTTGTTCAACGCGTTTAATGCATTCGCCAATGAGTCCCCTTTTAACACCGTCGGGCTTAACAAGCATTACTGTTTGTTCGTTAAGCAGATCCTTATTTTTATTATTGTCCATATTTTTTTACAAAAAGCCGCCCCCAGGCGGCTTTTTGCTTAATTACCATTTTACTAGGAGAGGTGCGCTGAAACTAACTTTGTCATTTCAAACATGTTGACCGTCTTCTTGCCGCCGAACACCTTCAGAAGCTTCTCATCAGCATTAATATTACGCTTGTTGCTGGGATCTTGAAGGTTATGTGCCTTGATATACTCCCACAACTTTTTAACCACTTGAGAGCGAGGCATTGGACCAGCCCCTACTACTGCTTCCAAGTCTCCTGATAATTTCATTGGCCTTAAGAGGGCCGGATTTGCTTTTCGTGCCATATATAAATTTTATTAATAATAATTTCTATTTCTTAAGTCCCATTATTCTAAACATCTTCGTGCCGCAATGTTCACAGGTGCCTGTCATTGCCATGCGTTTCGTTCCCCCCTTGCCATTCATTTCCACCTCTTGCGCGTCTTTCATATTCCGCTTCATTTTGCATTTAACACAATACGCCTCTGGTAATACAATATCTTCTGCCATAATAGTTTAGTAATTGAACTGATGCCTACTCGACCTTGTCCATGCGGCACTGCCGCTTATCTCTCTATTTGATCTATTAATAAAATTCTATCGTATGGGAAACCGGAGGTCAAGCATTTTTCCACTCTTTACCATCTTTTTATAATTAATCAAGGATTCTGCGGCTCCTTTTGCGACGGTGACTTTGAAAAGTAGAAGAGGTAGATTATTTCTAAAATCCCGAATGTATTAATGATCAGCATGGCAATGAACCAGTTGCGCTGGGTATTGCGCGCAGCCCTCCAAAGCGAAAATCCCTTCCATATGAGAGACCATATGATTACAAGAATAAATACTGTTTGATTGAATGGATTATTTAAAATTGTATTAAGATCCATAATGTAGTTAAAATTTAATGTTATACGCACTAATTCCGAATGCTACTGCCACATTAAGAGATTCTTTCCTTCCCGTCATAGGAAGAAAGATAATATCATCAGCGGAGGCTAAAACTTTCTTTGAAATTCCTTTCACTTCATTTCCCACAATAAGCGCTAAAGGAAAGGTTGGTTTGAATTTCCGGTAATCAACTGCGTGCCGACCTTGTTCGAGCGCCACAATCTGCACTCCTTCTTTTTTCAGCTTTTGAATAAGCCGCCATGTCTGGGCATGATACTCGAAAGGAATTGTTTGATCAGCTCCTAATGCCGCTTTTGCTATTTTGGGATGCAGGGTCGCAAGATTTTTCCGCCAAGCGGAAAATCCCGACCTGGGTGGTGTGCCGGAAATCCCGCACAAAAATATTTTTGAAACTCCTGTGGCATCTGCAGTACGGAATATTGATCCAATATTTTCCAAACTACGGATATTGTCGCATACCACAAAAAAATCTTTGCTGCTTTTCATCTATTGACCAGGGATAAATTTCCTTATCATATTGAATATGCGAGTCACTGCTAATCCCATATCACGGAACACGGTATTAATTCCATTTTGAATGTTTTTAAATGGTTGGCTTTGTTCTTTTGACGCAGTATTCTTAGTGTTCGCCTCACCATATTCTTTTGACCCTTCAGAAGAAGGAGTAGGATTGATCACTTGTGACGACGGATTTGAAGTTTCTTGGTGGGAGGATGGTAATGCCGGCGTCGGCTCTGGATTTGGTATTGGTTTTAGTGGAGGCGGCGGGGGCTTCTTTTCTAAAGCAACTAAACAGATAGCGGTTTGTCCAGGAGGTACTGTAATAGAACTACAGGTATCTTGGGTTTTAGTCCATCCGTCGGGAACAGCGGCGACTGCCGAATATGTGCCAGGAGGTGTGTTCGACTGAAGGTTTGAACCGGCGCCTGATGAAGATGTTATTTTGAAATTAGCATAGCCACCACCGGTAGCAGTAAATGCAACAGTGGTATCTCCACCCGTTGTTGTCATTTTTACCTGGATAAATCCGTTTCTTGCATTCGTTACCGAACATGATGTATCCTGCCCCACTACGACAGAAAGGTTGCTACAGGTATCTTGGGTTTTAGTCCATCCGTCGGGAACTGTTTCGCTAGCAGAATAGGTACCAGTGGAGACACTTTGAGTATTATTCCCAAATCCATTAGAGGTGTTTATGATAAATGAAACATACCCACTTCCTGTTGTCGTAAAATTGAAAACACTATTTCCTCCAAGGGTTGTATTTTTTACGGTAATGGTTCCTTTGGTGGGGGTACCACTAGAACTCCCCGGTGGCGGCGGAATAAGAACTGAAAAAATAGTCCCACTACCGCCTCCTCCATTTCCTCCTCCCGACGTCATCCCATATAATGTTGCACCCACTATAGCAAGAGAACCATTAGGATTAGCTCCATCATTTGATCCTCCTGCAAATGCATGTATGACGGTAAAATTTGAGCCGTCAGTATTAATCGAAAATATCGTACCATTGCCTAAACTTCCTCCATTTTGTGTCGTTCCGTAGAGTGTAAGACCCGACAAAACAAGTGACCCTTGAGGAAAGTTCCCATCTGTTGTTCCGCCAAACATGCGAAGTATCTTGTAGTCAGTGCCATCGGTTTTAATAGAGAATACCGTGCCCTTATTTGTACTTCCCCCTGAAGCCAAGCCATACAAAACTCCTCCCGAATGGACAAGAACCCCATTAGGGGCAACTCCATCGTCTACACTTGATGACCCAATAAATGTATGAAGTATGGTAAAGTTTGATCCGTTTGTATTCATGGAAAATATGATTCCCTTGTTTTGACTTCCTCCTGTTCGGGTTAATCCGTAAAACGTTGAACCTATAAGCAAAAGGGCACCACGGCCACCCTGCCCGTCACCTGATCCTCCGGCAAACGAGCGGATTATAGTAAAGCTGGTACCGTCAGTGTTTATGGAAAATAGTGTGCCGAGGTTTGAGGTTCCCCCTATGAGGGTCATCCCATACAGGGTTGAACCTGACAAAATAAGGGATCCAACAGGACTCGATCCATCGCTTGATCCTCCCCTAAACGAATGGAGGAGTGTAAAGTTTGATCCGTCAGTGTTTATGGAAAATAGTGTGCCAAAATCTGAAGTTCCTCCCGTGAGCGTCATTCCATAGAGGATCGACCCTGATTGTACAAGGTATCCGGCAGGAAGACTCCCGTCACTCGCCCCACCAGCAAACGAGCGAAGTACGGCATAGTTTGATCCATCAGTACTCATGGAAAATACCGTACCGGCGTTTGACGTTCCCCCGGTTCTCGTCATTCCATAAAAGGTTGACCCCGACAAAATAAGAGCATTACCCTCAGCAGGGGAAGCTCCATCACCAAAACCGACTCCCGCAAAATTATGTATAATTGTGTCAGCGGCTAATGTTGGACCCTTGGGTGCAGAAATTCCTGCGAGCACCACAAGCACAAGGACAGCCCAACAAAGTATTCTCTTTAATATAGACGTAATCCCCATTGGTCTGATTATTGCTTAAAATTTTTGACAACCTGATCCCAGTTGACGACATTCCACCATGCTTTTAAATAATCAGCGCGGACATTCTTGTATTGGAGATAATACGCATGCTCCCAGACATCATTTCCCATAATCGGAATCAATCCGTCACTTAATGGACTATCCTGGTTTGCCGTTGATGCTACTTCTAATCCGCCATCTTTATTTTTTACCAGCCATACCCAGCCTGATCCAAAGCGCTTGGTTCCCACATCATTAAATTTTTCTTTAAACTCTTGGAAGCTGCCAAAATATTTTGTAATTTCATCCGCCAATGCACCAGTTGGCTCTCCCCCGCCCTGGGGACTCATGATTTCCCAAAACATTGAGTGATTGACGTGTCCACCACCATTATTTCGTACTGCCATACGAATGTCTTCGGGAATTTCATCAAGACTTTTTAATAATTCTTCAGGGCTTTTTTCAAAAAGTTCTGGGTGTTTCCCTAGTGCGTCATTTAAATTTTTAACATAGGCGGCATGGTGTTTGTCGTGGTGCAACATCATAATTTCAGCAGAAATATGCGGCTCTAGGGCAGCATAGTCGTAGGATAATGATGGCAATTCGTACAATTTATTGGTCATTATTTTTTTCTTGGGTTAACCGCACTAAATACACAGTAATAATAACAATCACTACGGTTACAATAATAGCGTACATAAATTGAGCAGTAACACTCTTGCCTGGATTAGGAAAAATAACTGAAATAAGAGATTTTGCGGCATCATTCCAGGCTAATCCCGCCACCACTCCAAATGCGGCTACAAGATACCCAATGGTGCGCTCTTTTACTTCTTTACGTAGTCTCCGCTGTTCATCACGAATTTTTGTAAGCTGTTCTTTCATCATCTTTATTATAAATCTTTCTCATCTATTCCCACAAGACCTCCAAAGATACGACGCAGATTTTTTGAATTTTACACAAAAAAAGAACCCCTCGTACTTCCGTTGAGGGGCAGGGATTACTTCTCGAACACAAACCGCGCTTTCGGAGACCAGACTGGGAAATCGGCAAGGCTAAGACCGAGCGTTTTTCCCGTAAGGGAGTTGTTGTACACCGTAAAGAGTACAGCAGATCCACCTACTGGATCAGCAATTGGCGCCGTAGCAATCATCAAGTGTTCATCTCGAGGCTGGTTGAGGTATTGGAGCCGGAGTCGAACGGCCACTTCGGGGGAGGTAGGGCGGCAACCAAATTGTTTGGCTGCATTATAAACATCGCTAAGACTGTTGGCCCCCTGGGGATAGCCAAGCTCTTCGACACTCATCACGACGACATTCACCTTCTTCTTTTCCGAGGAGAAGGCGATTCTCCGGACGAAGCGGTTGGCTTCATCGACTCGTACATCGTTGGACTTTAATTCTTGGAGCACGTTCCGGTAATTGCTGACTGCGCCGCCGGTTTCGATGGTTTTCCAGGTCTTAGGCTGGGTGCGGGAAGCGCTGATCTGCACAATGGGCTGCTTGTCGGCTCCCAAATTCGACTGAGCCACTTGAGACGACGGCGAGGGCGAGGGGGAAGAGGACAGGGCGGTGGTGGTAATGATAAATGTGACGCCGGCCACTACAGCGAGTATGCCCAGTATGAGGGCAATGCCGACCACGGTAGTGGTAGACACGCGCGGTCTAGTAGCCTCACGCGGCACTGGCTGCGGCCAGGCTTTTTGCAGAGGACGCTGACGGGTTAGGACGGTAGCCACGGAGTTCTCCTTATGAGAAGTGCGGTTATGGACTTTTGAAAGGGCTTCTACGCTTATTATATAGGATTTAAAATCACTCTGTCAAGTACACAAACCTCCACGACCTCTATGACGTTGTTTTTATGATTTTTATTACAACTTATAACTTTCCATCCTTAATTTTCTTACGAGCCTGTTCTACGACGTTATTAAAGTACCATAAGTTATGAAATGTAATGAGTTTTAAGGGTGTTAGCTCTCCTGCCCGTATTAAATGGCTGATATAATTTTTTTTGTAGGCAAGACATACTGCGCAGACGCAATTTTTATCCAAGGGTTCTTTGCTTTTTAAGAACTTTGATTGGCGCATATCAAGCTTTCCCTGGCTTGTAAAAGCAATACCCCGCCGGGCGTAATGCGTGGGAACCGTGCAATCAAAGAGATCAATACCTGATTTAATGAGATCGTGAATATTCTCTAAATATCCGACTCCGAGCATATGGCGTGGTTTTTTTTCATCCAGCAACGGAATAATCCAATTCAAAACCCTATTAGTTCCACCTTTATCCCTCCAAAGATCTCCGCCAATCCCAAATCCATCAAAACCAAGAGAATTTATAAAGTGGGCACTTTCAAGTCGTAAATCTTTAAATTCTGATCCTTGAACAATCCCAAACAAGGCTTGTTTTGATTTTTTTGATTTTAGGCAAATTTTTGCCCATGCATGGGTGCGTTCTAAAGATTTTTTAACGTATTCATAGTTTGCTAAAGGTGGTGTACATTCATCAAACGCAAAAATAATATCAGCACCTAACTGTTCTTGGATTTTTATAGATTCCTTGGGCCCCATGAACAACTGGTCGCCATTGATGTAGGATTTAAAGAAAACTCCATCAGGAGTAATTCTTAGGTTTTGTGGTTTGCTTGAAAGATCAATTACCTTTTTATTCTCTATTCCTTTACCAAGGAATTTAGTGAGGCCAAAATCTTTGCCAAAGCCTAACGAAAAAACCTGGAATCCGCCTGAATCAGTCATAAGGGGGCGTCTCCAGTTCATGAATGTATGCAAACCTCCTGCTTTTTTAACAATTTCCTCACCAGGTTTTAAATGGAGATGAAACGTATTGGATATAAGAACCTGAGATCCCGTTTTTTCTACTTCCTCGCTGGTAAGAGTTTTTACCACCGCTTGCGTGGCTACAGGGACTAAAGACGGAGTCTCGATGACTCCGTGCGATGTTTCCAGAAACCCCAGACGCGCATTGCTGATTTTAGATTTTTTTAATATCTTAAAATTCATTTGATAAACAGCTTCACGACAACAAAGAAAATCAACACCGCAATAAAAATAATAACCGATGAAATAAGAAAAATATGCTTCATATGCTTACTCTATCCCATAAATTCATAAAAATAAAGATTGCGTATGTTTTGTAAAAAAGGTATAATCAACGGTAGACAGCAAGTCGCAAGTGTATGAACAAGAGGTTCAAAAATGAAACGGCTTTGTGTCAACAAGGTCGTTTTAAACAAGAAAAATAGAAAATGTTCGATCAAAATAGAAGTTTTGGCCCACGACCAGAGCCCGTAAAGGGAAACTGGAAGTGCTCGGAGTGCGGAGCTGAAATAACTCAGCTTCCATTCAGCCCAGCGCCAGACAGACCCATTTACTGCAGAGATTGCTGGTCTAAAAAGCGTGCATCTCGGCCAAATAGGTATTAGAAACAAAAAATCCCGCTCATGCGGGATTTTTTGTTTGAGAAATATCTATAATGACGGAGTAATTCTATTTTCTTTCCAACTTGGTCCAGAGCCAGGCGACATAGATAGCCGACAAGCCAACCAGGACATAGATAAGGGTGACAAGCCATGACCATGATCCAAAGATCATATCTACTACGTTATAGCCGAATGCTGTCAAACCCCAGTTCAATCCGCCGACGATCAATAAGACGAGGGCGATTGTGTCTACTGTTGTTAATTTTGACATTGCGTAAAAAGGTACGTTATATACTCTATACAACTTATACCGACCTTTGCTTTATTCATTATATCACCAAAAGGCAAGGTCAACAGTAAGACTGTGGATAAGTTGTACGTACCTTAATCCACTAATACCCGCACTTCGTTCCCTTCTTTTACTTCTAAAAACCCCGAGGCTACCTCAAAAAAATGGTCTTGATTATGAGTATCAATAACCTTAGCAGTACCTTTAGTCATGACTCCAATATATGGCTCATGATTATCAAGGACCGTAATTTCACCGACTGCTGTTTTGCAGTTTAGTTCTTTTGCTTCGCCCTGGAATATAACTTTTTTAAGAGAATAAATAGAAAGCTTCATATTAGGCAACTTCGTTAATGCCCCCTTTCATGTAAAATTTTTCTTCGGGGACATTATCGTGTTTTCCTTCCAGAATTTCAGCAAAACCGTTGATAGTATCTTCAAGCTTTACGAATTTTCCGGCATGTCCGGTGAAGTTTTCAGCCACAAAGAACGGCTGAGACATAAACCGCTGAATCTTACGGGCCCGATTAACCACCTTCTTGTCGTCTTCGGATAGTTCTTCCATACCCAAAATGGCAATAATGTCCTGTAAGTCTTTATATCTCTGCAAGGTAAGCTGAACACCACGGGCGACTTCGTAGTGCTTCTGGCCGACAATCTTCGGATCAAGCGCGCTTGAGGTTGAAGCCAATGGGTCAACAGCCGGGTAAATACCGATTTCAGTCAATGCGCGGCTTAATACAATGGTTGAATCTAAGTGCGAGAAGGTGGTTGCCGGTGCCGGATCGGTAATATCGTCCGCTGGCACATAAATGGCCTGTACTGAGGTAATGGCGCCGTCTTTGGTTGAAGTAATGCGCTCTTGAAGTTCTGCCATTTCACTAGCAAGTGTTGGTTGGTATCCTACAGCTGAAGGCATGCGTCCTAACAGAGCTGATACTTCAGATCCCGCTTGCGAAAAGCGGAAAATATTATCAATAAAGAGTAAAACGTTCTTTTTTTCTTGGTCGCGAAAGTACTCAGCCATGGTCAGTGCACTTAACGCCACACGGGCGCGCGCCCCGGGAACCTCATTCATCTGGCCAAATACCAATGCTGTTTTATTAATAACGCCTGACTCTTCCATTTCCTGGTGTAAATCGTTTCCTTCACGCGTACGCTCACCTACCCCCGCAAACACTGAAACCCCCCCTGATTCTTCAGCTACGTTTCTAATAAGCTCCATAAGCAACACTGTTTTCCCCACACCGGCACCCCCAAATAATCCCACCTTTCCTCCTTTAATAAACGGTGCAATTAAGTCAATAACCTTAATACCCGTTTCAAAAACTTCGGTTTTCGTTGCTTGGTCGGTAAACTTTGGCGAAGCGCGATGGATTCCCCAAAAATTCTTGAATTCTTTTTTACTCTCAGTAAGCGGCTTGCCTAATACGTTAAAAATATTGCCCAAAACTTCCGGACCAACCGGAACCGAAATTTGTTTTTCGGTATTTTCTACATCAAGCCCCCGCTGTAATCCGTCAGTTGACTGCATGGAAATTGCCCGCACCTTTTGAGAATCTAAGTGCTTGACTACTTCCATGATCACATCACCCTGAGGTCCTTTGATTTTCAATGCATGAAAAATTTCTGGAAGTTTTCCGTCCGTAAATTCAACATCTACTACTGACCCAATAATTTGTGAAACTTTTCCGTTAGCCATTGTTGTATGCGTCTTCTAAATCTTTGATAATAATCTTTTTCATTTTCAACATTGCTTGCATGGCGCGGCCTGAGGCTTCTTTATTTTCTCCATTCATCCACTTACCCATGTCAGGGCAAATTTGCCAGGTAAAGCCATATTTATCTTTAAGCCAGCCACACTGCTCGGCCTCGGGTACTGCTGATAGTTTTTCCCAAAAATGATCTATTTCGGCCTGGTCTTGGCACTCTACCAAATACGATATCGCTCCTGAAGGCTGAAATACCGGGCCGCCGTCTAAACACATAAATTGCTGTCCTTCTAATTCAAAGACACCCGTTAATACTTTGCCATCAAAGCCGGCCATAGGGCCTTCGGTAATGCCTGGGGGATAATACTTAATATTTACTATTTTTGATTCTGCCTTCTTTGCAGGTGAATCACTAAAGACTGACACATAAAAATTCATTGCTTCCTCGGCCTTGTCGCTAAACCACATAAATGGGGTAATTTTTTGCATTATTTCTATTATTAATTTCCCATACCCTTGGGTTGAAGTATGCTAAAGCGATTTCCTTCAGTATCCATCACCGAAATCCAAAGTCCAACACCCGGAATATCTTGCGGCTCCATGGTTTGTTTACCATCCTGACCCATGGTGCCCAAAATTTTTCCGCCCGCTTCTTCAACTTCTTTCATGGAAGCCTTAATATCATCTACTGAAATAACCACTGATGGTGCATGCGCCAGCGGATTTTCTGTTTTCTCGTAAAATCCACCATTAATGGTGCCGGGTGTTTTATTCATGCCCTTCTCATCAGTTTCAGTGGTATGAGCTACCACATAATTTCCCATTTCTGGACCCATTTTCTGGGTTTTCCACCCAAACACGCTTTCGTAAAACTTGCACATGCGGTCTTTGTCCTCATATCCCATTTCAAAGTGTACTACTGGGTTCATTTTTTTCATTGTATTTTTAAAAATTAATAATATTTTTTACGATAATGCTTCAGCTCCCGCGCTAATTTCAATAATTTCTTTGGTAATGGCCGCTTGGCGGGACTTGTTATACTCTAAATTCAAATTTTCTGATAAATCAGAGGCATTGTCAGAAGCTGTTTTCATGGCCATGCGACGAGCGGAATGTTCTGCGGCATTAGCTTCCAGAATAAGCTGGTATAATTGCATCGAAATTAAATGCTGCACTAAAGCTTTGAGAACAATTTCTGGTGATGGTTCAATTAAATAATGTGCTTCTTTTTTTTCTTTAACGTCCTGGTTTTTAAACATTTCAGCGAATTTTCCGGTTGCAGGAATTAATTCTTGGACGGTTTCTTTGAGATGTTTGTAATCAGTCGGCAAAATTTTACGCACATGGGGTTCTTGCCGCAACGCTGAGACAAAGTGCATAGAAACAATAATGACGCGATCCCATTTCTTATCCAAATAACCATCAATGATAAGCTTGGCAATCGGCTCAATCTGTTCTAGGGTGCCGTAATCTCCTATCTGCACAAATCTTTGGACAAGCGGGATTTTTTTCTTTGACAGATACTGGGCAGCTTTTTCCCCCACGGCAATATATAACTTTTCTTCACTCTTGTACTTGTCACGGTCACGCTCCATATGGCGGTCAAATTTTTTAAAGACCGAACTATTAAACGACCCGGCCAACCCTTTATCAGAAGCAACCAGGACAAACAATATTTTTTTAACTTTTCGGTTCTGCAATAACGCAGGCAAAGGGATATGCTTTGTCTTTTCAATCAGTGTTAGATTCGCCAGCAAATCTAATGCGGTAAAGGCATACGGGCGCGAAGCCAAAGCCACCTCCTGTGCTTTACGCATTTTGGTGGCAGCCACCAGTTCCATGGCTTTGGTAATTTTCTTGATATTGCCGACCGATTTCAGTCGTTTTTTTAAATTCTGCGTAGATTCCATTTAAGAAATAAACTTAGAAATTGCTCCTTTTAACTTCTCTTCAATATCTGGTGTCATATCTCTTTTTTCACGTAATTCATCGAGAATAGTGCCATGAGCATTACGGAGGTTTTCCAAAAATTTCTTTTCAATGTTCTGGACTTCTTCTGGTTGGAATTTGTCAAAGTACCCGTTCAGTGCCGCATACAATACCACCACCTGCTCCTCAAATGGCATGGGAGCTAAGTCGGTCTGTTTTAATATTTCCGATACAATCCTCCCCTTATGAATCTTTTCGCGGGTTTCTTGGTCAACATCGGAAGCAAACTGGACGAAGGTCTGCAGTTCGCGGAATTGCGCTAACTGAAGCCTGAGTTTGCCGGCAACTTTCTTCATGGCCTTCGTTTGCGCTGAAGATCCAACCCGTGAAACTGAAAGCCCCACGTTTACGGCCGGCCGTACACCTTGGTAAAACAAATCAGACTCCAAATAAATTTGTCCGTCAGTAATTGAAATGACGTTTGTAGGGATATAAGCTGTCACGTCAGACAACTGCGTCTCAATAATAGGGATAGCTGTTAACGATCCTCCGCCATGGTCTTTATTAAGCTTTGCGGCGCGTTCAAGTAAACGGGAATGTAAATAGAAAACATCTCCGGGATACGCTTCACGTCCTGGTGGCCGGCGTAGCAACAACGAAATTTGGCGATAGGCCCACGCATGCTTTGACAAGTCGTCATAAATAATCAGCGCATCTTTACCCTTGTCGCGGAAATATTCACCGATAGCGCATCCGGCAAAGGGAGCTAAATACCAAAACGCTGCTGGCGTGGACGCCGCAGCTGATACAACAATTGTATTTTCAAAAGCATTCTGGGCTTTGAGTGTTTCGACAATTTTCGCTACCTTTGATTCCTTTTGTCCTATGGCAACATAAATACATACCATACCGCTCTGCTTGTCCTGAGTGGTACCGAAGGATTCACGGTTTTGGTTGATAATCATGTCCAAAGCGATAGCTGTTTTTCCTGTTTGACGGTCACCAATGAGAAGTTCGCGCTGCCCTCGTCCAATAGGAATCATTGAATCAATAGCTTTGATCCCCGTGTGCAAAGGCTGATTTACCGATTGGCGCGAAACAACGTCGGGAGCGTTTTGCTCTAATGGATTTATCTGTGGCTTATCGTGTGCCGAAAAAATTGGCCCAATACCATCTAAAGGATTTCCCAAGGGATCAACGACGCGTCCTAACAACTGCTCACCTACCGGAATAGATAAAATTTGTTTGGTACGTTTGGCAGTTTGGCCTGATTGGACTTGTGAGGTATCACCTAATATCAAAACACCAACGGCATCTTCTTCTAAGTTCAATGCCACGGCAAGAATAATTGTGCTCCCCGATTCAATGCTTACAATTTCCTGCGCTTGGACGTTTGTCAGCCCTGATATTTTAGCAATACCGTCGCCCGTTTCAACAACCGTGCCAACTTCCTCCCACTGGGGGTTGCTTTTATATCCTTCAATGGACTGTTTTAGTTTTTCAATAATATCGTGACTCATGTGAAAATTTCGTCGAGTTTATGTTTCAGTGAATAGTCCAGTTGTTTCTCATCGTCAATAGTAATTTTTGCTCCGGCAATCAATTCTGGATTTATCTTTTCTTCAACAATATCTTTGTGGGTTGCAATACTTTTGACCATATTCATTGCATCGGGACGTGCCATTTCTACCCTTATTTTTCTGCCACCCAACTTTTTCAAAAGTATTTTTTCAGATAATTGAATAATGTCTTTGGCTTTTTTTACATCTCCGTTTTTTTGGAGGAGTTGAAAAAAACGTTCAGCTGTGCCTTCTTTCTTTTCTTCTATTAATTCCACTAAGAGCTGCGCGTAAATTCTTGATGAATATTTCATGCTTCGCGTTTTACTGCTTCAACAGCTTTTTCTATCAAGGCTTCATCAATCATCTCGGGCTTTAATTCTACTGCTTTTGCAATGATTTTTTTCACTAACTGGCCAGCTTCAGCCATGACATTCTCGGTTGTTTCCTCTTTTTGCCGTTGGTATTGCACTTCAACCTGCTCCATGAGCTCTTTTTGCTTATTTTCAACCTGGTTGTGCATCATCTGCTCAAGGATTTTCCCGTTTTGCTTGGCATTTTCAATGATTTTCACTGATTCGTGCTCAGCATCCTTTAATTTTACCGCAGCCATATGATCAACTTCGCTCAACCGAATATCAGCTTGCTTCGCCTTTTCCAATCCTTCTTGGATTTTATGATTGCGTTCTTTAATAATCTTGAAAAGAGGTTTATACACAAACGCGCGCAAAACCGCCAGAAGAATAAAAAAATTGACTGCCTGGCTGATAAGCAGTTTCCAGTCAATTCCTAATTGGCCGAGTAATCCTTCCATTCTTTACGCGACGAATTTGATGATAAGCGCGATAACCAATGAATAAATAGCAATAGCCTCAGCAAACGCGATAGCCAAAATCATGGCTGTCTGCACCTTTGATGCTGCCTCAGGATTGCGGCCAATGGCCTTTAAGCCCGTTGACCCAATAAGCCCGATGGCAAGTGCCGGAAATATAGTACCTCCAACAATAGCCGCTACCGTCGCCCACAAACGAATCTGATCTATATCCATGTTTTTATAAATTAATTATATTTAATGTTCTTCGTGCGCTGTATGGAGCGCAATTGAAACCAGCGTAAGCATAGCAAATAAAAATGCCTGAATCAAGCCAACAAACAGCTCTAAAAACAAAAATGGTAAGGGGACTAGGTAGGGAGCCAATGAAAAAACGATGGTTAAAAGTACTTCCCCGGCAAAGACATTGCCAAAAAGCCGAAATGACAATGAAATAACTTTGGCAAATTCCGATACCAGTTCTAAAATACCAATAAAAAACTGTATGGGGTTAGAAAAATTAATATATTTTTTGATATGAGGGAAAACACCAACCGCCTGCATGCCAATTACATTTGAAAGGATGACTGATATAACGGCAAAGGCAAGGGTAAAATTAAGGTCGGCAGCCGGAGAACGGAACAACGGCACATGAATCCCTTCATGATTAACGAACAACGATCCTACGCCCGGAAAAATGCCCAAGAGGTTAGAAAGCATGATGAAAATAAAAATGGTGGCGATAAGAGGAAAATACTGCTCTGCTTTGTGACGCGAGCCAAGCGTTGATTCCATCACCCCCAACAGTTTTTCAAATCCCAACTCAACACCAGATTGAATAACGCCAGGGATCAGGCTTATCCGCCGCGTTAAAAATAATGAAAACCCAATAAGGATAATCATTACTAAGCCCGTCAAAAAAAAGCTATTGGTTACCCCAATGCCAAACAGATGGAACAATTCTTCAGCTTTGAGTGAAATAGCTTCCATGAGTTATAACTTTAATAATCTATCTAATACTATCGGTAATTCTTTAACTTCATCACTACCACTGAAATGCCCCATATTATGTTCAATAATAATCTCTGAATCCAGTCTATCCTTAAATTCATCCTGATTTTCGAGGGGAACCCACGGATCATTATCAGAAAAAATTGCAACACTCTTTGACATATGAGATTTTATCTTTTGAAAATCAATGGGAGTTTCTAACCATTCTTTTGCAATTTCTTTTTCCTCAGTGTTACTCAACGTGAGAGTTTTAAAAAATCCTGCAACAAAAATAGCACCACCCACTTTTATTCCTTCAGATAGAGTTTCTAAATAGCGTGCTATAGTTTGACATCCCATGCTATGACCAATAAAATACGTATTTTCATCTGCCATACCAACAGCTTCTGTGAGTTTTGGGACCCAATTTTTGATCCTTGGAGTTCCCGCTTCTGGAAATTGAGGAACAAAAACTTCAAATCCTTTGGCTTCTAATTCTGCTTTAAGCCAAGGAAACCATCCTTCTTGAGGATATCCATCCCAACCGTGAATAATAAAAACTCTTTTATGCATAAGTAAAGTGCTGCGGGACTTGGACTCGAACCAAGATACCATCCTCCAGAGGGATGTGTCCTACCATTAGACGATCCCGCAAAAAAGCATCTAAATAATAACAAATTTTACCTAAACAGTCAAAAACCGCCCCGAAGTACTTCGGGGCGGTTTTGCAACAAGTTATTTATTAATAATTTGATTTGGCGCCCCGCCTCCACCAGCTGGTTGCGGACAATCTTTGTCCTCTTTGCATAACTTCACGCCTGGAGGCACCGGATTAGGCACGGGACCAGGGAATGTTAAACATAAGCCAGCGATCGTACATTTTTTGTGCGTCTGAACGCATCCATTGTCATTTTGACATTCATCTAAGCCGGCACCAGAGACTTTCTGGCACTTATTTTTAATCGTACACTCCAAATGGTCTGTTTTCTCGCAGTCTTTCTGAACAGCACATCTATCGATGCCGGGCCCCTGAATTTCAACACATTGCTCATTTTTTGCACACTCAGTGTGGGTTTTACCGACTGAACAAGCACCCCCAATAACAATACACTGACTTAAACCGGTTTTGGGGATATAAATACATTTCTTGTTTTTACATTCAGTATGGAAACCGGTACCAACTTCACCGGTGCATATACTGGAATTAGGCTCTTCAGGAGTTCCGCACTGGTTCACACCCGCCCCCGAAACAACAACGCATATCTTAGAAGCAATCGTGCATTCGGTATGTTTTTGCTGATTATTGCCGCCATTTACAACCCCGCACGCGCCTGTTATCTTTCCCGCTTGATTATAACACAGGCATTTTGACTCGCCTCCGTTATTGGTATTGATTTTACACTGTGAATCTTTGGGACAGTTTTTTTCAGCGCTGCAACGCCCCATAGACGGCTCAATTCCCGGCTTTAACGGTTGTTTGATTCCTTCAGCAAGGGCAGTGCCCGGGCGGAAGAAATATGCAACACATTCACTCACCAGGCCTGCGGTAACTTGCGCCTGGGGATTCTCTCCACAGAGAACAGTTTTAACGGTTATACCGGGAATAGTAATGCCAACTTTATAAATTCCCGCGACAAGATTATCAATGGTTAATGAAGTTGAACGCGTAATATCTTCAAGAGTGAAATTAACCGATTTTTGGATTGTTTTACCGACAACATTCAATTGTCCTTGGGTAGAGGAAAACAAAGCTAACTCTGCTGCCGCAGAAGATAACGGCATCATAATAACCTTAATAGAGCCGTTTCCCGTGGGTTCTGGTGACGTTGGGGATTTTATCCAAACAGTAAGTGCGGCGATCGCGGCAACCGAAACCAACACAATGACTGCCGTTTTAACAATAAGGCCAACAACAGATTTTTCCATAAAAAAACGAGAGAAATTAATTGTTCTCTCATTGTATCAAAATACCGTCAAGCCCAACAAGACAGACCCTGTGGAAAACCTACCGCGGCTTGAGATATTTGCGCACTGCTATAAAGCTGCAGAGGGCGCCTAGACCCGCGCCAGTGGCAAGTTGAACGAGGATAATAATGAAAACATTATATATGAAGAATTTGAGGAGGCTAAA
>Ga0075436_100000991_pt1 | contig 19044 bp, 15 predicted proteins | sample RhiMethybrSRZTD5_FD_75303 | JGI IMG/M metagenome (GOLD analysis project Ga0075436, IMG submission 75303) | Populus rhizosphere microbial communities from Tennessee, USA - Rhizosphere MetaG P. TD hybrid SRZTD5 | ecosystem: Host-associated > Plants > Roots > Rhizosphere > Soil | place: USA...
GCGCGCCCACGTTCTGCATCTTGCCAGGAGTCTTCTCATACAGCGGCCACAGCAGCGGATACGCATCGGCAGCGCGATGTGCAGCGACCAGAGCGATGCCATAGGCCTCTCGATGATCGGGAAGACTTACCTTCGCTGTACCGGCAGGCTCAAGGACCTTTAGGGCACGATCTATCTCGCCTTTGTCCAGCAAACCCTTCCCATATCGGTAAGCGATGTTCGCGTTGGAAGAGTCTTCCTTGTAAGCGCGCTCGAACCATTTGAAGCCGATATGGCCTTCCTCTTCTTCTTTGAGACCGATCTTCAGGTACGCTTCGGCGGCGGTCTGACGATCCTTGAGTTTGCCTGCAAGCTCAGCAAGCCGCAGCAGGCTGGATTCGCTGCCATCGATCGCCGTCATTCGACGTAGAGCCGAAAGCGCCTCGTTTTCGCGATGCTCCTGCAGGAAACCTTTCACGGCGGCGTCGTAGGCATCGAGCGCCTCGCGTCGATTGCCGACGCGTTCAGCGACCTGGGCATAACGAAGAGTCTGTCCCAATTTTGGAGCGGCAAATTTCGAGAGCTTTTTGTAGGTCACGCCGGCGCGGATGTTGTCTCCCGAAGCGAGCTGGCGGTCGAAGAGCTCGCTTAGCAGGGCGGCGGCTTCGGTAGACCGGTTTGACTGCAGAAACAGATCCGCGGTCGTCTGCCGAATAGCATCGTTGCCCGGATCTTCATCCAGGATGGAAAGGTACTCCTCCAGGGCCGAATCGATTTTGCCCTTCTGCAGGTATTTTTCCGCTTTTTCTATGCGTTTAGAGATATCTGCCATTCGGTCGTGAGCAGCGCGTCAGTACTGAATTCAGAGCTAGCTCGATTGTAAGGCAAAGCGGTTGTCGGCTATCAGCTCTCGGCTTTGAGCCGAGCACCCAATGGTTCAGTGCCCACGGCGTCCACTGAGTCCACGATGTCCATTACGCCCACGATGTCCACCATGTCCACTAAAATTGCACCATGCCCGACGAGCTTCTTCGCTTCCGGCCTGAGTTTCCCATCCTTGCCAACACCAGGTACCTCATCAGCAACTCACTTGGCGCGATGCCACGTGCTACGCAACAAGCCCTGAACGAATACGCGGAAGTCTGGGCCACCCGCGGCGTGCGCGCCTGGGAGGAGACCTGGTGGATGCTCGCCCATGAAGTCGGCGGCATGCTCGAGCGACTGATGAACGCCGAGGCTAACACCGTCTCTCTGCATCAGAACGTGACCCAATGCCAGGCGGTAGTCGCGTCATGCTTCGGCTTCTCCGGCAAGCGCAACAAGGTCGTCTACACCGACATGAACTTTCCCTCGGTGATGTACTTCTGGGAAGCCCAGTGCGCGTACGGAGCCCGCGTGCACATGGTTCCGACCGATGACGGCATCCACGTTCCCACCGAACGCCTGCTCGAAGCCATCGACGAAAGCACGCTGCTGGTGCCGGTGTCGCACGTGATCTTCCGCAGCGCTTACATCAACGACGCGAAAGCTATCGTCGAGCGCGCTCACCGCGTGGGAGCGCATGTCGTGCTCGACACGTTCCAGTCACTCGGCACGGTTCCTGTGGACGTGCGCGACCTCAACGTCGATTTCGCGTGCGGGGGTGTACTGAAATGGCTGTGCGGCGGACCCGGCACCGCGTACCTCTACGTCCGTCCCGACCTCGGAAGCAAGCTGCAGCCGAAGTTCACAGGCTGGGTAGCGCACGAGAAGCCGTTCCATTTCGAAACCGGCCCGATTCGCTACGCGGAGCCTCCCTACAAATTCATGAACGGAACGCCCAATGTGCCTGCGCTGTACGCCGCCCGTCCGGGACTGAAGATCGTCGTCGAAGCCGGAGTAGAAAAGATCCGCACAAAATCGAAACACCAGATCGCCAAGCTCATCGAGCTGGCCGACGCCCGCGGATGGAAGGTCAACACACCGCGCGAACCGGAAAAGCGCGGCGGCACGGCCTCGATCGATATGCCGAATTCGAAGGAAGTCTGCGCGGAGCTACTAAAGCGCGATGTTCTGGTGGACTGGCGTCCCCAAGCGGGAGTAAGGATGTCCCCGCATTTCTACACCGATGACCGTGAGCTCGAAGCAGCAATTGCCTCCGTCGAAGAGATTCTCAGCGGCATGGCGAGAGCCAGATAATCCACAACGTGGAGCCGGGCGCCCTCGCCCGGGTGTTCTAAGACGATTCGAAGCACGTTTCCAAGGGTAAGTACCTAGCTAGATCGCGCCACTCTCCTTCGACAATACGTGCATGGCGCCCTCATTCGATGCCAAGAGCAAAATCCGAATTGATCCGTCGTGGATTTTCCTCGACTTACCTGAACGGGTGGATGGGCATCGGCGAGTCGCTTGGAATCGAGTTCTCTTTCTTGCCTGTGCCACGATTCTGGGCGCAGTGCTGCGTATCCGACACTTGGGCGCGCGGTCGCTGTGGATGGATGAGAGCGCAACTGCGGCGATCACCAGCTTGAATTGGTCATCCTTCTGGAAGCTGATCTTCAGCCGGGAGATGAACATGTCCGCCTATTACTTGCTTATGCGGGCATTCCCATTTCTGCACCGCTCAGAAGTTCTTCTGCGGTTTCCTTCCGTGTTGTTCGGCTGCGGGCTGATAGGTGCAGTCTGGCTTCTCTCGAAGCATGTGTTTGACGAGAGTCGGCACCTTCTTCGTGCAGCGTCGGTCCTGCTCGTCGTCGTGAATGGATTCCTTATTGCCTATTCGCAGGAAGCTCGCGGGTATGCGATGGCCGTTTGCCTGCTGGTTGCCTCCACTTGGATTCTGGCCCTTCTGATCACTACAGGGAGACACCGTGCTACCTGGTGCGTGTTCGTGTTGGCGGCGCTGTATACGCATTTCTATGCCGTGCTGTGGATTGCCCCGCAGGTGTGGGCCATCTGGATTACACATCGGAAGCTTGGCTGGAAATTCTTTCGCAGAATTGTGGCCGTAGGTGCGGTTGGTCTGATTCCGCTGATCGTCTTCCTCTGTCGCACACGAGGCGGACAACTTGACTGGGTGCCTAAGCTCACGCTGCATTACCTGCTTGACGTATTCGTGCAGATCGCAGGCTATTCACCGATCGCATTATCACTTCTCCTGCTCGGCTCCGCGCTCGGCTGTGTTGCTCTCTGGCAGCGTGGCGACGTGCTTTCGCGGACCATTGTCCTCGAAGCCGTTCTTCCCATTGTGGTACTGCTTATTTGTTCTCCGATTCACCCACTGTTTGTGCCGAGATTCCTGATCTTTGCCATCCCGTTTCTGACACTCACGGCCATGGTTGGATTCGGCGGTCTCAGAATGGATTACGGCGTTCTGGCCTTTGCCGGCTTATTCGTGACCATGCTCGTGGTCGGCAATAAGTCCGCATCCAAAGGCGATTGGAAAACCATGACTGAGTACCTGTGCAGCCAGCCGCATCAAGCCATCGCCTTCTGGCCGGCCATGCAGCGATTGCCATTCTGGTACTACTCACGGAACAATCCCGGCTGCCGCAACTCCGTCACCTCGGAACACCGCGAGCTCACCCTCGCAGATTTCGGCGGGAATAAACGCGAATTCGCAGCAAAGTTGTGCGCGTCAAATGAGAAATCGATCGTAATGGTCATGGAATCCGAGTGGCAGGGGAAAATGCCAGCAACTATAACGCAGTGCTATGTCGCAGCGAGCACAACCACACGCAACGGTCTCGAGATGCTTTGGCTCCAGCGGTCGAGCGGCATTGAAACTACCTCAATCCCAAAGAAGATTCCATTCAAAACTGCCGCCCGGAATTAGTTTCCTATTGTGAAACACGTACAATCCTGAACGTTAGCCCCTGACAAGCGCGCCGCACAGTCAACCGACCAGCCCGAAGGGCGAATGTATTAGCCCACGCGCGTAAGCCGTCGGTAAGCGAGAGATGACGGCCGAGCCCCTACGGTCCTCTCAGTTCGCATAAACGTCGTGAGTGGAAATGTAGGAACCCGACACTGCGCTAATATCGAAGCCTCATGTGCGGACGCTACCGCTTAACACGTGCAGACAGACTGGCCGAGAAGTTTGAGGCGGTTTACGGCGGCGATGATCTCGACCTGACGCCGCGCTACAACATCGCGCCCACTCAGCCGGTGCTGGTCGTACGCGCAAACAATGGTCGGCGAGCGATCTCATCGATGCGCTGGGGACTCATTCCGTCCTGGGCGAAGAATGCTTCTGCTGCGCAGATCAACGCCAGAAGCGAGACGCTCCTCGACAAACCGGCTTTCCGCGAGAGCTTTGAGCGGCGTCGCTGCCTCATTCCTGCGGATGGTTTTTACGAATGGAGGCGTACCGGCGGCACCAAGCAGCCGTTTCATTTCGGGATGAAGAATGATTCTCTGTTTGCTTTCGCCGGTATATGGGACAGATGGAAGCAGCCGCGTGGGCTGGAACTCGAATCGTGCGCGATTCTGACAACCACTCCGAATGAGTTGCTTAGCGATGTGCATGATCGCATGCCCGCGATCTTAAGGCCAGAGCGTTACGATGCGTGGTTAACGGCTCCATTCCCGGAAGTTCAGCGTCACGCAGAACTGGTTCGGCCCTTCGATGCGGCTTTAATGAGACGGTTCCTGGTTGGCGCAGTTGTGAACGATCCTCAAAACGACTCGCCGGAGTGCATAAAAGAGGCTCCCGAGTTGGTGTCGGTGCAAGCTGAACTGTTCGGGTGATTGGCAGGAATACGAGGAGTACCACCAGAGGTTTACCCGTTTCCCGATTGCCGATGATTCATCAAGGCAGCTTCTGGGGACCGTAATGGCGATCTTGCGTCTACTACGCCGCCCTGGTTATTGAGCTAGACTAGTCACCCTCTGGCATCCGACCTCTGTGACTCAAGCCGAAAAGAAGCGTCTATCCACCGTGCTCCGCGCGACCGAGTACCTGTTCGTTGAAAACATGGCTCTCAAACTTGTACTTGAGCATCGAGGCGTTACGAATTGGCAGAGGCTCGTTGACCATCTCCTGGCAGATAAAGAGATATTGGGCGGTGTCCGACTAAGATTTCGTGATCTTTACCGTGAAATCGAGGGATCAAGTGATCCGGCAGCGGCTCTAGAAACGTTCATGGGGAAGATTCCAACAAGAAAGACAACTCAGTAGATATCAATGAGTGCAATAGCGATTCCTCGCTAGCCAGAATGCATTATGCCGGATCTCAGCCAAGCTTATGACGAGCTTGCTCCCTACTATGACCAGATATTCGAGGACTGGGAAGCCAGCATTGCGCGACAGGCAGCCGTGCTCACGAGCATTCTTAAACACGAGTGCGGCGATAGACGACCCATTCGGGTGCTGGATTGCGCCTGCGGGATAGGAACTCAGTCGCTGGGACTCGCGATGAGCGGTTTCGACGTCATGGGTTGCGACATAAGCAGCGGAGCAGTTCAGCGAGCCCGCTCAGAAGCCTCGAAGCGGGGGCTTAGCGTTCCGTTCTTCGTCGCGAACATGATGGAACTGAGCTCAATTCCTCAGTCGAGTTTTGATGCGGTGATTTGTATCGACAACTCGCTTCCCCACCTGGAAACTGATGAGGAATTGTTGCAGGCCGCTCAACAAGCACATGGGAAACTGCGTCCAGGCGGCTGCTTCATTGGCAGCATTCGCGACTACGATCGATTGGTGGTAGAACGACCGGCAACCCAAGCCCCGAGCTTTTATTCGCACAACGGTAGCAGGCGCATCGTTTTTCAAATCTGGGACTGGCTTGATGAGCGACGCTATCGCTTTCACCTGTACATCACGCGAAACGCCGGCTCAACGTGGCACACGTTTCATTTCACGTCTACCTATCGTGGAGTGCTTCGTAGTGAGCTTCGAGACATTCTTGTGCAGGGAGGATTTACTAACGTTCGATGGCTGTCGCCGTCAGAGAGCGGCTTTTATCAGCCGATCTTTATTGCGCACCGTAACTGTTGAAGATGATCGTCCCACTCGAAACGAAGCGCCTTTTCTTGCACCCGCTTCAGCTTGCTGATGCGGAGGAAACCGAAGTTCTGTTTCCGAAGTGGGAGATTGTCAAATTTCTTAATGCCCGGGTTCCGTGGCCGTGGCCCAAGGGTCTGGCTGTCCGGAACTATCGCGAGGTTATGCTGCCGGCGATCGAGCGTGGTGACGAGTGGCATTGGAGCCTGCGATTGAAGAAATCGCCCGAGCGCATGATTGGAAAGATCAGCCTTCACCGAGATGAGTGGGACAACCGGGGCTACTGGCTGGGGCTGCCGTGGCAGGGCCAGGGACTCATGACCGAAGCCGTGGCAGCAGTCAATGATTATTGGTTCGATGTTCTCGGCTTCAAAGTCTTACGGGCTCCCAAGGCAGTTGCCAACATCGCTTCCAGGCGAATCTCGGAGAAGACGGGCATGCGTCTCATCGCGACTGTCGAGCGTGACTACGTCTCCGGTCGGCTTCCAGCCGAGATATGGGAGATTACGGCTGAAGAATGGCGCAATTGGAAAAGCAAGATGGCCTTGGCTTGCGCACCAGGCGAACAGACCGGGTGAATCAGAACGGTCACTAAGCAAAACCTATAATTCCCATATTAGCTCTTGGCAAGTACTAATTCGGGAATCCAAACGTGGCCTCGCTTTGACATGGAGTTAGCCACGCGAAGCTGGACGATTATGTTTCATCTGCACTCTTGCTGGATGCAGTCTCGCACGGATAGTTGAAGAAGAGTTGATTGCCGTCGGGATCATCGACGACCAGAAGGCGGTAGCCCCATGTGCCTTCCTTCAGCTGAACGCCCCTGGACTCGAGTTCCGCACGGAGCGCATCCACTGCGGCGGCCGCGGCCTCGCGCGTCGCCGGCTCGACGTTCAGGGAAATGAACGTCAGCGCCTTGCCGATCTTCTCCGGCCACGTGTCCGCCAGGATAAGCGCGCAGCCCTGCCGGTCGACCTGTGCGACATGCGCACGGCCCTCCTCGTCGTAGCGCCATGGGCTTGTGAAACCGAGCCGGTCAACGTAAAAGCGCAGCGAGGCCTCAACGTTCTTGACGTGTAAGACGGGACGCGCGAACCAGTCTGTCATAGAGTATCTGTCCTTGAATGAAGAGTACTTCTTCTAAGATCAGGTTCAAACACAAGGCATCACCATTCTGGTTTGGACGGGCGCCGTTCGTTTCCGGACAGATAAGAATCGCGGTGAACACTTCCAAACGCCATTTGTTTCACAAAATGTCTTCCTTGTGGTTTCTCGTCAACAAGTTACGTGTTGTATTAGGTTGGTAAAAGCCTTGCCGCCAAAGTCTTCGTGCGAGGGCGGCAGCAGGGCCAATGTCTGTGCTGAAGGACAACAACTGAGATGGTGGGACTTACGCAGGACTTACGCTATGCGCTGCGCCAGATGCGCAAGAGCCCGGCTTTTGCGGCGATCGCGATCGTTACGCTTGCCTTGGGGATCGGCGCAAGCACAGCCATGTTCGGGGTGCTGAATGCAGTGTTGCTTCGTCCCATTCCGTTTGCTGATCCAGATCGTCTGGTAAGAATCTTTTCCACGCAACGCGGGACCATTCTTGGTCCCTCGCCGATGGATCTGCGCGACTTCGCTGCCCAAAATCACACATTTGAAAAGATGGCTGTCTACGACGTGTGGCGAAAGAATGTCAGCTTCAGCAGTGGCTCGACGGAACCTGAACAGATGCGCGTCGGACTGGTTCCCGGCGAGTATTTCGAAGTCCTCGGCATCAAGCCGCTGATGGGCCGGCTATTTAAGGATGAAGAGAACCGTTGGGGAAACAACTTCGTAGCCATTATCAGTTACGACTTCTGGCAGACGCGTTTTCACGGGGATCGCGCCGTTCTTGGCAAAACCATCCGAATCAACGACGAGCCTTATCGCATTGCAGGCGTCACGCCAGGTGAAATTCCGGACTTCTGGGTTGGGACACCGCACGGCAAGACGGAGATCTGGACGCCGTTCGTACCATACGTGAATGGCAACAATACGGTTTGGGCCGAAAGCTCGCGCGGCGATCGTGGCTGGGGCGCGATCGGCCGTCTGAAACCTGGTGTAACCATTCAGCAGGCGAACGCTGATTTAGAGAGGATTGCAAGCAGTCTGGCCGCGCAATATCCACTTGATCACGATGTTGGAGTAAAGCTGCAGCCCTTGCAGGAAGATCAAGTCCGGAACCTGCGCCCCATGCTGCGAGTTCTGATGGGTGCGGTTCTGCTCATCCTTCTTATCGCGTGCTCGAATGTTGCCAATCTGCTGTTAGCAAGAAATTCCGGACGGACTCGAGAAATTGCTTTGCGGGCCGCCATGGGGGCAAAACATCATGCGCTCATTCGGCAATTCATGGTAGAGAGTTTGACTCTGGGATTGTTGGGCGGCGTGCTCGGGTGCGCACTTGCCTGGTGGGGATGTGCGATTGTCGCCCGAGTTCATCCCGCGCAGCTTCCGCAGCTTGCGGGAGTCAGCATTGATCTTCGCGTTCTCGCGTTTGCCTTCCTCATATCTCTGTTCAGCAGCCTAATTTTCGGCACTGTGCCCGCTTTGGCCAATCTGAAAGTGAGTCCAGCGGAAAGTCTTAAAGAAGTCGGACGAACCAGCACCACGAGCCGAGCCGGGAAGCGGTTAGGACGTCTGTTTGTGGCGAGCGAGATTGCATTCGCAGTGATGCTCCTGATCGCGACCGGACTGCTGATCCAGAGCCTGCTTCGATTGCAGAACGAAAACACCGGATTTCGTCCCGATCATCTGTTAAGAACGCATATGTATCTTCCGCGTGTGCGCTATCCCAATACGGGAAGTATTACGCGCTTCTGCGACGAATACGTCTCGCGCGTCCGCCAACTGCCGGGCGTGAAAGATGCGACCATAAGCGCTGCGAGTCCGCCCGACGATCAGTGGAAGCAAAACTTCACCATCGATGGCCAGCCTGTGTCTCGGCTCGAGGACACACCGGTTGCAGCGCGCAATGCCACCGATTCTCATTATCTGCGTACGCTCGGAATCCCCGTAATTGAGGGCCGTGGTTTCGCAGACTCCGATACGGAGACCAGTCCGCGTGTGGCTTTGGTAAACGAGGCGTTCGTGAAGAAGTATTTTCCCGCCGAAGATCCTATTGGCAAACGGTTGCGTATCAGCGTCGCGCAGCAGCTAGGGTCAGGAAATACTTCCGACGAAGTGTTCACGATTGTCGGCGTGGTCGGAAACACGATGAACCGTGGTCCGGCACTTCCGCCCATGCCGCACTTCACAACGCTGTTTCGGCAGACGCCTGATCTGAACGTCGGCTTCAAAACATTAATCGTGCGCACGGCTCTTGATCCGATGCAGCTTGCCCCGCCGATTCGGCAGCAGCTTCATTCGCTCGATCCCAACTTGCCGTTCGCAGAGGTCGCAACTATGGACGAGCTGATTCTTCAGCAGACGGCCGACCGCCGCTACACTACGGGCCTGCTCGCGCTATTTGCAGCTCTAGGATTGCTGCTCGCGGGAATTGGCGTGTATGGAGTGGTGTCCTATGTAGTTGCGCAGCGGACCGGCGAGATCGGCTTGCGCCTGGCGCTAGGTGCCCAACGCGCTGATGTCCTTTGGCTGATTCTTCGACAGGGAATCGGCATGGCGGCAGCAGGTGCGGTAGCCGGCCTTTTTGGCGCCTGGGCATTCCGAAAAGCGGTTGCGCAACTCGTGTTCGGCATTTCACCCGCGGACCCAATTACTTTTTCTGCAGCCGCTGCTCTCCTAGTCGGCCTTGCGGCCGCCGCATGTCTAGCACCCGCGCGAAGAGCCATGGAGGTGGATCCTATCGTGGCATTGCGCTACGAGTAGATGGAGAATCTTATGTTTGCGAACGAGCGGTCGTTCGAGGACAATCAGCGTCGCAAAAGCGAAGGCCTCCGCAACGCGGAGGCCTCGGCTCGGGGGAGGGCTACAAGCTCACGAATTTGCTGCAATCGGCTGTTGTTGTTCCACAGCGGGACGCTCACCCAGGAAGTATTTGATTTTTTCGATTAGAGCAGGGAAGAGATCTTCTTTTTGCAGGCACGCAGCTACGTCTTTTCCGCCATCAATTGGACCATAGCCGGTCACGATGATCACCGGAGTGTTGGGACTCTTCTCGCGAACCTTGTGCGCGAGTTCGACGCCATTCATGCCTTCCATGCGGAAGTCGGTGACGAGAATGTCGAAATCCTGCTCATCGAATTTCTCCAGCGCCTCTTTGGCGCTGTATGCGCTGACTGCCTTGTAGCCCTGCATTTCGAGGATCTCGCAGCTCAGCCGCGCCAGCACTTCATGGTCGTCCACAAACAGGATCGCTTTCACCATCGCACCTCTTCCGCGAGCTTACTCTTTGATCGCTGACGCTTAACAATTCTTTTATGAAATCAGACCGGTAAGCGGAAAGAAAAGACACACCCCAAGTTCTACCGTCGTTAGTTGCGGAAGCTGAACAGAAAGATGCCCGAATTCGCGAATAGATTTCACGCACGGTCTCATTTCCTGTCCGCGGTCGTGGGCAAGTCTTTGAATATCAGCAGGTTGCAGCGCTGCATTCGGAGCTCGCTCGCCGCAGATTGCCGCCGCTCCAACGCTGTGCTACCGTTCAACAAGGACAGGCCTTTGGGCGGTTAGCTCAGCTGGTTAGAGCGCCTGCCTTACAAGCAGGAGGTCGCAGGTTCGAGTCCTGCACTGCCCACCACGGACTTCTCAGAAAGCCTGGTTGCTACTCGGCACGTAGCGCCTGCGTGGGCTCAATCGTAGCCGCCCTGCGTGCCGGTATGAATGCGGCCAGCATTCCTACTGCTATCAATGCCGCCGACACGGTTACGTACGTGGCCCCATCCATCGGCGAGACTCCGTAGAGGAAACTCTCCAGCGACTGCTGCGCCGCAAGAGACGCGAGTAGGCCGACTCCGAGTCCGATGCCAATCAGAACGAGTCCTCGCTGCAGCATCATGCGGAGGATGAGCGCGCGGTCTGCCCCCAGAGCCATGCGGATACCAATCTCGCGTCGTCGCTGTCCGACGATTTGCGACAGCACGCCGTAGAGTCCTGCAAGAACCATGATGACTGCGATGCCGGCAAACGAAGCGATCAAGTAGAGTCCCAGCCGCTGATTAAAGTCAGCATCGTTGTGCGCGGCCTGCATTGTCTTGAAGTCATCCAAGGCGAAGTCAGGCTGCGCCTGATGAAACGCGTTGCGGATTGCAGAAACGATCTCGACCGGTCCTCGCGTCTTGACCAGGTAGTTCGTCTCCGGCGTGACCAGAATGCGGTAGAAGAACGATTTCACCGGAATTTGTGAATAAGCGAGATCTACTTCCGGAAGCGGTGATTGCGCGATCTTGTCTTGCACGGCATCTGCTATTACACCGACAATCGTGTAAGGCTGAAGCATTCCGCTTTGCTCGCGGTCTTTTTTCTCCCTGCCGGCGAAATCGATCTGCTGGCCAATAGGATTCTGGCCGGGGAAGAATTGCTTCGCGAGTGTGTCATTGATCACCACCACATCGGGAGCGCCGGCATTGTCATCATCGCTGATTGCGCGTCCCCTGAGTACGGGCGTCTGCATCACGCGGGCATAGTTGCCACTAACCGCCCGCATGAGCACGTTCGTCCGCGACGAAATCGGGTCGTCAAAAGAACGGCCGACGATGTGCAAAGACGTTTCCATATCGATGCCTTGAAAAGGAATGGAATTGGCATAGGCTACATCGAGCACGCCCGGAAGGCTGCGCAATTTCTCCTGCATCGGAGCGTAAGTCCGCAGCGCAATAGAATCTGCCTGATCGTTTACAGCGGGTTTGCTGAGCACGAAAAAGCCAGCTGCATTTCCGGGGAATGCAATGAAGCTGGTTATATTGCTTTCTTCAAATCCAAGATTTATGTGCTGCAGCTTGTAAAGGGTGCGGAACATGAGTCCGCTCGAAACGAGCAAGATCACCGAGAGAGCGACTTCTCCGGCAACCATCACTGCACTCAAGCGAGAGCGACCGCGGCTGGAACTGGCGCCGCGTGAACCTTCCTGCAGCACCGTCTGGGGATCGCTGCGCATTGCCACTAGCGCAGGAGCAATCGAGGAAAGCAATGTCACGACAGTGGTCGCGAGCAGCAGAACCAGGAAGACGCTCAATCGCAGATGAATCTCTTCGGCTCGAGGAATCAGATCGGGCGGAAGATGGCGGATCCCCTCAAGCATGAAGTGCGCTAGTCCGATTCCTACCGCAGCTCCGATCACGCAGAGCACCCCGCCTTCGACGAGCATCTGGACCAGCAAAGCGCGACGGCTTGCGCCCAAGGCCGTTCTGACAGCGAGTTCCTGCGAGCGCGCAAGACAGCGCGCCAACTGCAGGTTCGCAACGTTTGCGCATGCGATGAGCAGCACCAGGATCAAGGCTCCGGTCAAGGCTAGGAAGACCGGCTTCACCTGCGCAGTTACGATTTCCTGGAATGGGATCAGTCGAAGCCCAAGATCCTTTGCGTGCTCCGGATCTTTATGCGCGATGTTGTGCGCGATTGATGTAAGTTCCGCCTGTGCCGCTTGCAGCGTAACTCCCGGGCGCACGCTTCCCAGTAAATAAAGAAAATTCGAATTGCGCTGTGTGAGCGAACCTGAATCGGGCTGATACGGAATCCAGACTCCCGTTGAAGCATCGTTGCCAGCGAAGCGAAAGTCAGCAGGCAGCACGCCGATGATTGTGTAAGGCACGTCGCCGATTCGAACCTGCTGCCCCACTACATGCGGATCCGATCCGAAGTGCTCACGCCAAAACGCGGAAGAGAGCATCACCACGTTAGGTGCACCAGGCTGGTTATCTCCGTCGAGGAATCGACGGCCCAGCGCCGGCGTGATGCTCAGCGTGTCGAACATGCTAGCCGTTGCTTTCACCGCAACTGCTGCCTGACTAGTCTGCGAGGTTCGCACCACTGCGAAGTCAATGGTGTATGCAGCGATCGATTGGAACTGCCGCGCCTGCTCCCGGAGGTCCAGGTAATTGAGCCAGGAGGTCGTGTTTACCACGTTGCCCAGAGAGGAGGTGCCAGTGGTAATCGAGACGACACGGCTAGCGTCACGATAAGGAAGCGGCCGCAGCAGCACGCTGTCAATCACAGTGAACATGGCCGTGTTCGCGCCGATGCCCAGGGCCAGCGTGAGCACCGCCAGTGCGGCAAACCCCGGATTCTTGACCATTTGGCGCAGAGCAAAACGGATGTTTTCGATCAAGAGACCTCTCCCTGCTCTCTGGATGGCACTCCGCGGGCCATTCCATCCGCTTGAATTTGAAAGCCTTACGCCGCTGCGACTGCTGCGCGGTGTTCGGTTGCGGACACTCGGGTGCTTCGAAGGTGCGAGCGGGGTTGGGCCTTGGCGGGGAGAAGCCAAGGCTAAAGCCGAGTCAGCTTCAGTGCGTTTTTAGGCTAAAGTCCAGCCCTCCGACTGAACAGGCTGCGGAAATCGGTTTAGGAAAGGGCACCGATTCATCCGTGCGTCATAGGCAGTTCCCATATGGTTCGGCTTTAGCCACTGAGGTAAGCCTTTTGTTTCCAAAGGGAACAAAATTACCTCAGGCGCTAAAGCGCAATATTGATCGCGCCCACAAACGGCACGGATGAATCCGTGCCCTTCCCTAAATCCTTAGCGTTTTTCCGCAGCTTGTGAAGGCGGGGGTTTCACCTTTTAAATCGTCACTCAAACCACCTACGCTGCATTCTCCACATCCATGATGCGCTCGCGCAATCCGGCGGTGCGCTCGAACATGCGCTCAACCATTTCCACCGCGTATCCAATAAATGAGAGACGTTCGCGTACCAGGCTGCGCGGCTGCTGTGGTTTGGGAGGCTTTGCTAATTGATAGCGCGTGAACTGAATCGCAACTCCGATCGCTGCTCCTTCGGCGCTTTCCTCCACGCGCACGACAACTCCTTCGCAGATGATCTTTGTTTTTTCGCCCTGCTCAGGAAGCGAAAAATTCAGCTTCACTTTGTTGCCGACGCCTGGTTTCTTCATGCAATAAAAAAATGCGCCGAGCATGTTCATGTCGCGCATCAGGGCAGTGTGAGGATCGCGTCCCAAATCGGGAAACAGAGCGATCGCTCGAATGGGAAGGTGGACTCTCGAACATCTCCGTTGCTCTGGGAGGGCACAGCGCATAACATCCAGAGCCCGTTGACTTTGTTGAAAATGCACTTTATTCCTCCAGTTGTGTGGGAGGGCGCACCGGGAAAGTTGCAGTTACACGCCCATTTGTAACTCGTTGAATCCAGAGTTGCTGCTGGATTTGATCTGAAACGGTACAGTGCAATATTTGCGCAATGGCCGACATTGGCGTGTGATTTTCACCTGCAACCGCTTGCACATAACCTGGTGCAGAGACATGGGAAATGCGGGTCCGGCATAGACTGACATCTGCGAGGAACCAGTGAATTACAGCGGAATGTGCACGCAATCCAAGCGACCGATTCGGCAATTGGGGCGCGTTTTTTTGCTGCTTCTTTTGGCCGCACCGTTTGTGACCTCAGAGCCGGGAACATGGTCCCAGGAGCCAATTCCAACTCCACCTGCGACTACAACTGCCGCTGCTGCTCAACGCCCGACGAGCACTCCTTATACCGGCGATCTTTCCATTTTCGATACTCCAGATCGCGACAAGAAGCTGCAGATCGAACGCGTGATGGACATCTTGAACATTCATGCGGGTTCGACCGTTGCCGACATCGGCGCCGGCTCGGGATGGTTCACTGTGCGCGCGGCCAAGCGAGTCGGTGATCCCGGAACCGTTTACGCGGTCGACATCAATCCTAATGCCATTAAATACATCAATGATCGGACACAGAAGAACGGAATCCACAACGTGCGAACGGCTCTCAGCACTCCCGATGACCCAAAGCTGCCCGCCAATTCCATCGATTCGGTGTTGCTCCTCAAGACCTACCACGAGATCGCCGATCCGGTTCGCCTTCTCGAAAACCTGCGCAGATCGCTACGTCCCGGTGCGCGGGTCGGCATCATCGATCGCAACGGCAACGGCGAAGATCATGGTGTCGATAAGAAAGTTTTGGAGCAGGAAGCTGGGCGAGCGGGATATCACGTCACCAACGATTACGACTTCGTGAAAGCTGACCGCGAGGACTATTTCCTCGTGCTCCAGGCTAATCCTTGAGGGTGTCCAGCCGAGGCTTTTTGCGGAACCATGCATCCGCTCCTCGCGTAGCACCTGATTGAATGGCTACCACGGCTACTCTCGCGCCACGCCCGAAGCCCGCGCTGAAGCGGCTGATGTGGATTGGCATGCTCGTGCTCTGCGTGATCGCCGCGGCGGTAGTCGTTCGACGCATCACCGCCCTGGTGTTTCCTCCGAAAAATGTTCCCGCCCAGCTCGCCGCGTTCGACCAGGTCTTCGCCAATAAAGAAGCGCTCACTCTCGCGCACATTATTCCCGGGCTGGCATTTGTGATCCTCGTGCCATTTCAACTCTCACGCTCATGGCGCAATCGTCACCTGCGGGCACATCGCTGGATGGGTCGCATCATCATGATCCTCGGGGTGATTATTGGAGTATCGGCGTTGGCGATGAGCAGCCACCCGATTGGCGGGACACTCGAAGCCTCGGCCACGATCTTCTTCGATCTTTTCTTCCTGTTCGCGATGACGAAAGCTTACGTCCACATCCGTCGGCGCGAGGTCGCGCTCCATCGCGAATGGGTGATCCGCGCCATGGCCATCGCGCTAGGCATCGCAACTGTCCGTCCTGTAATGGGATTCTTCTTTGCCACCAGCCGGTTTACCGGCCTCACGCCTCACCAGTTTTTTGGCGTTGCTTTCTGGATTGGTTTCAGTCTCACGTATGTCGTCGGAGAGCTCTGGATTCGATACACCCGCTGGCCCAGGCGATCTGTGTTGTAAACGACTGAGTTCGACACACCCTGAAGGCAGGCGTCATTTGGCCCCACGGACCTCATGCATTCCCCGCAACATACGAACGGGGCATTGCCGATATCAACGCCCATAGAGGAGAGGTTAGACGTACGATATCGACACTAGAGTCGAACGTGGACTCACAGACGTGATGAACCGTTTTGCTGATTTGCGGGAGATCTTCGCGAAGGCGAATGAGCTCAAGTCTGGGGACCAGCTTGCCGGCATCGCCGCCGAGAACGAGCAGGAGAGAGTTGCAGCGAAGTGCGCTCTCGGGGATATCACGCTACAAGAAATTCTTGATCGGCCGCTGCTCGAAGATGATGTCACTCGTCTGATCTACGAAGGTTTCGACGAGCAGGCGTTTGCGGCTGTTCGCAGCATGACCGTCGGACAATTTCGGGAATACATCCTGAGCGACGCGACGGGCCACCGCGAACTGAAGCAGCTCCAATGGGGCATCATTCCCGAAATGGCAGCGGCGGTCGCGAAGATCATGAGCAACAAGGACCTGGTGCTTGCGGCGGCGAAGATTCGCAATGTTAGTCGCTGTCGGAATACTCTCGGCCAGCGCGGAGTGTTGGCGATCCGCACGCAGCCGAACCATCCGGTGGATGATGTAGGCGGAATTCTGCTCGCCGCGTTTGAAGGATTGCTCTACGGCTGTGGCGATGCTGTGATCGGCGTAAATCCGGCTACGGATTCGATTGAGACTGTCTCAGCGATTCTGCATGCGCTGCAACGACTAGTCACAACGTATGACATTCCTACCCAGACCTGTTGCTTGGCTCACATCACGACGCAATTGGCCGCGATGGATCGCGGCGCGCCTGTCGATCTGCTGTTTCAGTCCATAGCCGGTACGGAAGCCGCGAACCGCAGTTTCGGGATCACGCTTTCCATGCTGAAGGAAGGTCGCGATCGCGCGCTGGAGCATCATCGCGAGCGCAGCGATGTGCGATGGGTTGGGGACAACGTGATGTATTTCGAAACCGGTCAGGGAAGCGCGTTGTCGGCAGAAGCCCACCATGGGATCGATCAGCTCACGCTTGAAGCGCGCGCTTACGGAGTGGCACGGGCGTTTTCTCCCATGCTGGTGAACAGCGTGGTGGGATTCATTGGTCCGGAGTATCTCTTCGATGAGCGGCAGATCATTCGCGCCGGCCTGGAGGACCATTTCATGGGCAAGCTGCTGGGACTCCCAATGGGCTGCGACGTGTGCTACACGAACCATGCCGAAGCCGATCAGAACTCGGCGGACAATCTGCTCATGCTGCTTACCGCTGCGGGGTGCAACTACTTCATGGGCGTGCCCGGCTCTGATGATGTGATGTTGAACTATCAGTCAACGAGTTACCACGATGCAATCGCCATGCGGAAGCTGTTTCATCTAAAGCCCGCGCCGGAGTTTTTGGCCTGGCTGGAAGGACGTGGCATCTTTCGTGATAACGAACCTGCAGCCCTGGATGGGTCAGCGCATCGCGAGTTGATGAGCAAGGCAGTTGCGGAATTGGTGTAGTGCCGTGTTGGTGGTGGAACCTTGTCTTGTTGATCCGAGAAGCGTCCGTTTGGTTGGAAGCACGCGACTTTAGTCGCGGCGGGCGCACGGCGCAAGCCGTGCAGTTTGGTAGACGCGAATTGGAATTGCGCTTTAGCGCTGGCCCACGCATGCGCGCTTCGTGCGTGCACCTGCGCTAAAGCGCGGATCTGTGGGGCTTGGTACAGACTGCGAGGCTTGAAAGCCTCGCAGCCCCTGACTAAAGTCGGAGGCTTCCACCCTAAAGTCGAGGACTTGCCCCAAACTGCACGACTGCGCCGTACGCCTGGAAAAACAATAAGCCTATGGCGGATTCTCTGCCAGTGATCCTCGAGAAGGTTCGAATGCGGACTCCCGCGCGCCTGCTTGCCGGACGCAGCGGTGGGTCATACCGCACGTCGATGCAGCTTGAGCTGCGCGCTGCACATGCCGCAGCTCGCGACGCAGTGCGTGCGGATTTCGATCTCAAGAAGCATCTAGGGACTGAGCTAATTCGGCGATGGAACATTTTCGAAGTAGCGAGTGAGGCAAGCTCGAAAGACGAATACCTGCTGCGTCCCGATTTGGGAAGACACTTTTCTGATGAGGTTCGGCGGACGATTGTGAAAGCTTGCCCGCAAGCACCCGATTTACAGATTTGCATTGGTGACGGGCTTTCGACTACCGCCGTTGCCACCCAAGCGCCAATGCTCCTGCCCCTGTTAATTGGAAGCGCTGCGGCGCGGGGATGGAGGGTGGGTCAGACCTTCGCGATTCGATTCTGCCGTGTTGGTATTCTCAACGAGATCGGCGATCTCTTGCAGCCAACAGTTGTCGTCCTACTGATAGGCGAGCGGCCTGGCCTGGCGACTGCAGAGAGCCTTTCTGCCTATATGGCATATCGTCCGCGCGCGGGGCAGACAGATGCAGATCGCAATCTCATCTCGAACATTCATTCCTGCGGTGTGCGCGTCGAAGATGCCGCCGTTCGAATCCTTAACCTGGCTGAACGGATGATGCGAATGCAATTGAGTGGTGTGCGGTTAAGGGAGGAATTGCTCGAGGGCTTTATCGCGAATGAGCTGTCACGGAGTGGAGGCAACGAGTGACAGCGGAAACTCATAGGAAAATGAAAGGCCTGAAAAGCCGAAAGAAGCGCAGTCCAGCGGCGTAAGCCTTGGGGAACGCAATTAAGAATGGAGTTGAGCCCTGAAAGGGCGGCATTCGCGAGTTCCACCTTGGGACACATTGCAATCACATTGCCTTCTCTCTGCAGGGATCTCATCGAGCGATGAATTCGTGATTCCGTGAGCATGAGCTGTGCCGCCCGTTCAGGGCTCATACGTGCCGGGGTGTCGTTACGCCAGGCCTCACGCCGCTGGGCTGCGCTTCTTTCAGCCTTTCACGCCTCTTGTGCTCGTTCGCCCGAACCAGGGCGCCTTGAGTTATGGATTACATAGACAATGTTTAGTGGGGTGAAAATCGAGCTGCGAAGCTCCGCGGCTTCGTGGCTCCGAAGCTTCTTTCCAAACGAAAACCCCGGCCTTGCGACCGGGGTTTTCTGCGAGGGCCTCGTGCTTAGGGTGCTCAGTTCACCTTTGCGGCTCGAGGAACTTGTTGGGAAAT